>Ga0228674_1000745_pt1 | contig 21283 bp, 34 predicted proteins | sample 1D_rmetaG_FD_189054 | JGI IMG/M metagenome (GOLD analysis project Ga0228674, IMG submission 189054) | Seawater microbial communities from Monterey Bay, California, United States - 1D_r | ecosystem: Environmental > Aquatic > Marine > Coastal | place: USA: California | collected 2016-09-26
GTTCAATTCAAAGTCTGTTAACCTGCTAAGTTCTTTTAAAGTTCTTTTGTATGAAGCTTTGCGTTCTGCACGTAGTTTCATTGATCTACGTAAGTCTCTAAATCCTTCAATTGCATCTTGTATCCAACTTGACGCTTCTATTACATAATGTGTCATTAGTTGTATACTCCTGCTCTTGGTCCACGTCCACCATGTGAAAGCATATATGCGTAAGCATACTGCCAATCTTTTCCGTACTCTGTTTTGGCGTAAGTGAGCATCTCTTTTTCGAACTTCCTAGTTGGAAGTGGGTTTCCAAGTAAACTCACAAGGCCGTTGAATGTTTCTCTAAACATTTCTTTCTCCTAGTTAAGTTGTAGATGCTTTAGGTGCATGATACCCCTAGTCTTTTCTAGGCGTCAGTGGTCTTTTCCACCGTCAGTAGTCTTTGCTACCGTCAATCACTTGTAACGGATGGATAATCCGCATTGTCTATCCAATGTGTCTATGTGTGTTGTCAAAACCACCATTGCAGTTGCTTTAACGCTTGTATTTATATAATACTGTCACATTATATATGCTATATGAGCATAAATCAAGTGTTTTTTTTGCATAGTCGTTATGCGTTTTATGCATAACGCTTTCGGTTGACATTTTACAAATAGTTTTGTACAATAAATAGAAGCAGGAACACTTTTGTTCCTTGGCAGGCATCGTTGAGCCTGCTCTTATTATGTGAGCGCCGTGGTAAAAGCGGCAAGCAGAGGAGATAATAAATGGACGCACTCACCCTATGGATGGCTGTAGGTTTCCTGTTCGCAGGTTACGCAGTTATCGCAAATGATTCCGTACAAACATTAGGTACATGGATCGCAAGTAATAACGAAAAATTTAATTGGAAAGTGATGTGGGGAGCGGCTTCGGCTGTTCTACTGTATACACTTTGGTATGGTTGGTATACCAACGGTGGAGATATTAGTTATGGACGACTAAACAAAATACCGTTTCAAGAAATACAATGGTATCATGCTATGGCACCGGGTCTACTATTAATACTTACACGAATAGGTGTACCGGTATCAACTTCCTTTCTAGTGTTGAGTGCTTTCGCAAGTACTTTTGTGCTAGAAAAGATGTTGATGAAAAGCATGATGGGATATGCTGTTGCGGCAGTTGCGGCATACATTATTTGGATAGGAGTTACTAAACTTCTAAACGAAGCAAAGCCTGTCAAAGAAGAACATAAGAAAGCATGGCGTGTAGCACAATGGGTAACAACAGGCTTCCTGTGGTTTACTTGGCTAAGTCATGACATGGCTAACATTGCCGTGTTCCTACCAAGACAAGTTCCATGGGACCTAATGATCCTAGTGAGCGTTGCGTTTGTTGTAGGACTTGCATTTATGTTTAAAGAGGGTGGTGGTAAGATCCAAAAGATTGTACTAGAAAAACACAACACAAGATATGTGCGTTCAGCAACTATCATTGATGGTGTGTACTGGTTGATCTTATTCTTCTTTAAAGAGCTCAACGATATACCAATGTCAACAACATGGGTGTTCGTAGGACTACTATGTGGACGTGAACTTGCAATGGCAACAATGACAGGCAAGGAAAAGTTCAAGACAGTGTTTCCGTTGGTGACCAAAGACTTCTTCAAGATGATGATAGGCTTAGGTGCATCAGTAGGCGTGGTGTTAATGATACACTATGTTATTGTACCAAACGGATACTAATAATATTGGAAAGGTAGTGTGCAACGGCACTACCTTTTTTCTTGACATGAAGACATTACGACTATATAATAGTATTATGTTTTAACCTAGAAGGGACTACAGTTTGAAAATGAAGATTATTACAGGAAATGCTAATCCTCAATTAGCACAAGAAATTGCTGAGCATTGCTTCGCAACACTTGTTCCTGCACAAGTTTCTACGTTCGCTGACGGAGAATCAAGTGTAGAATTTTTAGAAAATATACGTGGCGAAGATGTTTTTATTGTACAGAGTACAGCAACTCCTGTTAATGATAGTTTGATGGAACTGTTGATTATGATTGATGCGGCAAGACGTTCAAGTGCAAGTAGAATTACAGCAGTGATTCCTTACTTTGGTTATGCTAGACAAGATCGTAAGAGTGCAAGTCGTACTCCTATCACAGCAAAACTAGTTGCCAACTTGTTAGTAACAGCAGGCGCAGACAGGATCCTTACAATGGATCTACACGCAGGACAGATACAGGGTTTCTTTGATATTCCAGTTGACGATTTAACAAGCCGTGTAGTGTTTGCTAAAGATATAAAACGTTCAATTGGTTGGAGAGATGAACCAGACGTAGATCAAGCCAAGACTGTTTTTGTATCACCAGACGCAGGTGGCGCAGTTCGTGCTAGAAAGTTTGCAGATATGTTCAATGGTGACATTGCTATTGTTGATAAGATGCGTCCTGAAGCAGGCAAGTCAGAAGTAATGAACTTGATTGGAGATGTTAAAGGCAAACATGCTATACTAGTAGATGACATTATTGACTCAGGTGGTACACTTGTCAAAGCCGCTCAAGCAATTATGGACGCAGGTGCATTGAGTGTTAGAGCATATATCACACATGGTGTATTGTCAGGCGAAGCATGTCAAAAAGTTGAGAAGTCAGTGCTAGACGAATTGGTAGTAACAGATTCAATTGCTAACCGTTGTCCTAAGAACTGTAAGAAAACAAGACAAGTAAGTGTAAGTCAACTGTTTGGTGAAGCGATGAGACGAGTAACTAACGAAGAGTCAGTAAGTAGTTTGTTTATATGAAGATAGGAATAGCTGGTTACGGATTTGTAGGACAAGCACACGAAGGTGTACTCAAAGATTACCACGACATTATTATAAGCGATCCTGCACTAAAACATTATGGTGATCTAAGACAAGCTGATGCAATTATTGTTTGCGTAAGCACACCACAAGGATCACACGGCGGATGTCATATGGATAACGTGTATGAAGTTATTGAAGACTCTCCTGATATACCTATATTAATTAAAAGCACAATTAGCTTAGAAGGTTGGGATATGCTAAGGCATGTGTTCCCTAACAAGCAATTAACATTCTCTCCGGAGTTCTTACGTGCGGCATCAGCACTAGAAGACTTTCGAAACAACGACACAATATTATTAGGTGGCGGCAACACAGGCTTTTGGGCAGACATATTTGTTACAGCAATGGGCAATATTAATGTTACTGTTGCGGACCCAAAAGAACTTATTGTTACCAAGTATGCTCGCAATACTTTCTTAGCACTCAAAGTTGCATATTTTAATCAGTTGTATGACCTTTGTAAAGAATCAGGCATCGACTACGAACAAGTAAGAAAGTACACTATATTAGATAATAGAATAGGTGAAAGTCATACTACGATAACAGATGAGCGAGGCTTTGGTGGACATTGTTTTCCAAAAGATGCTAACGCCCTAATAAAAACAGCAGAAAAAGACAACATTGATTTATCTTTATTAAAAGAAGCAGTATCCTACAACGCTAAAATACGCAGATAAATAGTTGTAAGGAGAAATAACATATGAGTTTTTCATCAGGTATAGCAAAAGCTGGCACATGGGCATTAGACAAACTAGGACTTGACTGGGCTACTGGAGGAGCAGTGTCTGTAATAGGAATTGATACATCACCTATATCAATTTTTATCAATGTCCCTGACTACCATCAAGACTTTTCTCCGACACCAGATAAAAGTCATGGTGGATTTATAACTTTAAATGTTCCAAACCATAGTAAAGAGTTTGGATCGATTGCTAAAAACATGGCACAGTCTACACTGAATCAAATTGAACTTATTGTAGCCTTGCAAACTATTATATCTGAAAAAGGCGGCATAACAATTAAGGATCAATTAGATCCTTATCACTATGAAGTTATTACAGAAGCATTAAAAGAGAACGGCGATGAAATACCAGTTGAACCTCCTGTTGAAGCAACAATATTTCAACAGCTAGGTGGAGCAATAACATCAACAGGTGCTCTAAGTGCCTTAGGTACAGCGGCAGACGCTATGAGCGCCGCAGGATACGGATTAAGTTTCTTACAGTTTACAAATCAAACAACAATATATCCAGCAGGCACAATACTGCCAGCAGGAAGTGTACAAGACGGAATATCTGGAACAATCACTGGTGGATGGCCTGACTACACATATGCTCTTAGTATTATTAATAGTTGCGTAAGTATACAAAGTAGTTTGAATCAATACGCAGTTAGTTTATTCCGTAATGCAATTGATGCAGAAGCAGGTGCATTATTATTAAAGAATGGTATGGCAGAGTTTAGTCAAGCAATATCTGAAAATGCAAGAACACGAGCTGATGCATCTAAAACTAAGAAACCATATATAGAACCTACAACACCAGGAGGATTTCTATAATGCCTCAGGTAGCTAGAAAAGGTAAAGATGTTGCTGGAGGGTTAATTGTATCAGGTAGAACTTCAGTGATTGTTAATAATACACCTATTGCATGTGAAGGAGATACTATTGCTCCTCATGCTCCTGGCACTAAACATAATGGTGCAGTTATAGTTGGACATACTAAAAAAGTTGTTGCTGAAAATCAAAACGTAGCTAGAGAAGGTGACCCAGCTAGTTGTGGCCACCTTATTACTCCGGGTGCTAGTAATGTATTTGCAGGCACTTAGCCTTGAACGTTTTCTTTTCCTGAAACATATGTTTCTAAGTGTTTGATATATTCAACCATTGAATGATCTGAAAAGTTATCAATCTTACCTTTTTTGATACCCATCCACATACCACGTAGTTTGTCTTTAAACAGTTGCCAGCCAGTTGGCTTACGAACATTGCCATATGCATTTAGATAATGTAGCTCACCGCAGTGTCTAAATCCCATAAGTGCAAGTGGAACAGTTGTAACTATGTCGTTGTTGTTCTTCCATCTGTGATGTACAGTGCCAAAGCTCTTGACATATGTTGGCCAACCTACTCTTGGGCTACCATATGTATAAAGCTCTATTGGATCATTTAACTCTATGTTACATTCGCAACGATTGGCCATAATAGTTGCCATTGCGGCTCCTAAACTATGTCCACATATCCATAAGTTCTTGCCTACATTAACTGTACGTGCAATATCTTCACACACCATAGGCCATAGTTCATCTACTTCGTCTTTGAATCCTTGGTGTACTCTACTAATTGTTTCTGCCATTACTGGTAATGCTTTTAAATCAGCACTAATGTCGTTAAACTCACTAGGTTGTGTGCCACGACATGCAATAACTAGATCTTCTTTGTTCATAAAGCGATATGCTTGTGCGCCTTCTTTGTTATAGAACTCAACAGTTGTGAATCCTAACTTCTTTACTTGACTTTTTACTTCTTTGACATTATCATTATAAGCAATACTAGATAGTTTAGCAAACAATAATGAGCGAGAAGGAAAGTCCATTTGTGAAATACCCATATTATCCCTCATTGTTAATAAATTACTACATTCCAGTAGCAAACGTATTTATAGATTATGTTGACTAAATACATTAACGGAGTAGTTAAATGAGAAAACGTACAAGAAGCATCTTAGAAGAGTTAAACAACTTATCTTTATCTGAGAACAATGATCACCTAATTGAATCTAGTGGTAGTAATATCATAGAAAGTGCAATTAACTTATTAAATAAGATATCAAACACGTATGATGCAGATACTGCTAGTGAATTAGAAAGACGTTTTATCAATAGTATTAAGAGTGGAGATACTCGTAAATTTAAACGTGGCATTAATAAAATAATAGAGAGCAAAAATAATGATACTGAATGAAGGCGGATCAATGCCTGATGTAGGGCCAATTCACATAAGTGAAATCAATCCTACACTTGACGCACTAGAAAAAGATTTAGGTATTGACCTAAAGAATAATGTACTTGGTAGTGTTGGCAAGAAAGAATTCAGTGGTGACATTGACGTTGCTATACAAGTTGACCCTGATAAGATACCAGAACTAGTAAAAAGATTAGAAACAAGTAAATTAATACATGCAGTAACAAAGACAAGTATTATAATGACAAGTGTAGATATTGTTAACTTTGATCAAAGTAAAGACAGTTCTGATCCAAAGCACGGACCACGCACAGGAAAAGTTCAAGTAGACTTTATGCCAGGAGACCCGGGCTGGATGAAAACATACTATCATTCACCAAGTCAAGAAGAATCAAAATACAAAGGTGTATTCCGTAACTTGATGATTGCAACTATTTGTGCAGTGTACGAACGCAATGCATCAGAAGAAAAGATTGAAGATGGTCGTCCTGTAGAAGTTGAACGTTGGATGTGGGCACCAGACAAAGGACTAGTAAGAATTAAACGTGTACCAAAGCCTAAAGCAAACGGTAATGGGTATACTAAACAAAACATTAACACAGTACTTGGTAAGCCAATACGTACTGCTCCAGAAATTGCAAAAGCATTAGGACTTGACAGCCCAGAAGATTTAAACTCATATGAAAGTTTAAAAGCGGCAATTGAAAAAAATTATGATCCTGCATTAGTTAAAAATATTTTAGATAGTTTCGCTAACAACGGAACAGTAAAAGACATTGGTCTACCAGATGATTTAAAAAATGAAGAACTTGATAGAATTAAAGAACTAAGTGGATTAAACCTAAACAGTACTGTTATGGCACAGTCCGGAATTAGGATGAAGCAATGAGATACAAAGACTTTAAAGTTTTAGAACGTAAACAAAAGACAGGCAGTGCTGGACAAGCTAAAGGCAAAGACACTATGCCTAAAGCAAAACCAGGGCGCACTACACATCCTTTAAAAAATAAACTTGTAGGCGAAAGTATTATTAATGAAGCCGCCCGTATTGATCACGCAGAAGATATTATCTTTTGGGAAGGATCAAGAGGTGCAGTACGTGCAATTGAAAGCCTAAAAAGTTTAGAGCAAGGATCACATAAAGATGTCACAATCAAATGGGACGGATCTCCCGCAGTCATTTTTGGCCGCAATGAAGATGGAGAGTTTATTTTTACAGACAAGTCAGGTTTCAGCGCAAAAGGATATGACGGGAAAGCAACAAGTGCAAAAGCTCTCAAACAAATGCTTAGTAATAGACCAGGAGCAAGCAATCCAGACCCAGCCAAGCAAGCAGGCTATCAAAAACTAATAGGAAATATGACATCAGCATATAACGCATTTGAAAAATCAGTATCAAAAGACTTTAGAGGCTACCTAAAAGGCGATATGTTATATTTTAATACACCTAAACTAGAAGGTGATGCGTTTGTGTTTACACCAAACATTGTTACATATACTGTAAAAGCAAACAGCAGTGTAGGACAACAAATTAAAGCAAGTACATGTGGTATTGTTATACACAGATTAGTTGACGAAGCAGGAACAGAACGTAGTTTAGCAGGTGATGAAGTAGAACGTATTGTTATAGGTAATGAAGTATTAGTTTTACCACCAGTAACAGTACAACAGCCGCCAAACATAGACGACAGTTCAATTACAGCATTAAAAACAATAGTAAGTAAAAACGCTTCAGCAATTGATAGTATACTAGATTCACAGAAACTAAGAGACATGAAAATAACAGATTTACCTAAGATATTTTATGCTTATGTAAACTCAAAGGTTGATACAGGAATGAGCGGACTAGCTAAAGACTTTATTGTTTGGCTAAAACAATCTAAAGTAAGCGCACCTAAACAACAAAAGATAATTGATTTAATAAATTCAAATGTTGCAGGCTACAATGCTATATGGCAGATAGTAGAAGGCATTATGAAAGTTAAAGACAATATTATTAATCAATTAGAAAATCAAGAAGCCGACATTAAAGCCTCGATTAAAGGTGAGCAAGGTGGAGAAGGATATGTACTAGCACATCCTGAAGGTGATATAAAACTAGTACCAAGAGAATATTTCAGTAAAGCTAACAGAGCAGTGGAGAGATAAAATGAAAGACTATATGAAAATTTTTGAAGCAGAACTAAATGCAATCGTTAAACCTGTATTGGAAGACGACTTTGATGACTTTGAATTAAGTCAACATGGCAAAGAGTTAGATGCTGATGACGAAGACAAGCCAGGATACAAGCAAGCTAATATGTATGACCAGTTAGGTAAAGTATTAGACAGTGCAGGTAATCCTAATCCAGTTAGCACAGTAAAAACAGATGACGGCAAAGAATTTAAAGTAAGTGTTGATCAAGCTAGAGTTATAAGAATGCTAATGACTACAGACAAAGTTAAACCGATGGTACGTACACAGTTCCAAAGAGATATGCAGAATGGCAACAGTGCCGCTGACTTCTTTGATATTAAAGACTATCACGAAATACCACAACTATTTGTTAAGAGATACTTAGGCTAATGGATAAAGCAAATTATAACTTTATAAAAGGTTTGTACGAGGAAGGCTTAGTCGAAACACAAATTGACGAAGATGCTTGGGCAGACATTAGAGGTAGACGCTTAGATCGTATGACAGTGCAAAAACGTGTTGCATTGTACGCTTACATAGTAGGACTAGATAATGCTATGCGAGCAGTTAAGTTTATTGAAATGGTTGAAGAAGGTCGTACACCACCTGCTCAATACGTAAGAAGTTATAAGCCAGCTGTAAAAATGATAGATGATATTGTAAATGCAGGTCCTGCATACATTGCACAGCTCAAACAGCTACATAAGAGAGCCAAAAACTCCTAATTATCACGCTTTTTTTATCTAAATGGTAAATACATATAACAACTTCACTGAGCGTGAAGCTGGTCATTAGAGAAAATATAGGAGAATAAAATGGCAGATTTAACAGGAACAAGCGTAGCTGACAACTTTGAAGTATTACGTGATGGAATGGGCGCAGGTCCGGTAACAAGAATCGTTACTATGAGCAAGTCAAGTATCACAGATGCAGAAGCAGTAGCGGCTATTAAAACAGCAGAAAACGAAGGTAACACAGTTGCTGGCGTTATCAAAGACACTAACGTTGTAACATTAATGTTACAAGGTGCAGGTATCACAGATGGTGCAAACTACGGTACTGGTTCAACTGGTGTAACAGCGGCAACAACATTAACGTTCACTCAGAAAATAGCTGGCGCGGCGTAATAAAATAATTCCTTTACCTTAGGAACGTGATTATGGCTGTAATGGCAGACGTCACATTAAAGAGCTCACTTTTATAGTGAGCTTTTTTTTGACTGTTAAATACAGTACAATGACAAACTTCACAATTAAAACATTAGTTGACGTAACACAAACTAACGCTCGCAAAGGCACTGATGAACCACACCAGGTAAAACAGCAAGCCAACTTCAATACTCTTTATAATGTTATTGGACTTAGATCAAATCCAACAGATTTTCATATAAGTGTTAACAAAGAATCAACAGAGCAATTTGGTAAACACTACAAAGGCAACCATAATGTTTGGACAGTAAAGTTTACTATTGAAACTGAAGGAAGTCTTACATTAGATATGCTAGAACAAGATTTTGATCTAGTTCCATTTATACATAATTTAGATGAGACAGCGACACAGCCCGTAAATACGTTTACCACATTATCAAATAACGGCTTTCGAAACATTATTTTTAATCTAGATGATAAATAATACTATAGCAAAACAACTATACTAGGCACATTAGAATACACAATAAAGGCTAACGAAAGAGTTTACTTTAACGGAGAATAAATGTGTCAGGTAACACAACCACAAAACTAGAAAAAGAATCATTAGAAGCACACGTTGATTTGTGCGCCATTCGATATGAACAACTAGATGGACGTCTAGAAAAGCTAGAGTCTAAGGTTGACGCTATCCATACAGACATACAAACTGGAAATGCTAGTATGATCAAAGTACTCATTGGAGCCGCTGGCACAGTTGTAGCAGGCTTACTTTCCACCATCGTTGTAATTTTAATGCAATAGACTTCCGCTCGCGATAAATAACTATATGTTAATACGCGAGTTTTTTAATTCACCACTAGACGAAAAGCAAGTATGGGCACGTTCTGGAAAGAAAGTAGTCCGTAAGTATAGATGTGTGGGCGGCCGTAGACACGGTCGAGTAGTTGCTAATATTCAGCAATGCTTTGCCGCACCGGACATCAAGAAGCGAACACGTTTAAAGATTACAAAAGCACGATTAGGTTCTAGGCTTGCAAAGAAGACCAAGCGAACTAAAAGAATTAATCCAGCTAGTAAAAGAGTCGCGCAAATGAACAAAGCCGCAAAGGGTGGTAGAAGATAATGTTAATACGCCACTTGTTTGAAGCAACACAGATATGGTCAAAAAGCGGAAGTAAAAACGTCCGCAAGTATCGTTGCACAAGCGGTGCTCGTAAGGGCAGAGTTATGGCATCACCTGCAAGTTGCAGTAAGCCATTAAATGTAGGTAAGAGTTCTTCGTTGAAGAAGACTCGAACCAAACGCAAACAATCGATGAGTTTTAAGTCAGGATTAGCTAAAAGATCAAATCCGGGCGCAGTAAGAACAAATAGATTAAATAAGAGTAGTACAGCAACTAAACCTAGAAAAGCTAGTACAAAGAGAGCCAGGAGAATGAAATGAAAATAAGTGAAGTAACACAACCTAAGATAACTAAGGTCGCTGGCAACTCAGTAACAATTGATCAGGGTAACGGCGTAACTACTACCGTCGACACAAAGAAGAATCCAAGCGCACTAAACAAAGATCCTAAAACAGGAAAAGTTGGTATACAGAAGCCACAAAATAGTGCTATGAAAAAGAATACTAAAACAACTATCAGACCAGGCGACAAGGTTGATCCGGAGACACTCGGTGCGAATTGATGATGTATTAGAGCAGTTTACTATACAGGTTACTAACGAAGAAGATACTTTGTTAGATGCTATTGATAGTAGAACTCCAATAAGTCAATTTAGTGAACGAGAGCAATTCGTTATTGAAAACCTCGTACGCAAGAGTTTGGTAAGTAAAATAGTTATTGGAACTCAAACTTTGGTCGTGCGGAATGATATACAATCAAACATTAGTTAAAGAACTTGAAGCGTTATTAAACACTTCAATTGACCCTACCGCGTTTCCGTATGCAAAAGGAAACAGTATTAGGATAGGTAAATATGTCGTGCGATCTAATAAAAAAGGCTTCCATAAAGTGTTTTCTTTAGAGGAAAACAGGCTAATAAAGGAAACTTTTTGCAAGACAAGTGCAGTAGCACTTGCAAAGAGTTTAGCAAAAGGCCTAAATTGCGAAGGTAAAATTAGCTCATTGGACAGAGAAATAGAAAAGCAGTACAATGATTGCTTATTCTATAAGAACACAATAAAAATAAGTAAGGATGATTTTAAAAAGGAAATTGCCCGAACTAGATATGATATTGCTAGGATGCGCACACTCCAAGCAAAGGACCATCTAGACCAATATGTTTACGCCTAAAAGGCTAAATAACTATAACAAGCAAATTCATAGGAAGAGAATACAATGAATATTAGAGAAATATCAAAACCAGTTACTGCTAAGAGCCTAAACGAGAGCCTAGCAAAGCGTTTTGGACAAAAGCTCAACATAGATGCTTTCACAGTTGAGCAATTAGAAGACGCAAGAAATAAAATTAGAACAAAACTTAGTCAAGTTGAAATGAATGAAAACTTTGACAGTGTTATTAAAAATGAGAATTATCAAAAATCAAAACTCTTCCTTGATGTTCTCAATACAGCGATTGCAGAGCGTGAGGACGCAAATGTAGAAGAAGGTTCAAAACCAGACTTTCCTGATATAGATGGTGATGGAAATACAAAAGAACCAATTGGTAAAGCCGCGAAAGATAAAAAAGATGCAGGCAAAGGTAAGAAGCCTAAAAAGGGCGTAGTACCTCCACAGTTTAAAAAGAAGAACGAAAGTATTGTTAAAGAAGGCGCGGAAGACGCTGCCGAATTAGTAATGGCTGCCAAAGATATGGTTGATCGTGTTACAGGTTGGATGGAAGACACAGCAGAAATGCAAACAGAATCCATGTTAGAATTAGCAGATGCAATACGTGACGAAATGGGCAGTGAAAAATCAGAAGCATTTACAGCAAGTGTTAAGCCAGCTCTTGAAGCAATGTACGGTGTAATGGAAACAACACGCCAAACATTAACAGCAGGTGTTGGTCAATTAACAGGCGAAGAAGATGCAGTTATGCCTGATGCAATGGGCGCAGATCCTTTAGATGAGCCATTACCAGCTGATCCAGAAATGGAACCATTAGACGATGACGGCATGGGTGCCGCTGACGCCGCAATGGGTGGTGAAGAAGAAGCTGGACGTGAAAAGCGTGAGAGTGTTCAAAGAGGCTCAAAAAAAAAGTTAGCTGAACGTTCACGTAGACTAGCAACAACCCTTTCAAAAAAAAAGTCTTAGAGTCACCTGAATCAACTAAACTAGTACAAGTTCTTAGAACTATTATTGGTGCGGCTGACACTAAAGGCGAATCTTTATTCCTACACTTTGACAAGCCAACAGACAAAGACCTAAAGTCTGGCTCAAAAAACCTTGACCTAAACAAACTAATGCAAAACGTAGGTGCACCACAGTTTGATTTTGGTACGTTTAAAGCCGCATACGATACAGACCCAAGAGTCAAAGCAATGATTAAAAACTTTGACAAATTAGGTATTGAACCAAAAACTAAAAACATGCTAGATAATCCAAAGATGGGCGACACTGGTGATGCTGGCGGCGACAGCGTAGGCGCAATGGCAAAACGTGCTACTGATGTAGGCGATAAATTATAACTTGACTTTCTTTTAGTATGATAGTATACTATTAAGATAGATTAAAGGAAACTAATTTGACCCTGATAACGAGTAAGTACGATTACAAACCAATTTCACGAAAACAAATAGACGGTAAGCGCAAGTACATGACACCTGATGGTGGTGCTGTGGCTAGTGTTACAACTATCTTAGATGCTACAAGCGACAAGTCAGGACTTATTGCGTGGCGCAAACGTGTAGGCGAAACTAAAGCACGAGAAATTACAACTGAAGCCGCAGGCGTTGGTACACGTATGCACAAGTATTTGGAAGACTATGTAGAAACAGGCGTAATGCCTAATCCAGGTAGTAATCCATTTGCTAAAAAAGCACACGCAATGGCACAGCAAGTCTTAGAACACGCAATGGGCGATGTAGATGAGATATGGGGTAGCGAAGTGGCGCTTTACGTGCCTCAAATGTACGCAGGAACGACTGATCTCGTAGGACAGTACAAAGGCCAGCCCTGTATAATGGACTTTAAACAAACTAACAAGCCTAAGAAGCTAGAGTATGTACAAAACTACTTCTTACAGCTAGTAGCATACGCAGAAGCACACAATGAAGTTTACGGCACTAACATACGCGAAGGACATATCTTTATGTGTAGTCGCGGAGATGATGGAATGATACTAGGCGGAGAAACATATCAACAGTTTGATGTGTGGCCACATGAGTATGACGAGTGGCGTAACGAATGGTACAACAGAGTCTACACATATTACGAGAAGTTCGCATAAATACAATAATAATGCGTAGGAGACACTCGTGGCAGTAGTACAGATATCAAAAATACAAGTCCGTAGAGGACAAGAGAATCAAGGGTCAGGCTTACCTCAACTATCGTCAGGTGAGATAGGTTGGGCAGTTGACACACAAAAAGTTTATATAGGTAACGGATCAGTAGCAGAAGGTGCACCACAAGTTGGCAACACTAACTTGTTAACTGAACACAGCGACTTATTTGAAGTAGCAGATCAATACATATACAAGAATAATAATGGTAGTATTGTTACTGGTATTGATTCTGTAAATCCTGTTACACGCACATTACAAGCAAGACTAGACGATACAGTAAGCATCCGTTCTTTCGGAGCAACTGGAGACGAAGCTCAAGACGCCACATCATTATTACAAAGAGCAATCGATCAACTGTATCTAAACGCTGGACAAGAAGTATCAGTAAGCAATCGTGTAGTACTAAACATTGAAGCTGGTACATACACAATCAAAGATACAATACGTATTCCTCCACATGCAACAATAGTAGGTGCAGGCGCAGGTAAAACAATTATTAAACAAACAAACCCAGGCAGAGCTGTTTTCCAAACAGTTAGTGACGAAAGCTCACCTGGTGCATATATTTTAGACGGCGAGTACGCAACTCAAGCAAGGAACATTCGTGTTGAAGGTTTAACTTTGCAAGTAGGTATTACAGGATCAAGAGGACTTATTCTACAAAGTTGTAGAGATAGTTACTTTGAAAATATAACAGTTGTTGGACCGTGGGCAACTGGTAATCCTATTAATGCTAGTAGTATTGTTACATTTAACGTTGGTGTATTATTAAACAGTAAAAACGGTGGTGTTGAATCTAGTCGTAACGAATTTACAAATTGTCATGTACAGGGTTTTGAATATCTTGTAGCAAGTGACTTTGATATTAATGACAACGTCTTTACTACATCTAACTTTGGTATAGGTGGCTATGGAGTATCATTTGGTAAGTCAATGGTTATTGACGGCAACGTAGCAAACGGTACAGCATCAGGACCAACAAACAATATATTTTCAGACTGTGTGTTTACAAACATCAGTAAAGAAGCAATACTTGTAAAAGAAGGCACATACAACGTAAGTCGTGGTAACAAGTTTGTAACTTGTGGTAACGATGGCGGTGCAGACGATGTACCTATTACTCCAGTTATTAACTTTTCTAAACTAGGTAACGAAAGCATAGGCGATTACTTTACTAGAACAAAAGTATTGTCTTATACACAAGGTGCTATTGTATCAACTAATGCAACAATCGTTGCAGGTCAATCAATAGTAACAATGGCTGACACAAGTGCAGTTAGACAAGGACAAGTATTAATTAAAACAAGTGGCACAGGTGCATTTGGTAGTGAAAACGTTACTATCACATCAGTTGATAGCCCAACACAAATTACACTAAGCGTACCACACCTAACAAGCGGACAAATATTCTTTGAGATTAGAAGTCCAATCATTGGTTCGGTGCCTTATATCCCAGAAGTAAAAGGCCCATCAAACTTTGTATGGGGCTTTGAACACGAAGTAACAGTAACAGATGGAACTGCTATCACACTACTTCGTCTACCGCAGGTAGTTAATCAATCATTTACAGTTGACTATCTGATAACAAGTGAACAAGGTTGGAACGGCGTCAGATCCGGCAGCCTCACTATCCTATCCAACAGCAGAGTAGATGCACCCAACAACACACCATCGGTAACAGTTTCGGACGAATACGACTACCAAGGTGACAATAATTATGTTGACAAACTCTACTTTGATGCTATACTAGATGATATGAACACCGACTCCGAGAATGAGACTATTGTGATAAGAAGTAACTCTGTAAGCATGCCGGCTAATTCTCGTAGTAATTTTAAATTTAAAGTGAAAACGAAACAAACTAGTATAACATAAATGTTCGCAAAAAAATATGAAGAACGACTAAAATCCTGGAACCAATTTCGACAGAACCTAGAGCTGTCAGATGATCCTTTTGGTGATGTAATTGAGTTTTATAAGCCTGCTCCAACAGTGAGCATACACACTGATCCCTTTAATAGTGAAGCGTGGCCAGACCCGTGGCAACTTGTTTTAGAGAATCAGTATTGTGACTTCACTCGTGTACTAGGCTACGGCTATTCTTTACAGTTAACAGAACGTTTTAGTGGTGAAGAATTTGAGATACATATCTGTACAGATGACATGTTAGGATATATGTATTTGCTTTTCATTAACAATAGTGAAGTGTTAGGCTATGATGAAAATGCAGTTGTATCTAAACAGGACTTACCGACAGAATTACGCTCGCAACACGTCTTTACTTTATCTAGTCAAAATAAATACTAAATTAAATATGAACGGAGAGAAAAAAATGGCATTGATGATTCACATCGTGAAACGAAACAAGACACGTGAACCAATTAACGTAGACAAAATACACAAGGTTGTAGAATTTGCTTGTGAAGGCTTAGCAGGAGTCAGTAGCAGTCAAATCGAAATGAACGCTAACTTACAGTTTTATGATGAAATGAGTACATCGGAGATACAAGAAGTATTAATACGTAGTGCCAATGATCTTATCTCATTAGATGCTCCAAATTATCAATATGCGGCGGCAAGATTATTATCTTATAGCGTAAACAAACAAGTGTTTGGGGAATACAATGCTATTACATTGCAAGAGAATATTGATAAAAATATTAAACGTGGAGTGTATGACTCTACTATATTAGATGTATATTCAAAAGAAGAAATTGCCACATTAGATAGTTATATTAAACACAAACGTGATGAAAACTTTACCTATGCAGGACTACGTCAAGTAGTTGACAAATATCTTTGTCAGGATCGTTCATCAGGTGAAATTTTTGAGACTCCTCAGTTCATGTACATGATGATTGCGGCAACACTATTTGCAAATTATCCTAAAGAAGATAGAATGTATTATGTAAGGAGATACTACGATGCGACCTCACTATTTAAAGTCAATATCCCAACGCCAGTCATGGCTGGAGTCAGGACCCCTGTCAGGCAGTTTGCAAGTTGCGTTCTTGTTGACTCTGACGATACCCTTGATAGCATCTTTGCCAGCGATATGTCTATTGGACGTTATACGGCGCAAAGGGCAGGCATTGGAATCAACGCAGGAAGAATCCGCGGAGTAAACTCTAAGATTAGAGGCGGTGAAGTAGCACACACAGGTATTGTCCCGTTCCTAAAGAAATTTGAAAGCACAGTACGTTGTTGTACACAAAATGGTGTACGTGGCGGATCAGCTACAACACACTTCCCGTTTTGGCATCAAGAGATTGAAGACATCCTTGTGCTTAAAAACAACAAAGGCACAGAAGACAATCGTGTACGTAAACTAGATTATTCGATCCAACTTAACAAAACAATGTATGAAAGATTGTTATCCGGAGGAGACATAACTCTTTTCTCGCCACACGATGTGCCAGGTTTATATGATGCATACTTTGGTGATCCAGAAGTATTCCAAGAGCTTTACGAAAAGTACGAACGTGCTTATAGTATTAAAAAGAAAGTGGTACCAGCAATGGAACTATTTTCAGCATTAATTAAAGAACGTGCTGAAACAGGACGTATCTATATTATGAACGTTGATCATTGTAATACACACAGTTCTTTTAAAGACACAGTGTATATGAGTAACTTGTGTCAAGAAATTACACTACCAACTAAGCCGCTTAATCATATTGATGATGACGAAGGTGAGATTGCATTGTGTATTCTTAGTGCTATCAATGTAGGAACAATTAAATCGGTAGACGACTTAGATGAATTGTGTGAATTAGCTGTAAGAGCATTGGAAGAAATTATTGATTATCAGAAATATCCAATCAAAGCGGCAGAAAAATCAACAAAGGCAAGACGTTCACTGGGTGTAGGGTACATTGGACTTGCACACTATCTAGCAAAAAACAAAGTAAACTATGCAGATCCTAAAGCATGGAAACTAGTACATGATCTTAGTGAAGCATTTCAATACTATTTGTTAAAAGCATCTAACACACTAGCACAAGAGCGTGGAGCATGTGAGTACTTTGACCGTACTAAATACTCAGACGGCATCTTACCTATTGATACATATAAAACAGATGTTGATACTATTGTGGAGAACAAGCTAAACTATGATTGGGAGGCTTTACGAGTACAGATTAGGAAACACGGACTACGGCACAGCACATTGTCCGCACAAATGCCTTCAGAGAGCAGTTCCGTTGTGTCGAACGCTACCAACGGAATCGAACCTCCTAGAGGTTACTTGTCCGTTAAGAAAAGCAAAAAAGGGCCTCTTAAGCAGATTGTTCCACAGTATCAAACACTAAAGACCCACTACACTTTGTTATGGGAGATGCCAAACAACACAGGATATATAAATACTGTGGCTGTTATGCAGAAGTTTTTCGACCAAGCTATCAGTGGTAACTGGAGTTACAATCCAACTCATTACGAAAACAATGAAGTGCCAATGAGTCAAATGATTCAAGATTTATTGACCACTTATAAAATGGGATGGAAAACTAGTTACTACCAAAACACTTATGATTATAAAACTGATCCAAGTGAAGCTGCAATTGATGAACCTACACATAACGTAGGCTGGCACGACAACGTAAAAGAGTCACCCGTAGAACGTACTGAGTTTAACGGTACTGACGACGAGTATGAAGAATATTGCGATAGTTGTGCAATTTAATTGTTGACACAGACAAATAACTATAGTATTATATAGTAGACATAGTAAGGAAAAGACACATGGCAAAGACAGTTTTTAACAAAGACAAAGTAGACTTCACAAAACAAAATATGTTCTTCGGAGCAGATCAAAACACACAGAGATATGATGTATTCAAATTTCCTGTGTTTGACAAACTTAACCAAACAATGCTTGGATATTTTTGGAGACCTGAAGAAGTAAGTCTACAAAAAGATAGAGCTGACTTTGCTAATTTTAGACCAGAGCAGAAACATATTTTTACTGCTAATCTAAAATACCAAACACTACTTGACAGTGTCCAAGGACGTGGTCCATGCCTAGCATTTTTGCCGCATGTTTCATTGCCTGAACTAGAAGGATGTATTGTTACTTGGGACTTCTTTGAAACAATCCATTCACGTAGCTATACACACATTATGAAAAACGTATATGCTGATCCTGCAGAAGTGTTTGATACTATTCTCGATGACGAAAAGATTATTGCTAGAGCAACAAGTGTAACAAAACACTATGACGCATTTACAGAAGCGGCAGATGCTTTTATACATCGCAAAAAAGGAAACATGCGAGATGTTAAAAAGAAATTGTATCTTGCAATGCAAACTGTTAACATCCTAGAAGGCTTGCGTTTTTATGTAAGTTTTGCATGTACATTTGGTTTTGGCGAACTTAAATTAATGGAAGGCTCTGCAAAGATTATTTCATTAATTGCTCGTGACGAAGCACAACACTTAGCACTTAGCACACACATATTGAAAATTTGGTCACAAGGCAAAGACGATCCAGAAATGGCAAGTATTGCAAAAGAGTGTCAAGAAGATGTATACGACTTATGGCGTGAGTGTGTAGCAGAAGAAAAAGATTGGGCAGAATACTTATTTAAAGATGGTTCAATGATTGGTTTGAATGCAGCACTTTTAAATCAATATGTTGAGTATATTGCAAACCGTAGGTTAAAGGCGCTAGGTATGCAAGCAATTTTCGATCAGCCTGTAAACACTAACCCACTTCCTTGGACACAGCATTGGTTGAGTTCATCAGGACTACAAGTTGCTCCACAAGAGACAGAAGTAGAGTCATATATTATTGGCGGAATCAAACAAGACGTAGACAAGGATTCATTGAAAGGATTTAGTTTATGATAACCATATGGGGAAAACCTGCATGCCCAAGTTGTATGAAGGCAAAAGCATTATGCGAATCAAGACAACTGAAATACGAATACAAAGAACTAGGTAAAGACTTTACTAGAGAACAAGTATTCGAAGAATTCCCAACAGCAAGAACGTTCCCGCAGATTATTGTTGGCGGAAACAAAGTTGGCGGATACGAACAAATGGTAAGTTACATAGAAGATACAAATTACAATGGTACAGGACACGGCTAATGCCAGGCATTAGTAGAGACAATGACGCCGCTGGTGGAGACTTACAACCAAGTCAGTCTACAGTGTTTGCAAACAAAGAAAAAGTTATTGTAGACGGTGACGGAGTTGCAGGTCACGGACCACCACCTCACACTCCACAAACTATCATTGCCGGATCAAACGCAGTGTTTATCGGCGGGATTGCTGTATGCAATGCAGGTGATAAGGCTTCAAATTGTGGAGAAGCTTCAACAGGTAGCGATGATGTCTACGTTGGTGATTAAAAAGGTTGACAAATAACAACAAACCTGTTATAATTTAAATTCACAAGGAGAATAACATGACAATACATGAAGAAATAGTACAGGCTTTTAACAATTATCTAGCAGAATCAGAGACATTCGAAGATAAGAGCGTAAAAGCTGCAGCTGCAAGAGCAAGAAAAGCACTAGGTGACTTAGGTAAACTAACAAAATCACGTAGAGCAGAAATTCAAGACAAAAAGAACGCAATGTAATGAGCGGACAACGGCGCTGGCTTAAATTATGGGCTAGGACTGTTGGTATGCCAGTTGGTATTGACGACAACGATAAGCCAGAGTTTCTTCCAATTACACAATCAGATGTAAGGAAGGCTTTGGCTTTTCGCACCTTTTGGATCATACTACACATTGTTACATGTTTTATGATCATAGCAGGAAATGCTAAAACCTTATTTTTTTAATTTTTTGATTAGTAACGGCAAATATACTGTTACAGCAACAAATCCCCAGAAACCACCTAAAACTGTTGCATAAAGTTTCCAATTAGCAAAGTCTAATATTATTCCTAGCGTGACGCCACCTATCCATGTATAGTCTAAGAATCCGTGTATCTTTTTCCATTTATCACCTAAACGGTCGATAAGTTCTTGGCGTTTGTTTGCAAACCATGGATGCACATGTCGCATGATAACAAATCCTTCGTTTAGAACCATTACTGTAAATCCTATCCAAAATATCATAATATTACTTATGCATCTAGTAAATACTTAGAATAGATTAAGGAGACTTCATTATGATGTGGGTAGATTATACAATAGATAGTATTCCAGGAGGTAAAGGCTTTAAAGTCAAAGGAGACTGGGAAGGCGAAGTAATGGGTATTGCACAAGATGGCACACACAAGGATCACTACTTGTATAAACCAGGGGATGTGTTTGTAGTAAACGAACATGGATGGTTAAAAAAATCAGATCATTTGTCAGCATTAATATTAAAATATGAAAAAGAGAAAAATGAAGTGTAAACAAGGCGATGTAGCCGTAATCAAAATGAGTGTTCGACAAGAAAATATAGGACGCATTGTAAAAGTAGCAGAACTTATAGGAAGATTCGAAAAAGGTTCGTTATTTACATTTAGAGGCATGAACTGTATGGCTCCAATTACAGATAATTATTGGTGGATTGAAGCAGAGGATTTGAATATACAGTTTGGTCCTAGTCCTAGAGCTTATATAGCAGACACTTGGTTAGAGCCTATTAGACCAGATGGCGAAGAAAAAGATAAAGCATCTGAAGATCTAAGCGATAAAAAGTTTGCTATGGATCTAATTTTAGGTTGACAAACTTACATTAATACGCTATAAATAGTCT
>Ga0228674_1000749_pt1 | contig 21243 bp, 20 predicted proteins | sample 1D_rmetaG_FD_189054 | JGI IMG/M metagenome (GOLD analysis project Ga0228674, IMG submission 189054) | Seawater microbial communities from Monterey Bay, California, United States - 1D_r | ecosystem: Environmental > Aquatic > Marine > Coastal | place: USA: California | collected 2016-09-26
CATTTCTGGAGCTGGATCTGCTGCTGGCTCGTCGCCCATAATTTTAGCAAATTCTGCTTTAAGATCTTCTAGTGCGTCTTCGACGTTTACTAGTTTGTCTTCAATTTCTTCATGTTCTTCTTCGTGTCCGTCTGTTTCACCGTCACCGTCAAAGTCCATTTCGTCACCGTCTGATGCTAATTCCATCTCAGCTTCTGGCTCTGCTAGATCTGACTCAGGAGCGTCTTCGCCCTCTTTGTCTTCTCCGTACATTTCCTCTGCTTCAATTTCTTCATCATCTTCTTCGATGTCGTCGATAAAGTTATCAGCTTTTTCGTCGCCAAACGCTTCATCTAGTTCTTCTTCCGCTACTTCATCTTCTACAACTTCGTCTGCTTCGACTAAGTCGTTCCAAATTTCACGTGCTTTTTCTACGAATGCTTCGTGTAACAGGTCAGATGCTTTTGCTTCTTCGCCATTAACTAGGCTTTCAATCACTTTAATATAACGTTCGCGAGTACTCATTAGCTTTTCTCCTTTATCGAGGTTATAACACATGTATTTAGTCTTACTGCTAGGCAAGATATCTTAAATACAAAAAAAACCGCGGTTTTGACACCGCTGGTATAAAAATAACAGTTATGTAGGTATTTTATCTACTCTTCTGCTTGGCTAGCGCCGTATTGTAGCTGTACATCTTCGATCTTAGACGTATGCTCACTACGAGCCATTTCACGTCTATTACGCATCTTATTTAGATGTTTCAGCGTCAATCTAGGTCTACGGGTATCGTCAAGATCCCATTTGTTAAAATTATCATCTTCTGGTTTTTGAGCAAGTTCATTAAACCTCATTTGATGTGTCTCCCATATCATCGTTCAGATCAGCATCTGGTGTATCAATTGGACCATCAACATCATCACTTGCATTCTCTGCATCGACATCAGTTGGTTGGAAACTATCTACATCAGATCCTCTAATACCTAATGCTCCTAAATCTCCTGTTGCTGTGCTGTCAGGCATATTGCCTTTTTGATTTTCTTCTTTCCACAATCTTTCGTTCTCAACCATTTCGTCTTCGTTTAGTCCTAAGTATCTATCAAGTAAGAATCTTCTTGATAAGTATCCAACACCCTCGAGCTGTCCAAATAGTTGTGCTTTTTGTGCATCAATTTCAATTTGTCTGTATTGTGAGAAACTTTGTGGTTCAACAAAGTTTAGTTCAAATAAACTAGAACTAACATCTAGTCCTCTATGTTTACAGAACATTTTAAATTCTTTGTCTAATGTATTTTGCAATGTAAGTTGTAATCTTTCACAGTACTTTGCAAAACGGAATTCTTGTATCATTGCTGTACCTATACGTCCATCGTTAAATGCCGCAATACCGTCTTCACTTCCTGTAGGAAGGTACGATGTTGGTACACGAAGTCCACGCATAAGTTTATTGTTAAAGTACTTTAAATCATCAATCTCACCAAGGTTTTCACCACCTGGTAATACTTCAACTTTAGATCCACGTCCTTCTGCTGTTTGAGCAAAGAAGTAATCTTCCATTATTGATAACGGGTTATAAGCCGCATCAACAACTTTAGTACCACCACCACTCATATTTGGAATACGTGTTTGGTGTACTTCGTTTTTAACTCTTTCAACAAAGCCCATTGCTTTGTGTGCTGGCATGTTACCTACGTCAATATAGAACACACGTCTTTCTGGAGCTCTTTGTACACGATAGATAATAATACTATCTTCTAATAATTCTTTTTGCTTGTATACTTTAAATACAGATTCTAATATACTGTTACCAAATGGCCAGTTTGCATTCATTCCATCACTTAGGCTTACATGTACTACGTTTTTAGAATCAACTGCATACTCTGAATTAACACCTTGTGAATTGTTTGCATTAACAACACCACTGTTTCCTTTACCAACACTATAACCTGTTGTAGGATTAACCGCTGTTGAATCTGCATGCTTCTTAGTATCTGTTGCAACCATGTCATGTAAATTTAATGCAATATTTTTAATTATATATTGATCAATTTCTCTGCCTTCGCTTTCGTTAACAATAGCTTTAGCAACATCACCTGGTTGTACCCATATAAGTTTATATGTTTCTGGATCTCTAATAAAAAATTGATCACCATATTTAATACACGATCTAAACATAGTAAATATTCTACGTTCAAAATCATTAATTCTAACCCACTGCTTTAATGTAGTTTCAAGGGCAGTAACTTCTGTATCAGTTGGAGCTGTTTTATATTTGATTCCAAAAGGAATACTTGATTGTGGATCTAATTGTGTACTAAATTCTGCAATAGTATCTAGTGCCGCATTAATTTCGCTGTCTTGATCCATCTGATCATACTGAGTATAACGCTCAACACGGTTTGGTTGACCTGAATATACTTCTGGTAGCCAACTTTGCCATCTGTTAGTTTTAGCGTTTCCGCCTGTTCCATCATTAACGTTATATCTTGTAAAGTGTTTTTTCCAACTCATATTGTTATTATCCTTTGTATTCTTGTATTTATGCCTTTAACGGAAGTTATTGTTTCTTTCCTTTAAAGCACGTTCTAATACTGCATCCTCTTCAGCTTTTATTTGCTTTTGCAATGCTGCGATTTGTCTCTCCAATAGTGCCATTTCTTTATTGAGTCGAGTTTTATCTCTCGGATGTTTAACTATTGTACTAGATTGTTGCTTTTCTGTCAACCTATCTTTGAGTATACTTAATTCCTTGCTTTTAGGTATATCTTTAGGAACTGCTAATACTGGACTTACTTTAGGAGTAGTTTCACTAATTTTCATAGGTTTATTTGGATTATTGTCCTGTGCAGTGTCTTTTGCAGTGTCTTCTGGTAATGCGGTTGTTCCTATCTCTGTTTTAACAATTTCTTCATTAAAGAAATTAGTTGATTTCTTTTTAATCATGTCTGAGTTTTCATTAAACCAGTTTGAAACTGATTCAACTTTTACTGATAAATTATTTAAATCCAATGTAATAGCATTTTGTGCTGACAAGAACATTTTACTTGCATCGTTCATTGCTTGTACTGTACTACCTGATGCTGCTAATTTTGTTTTAGTGTCTTTGTTAAGTGCTTCAATTTCATCAGCACTTAACTCTGCATATTTTCCAAAGTTCTTTTTAATCAATATACCACTTGATTGTAACTGTGCAATTGCTTGAAGTATACTATTATCTACTGCACCAGCGTTTGCCATTTTATCCATATTCATGTTAGCAAAACTTTGCAATATATAGTTGCCAGCTTCTTCGCCACGCATTTCTCCTGTTTGAATCATTCTTTCAATATTTCCAAAAAAGTCTTGTCCCATTACTTTCGTAAATGCTGCTCTTGTCTCGGGAGAAAGGTTAGAATCAAATTCAAAGTTTTCAATATTACCAGTGTACTGGAATAATTTCTCACCCAATGCTGTTGATAGCTCTTGTATCATACTTCCACCAGCACCTTGATCTGATATTAATGATAACTGTTGTAATATATGTTTTGCTGCACTAGCTTGTTCATTTTTACCATTGTCTCTTAAACCTTGTAAACCGGCCATTTCAAATGTTCCACTAATAGCAGACATTTGTCTTTGTAATGCATCGCTTCTAGTTAAAGAAGTTAAACTTGCCATTGCTGTACTTTCTACAACTAAGTCTTGAAAACCTTTATCTAACTTGGTTCCCATGCCAGCAACTTTCATATCTATTGCACCTGTTAAACGTTGTGTTTCTATATAAGACGCATACTGAGTCATTAATTCAGTATTTGAAAGTCCTAAGTCTCCCAACTTATCTGTAGAGTCACTAAGTTTCTTAAACATACTTAAAAACTTTTTAGAACCGCCTGATACATCTGATCCAAGTGCTGTCATAGTACCACCAAAATTTGTTACTGTATCTGAAAATGCATTATAAGTTATACCGGCTTTCATACTGTCAGAATACAAATCATCAAACTCACTTGCACTAGAATAAAATATAGCACCACTATCAATCATTTTCTTTTGTACTTCAGCAAACTGTTCAAATTTAGCTGCATTCCAACCTACCCATGCTAGTGCAACATCAGTTACTGTACTCATAGTACCGCCGAACTTTTCAAAAAATCCACTTAGTCCTTTAGATTTGTTCATCAGTTCTTTTAGACCGCCACCGCCGCCTGGTCCTTTAAGTTTACCTGCTAAACTATCAACAGCACCTACCATACTTGATAACGGCTTTTCAGCATTACCAAAGAACGTTGCTGCCTGATTGATTGCACCTGCTGTACCTACTGTTTTATCTAAAAATGTTTTTTGATTTTTTTCTGTTGATTCAGAGTTTGTACCAGCTGCTTCAACCACTGCTTTCACAGATGCTAATACTTCGCTGTCTACTTCTTTAAGTTCTTTAACACCGCCAAGCATTGTATCTGAAAGAATATTAGTACGTTGTAACTGCTTTGCCATAGCAAGCAATGTTGATTCACTTGCCCATGCTGGCAATTCAATACTACTACCATCTGGTAAAGGTATATTATTCTTCTTAGCCATTATTGTACTCCCCCGTTAGTTACTTTCTTAGAATCCATATCGGCTTTCTTTGTTAATAACATTGTGTAAAATTCTTTTTGTTCCATTAATTGAGTTTCTAGCATCTGTTGTTGTGCTTCAGCACCTTCTATTTGCTCATCTGTTGCTTCTATAGTTTCGCCGGCTTCATTTGTGTATTCTGGTGTTTCAATGAACGAATTAATATAATCCATTCTACCTTGTGCTGCATCAATTTTTTGTTTAGCTACTTCAATTGTTATATCAATATTCTTTTCAGTAACTTGTGCAAGTGCTGCTTCTCTGTTAATAGTCATTTGTTTATCGTAAAATTCATCAAAGTCTGATGACTTACCAAAGAAACCACTTACTGCTCTACCAAACTTCAGCATGTTATCTGTTACAAGATTTATACCTGTATCCATTGTTCCAAACCCAGGTGTTAATATTTCTTGCAAATTTTGAAATGTTACTGCAAAGTCATCTATTGTATCAATTGATGAGTCTGCGTTATCAATTATACCTTTATAGTAAGATGTTGTTAATAGCTCGTCTGTGTCTGCTGACAAATATGAGTCTGGCAGTGCTTTTGTTCTTGCTATAAGTTCGTTTGAGTCACGTAGGTCAGAACTGACTCCTGGTTTAGGCATTGCATCTTGCACCATTTTTACAAGTTTTCTTTGTCTGTCTACCATTTGTTTATTGCTAGTAATTTTTCCTTGAGCTGTGTCTTCAACTAATGATATATATTCTTCTGCAACACCTGGTCCTACTCTACGTAATTTTTCTATCATTTCTCTGTTAACATTGTTTGCTGCTGTTGTATCAAATTCAAAATCACCAACAGTTGATATTACGTCTTGTTCAAATGTTTTAGCAAAGTCTTCTCCAAATGTTCCTGTCATTAAAATTGCTGCCGTGCCTTGTGCTTGTTCTATATTTTGTACTGCTGCCTTGCCAAATAATTCTTCAATCTTTTTTGTATTTTGTATAATATTAAATTGTAGCTCTTCATTAGTACGTGCTTCATTTCTGATGTTTAATGCTTCCATTCTTTGCATACCTAAATTATTACCAGTAAACATTGCAAGTGCATTAGCTGATTCAAAAGAGTCAGCAACACGTTTTTTTGTCATTGCATTTATTTCTGTAATTTGTCCTAACTGATAAAGTGTTTCAGTTTCTTGTGCTAGAGATCTAGCCGTATCTTGTATACCCATTCCAAAATCACTAAACTTGTCATCTTTCTCAAGTTGAGAAAGCATTTCAGATAATTTATATTGTCCCTTAATAACATCACCACCTGCTGAAATCATAAATGGTTGTGTGGCTGCTGTTATGTCTGCAAATTCTTTAAAACCCATACCCAGCGAACGTATACTCGATCTAAGTGTGGTGTACATATCTATATCACCAACAATAGAACCAAAGTCAATTAGTTGTCTAGCATATTTGTCTTGTTCAGTTAGAAGTTTAGCAAATACAGTACCAACACCAGTTGCTGCCACTGCACCATATAGACCTGCTTTAGTAACGCCGCCTATTACTGCACCAACTTTATTTTTTCCACCACCTAAAAAGTCGCCTGCGGCTGCGCCTGCATTATACATTAACTTAGCTGTTTCATGTGATAGATCTGCAACTGCTTGTATAGGTGACATATCGGACATAACAGATCCCATTGCACCTTTTGCTTTTTTAGCACCCTTTTCTATCCTTTTTTCTATTTTTTCTGCTTTAGCTTGTGCTTCATCAGCTTTACGTGCAGTAGTTTTAACTACACTAGCATTTGATTCGCTTAGTATGGCTGCAATCTGGCCCATTGTAATGTTTTGAGAGGTCAGATCACTATTGAGAGCTTGCAGTGTTTCTTCTGTGGCCCAAGGATAGCGTTTACTTATAAATTCAAAGTATTGGTTGTCCATTTTTCCTTCTCATATTAACCGATGTTTTAATTCTGATAAATACTATTGTAATATACACACTATTTATGGTATTCATAATATATGTATATAATTGGAGAAAAAATATATGACAAACCCACTAATTCAAGCATATAGAAAACCGGCTTTGTACATTGCATTGCCAAGTAAGGGTAATTTTTATAAAAAGAAACCTAAACTTAGCATTGATAATGAACTAGCTGTATATGCTATGACAGCAAGGGATGAACTTATAACTAAAACACCAGACGCTTTGTTTAACGGAGAAGCCACTGTAAGTTTAATTAGAAGTTGTTGCCCAGACATTGACGATCCAGATACAATGCCTGTGAGCGATTTACTTGTAATACTAATTGGAATTAGACAAGCAAGTTACGGTAAGGAAATTGACGTAGACGTTAAGTGTCCAAAATGTGAATTTGATAATCAACTACAACTTGATGCAAGTATAATGTTGTCAAAGACAAAATCAGAAATTGTTGAACGTGAAGTAACGTTAGACTCTGGTTTTAAAATAACAACAATGCCATACACATTAAGAGATAGAACAACACTACAAGTTCAACAAATAAAACAAAACAAAATGATTCAAGGATTAAGTGATGCAAATTTAGATGACGTTGCTAGACAAGAATTATTTGGAAAAACATTTGTTGAAATTGCTGAACTTACTGTTAGTTTAATTACTAATAGTATTCATAGTGTACAAGGTCCAGAAACTGATGTTATCGAGGACAAGGAAATGATTAAAGAATGGTTACAAAATATAACAAGAGCAGACTACGATGTTATTAAAAACAAAATAGAAGCACTAAGTGAAAGTGGATTAGAAACTGAATTTAATGCTAGCTGTCAAGAATGTAATCACACTTGGAAAACTGGTGTTGATTTAGATATCGCAAATTTTTTCGGGGGTTGATAGCTTCTCGTCAACCCGTAGAAATTCAAGCATTAGTTCAACGATACGAAAAACAATTAGAGAAATCTGAAGGTAGTTTCTTAGACATAGTAATACGCAGTGAAGGTGCAGTAAGTTATCAAGACATTATGATGATGCCTGTTCCGTCTGTAAAGTTATTAGTTGAAAGAATGAATCACAGAGTTGAAGAAATTAACAAATCTAATCGCGGGTCTCGCCGGTAATTAATGTATAATAGGCATCAGGCCAATTGTCGTAATATGTAGTATTATCTTTTAAGTAATTACGCTTTTTCATTATATCTCCACGCAACTGAATAAACACACAATCTGTAAAGTTCTTTACAAAGTGTCCGCTATCTCTTGTACTTGTAAAATATAATAAGTCAGGATTAGCATCCATAGAGTCGGTGCAAAATTTTTCTACAACATCAATGTTATCTATATCACCTAACCAGGCAATACCAATCTCATATGTAGATTTGTCAAATGTGTTAAGTTGTAATAGATCGTTACGTGCATCTATAAATTGTATCTTTTGTTGAAGTCTAGCCTTACGTGCAAAAGGACATACGGGTAAACCAGAGTCCTGTTTAACTTCAATGTTGTTTTGGCTCCAATTAAGGAACTCTTGTTGAAAGTCAGAAAAGTTCATTATGTTATTATCATTCTAGTTTATTGTTCTTGATGTCTAACGACATCATCATTATCACAAAGCTAACGCTTTGTTCAATGCATATTGCTTACGCTTAATTAAAGTTATTAACTGTATTAGATAAAAAGCAATTTTTTAGATCTTATATTATATTAATATTTATCTTGTTCCTTGGCAAGATATTTTATTCACACTTAGCCTACTACGGGCCAAGTGTAAAATGAGTTCTTGGCATAGAACAGCACCCACATTACCATAGTAAACCTAGTTTAACACCTAGGAAGGGCGGTTACGCTGTACCCTTATTACATACTGCTTTTCTAACGCAGAAACATCCGGAGCCATGGTATCGACTTTTGGACTATCCTCAAGTTACGAGCGTTCGTAGAGCTTGATCATTTTGATTTGTCAAATCAGTGTATTGACATTATTAGGCACACCAGTATCCAGTCACGTGAATTCGTAACCTCAAGGTGAGTCGACCCTTGCCGACCAAACGGAGCCTTGCTGCCTTTGTTAGTGTTGTGTTAGCCTATATTTGCGAGATTTTGTATCTGTGTATTTTGGTTTGTATTAGTAATTATCTGATGCTTTAATTATTAGCAGATAACGCAGTTAAAACCTTAATTCTTGTTATAGTAACAAGAAAGATATGCGTTGTCAACCTTTTTTCATATGTTCTGTAAGAATCTTTGAACTGCCAACTCTTACATTAATAATTCCGTTATAGTATTCATCGGTTTCTAATACCTTACGGTTAAATTGTTCTTTAGCTTCTAAGTAGCTTGCAACGCCTCTACTAGGACAGAAATGTATTATTTCTCTGGTAAACTTATCTGCACCAAGTGTTAGTACGTCAGCATTTAAATGATCTGACGAACCCCAATAAGTCTGCCAATCACTTTCTTTTGTACCACGTCTTTTGTTTTTCTTACCTTTTAATGGAGGCTTAGTAGTTTTAAACTTTGCTAACTTCTTACCAATGTATTTTCTATTATTAGTAAGATTAGTTATTAAGTATACAAATGCTTCTACACCATCTGGTATTTCAGTGATTATTTTATTTTTGTATGTCCATGGGACCGTCTTCTTCGTACCACTCATTTATTAATCTTTTGATTCTGTCTAATGCGTCCATTCCTATAGATGCTTGTTCTATTGTATAAGGAGCATGCTTTAACACATACTCCTTATCTTCTAGTATAAATTCTTCTTGATCGTTATGCATCGATTACTTCTATCTCGGTATTGAAAGTAGTAAAGCCATTTTCTTTTGTAACTTGTAATACGCTGTTTACACGCCCAACTAATTCATCTCGATGAGATATAAGTAAAATATTTTTTCCACGATCACGTTCCATTTTCTTTAACACACTCAATGCACTTTCAACACCAATTGTATCCATACCACTATCAACAAGTTCGTCAATACAAACTAAGTTAATAGGATGATTCATACTTTCAAATACATCACGGAAGCTCCAACTAAGTCCTAGTATTAATCTATTACGTTCACCTCTTGACAAGTTATCAAAGTCTAAGTCTTGTCCAAGTTGTGTAATAGTTACAGACAAGTCACTTTGGAATTGTACTTCATGTGGTAAACCTAAACGTGTAATATAATATTCTAAACGTGTGTTTAAGAATTGTAAGTTTTGTTCAATAATCTTTTTACGGATAAAACTATCTTTGTTTGTAAGTAGTTTCAATAAAAAGTCTTGATGTTCTTTTAGTTCAGTAAGTCTATTAACTTCTGTCCAACTAACTTCTTGCAACCCAGTATTTTTTAATGCGTCAATTTGTTCTGTGTATGGATCTGATTCTTTTTCAGTATTTGCAAGTAGCGTCTTATTTTCTTTAATTTTATTTTGATGTTCATATGCTTCGTTTAAACTATTATATTCAATACGTGGAGCAACACCAATGTCGCCAATCTCTTTAACAGCAAGTTTATATTCTTCCATTGATGCTTTGTCATCATTGATATGTTTCAGAGAATCATTAACTAGTTCTGTTTTTTGTTCTACAATTTTGTCATGCTGACTGTCGTGTATTTCTTGTCCACATGCATAACATTTATGTTCTAATGTAGAATCTAAATCTTTCTGTGCTTTATCTAAACGCTTTTGTTCACGATCAATACTGCTAGTAAGTCTTGCTATTTCTGCAGTTAATGTATCACGTTGAGTTTTCTTTTCATTAAACTGTGCAAACTCAGCATGCGACTTAATTTCTGCATCAATATCAATATGTTCTAATGCATTAACTTCACTAGCATATTCATTTATTTTTTCAACTTGTTTATTAGCCCAGTGTGTTTGTCTACGTTCTAAATCTTTGATACTGCTACCAATACGTTCATTAGCATCTTCAACACCTTTAATTCTAAATGTTTCTTCTGTAATTCTATCTTTGGTATTTTTAGTTAGTTCTTTTAATATGTTTGCTTTTTGACTAAGTTTTGTAATACCTAACAACTGCTCAATCATCTCACGTTGATCATTTGCTCGCATACTTAGAAACGGTTCGGTGTATGTATTCAATGCACATATATGTTTAAACATAGTATGACTCATACCAAGCACATCTTCAATTACTGCTTGGCTTTGTCTACCTTCACCTTGCATTTCATCTGTAATGCCTTCGTTGTTGTCAACGTTATTAACTAAAAATTTAAATATGTTAGGCTTACGTCCACGTTCTATTCTGTAGTCAATACCATTCATTTCAAAGTCTACAGTAACCATCATATTTTTATTATTAGTTTTATTAACTAAATTATCTTTTTTAATATTATAAAGTGCATTGCCGTACAGTGCGTAACTTAGTGCATTAACGATAGTTGTTTTACCAGTACCATTACGTGAACCATCTCCTCCTAAGTCAATGTTATTACCTAGCACAAGTGTTAAGCCATGTACGTCAAAGTGTACAGCCTGTGTGACATTACCCACACTCATAAAATTCTTTACGGTGATATTTTTAATCTTTAGCATGTTTACGATGTTAATCCTGTATAGATGTCTACTAATAATTCTTTTCTAATAGTGTCGCTTTGTACTGACTCTAATTGTGATAATACAATACTGTCTACGTTCTCAACTTGTATATCAACTCCTTTATTCCAGTCTTGTGTATGCTCTTCTTTTTTACTTGGCATAAGAGCAATCTCACGCAAATCATATTGTTTAGCAAACGTTTCTTTTATAAAGTTTGCTTCTTCATATGTTATACCTACGTCGAGTGTTACACGACAATATGTTTTGTCAGATAAAAATTCATCTGGACTGTCAATAAGTTTACTTAATGTAAGTGTACGATACTTAGGTGCTTCAGGCCATTTTAGATAATCAATGTTACCATTCCAATCTAAAATAGTACACCCACGATCGTCATCCCATGCATCAGCATAGTTGTGTGGGAAACAGTTACCTGGATAAATTACATTACCATGTTGTTGTCTTTTGTGAAAGTGTCCACTAAAAACTTTTTCTGGCTTAGATAAATCTTCTGCTTTAAGTCCACCGTGGTCTGGCATTTGTACCATTGCATTCATATAGAAGCTAGGTAATTCAAAATGACCAAACATATATTTACATTCTACTTCTTTTAGTTTCTTCCATTCGTCATCACATAACCAAGGAATAAATGCAACACCATCTTCAACAAACATTTCATTGTTTATCATTCTAATGTTTTTAAATTCTTCAATCATTGATAAGCTATGTATCTCACGTTTCTCACGATAATACAAATCGTGATTGCCTGTGATCATTATAACTTCGTCAAATGCTTCACTTAGTCTACGTAAATTACTTGTGGTATAGTTTAATGTACTAACATTAATACTTGCACGATTATGATGCCAATCACCCAAGAAGAAACATTTTTTAATGCCTCTGGCTTGTGCTTCTTTAATCATCCATATAATAAAATCTTCACAGTCTTGATTATGATATCTACTGTTATTCTTCATGCCGAAATGAATGTCAGTAAAGATTATTGCTTTATCAAAAAACATTTATTCTCCAGTTGGTTCTGATTGAGGTTCGCTGTCTTCAATTAATACTGTTTTCTTTAGTGTTGGATTCTGTGCTTTAAGAGCTTGCTCACGTTCTTCATGTGCTTTCCACTCAGCATTAAATGTTCTAGTATTACTTGGATTCAAACCTTCTTCTTCTAATAAGTCATCTCTAATGTTCTGACTACGTTTTTCTAAATTAAGAACTCTTGTAAAACTATTGTTAATAGCGGCAGTATAATATGCAAATGGATTTTGTGATTTAAATTCATTAAACTGTAATCCTATTTGTGCTAACTGTAATAATGCTTGTCCACGCATTTCGTCTACATAAGTGTATCCACGCCAGTTACCACGCATACTATATCTCTCACATAGTTTAATATACATACGAGCTAGTCTATCGTTTGTTTTTCCATGGCCTACACTAAAATGACCGTTATCTCTACCACCTACCCAATGACTACGAGCTACTTCTTCTAGCTCGCCTTCAATATACGCATAATGCTTAAATGGTGGGAAGTTACATTTAGCATGTAAATCTGCTTCTGTTTTTGGTTTGTTTTTTCTGTTTTCTTGTGGGACATGACCAAATGTCATTACTCTAACCACAATATCATCGTCTCGAATAGTATCAACATCTACTGCAAAGTCTGCTGCCCTGGGTTTAGTTTTTTTGCCTGTTAGGCCCTGTTCCCATCGTTTAACTTCAGCTTCATGTGCTAGTTTTTGTAATCGTTTTGCTCTATTCTGTTTAGCTTCTGCCGTTACTTCCTTAGTTATTGCATCTAAGCCTTCAACAATAATATCATAATGAGTGTATTGATCATCACGTGCCCAGCAATAAGACATCTTACTACTGTGTATTTCTCTTAACAAATCTTTGTTTGTTAGGTAAAACTGTTTTGGTGTTTTCATTAAAATATTCCTTTGTTAACGTTATTATACGTAAGTACCGAGTGATTGTCAACCGGTTTTTTAAAATGATAAATACTAACGAACGGAGAGTAGTATCATGCTAATTGAACACATATTAACAGAGGGTGTAAACAACATTGCTGTATTTTACGGCGGTCGTTTCCAACCCATGCACCAAGGACACAAAGATGTTTATAAACACTTGTGTAATAAATTTGGTGCCGATAACGTATTTATAGCTACAACTTTTAGCCAAAAAGCAAAGAAAGCACATGCAGGCGGCGACTTTAGTAGCGACCCATTTACGTTTGATGAAAAAGCAAGCATCATGAGAAAGATGTTTGACATACCAGGAGATAAGATTGTTAACACAAATCCTTATAGACCAGACCTAGGAGCAGTAAACAGAGACCCTGCAGACACTGCTACAATACTAGTATATGGTGCAAAGGATGCAGATAGGTTAGCAACTGGAACAGGATTCTTACATAAGATGCCAGAAGACATGGACGAACTAATTCCAACTGCACAAGACAGAGGTTACGTTTACGTAGCTCCATTAATGCAGGGTGGAATGAGTGCAAGTGACTTTAGAGCAACTATGTCAAGTGCTGCACCAGATGAAGAGAAGCAAAAGAGCTTTACTAATTTCTTTGGTAAATTTGATCCAAGTGTATTTGGATTTATTAAGGAGCGTCTAACGTAATGGCTGGTATATCAGATAAGAATAAAGCATCGCTTGTACTGAAGCAAAAGGGTAAACCTTTTTTCACACTTGGTATTTTAAATCCACTGAAAGAAGCAGGAGGTGTTGAATTTCCGTTTACACCTACTATTCAAATATCGCATCAAGTATCATATGGACAATATGATATCCCAGGTTCTAATTACCAACAGCAATACTACATGAATACTCCAAACCCAAGTATATCAGTAACAGCAATGTTTGCGTCTAACTCAGATGCTGAAGCAAGATATACTGCAGCCGCATTACACTTTTTTAAAACATGTACCAAATCAGACTTTGGTATACAACGACAAGAAACAGCAGGTACACCACCTCCCATATTAAAATTTAATTGTTATGGATCTGTTCATGCTAATAATGTTCCATGTGTAATACGAAGCTTTAACTACACGCTACCAGAAGATACTGATTATGTAGATGTAGATACAGGTGGCGAAACAATGAGCATACCGGCATTACTACTAGTCAGTTTAGAACTAGCACCTCAACTTACTCCAAAGAAAGTAAAAGATGAATTTAACTTAGCAACCTTTGCAAGTGGACTTGCATTAAAAGGTGGAAACAATGGAGGGTTTATTTAATGACAAAATATAGAACAGATAGCTTATATAGAAATACAGAAGTAGTTAATTCTAAATACTTAGATGTATTATCTATTGATAATATTGATATTAAAAATACAAGCACAAAAACTATAACGCTAGAAGCAAAACATAATGAGCGTCCAGACTTATTAGCATATGAGTTATATGGGAACTCAAAACTATGGTGGACGTTTGCATTGTTTAACCAAGACACACTCCAAGACCCTATTATAGATTTTAAATCAGGGCTACGTATTATAGTTCCTGTAAGGTTCGCATAACATGGCAGACAAGTCACTAACAGCAATAAATTCTAGAAACTATAACCCAGGTAATTTACGACCTAGTAGTGCGTATCAATGGAATGGCGAAATAGGACAAAATGGTGGCTTTGTTATTTTTGACAGCCCAGAAATGGGAACACGTGCTCTTACAAAGAATTTATATACAAGTCAAGAAACACATGGCAATAATACAGTACGTGAAATTATTACTCGTTGGGCACCGCCAAGTGAAAACGACACAGAAGCATATGTCCAAAAAGTTTCAAAAGAAATGGGAGTTACTCCTGATCAAGACTTAGGTAGCTTACGAGACAACCCAGGCACTACTAAAGCACTTGTTAAATCTATTACTAAACACGAAGGTGGTGGATTAGGAATTTATAACGATAAACATTTTGAAGATGGTATTGCACTAGCTAATGGCAAACCAAAATCTGAGATAGACTTTCAAAAACGTAAAGAAAACTTTGAAGAAGAAGTAACTGCAGATGATGGCTTTGTTGAAAACGAAGAAGGTGAAAGAATACCACCAACCGTTAAGACAACACCAAAACCAGTAGAACTACAAAACAACGTAACAGGAAACTGGTTAAGCACAATAGATAGCCCACAGTATTTGTGGACACTATTTCTTGTTGATAACAAAACATTTAACAACCCAAATACGTTACACGGAAGTGAATCAGCAGTGTCTGCAGGTAATGCAGTTATTGTTGCAAAGCAAGGTGTAACCTCACAGTTCTCATTGGATAACTTTGCAATGATAGCAACTGTAACGCCAGGACAATCACATGGTAATACTACACCGGGAATTATTCAATTTGATTTAGTTGAAACTTTAGGATTTACATTTTTAGATAGAATATTAAAAGCTGGTTTAGGATTAGGAAAGCCTGGTAACTTACACGAACAGAACTTTGTTCTAAAGTTAGAGTTTGTTGGAAGAGACCCAATAACTTCTGCTAGTGTTAAGTATCCTGGAACTTTTATATATCCTGTAAAATTAAATCAAATAAGAAGTACAACAGGTCCAGAAGGAACACGTTATAATATTATTGCATGGTCATTAATTAAACATGCACAAACAGAAACTGTAACTGATACAGATATAACAGTTAAAAATGTAACAACTGTAAAAGAGTTTATTGATGGTTTTGTAAAAACATATAATATTGGACAGTTAGAAATGTTATCTCCAACAGATCAAAAACTAGGTAATTTACCTGATAAACAAATTGAAATAAATTTTGATGAAAGTTCCAATGTTAAAGGAGTAAAAGGATTAATGAATTTTAATTTAGCAGTTAAGCCTTGGGCTGGTTCTGCAAACGCAATGTCCGCTGGTGGACAAAGTAGTAACTTAAAAAACCCTGATAAAAAAGATGTTACTATAGAAGCTGAATCATCTATACCTGTTGAAATTGCTTTAGCAATACAAAAGAATACTCCAGCCTTTGCTGAATATGTTAAAGAAGCACAAAAGATTGGAATGACACCAAGCATTGTAGTTGATTCAAAACCAGTTTACCCAGAAAACTTTGCTGGCACAGGAACAGGCGCTGATGCACACGTTGGGCCTATTAAAATCATATACACAGTTAAAATTAACCAATCTTGGGCAAACGTAGTTCAAGATAAAGGAACACATAGAAAAAACTTTGTAAGTAACAAATATCAATCTGATAAATTTAAAATGTTACCAATTGAAAAGAATTACACATATCTTTATACAGGATTAAATACTGAGGTATTAACTTATCAAATTGATATAGAAAGTTTATATACCGTTGTATCAGTTCCACAAGCTGGAATATATCATGCAGATAAATCAGAACAGTTTGCTCCTACAACACCTAGTAAAGTTACTAAGTATTTAGAAGATATTCCATATGACAAGATACCATCAGATTTTAACGATTATACAAAATTTATTAATAAACCTTATAGTATTAATGAACAAAGAAAAAATGAAACAGATGCCACAGATACACTAAATGCTAGTTTGGCAGCTAATATGGCAAAAAGAGAATACGATGCATATAACTTTTCAATGGAAATAAAAGGCGACCCATACTGGATGGCAGGATCATTGCAATCTAATGTTGAAGGCGCCGACAGTCCAGACTATAGTTCAAGAGATGCATTAATATCATTATTACAATATAACCCTAACGCAGAAGACTTATTAGAGTTTCAAAGGAGAGGCCCAGTTGATTTAGTATCAAGTGGAATATATAAATTAACTAAAATTGAAAGTAGATTCCAAGGTGGTAAGTTTACACAGACACTATCAGGATTCAAAGATCCAACAACGAATACACTTTTAATATTACCACAACTAATAGAAATATCAGGAGCATAAAATGGCAGGCTATTTAAAACATGACGGAGTACACGTTAGAAGTAGAGTTAAGCAAGGTGACGATGAGGGAACTAACACCCTTAGTGGAATTTACATTGCCGAAGTAATAAACAACGAAGATAGTTTACACACAGGTAGAATTTCAGTAAAGATTTCAGACTTTGGCTCAAAAGATAATACTCGTATTTGTTTACTAGCAACACCGTTTGGTGGACATACAAAAATTAAAGACAGTGGAGACGACGAAACTAAAGAAGCACAATCACCTATAAGTTATGGAATGTGGCCACAGCCACCTGAAATTGGAACTAACGTAGTTGTTGCATATACTGGTAGCCAGGAACAAGGAATCGTTTTGGGCAGCCTCATAGCTAAAGATAGAAATTCTATGATGGGTGGCAATGCTAGTGGACAAGTTTATGCAGACGGAGAAAAAAGTTTAGGGAAAGCAGTTGAGAAAAATGCATACGATCAAAATGATGCTGATACTAAACCATTAGACGAATTTAGTCAAGCAGTTTTAAATCAACAAGGATTAAGTTTGGACTACGTAAGAGGACACAGTCAGAGTAGTGCTAGGCGTGAAAGTCCAAGCAAAGTATTTGGCATAACAACTCGAGGCGGACACACACTTTCATTAGATGATGGAGATGCTGAAGGCAACAGTCAAAATATTAGACTAAAAACAAAAGGTGGAGCTCAGATATTAATGGACGACACTAACGGATTTGTTTTTGTTACAACACAAACAGGTGATGCATGGGTTGAACTTGATCGTTCAGGACATGTAGATGTTTACAGTAAAGCAGGTATAAGTTTTCATACTGAAGGCGACTACAATGTACATGCTAAAGGTAGCATCAACATGCAATCAGAGCAAGGTGTTAATATTAAAAGCTCAGGAGCAGATGGAATTAAATTAGAAACAAGTGTAGGTAATATTGATGTATATAGTGCATTGGATATTAATATACAATCAGATGCCAACTACGGCTTGCTTGTAGCAGGTAATCAAATTATTAAAGGTACTAGAATAGATATGAATGGACCAGAACCAGCACCAGCTACAAAAACTACAATACAAAACCAAGGTGCTAACACAAGTGTCAAAGTATCAACGGCAAGTAGAGTTCCCGAGCATCATCCTTGGAAAGGTGTAGAAGCTACACAAGAATCATTTAAGTCAGGTAAAGGATATACAGCATAATGGTTGATTTTATTTTGCCAAATAGTATTAGTAGTCGTAACTTAATTGATTACACACTATTTCAAACATTAGATGCTAGTGCAGTTAATGATCAAAAACCATTGTCTGAATTGGAAGCTAGTTCAAAATTAATTAATCTAAAAATTAGATCAACAGGCTGGACAGGATATAAAAAAGTTGTTGACAAACAGACTGTAATCGGTTATGCTTATAGAGAAGACAGTCAATTAAATGGTATTGGTCTGACAGAAGACAATGCTTACAATTTATGGATAGAAGAATTCAAAGACAGAGAAAGAAGATTTAAAAATACATTTTTACTAAACACGTTATCACAAACACAATACGATGCAATGCTAAGTATGTATTTACAAACTAACACATTTAACGAAGTAGGTTCAAACATTAGAATGTTTGATTTAAGAGAGTATATTGATAACAGACAATGGGGTTACATTGCTACTGCTATGACTATATGTGGACAGAACAGACTAGACAGACAAGCTGATGCAAAAATATTAATGCTAGGCGATTATGGAACTAACAAAGATAGATCATTAATTAAGGAACAAGGCTTACAAGTATTATACAAAGAACATAGTGCCGGAACACTTGATCAGCTACAAACTGACCAAGCTGAATATGTTTACTATGCAGAAACAAAAAGGTTCTTACCTAATATGAACGAAAGCCGTAAAAGACTTTTAGCAAAACAGCTAAGTTAATCCCCCACCAAAATAATTTAAATACTACTATAACAAGGAAAATAACTTGAATCACGCCGTACTCTTACTTAACGCAGATGGAAACCCGTTATCTATATTTCCGTTGAGCACGATTAGTTGGCAGAACGCAGTCAAGGCATTGTGGGGTGACAAGGTACATGTTATTAAAAATTATGATAACCAATTCCTCCGGTCACCTACAGTAACTATTCCATTCCCAAGTATTGTTATGCTTAATACATATCACAGACAACCTACTAGAGCCAAGTTTACTAGACGTAATGTTTACATTAGAGATGACTATACGTGTCAATATTGTGGGAATAACTTTGCTTACAACGAACTTACACTAGATCATGTTATACCAAAGTCAGCAGGAGGAAGACTAACTTGGGTTAATACAGTTACAGCATGCGGTCCTTGCAATGTAAAGAAGAGCAATAACGCACATCCACTTCCCAAAAAGAAGCCAATTATTCCTACATGGCATCAAATCAACTATTCAAACAAGCGTCATTTCTTATCAATTCCCGATATAGCATGGCAAGATTATGTACAATGGCCAGAAGATAAGCTAATTTTGCAATCATAATCTACCTACTTAATTATTTGCATAAATAGTTGTATGAGCAATATAATTGGATACACAACAATAGACCAACCATACACAAGTAGCAATCTATCTGATATAGATTTAGCGAAGCGTGACCTGCTGAATCACTTTCATATCCGTAAAGGAGAGAAGTGGACAGACCCTGAATTTGGTTGTGACTTACCATTATACATATTTCAACCCTTAGATGACATCACAATGGATGCTATTAGAGAAGAAGTGTATAATGTAGTAAATTATGATCCAAGATTTACAGTTAACGATACTAATATTATTGTTAATCAAGATGCTCACTATGTTACTATCAATGTGAAGCTAACATATGTACCAACAACAACTGCAATAGATTTGCAGATCAAATTCGATAATGAATTTCAACAGGACGCAGAGTTTTAATTATGGCACAAAAAACTAGACAAACAAAATTATTTGCGGCAGAAGACTATACAGTTGTATACGAATCATATATCAATGCAAACTTTCAAGCATTTGATTATGATACTATGCGATCAGCTATGGTTGAGTATGTACGCAACACTTACCCAGAGAATTACAATGACTGGGTAGAATCAGCAGAATTTGTATCACTACTAGATGTAGTTGCACAATTTGGACATAACTTAGCATACAGAGTAGATTTAAATGCAAGAAACAATTTCTTAACAACATCCCAAAAACAAGAGTCAGTATATAAACTGGCAGAGTTTTTAGGGTATCAACCAAGACGTAATGTGCCAGCGTATGGTGAGATGAAAGTTATTGCAGTTAAAACAAATGAAGCAGTTATTGGTAGTGCCGGAACAAGTTTAGGTGGAACTGAAATTAAATATGAGATTACAAACAACTCTAGTAACTTAGATGATTTTATTACAGTATTAAATGCATCATTGCAAAACAGTAATAGATATGGAAGTCCTACTAAAAGTTCAGTAATTGATAATATCAAAACAGATTTCTATAATTTAAACAATACATCAAATCAAATTAAGTTTGATATTGAAGGTACTGCACTTGGTAAGACATCAACGTTTAATGTTATTAACAGTGAGTACGATAGTGTTAATAGAACGTTTACAGAAAAAATGCCAGACCCAGTAAGTTCATTTGGAGTTTATTTTAAAAATGACGGCAAAGGCATTAACAGTATCAATAGTGGATTCTTTGCAGGAGTTAAACAAGGATCATTAGGATACCAAGACTTTGTTATATCAGATCCAATTGACAACGCAGTACTTGATGTAACTGCAACAGACATTAACCAAAATGATGTGTGGGTGCAAAACATTAATGAAACTGGTAACGTTACTAAGCAATGGACAAAAGTTTCAGACGTAAACGGAAACGTAATTTATAACAACTTAGCTAACGGTGTTAGAGATGTATACAGTGTTAAGACTAGATCAAACAATCAAATTTCAATTGTGTTTCCAGATAGAGCATTTGGTAATATTCCAAAAGATACAATAAGAGTTTGGTATAGAACTAGTGCTAATAGTACATATGTTGTTAGACCAGATGACTTAACAAATAAAAAAGTACAAATAAATTATACAGGATTAGATGGAAACGTATACACACTTGTATTAACGCTACAACTAAAACAGCCAATTGCAAATGCAAGTTCAAATGAAACACTAGACAGCATTAGAGAAAACGCTCCTAGAAATTATGCTACACAAGATAGAATGATTACTGCAAGTGATTATAATACAATGCTTGGTGGTAGCAATGG
>Ga0228674_1000753_pt1 | contig 21184 bp, 26 predicted proteins | sample 1D_rmetaG_FD_189054 | JGI IMG/M metagenome (GOLD analysis project Ga0228674, IMG submission 189054) | Seawater microbial communities from Monterey Bay, California, United States - 1D_r | ecosystem: Environmental > Aquatic > Marine > Coastal | place: USA: California | collected 2016-09-26
TGTCATAATTATTCTGTAAAATAATCAAAAGGGTTGTTTAAATAGCCACAGAAAATACGCAAGTCCATAACGCTGCCATATTTTAAATCGCTTACAAAAACTTTTTCTTCAAGTTCTTCATAAAGCTGTGCAACTAAATCTGGGTACTCTAAATTAGCTACACTTAATTTGTCTTTGTACAATGGGTGTAATCTTTCTAATAGTGTCATTTGTTATTGTTTAAAATTAATTATACACAAATTTAACAAAATATATTTAATATAAACAAATTATAAACTACTTTTTTTATAAATAACAAAAAAACCACCTTATTATAGGTGGCTTAATTGACTGCTAAACAGTTGAAAACAATAACAAGACATTGGTTAGTCTATTCAAAGATACACATTATTAGCGTTACATAAGTAAGGTTTATTGCGAAGTTATTAACTAAAAGTTTTGTTTGTCTTTTAGTTCTTGTAGTTTAGTCTTGTATTGGTTAAATATTTCTTGCCATTCTGGGTCTGTAAGTTTTAGTACCCCTCTTGACTTTTGTAGTAGTTCTTGTGATAGTTCTTGTCCCAAAGCTATACTATACTCATACTGTCTACCATATTCAAATCTATTACACTTTCTGCATTGTGCGTGTACGTTACGTTCATCGTACCTTGTTATTAAGTGTTGTCTACCAATGAAGTGTCCAGCATCTGTTTCTGTAAAGTGTACTTTTTTACCACAGCTTACACAATTACAATAACCAGTATTGTTATCCGCATCTCTACGTCTTATAAACTCGTGAAAAGGTTTATCAATCTTATTCTTCCAATACTTTAATGTCTTTTTTTTTGGCATTTGTTTTCACATTTGAATACACTACAGATATCTTATATTTATTATTAATGTTTTTTATCTATTTATTTAGAAATATATTTATATCTATATATTTAGAAAACAGTTTTTTATAATAAATGGTACAAAGTTATATATTTATTTTTATAAAAAAAAATTATTTTTTCCAATGCTTTGTAATCTTCTCTGCACTACGCATACCAAAATACCCACCATAAACTAATAATAAAAGTGAAGAAAGTAAGTCTATCCAGTTAGGGTCTATTTTAAAGCCTTCTAACGAACTATCTAATATTATATATACAAATAGTGTAGCTGTTAAAAAAGCAAGTGTTAATGGTCTTATATTGCGTGTAAGGTAGCTGTCTGTTTGGTTGTCGCTTACCCATCGCTTTGTGGTTTCTTCCATTTCTAACATATCGTACCGCAGTTCTTCAAGTAGAAGTTCTTTGTCTGCTTCTGATAGTTTATCGTCTTTGCCTATCTTATCTGCAAGGTCTTTTAATTGTTCTATACCTGTAACACTACCAACAACCGATAATAGCTCTGGAGCTACGTCTTTGCCTTGCTTCACGAGCCAACGTAGAGCATCGCCTACTCTTGTAGTGCCATTCTTTTTCTTGTACTTACCCATTCCACCTCGCTTTAGTCTTTCTTATGTCCATATGTACAAATCCTTTTTCTTCATACAATCCTAAACCACCTTGTAGCATATGCCCCATATCTATTAAGTCCTCTATGAGTGCGTATACCTCTGCTGGTTTTAAACTTTCAATAGTAATATCTGCTGCTTTACCCAATAAGTGCTGTGAAGTTTTTGAGCCGCCTACCTTTGCGTTATGCTTTAGACATCTGTAAGCACTATTAATAGTTATAGGTCTACCAGTATAGTCCCTTAAAAATTGTAGTTGTGATGCAAGTTTAATAATGTTCTCGTATACCTCTAAAGGCATATCACACCCACACTTACATTCAAACTCTTTTAATTTAAAGTTTTTCGTCATCTTTATTACCTTGATGTATCTTTTGCACAGTATAAACAATAGAAGCCAGTAAAAGAATAATCTTCAAACTGTTCTCAACGTGCGTAAAGCTAACCCCTAAAGAGATGGCATTAAAAAAAGCTACCTTTAAATCACTTACACTCATAGCATCAGTCCCTTTAGAAAGTTATTCCATTTAACTATTAAGTAAAACTGTAAAGCCTCAATCTTGTCTGCTATGTATCTTAATCCTTTTACCATAGCTTATGAGAATGACCATCCAGCAAATGTGTGGACTCCGTTACCTTCTACTTCAATCTCTTTAGAAGCCCATCCATAAGGGTAAGCAATAGATGTTTCTGCTGGTGTTACTACCATACCATCTTCATCTAAAACTGCTTCTGCATCTACGCTTGTAATTTCAGCTACATTCCAAAGTACGTCTACTGAATACTTATCAGACTGTACACCTTCAATTGAGATGTTACCTTCTTCATCATATTCTGGAGTAGTTTTCCATAAGTAACCTAATTTTACAACAGTATGCTTATGCGTTGGGTTTCCTTCATCATCACTTGGTAAAGCTGCTATTCTTGTTTCAGCTACTTCTTGAGATGCAAATTCGTATTTTTTAAAGATATGTTTCATAATTTATTTATTTACTCTTGTTTTTATTATAGGTGTATTTGTTACACTTGTGTTAATGCTATTGCTTCTTGGTCTGTTAATGCGGTGTCGTATAATTTTAAATCTGCTAAATCAAATACTCTATCAACACCACTATAAGATAAATTGCCATTAGTTAGTGTGTCCCAATTAGACATACTTGCTGAAACAGTATTTGTTCCTAATTTTACACCATTAGCGTATCTTGTGAATTTAGTTCCATCATAAGATATGGCAAATTTACTGTCTGTTGTTGCATTATAACAATCGCCTAAAGTAACTGCTGAACTACCATTAAAATAATACCAAATTTTATTATAAATATGTATTCCTGTACCAACATCATAGGCACTTTCTCCAGCACCTAAAGTGAACATTATATTAGCAAATGTTGTTCCGTAATTTACAAAATCTTTTGCATCAAAAAATAAAGTAAATTGATTTGTTGCTTGTAGTATTGGCGAATTAACTATTTTAGTATTATCATCCACCCTCGTTACTGCACTACCTTGTGTTTTTATTATAGAAGTAGCGTAGCTTCCGACCTCTAATTGTGCTCCCCAAATGTAAACTCCACTTGTTCCATCGCCTTGATATACTCTATTTCCATTTTCATCTCTTAAAGATAAAGATACAACAGAATTTGATGTTAGGTTTTCAGTTATATCAATCCTATACCAACCATTTGAAAAGGGTGTGATAGAGAAATTATCTGGATTTGCTTGTTGATTTACAAATACACCATCAATTAAATCAAATGATACTAAAATTCCATTTGACGGAAATTCTATCCCTAAAACTCTTCTTTCTGCTGCTTTAGCAAAAACACTAAATGTATTATTTCCTAAAGTTATAGTTGGAGATGCAAATATTATATGAGCAGTATTCTGTGTATTTTCTACTAATTTATCTGCATTTAATGTTCCATCTGGAGAAATTGCTTCGTTAGATGTTACTGTAACACTTGTTTTAGTCCAATAAGCATTGCTAAAATCTTCTGAATAAGTAACCAAGTTAGTCCTACTCGGTTCAAGTTTCAAAGCACCATTACTGTCATTTAAGTAATCTATTCTTGGCTGGTCTGCACCTACTGTTTCAATTAAACCTTGTTTATTAACTCGTGTTGCTACACTATCTCTATCGAATGTGAAAGGCAAAGGCTTGTAGTTGTTATTCTCGTCATTGTACGCAAGGATAGTACCCTCTTTTCCGTACCATTCGCCATTACCAAATTTTAATGTATTACTCATTTTATAATGTGTTTAAGTTTAATTCTGTTACTAATTCGTTTAATGAACGATAACTTGTCATATATTCTAATTCTTCGTCCGTTAAAACTGCATCGTAGTAGCCAATTTCTTTTGTCTTTCCGTAGAAATTATTACCATTATCAACTCTATCAAAATTTAATGAATTAAGAATATTAGAATCAAACATATCACTTGGCACTACTGTATCTACTAAAAATCCATTGTAATAAAAATCAACAGACGATGCATTGTATTTTACTGCTACTTTATTATAATCTGTTTTTATAGCATTTAAGTATTCAAGGTTAAATATTGTCCCATTTTTATCGCCATATATTTGGATTCTGTTTTCTGTTGAATGATATGTTATACTTATTCTGTTATTTGTACTACCATCAGACAAACCAATTATTCTAATATCTTCTCCCTCTACAAGAGTAGCAGAATCAGTAAACAATACTCCTTCACTATCATTAAACACCTCGCTATTACCACTTCCGTTTACTACATCAGCTTGTCTTTGGACTGTTGAGCCAGAGGTGGGTATGTAGGATGTTGCAAATGAATTAGCTTCTATTTGCCATCCCCACACTAAAACCTCATCTCCAGAAACTGCTGGATTTGGTATTTCTAAACCAGCACTTACAGAGCCACTTGTCATTGTTGCAGTATATTCAAATCTTGTCCATTCAGAAGGTATTACATCAGTATAAATATTAGTACCTAATCTTATTTGAAAATCTTTACCTATTGAATTACCAATACCTTTTACATAAATTGATGCAGTATAACTACCTGCTGAAAATGATACGCTTTGATAAAAATATGGGTCTGTATCAGTTGCAGTTAATTTAGTTGCATTTTGTGTACCATCTGGACTTATAGCAAAGTCATCTGTAAATGTTCCATTTTTTGTAGGAGTTAAAGATATTCTTTGTGAATTTAGAACCAAGTTAGTAGCACTATTCTCTAACAACGCTACACCTTTAGCAGAATCTTTATAGTCTATTCTTAATTTATCCTTTCCTACTACTTCTATTAAACCTTCTTTGTTTACTCTTGTAGCTATTGAATCCCTCTCTACGTTAAAAGGTAGTGGCTTATAGTTTCCGTTTTGGTCGTTATATGCCATTGATGAGCCAGTTTTAGTAGCCCACGTTCCTTTGCCGAATTTAAGTGTTTGTGCCATATCTATTCTATTGTGTATAATTGTCCCTCTGCCATAGCTCTAAAGCTATCCCAAGACGTTAGTTGTTCTAAATCTATATCAGTAGTATCGAAGTATTGTATTTGTTTAGTGTTTCCGTAGAAAGGAAGTGTACTATTTCCATATTGAAATTTTAATTGATTTAAAGTACCATCAACTAATGGTGTTTCAATAGTAGCACTACCTATTAAATAACCATTTACATAAAATTTAAAAGACGAATTATTCCAAACTAAAGCTGTTTTATTAAACGATTTAATATTATAAGATGTTGTAGATATAACTCTACCAGTTTGCCCAGTTGCATTGTAGTAAGCAATAATATCATTACTTTGTACGTTAGAAAACTGTACACTTATAATGTTATTGTTTGTACCATTACTTAATGATATTATTCTATTTGTTATGTCATCAGCCAAAGCACTTATCTCTGCCATCAACACACCTTCTGAATCGTTAAACGTAGCTGCGTTCCCAGAGCCATCGCAAGTTTCTGCTGCACGAGTGTTTTGACTTCCATCGGTTTTGATATAGCTTGTCGGATATGAGCCTTGTTCGAGCATAGCTCCGTAGATGTAAACACCACTTGTACCATCTCCTACTTGAATACTCTCTGTATTACTTGCTGATATAACAAAGAAAACACTTGTAGAAACACTCGGTTTTGTGACAGAGCATCTATACCACCCATTTCCATAGTTTTGTATTTTTGCAGTAACAGAAGCACCAACTGTACCTAAAGTTCCATTAGATAAGTCAAACCAAGCACCTTGCGAGTTATTACCATCCTCTAATCTTAACATATCATATTCCCCCTCTTTAGCAAAAACAGTTAAAGTGTAGTCTATTCCATTTGATGTTGTAGGGATTGTATAAATATATTTATTTACTGATGATGTAGCATTTGGTATTAATTTATCAGCATTTTGAGTACCATCTGGAGAAATTACTGAATTACTTGTAATTGAAGAATTTGATTTACTCCAAGCAGCATTACTAAAATCTTCTGAATACTGTATCAAATTGGTTCTCTGCGGTTCAAGTAAAAGATGCGGACATCCTACAACCTCTCCATCTAACAATGAATAGTTAAGTCTGTTCTCTCCACTTGCTACTTCTTCTATTAGTCCTTGTGCGTTTATTCTTGTTACACCAGTTGGGCTTGAGCCATCTGCTCTATCAAAGTCAAAATCCCCTACACCATCGCTTGGAAGTATAGAGTAAACCTTATCGCCAATAGTGGCTGGTATTAATGCTAAATTTGGTTTTGCCATTTTATTAATTGTTTAAGTCTTTTAATGCAGTTGTATGTGTCCAATCTGCTACGCATTTCTTTGCTTCTACTCCGCCAGACCTTACATCCATTGTAAACTGACCACTAAAAAAGTCTGGTTTAGTTCCTACCGAAGATGCAGTATCTATTGCCACACCCCACCAGCTTGTGTTATATATTTCTCCCCAACTCATTTCTTATTTTGTTTAAATTCGTTATAAAACCTTTTTGCCTCTTTTTCGCTTTTGCTCTCTATGTACTGTTTTAGCTTATTGAGATTTATTTCTTTTACCTTATACTTCATTAGAGCACCCATCCTTTAAAAGTTGTATCACTATTTGGGCTGATATCCTCGTTAGTGTTGCTTAAATACTCTGGGAATAAGTTATTGTTAAAACATAAATAGTCTACTAATCGTGTTGAGTAGTAGTTTGCGTATTCCCTTGCTTTTCCAACTAAATAGTCCACCTCGTTCTTGTCTACGTTTTGTGCTGTTTCGCTACTGTGTTTAAGTACGGATTTGTTTGTAATTGTGTATGCTGCAAATGGTATGTAATTCATCTGCGCAAACCAAATTAATGTTGGCTGAACGTATGTGTTTACCAATGTCAAATAATCGCCACTTAAATTGCCAGCTATAATGTCAGCACTAATCTTGTTGTAGAGGTCTGAACCTAATAAATTCTGGATGTCTATTTGTTGCGCCACCTTAACAAACTGTAGCATCTTGTCAATGTCTACATTCCCATCAATGATGGAGTTTTTCTTAAGGTCTGTTGTGCTTATAAATAATGCTGTTGCCATTTGTTATTTGTTATAATTAGGATGATGTCCGTTATTAGGCATATCTTTAGGTGCTTTCTTTGCGTCTTTCCATCCTCTTGGTTTGCCTTTATAAGATTTAGGTATATCATCAACCTCAACATAATCTTTAATTTTGTCAGATTTTTCTATATACTTTCCGTTTGTTTTTTTCTTTAGCCTATATAGTTGTTCAGCCCAATAATGTCCACAGTTCACACCGCCTTTCCAACGGAACAAATCGTATTTTTTACCCTTATGACCAAAACTCTCATTTACACCCTTATCAGAAGCTGCATCTATATCCTCAATTCTATAAACCATATTACGAGCCATAAGTGCTTTACAAAAAGTTCTTGTATTAGTGCTGCTGTATTTTTCCGCATATCTATAGCGTACTTTATAATAGCTTTTATCTAATACTGAAAAATCGCCTTTGCCTTTTTTAAGGTTTGGTATACTTTCAGCAAACTTTTGTAACAAACTTTTCTTTGGCTCTATTAATTCATTAGCCCAAACATCAATGTCTGTATTATCTTCTGAATATTCTCTTTCTTCAACTAACTCCCATTCTTCGTCTACTTCTTCGCCTTGTAGGTTCTCTAAAATATGGTCGGCTTCGTTGTCTGCTAATTCTCTACTTAACTTTACACCAGTTTCTTCTTCTTTAGTTTCTTCATCCTCTACGTTTTCAAGGTCTGTAAACTCTAAAGGCTGTAAGGTCTTAAAGTATAGTTTTAAGCTAATATTATTGTAAGCTAATATATTATCAAAGGCATCTATTAAAAGTGTCTGAAATGGTCTAATAACTGTGTTATCCATTAACGTAGATGCAGTCTTTAACTCGTCTGCATTGTTACCAAGTCCGCTACTGTCTTTAATACCTAATAACATAGGGCTTACAATTCTATGTGCTACCATTATTTTTTTACCACTTTCATCACTTAAGAATTGGTATTGGTTATGCGCATCGCTTAATTGAATTGGCTCTATTGTAGCCGCACTCTCTGGGTTGTCGTTAAACGCTAATATAAATTTACCAGCATTACTACTACCGCTAAACTTTTGGTATATTCTATTCTCAAGCATTTGACGTTCCTCTGCGTTTGGAGTCCCGTTGTTAAAATTGATGAGCATTGACGGAGCAAGTCCATTAAGGATGTTGTTTAAATGGTAGTTAGATATTTCTTCTTCTAACTCTGCATATTGTAAACCACCTTGATAGTCTGGGCTTGAATAGTATTTATATCCAGCTCTGTAAGGTTTAACGTATACTATCTCTATGTTTTCTGTTGAATAACCAAAAGCTGGTATGCGTGTGCAATCGCCTGCCTTTTTTACCTTACTCCAATCATCAGAATAATAGTAAGCCTCTATCTCGCCTTTGTCGTTGCATTTCTCTGCTCTTAAGTTCTCAACTGGAATATGCTCTACTTGTGCCACAGTCTTGCGGTCTTTAGAGTATATAACTTGCATAGAACATTGACCCATTAATTTAAGGTCATAGCATAACTTACGCACACAATCCTTGTGAAACAAAGACATCATTTTAGCGTATGCTTCTGGCTTCTTGTTGCTGTTTAAAGCATCTAAACCTTTGCCATATATCATTTCGCTAACTCCGTTAATAATAGCGTTGTTTGTTGGGCTACCATTGTATCGGTCTATTAGGTATGCGAAGTAATTGTTATCTGCGCCATAGCTAACCCATTCCTTGTTGCTTTTTTCTACAATTTGTGGGCTTGTATAGGTGCTTAAATTTACTACTCTTAAATCGTTCATAATATAATATAATCGTTATCAAAACTATCTTCTTGTACATACTCATCTTTGTTAATAGAGTAGTAGTTGTTAGTAGTTTGGTTTATTGTTTGGTCTGTGCAAAATACTTTGTCTTTGTATATTACCGCAGTTCCGTTCTTAACTTCTAATATGTAAAAATCGCCTTCTGTTAGCGTTCCAAAAACCGCATCAAAACTCATATAATTGCCATCAGTTGATGCAGTAGGAGTTAAGTTTACGTTTGTACCAGTGCTTTCGCTTGTAAGATTTACTGTTATACCACCATTAATATATTGTCTTGGTATTATCTTAAAGGTCTTATTTCCGTTTGTGCCTATTAGCTTCATATTAATATATAAACAAAACTAATTTATTTTGTATTGTAAGGCATAAAAAAAGGGCTATCCGTTAAGATAACCCTAAATTTAAAACCCTAATTGTGATTATGCAGTTGGGTCGATTTGTGAAGCAGAAGCATCAGTAGTAATTACTGACCCAGTTACAAAGTAAGGCGGTGCAGTTTCTTGCGCTACCGCTGTGATTGTGTACCCAGTTAAATCTCCCATTGCAGCACCAGTTACAATAGTACCACCATTTACATCAGCGCCGTGTTCTAATCCCATAACGAAATAATTTCCGTTGTAGTCCTCTATTGCGATGTGTGGTCTTGCGTGTGCAATTAGTTTAAGTTCCTCTTGTGTCGCTTTGTCTTGGAATGTAAGTGTAAGGTTAAGTGTACTCTCATAGAAAGTTGTACCATTCTCACGAGAAGAATTGATAGCAGTTTCTAAAGATGAATTACCCTTAACATCAAACTGAAACCAATCTGGGTCTCCAGCAAATGCAGTAATCTCTCCAGCAGCTATTGTGGCATCTCCTAAAGTACCAAAGTCAGCAAAGTAAATAGTTTTAATACCACCTACTGCGCTTTTGCAAGGTACTTTTCTACCAGTTGTTAATGAACAAGCCATATTTTTATAGTTTTTTTAAATAAAAAAGGGTAGGGTAAATTGCCCCACCCCTTTCTACGTTGATTAATTAATTATTATACAGTTCTGTAAACGATGTCAGATACTTGAGCGTATTGTACGCCAGCAGTAAATCTCATCACTACACGAACATTTTGGCTTCCATCAGTTTCAGCCATATCAATAACTCTTACTTCGTTCATATCATTTAAGATACCAGTACCGAAGAAAAGGTTAGACTTTTCAGCAGCGATAATCATATCGTCAGCAGCACCTCTACAAGGAATTACTGGGATACCATCGAAGAATAAAGAACCTAAAGATTGGTTGTTTCCTTTGTTCTCATAACCAGCAGCACCTTGTCCACCAGATTGGAAACCACCTAATGCACGAGTATAAGCACGCACTACGTTTGATGCAGCATAGATAGCTAAATCTTCACTTCCGTAAACTGTGCTTGGAATAGCATCTACAACATCTCCTAATTCAGCAACTACGTTTGCAGCAGTTACAGCAGTACCTACGATGTCTTGTCCAGCTGGCAAATCTCCATCAGCAGCTAACAATGTAGCAAACCCATCAAATTGTCCAGAAGTTGCTGTTGAACCACCCCAAATGTTTCTCTCTGTGCGGTCAGCTACTTTAGCAGCAACGTGAGCCAATACAAAATCAGAAAAGTTAGCTGGTAGGTTGTCAAATGCAGAATACCCCATTTGTGCAGCTTCCCAATCCGAATGGAGGTCTTTTTTACAGATGTCAAGGTTTACTTGGAATTCTTCTGGCTGAAGGATTTTCTCTGTAAGAGTTAAAGTCCCTTGTCCAGTTTGAAAGTCGCAAGTAGCGTCTTTTACGATGTCGTCAGTTGAAGCCTTTTTGATAACAGACTTGAACTTAACGTTAGGCATAATTGTTACATTGCCTTTGTCTAATGTGTCAGCAGATAATAAAGCAGCAGCGATATACTTGCCACTAAATTCGCCTGCGTAAGTTGATGTAATTGATACACTCATTTTATTTAGTTTTTAGTTGTTTATTAATTATTAAATTTTGCCATTACTCTATCTAATGTACTCATTCTTCTGTTTTGTGAGATACTGAATTTAGATAGGTTTTCTTTTACCTCTGGGTTAGCTTTGATTGGCTCGGCTGCTGGCTCGTTAAGTTCTGCTTGTACTTCTTCTGGCACTTCGCTTAACTCTACTTTTTCGTGCTTGCATAGTTCCTCTGTTACAAGGTTTCCTAACTCATCTGCGCTTAAGTCCTCTTTAGGCTCTAACATTGCTTTGATTTCCTCAACCATTGATTTAACCTCTGCAAGTTCTTCTTTAGTAGCATAGCCCATTTCTTCTTTTTCTTCTTCAAGGACTACATCTTCTGTTGCTTCAACTTCTTCTTCTGGTGTTTCTTCTTCGCCAGCTTCTTTAATTTCAGCAATAAGACCTTCTTCTGCTACTACAAGTATTTTACCATCTTCAAGTTCATACTCTCCAACTGGTACAGCTACTTTCTCATCTTCGGTAACAATAAATACTTCGTTACCAGCTTCAAACGCTTCTGCTTCTAAAACAGTTCCGTTCTCTAACGCTTGTTGTTCTAACTTAACTTCTTCGGATAAGTTTAAAACATCTTTGATTTTACTAATCATATCGTTCGTGTTCATATTAATATATAAGTGTTAAAAATTAATTTTGCATTTTTAGTTAGCATTTTCACAATCTGTACAATTATCATAAGCAGTAACGCTTTGCCATTCAAAGCCACTTGTTTCATCATCTCTACTTAATACAGTATAGCACCCATCGTGTCCATCGTGTACTAAATCAAAATAATATACATTACCTATTGTTAGTTCTTCTCCGTTCCAAACGTGTTTTTGTTGGCTATGTCCACAGCGTTGTATTTTATATCCGTAGCTACCTTCTGGCGGTGTTGTTTCTTGTCCGACTGTACTACCAATCCCTTGCGCTCTTAAACTACCATCACAGCATTTTATAGAGTAGGTATTATCCTTGCATAAACACGCTCTGCGCCCACCCTTTGGACTTGTTCTACTTGGTGTAAAGAATTTCTTAAACCTACGCATCTAACTCTTTTAATTTTTTATTAGCCCAACGTAAACCAGCCTTACCACCCCATAATAAATAAGAGATAGTACCGCAAGCCTTTGTATCGCCCTCATCGTAGTATTCTTCTGCTCTTGATAAATAAGAATACATACGTTTAATAGTTTCTTTAGATATTGGTTTGCCTTGTGCTAATTGTTGCGCTCTTACCTTACCTACTTGGGTTGCACATTTGTTGTTTACCTTTTCGTTAAGTTCTAACCCTCGCTTTGCGTTGTTCTTTACACCACTTGGATAATCAGAGTAGCTTTCTAAAACCATTTTCTTACCACCCTTTACACGCTTGTCGCTTTTAATTATAGCTCGTATCTCACTTAATAAATACTCTGCTTCTGCTTCTTCAATAGCTGCTAACTCTTTTTGCTTTTGCTCATCAGTCATAAAGTCCCCAAGAGTTTGGTCTTTAGGTCTTTCCATTTTATCAGCAAAATAGCCTTCTATACTAAACCCTTTAACCTTACCAGTCTTTACAAACTCGTTCCAAATCTCATCGTTGTTTACTTTAACCGCACCAACCCAAGTTCCTAATGGTAAATCCATACCATACTTTACACTCTTGTCGTGTACCTTATCCTCTACTATCCAACTCTCAACTAATGATAGTCCGTTTATTTGGTATTGGTGTTCTAAAGTACTATTGTTTTGTTTGCCTTGCATTAAGTACATTTGCGAGGCTTTTAAGACAGTATCTTTTGAGAAATATATATAGTACTCATCTTCTCCGTTTCGTCTGTATATGGGCTTATTTGGAATAAGTAACGCACCCATTAAAATACGCTTTTCCTTGTCTACCTCTGCAAGTTTAAACTCTTGGCTTTTAAGAGCAATAAAATCTTCTTCTATCGCTGGGTTTTCCACTACGCTAATAGCTTCTATACCTATTTCTTGTTCTTCGTCTAAAATTAGTTCTACTATCCGCATATTATTATATAATGTTTTTAATTATTTTTTGTATTTATCCTAACGTTGCACCCTCTACAATGTTGTTCTCTAAACTCTGTGCTGATGTAACATCATTAGATACTACATACGCTTGTATTGGTTGTTGTGTTTGACTTCCTACTGCTTCGGCTAATTGACTTGTTTCTGTTGCGCCTACTATATTGAATGATGGCGGTTGTGAAGATGTTGTCGGTGTTGATACACTTGCGCCAGAACCACCAGATTTTGGGTTTGTTTTTAAAATGTCTTTAACAGATTTAAAACCTATCGCAGCAGTAGATGCAATATTTGCTAACTTTAACCCAAACTCAAAAGGTGTTGCGGTTTTAGTGGCAAGTTCAGCAGATATACCTTGATATGTATTTATCAATGCTTGAGCAGCAGCAAAAGCCTTGCCCTCTTTACTATTTTTACCTAAAGCATTTGATATATTACCAAACGTAGACTTAACCATATTTAGTTTAGCTTCGCTTTCTAATTTATCTATTTTTTGTTTATCTTCTTGTTCTTTTTTCTCTAAATCAACTCTTAAGCCAGAATAATATGCAAGCACTTCAAGTTTTTGTTCTTGGCTTGCTTTTAACCTATCTAACTCTGCTATCTTTTTTTCTTCTTCTAATGCAAGTTTTTGTAGTTCTGTTTCTGCTTCCTTTTGTCTTTGCTTATCAGTAAAGTCATCTCTTATTTTTTGAATAGCATCTTTTCGTGTTTTTTCTTCTGCAGCTTTCTTATCTTCTATTGCTTTTTCTTCAGCCGCTGCTGCTTTAGCTTCTGCACTTGCTTCTCTCGTTGCTGTTGTTACTTCTGCAGTAAGTGCTTTTTGTAGTTTTAGTCTTTGGGTTTCTTTATTTATTAAATCAGCTTTTAACTGTGCTTCTTCATCTAAATCATCTTTATTACTTTTTGTTAAAGCATTTTCTGTCTGTTTAGCTTCAAGTCTTATACGAGCTACTTCTGTTTCTTTGTTTGCTAAATCTTCACTTATTGCACCAGCTTCTTTTAAAAGTTCTATTCTTTCTTCTGCTGTAAAATTTTCTTTGTCTGCTGCCTTTTCTCGTATCTCTGCAATCTTTCTTTCGGCTTCAGCACGTTCTATAACTAATGCTCTTGCCATCTTTTCTGCTTTGGCTCTTTGGTCTGCTATCTTGGCTGCTTTAGCAGCATCATCTGCAACCTCTTTACCAAATTCTTTAACCGCATCAACAGCATTACCAACGCTATCTGTAACGCTATCAACACCAAGTGTTACTTTGCCAACGGCATCTGCAGCCACTTTACCAGCCGCACTAAACTCCCCTTTAAACAAAAGGCTAATAGCCTTGCCAAGTTTTGGGAATAGTTCAAGTAAACCCTCAAACCTATTTACTATATTTTCTTTAATTAATTTTGTAAAGTCCTTTAAGGCTTGTTTAGGGTTTTCAAATGCGCTTATAATATTTTCGCCTAAATCTGCAAGTAGGTCTAATAGATTGCCAACAACACTACCAATAATCCCAAGTATTTTAGCAAACTTGTTTTGCCCTTCTTCCGACCTTGTAAACGCTTGACCTAAAGCAACAACAGCAATTAATAAAGCACCAATACCAGTACCTATGATAGCAACTCTTAAACTCTTGAAACTTTTAATTACAGAACTTAAGCCGCCCTTTAAACCTTTAAATTTAGTGATAGCACCACCAGTTGCTTTGTCTAAAGTTCCACTCATAGCTTCAGTAGAAGCACCAGTTTCTTTAACCTCATTGTTTACACCCTCAACTGCCTTTTCTAAATCTTTGACGTTTTTTTGTGCGCCTTTTGTATTTACATTTAAGTTAATTGTTTTCTCTACTGCCATTTTATTTCTTGTTTAAGTGCTTTGTAACCCTCTTTTAGTGTTGTAGGTAGTTTGTGTTTACCTTGTGCTATGCGGATGTTTTCTGTTTCTCCGTTTGCGTATTTTAAGCTATCTAAAATTAACTTTATCATTAGTTTGTTGTTTCTGTTATAGTTGTATCGAATGAATAAGCATCAGCTCCACTTATACTGTATTTTGCTCTTACCCCTATATTGTATGTCGTACCGCTTTCTAAACCAGTTACTTTCTTTGTTGTTACTGTGTTTGCTTCTGTTGAAAATACTCCGCCATTTAAAATAATATCATATCCAACCACATTGCTAACTGCTGACCAAGTTATAGTAATAAAATCTGTGCTTTTAGCCGAAACTGTAACTTGTGCTACTCTGTCTAAATAAGCAAACTGATTGTTGTTTATCTGGCTTACAAACTCGCTTCTGTTGTATAGTTCTAATTCTGTTTTGTTGGTTAGTAGATTTGTTTTTATACTGTTTATTCTATATGCGTTGTTAGCTATTACTAATCTGTCCTTTAATTGTAACTTTATTAATATACTTAAAGGTAGATAAGCGGTGTATTTGTATAGCCTTGATGTTGGGTCAAACATTGTTTGTACATAATCAAAATAACCATCCTTAAATAAGTTAGTAGAATTACTTGGTATTTCCCCAAGATATTCATCAGCTTCTAAACCAAAGTTCATTTGTAATCGCTGACCATAACCCCAAGAACCAAGTGAAGTAACGTTGCTTGGTCTTCTATATTGTTGTGGTGTAAGACTGCCTATTGTTAATTCATCGTTTCCGTTACTATTAAGTACACTTGCAAATATTAAAGGCTCTCCAATAGTAGGCTCGAAATTTTTATTTAAAAATGCACCTTGACCAATAAGAGTTAAACTATCATCGTCTGTATCGGTCAGCCTTTCATACATCATCTTTTCAAAAGGTAATTCTACTGTATAAGTACCGCCATCAAATTTATTATCGCCAAAATCTTCTTCTGCAAATGGCACACCTTGTATCTCGTCTGAAAACTGAACAAGGAAACTTTCTTTGCTTTTAAATTTAAAGTCCATTTTCTTGTACTGAAAAAGCCTATTAACAGTTGCCTTTTCCATATCAACATACTTTGTAATGTCGTAGCTATTTTCTTTATTGTAATATACTTTTGGCAACTCTACATTTATGTTATTACCATCTTTATAGACAAGTAAATTAAACATCTTAAACAAACCGCTTAAAAAGTCTATTACTTTCATATCTGGCATTTGTCTACTTATCTCAAAAGTATTTTCTACATCTTGGTTAGTAGGTGTATAGTTGGCAATCCATTGTGTTTGAAAACCAGCTACAAATGGAACTTTAAGTTTATATTCAATAGCTAAATTTTGGGTCATTGTTATTGTGTTCTCACTTTCAACCTCAACAATCAAATCCAATAATTGCATATTGTTTACAGAACTTGAAATAGCACCTAAATTTAAAAATTCTTCTATAATATCAACTGTTCCACTTTGATTTGTATATTGTTCTTGTCTAATCAAATCCCCATTACTACCCCTTTTAATTCTTACAGTATAATTCTCTGGAGTTGATGTTGTTATTGATAAAGTTGCTTTGTATTTTCTATAAACACCACCGCCACCAAAATAACCTAATAGATATAAACTCCTTACATCTGCAATAGTACCAGAAGTATAAGTATATGTTGGGTCATCATCGTCTTGGTGTCTAAATCTATTCACAGAAATGTTTACACCACCACCTTCATCTGCATTAGTTATATAACCCTCATTCTTGTGCATCCACATATAAAATTTTGAGAAATCAAAAGTGTTAAAAAACCCAGTAAAACTTAACTCTGGATATGTTCTCTCTATTGCATCTGTAATAGCTCTTAATCTTATAGCTGGTTTTAAGTCAGTATACAATAAACGAGTATCTGTAATGCTGTCTAAATAACCATCAGTAGTAGAATAGCGCATATTTTTACTGTGGTGTATATTAGGCACTATTATATCATCGCTTCCGTAAGTAGAAATTAGCGTAGATAAACTTGCAGTAAAGAAGTTTTCTATATTTGTTTGGTTATATGTAAAGTTATAATCACTATCATATATCAAGCCTTGTAAAGTTGTATCGCCTATAATTTCTTTTAATACTACTGCATCGCCAAAGAATACTACTTTATATGCGTGTGCTTTGTTGTCTTTTAATGTTACGCTTTTAAACTGTATCTTACCTTTTTTGTAGTCTATTCCGTTCAGCTTTATAACCGCATCGTGTTTAAATCGTGCATCAAAACTGTTAAGCACATTTTGGTTTTCGTAATGTCTAAATAGTTTGTTGTTAGTTTTAGAAGCTGGTAGATTAAACTGTTGGCTAAAAGGTGTAAATACCTTGCCTATGTCTTTAAGGTTTAGTATTGTGTCTGTTATAGTTATGCTCTCATCCTCAAACAAGTCTGCTCTAAAGTAATCGCTTTCAATTATGTATTGGTCTGTGTTAGGGCTTGCAAATAAATCATCAGAAAGGCTCAACTGCGTATCGCTATCAATAGCTGTAATTGATGCAGTTAGATGTGTTCTTTTGTTAGTTACAATATCTCCTACATTTACAGATTGTGTAAACACACCAGTATTGTCTACAAGTTTATTGGTTGCAAACCCAGTAATACCGCCCTCTAACCTATTATACCCTTTTATGTATAGTTCTATTATCTGCATCTATCGTATGTTGTTAATAGTGTCAAAAGCAAAGTCTACTTCTATTGTGTAGTTTATTAGTTTGTCGTTTAAGTGTGTTTTGTAGTTTAGACTGCTACTGCTTACGTTTATTGGTAATGTCTGTGAGTTTATCTCAATCCAGCAATCTTCGCTTAACTGCATCTGCTTAAATACATCATTGTATTCCTCTGGATAAAAGCCAGTATTTAAAGTTAGCTTTTCGCTTCCGTTTTTAGTAAGTATCTTTTGCTGATGTCTGCTTGTATTGTAAGACCCATTAACAATAATATTTCGTTTAAACTTTTCTGTTTTAGTGGTTAGTACCTCGTTAGTTCTTTTAAAGAACCATATAGATTGTAAAGCACCATACTTATTTACAAAGGTTAATTTATAAGGCTGGTATTTACACTCCTCAATATCTTGTACTGTTATTATAGTTAGGTTACCATCTGCATCTGAAATATGTATTTTATCAACAGCTAATAATGCAAACTCATCTTCAAACGCAGTTAAACATACATTGCTTTCAAAAGTGCCACCATCTTGTATAACCCTATCCTCAAACATATCAGCACCATTCACACCATTAGTGGCGTATTTTATTTGTTGACTACTTGAGTTGCTAGCTGAACCAATTGATGTTTTTAAAACCACTCCATTTAATAAATAAGAAATAGTAACAGTTTGGTCAAGATATACTGGCACAACCGCTGGAGTATCTGCTAACTTTAAAATAGTTCTGTTGCTTTGTAATACTGTGCTATCGTTTTTTGGGTTAGCACCATCTTCAAAATAACCATATCCATCAAAGCCAGTTAATTGTGTGTAGTTTGTAAAGCTGCCAGCTGCACCACCAATATAGTTTTTAGTTCTGTAGTCTACCCATACAGTTTCAGTTGTGTAGTCCCCATCAAAAGTCTGTAGTAAATAATCTCTTACTATTTCGCTAATCTCAAAGGTTACATTTTCGGATACTGCAAAAGAAGTTAAAACAAACAAATTATTTCTGCTTGTTGTTTGTGTACCAGTATATACATACAGTTCCATATCTACTTGTGTTAATCTTGAAGCTGATATGTTTATGTAATATGGACTTCTTACGTTTATCTTGCTCATTTCTTTATGTTTACTTGTATTTGTTTCTCTAATCCTATTGAGTATGCTTGTACTAATTCATCTGGCAAACGCTTAAACGCTGCTTCAAATGGTTTAGTAAAAAACAAACTTGGCTTTATTCCTTTTTTATATATTGCTCTTGCTATTAAGTATTGTAAACTTTGTCTGCTTAAAAACTTACCGCCTTTGCCTCTTGGTGCTATACCCTTTCTAACTATCCACTTGTCAAATGCTTTTCTTGGTGGCATTTTAGTTGTATAGGAATAAGGTGTATTGTATTTCTTTTCTTTACCGCTTACCCCTTTGTCTTGAAACACACCATAATCAGCCATTTTAAAGCCCATAGACGTAGTTGAACCTTTTTGTGTTATGTCATACCCAAGACTGTTATAAAGTTCTTTAGAAGCGTTCTTTTTGCTTTTAGTTAAGTTGCTTCTACTTTGCTGTATAACGTATTTAGCAAACTTATTAAGTTCATCCCTTAAATACTTATCTGCTAACATATTGTAATATCGTTCTTAACAAACACATTAAACGTAGCACTCCACCCAGCTAAACGATTATCAAACCTTTCGTAAAATGGTTCAAGCGTTGCATCGCCATCTAATTGGTATTGGTCGCTATATAGCGTACCTTTTCTTAATACCATTACTAACTTGTTTAATACTGCTAATTGTGTGTTTAATATATCTTGTTCGTTGTTGTTTCCTCTAAATACGTCTGTGGTAGGTTCTTTGCTTTCGTCTACTATGTCCATAGCTAATACACTAATGTTAAACGTAAGGGTTTGTTCTTGTGTTGTAACGTTGTTTATTATAATGTGGCTTAATGGAAATATAGACTGCTTTGCTAAATCAATGTCGTATATATCGCCAGTTGTAACTGTGTTTACATTTACATCGCCAAGTAATTGGTCTTTTATTGTTTCTGTTAGTAGGTAAAAACCTCTTATTCCAGTCTGGCTCATTTGAATTTACTTTTTATTTGTCTTGCTTCTATTTCGTTTTTCTCTTTTGTGTATGTTAAGTATGTTAAGCACTCGTGTACACCTAATTTAGTGATATGTTCAAATTTTGTAATATCTCCGTTAGATAACCCATAGATTGAGTTGTACCACCCCCATTTGGCTGTGAAGTTAGATACTGCGCTAAAATCTCCTCGTTCTTCTTGTCCAAAGAGTTCAGCATAGCTATCGATAAGTCCTTGCCTAAATTGTAAAAAAAAACCACCGCACCAAGTACAGCATCTAAAGGCATATCTTTTGCCAGCTCGCTATTGTTAGGTTCGTAGTCTTTTATGGTGTATCTGCTTCCGCTTCTGTGTTCTATGGGTCTGTATAGTACGTTTACTGCTCTGTGCAGATTATCGTTATCCCCTATGAAAGTATCAAGGTCTACATACTCGCCAAAAGACATATCTTCAAGGCTTGGTATAAACCCATACTCAACACCATTCATTTTAAACATACTTATAAGCTGGTGCTTTGTGTCAAACATACCATTTATGATACTGCATATCTCTACTATGTCTGTGGCTTTCATATTTCTAACCACTAACTCTGGCACGTTGCAAAATATCTCAATGGTCTTTAGTTGTAAGTCTGTTTCACTTAAATCAGCTAATTTGGCATACTCTTGGTACTGCCCTAAAGTTATCTCGTTAAGTGTTGTTGGTATAGTTAAATTAACTTTCATACTAATATATAAACGTTTTCAAATTATTTTAGAACAAGGTACAAAAAAACCCCTACATTTCTGTAAGGGTTATATAACTGAATTTTATTTTTATTATTTAGTTACTATTCTCATCATTTTAAAAGATTGTAGAGCTGTATATCCTTGTCCTAATCCTATAAGAAATATATCTGCTTCTAAAGAGCCGTAAGGCAATTTAAATTTTCTTAATATTTCTGAAACTGTGTAATTTGATAAATAATCCATTTTGTTTTGTTTTTTAATTATATTGCTAATATACAACATTATTTAGGTTATAAACAAATTATAAACAAAAAACTTACGAAAACTTTACGAAAACTTTTACTCAACAGATTAGTGGACTGCGTATTTACCTCTGTTTGGATTTTGTAATTGATAGCCTACTGCATACCTAACTGCATCTATTAAGTGATTGTACTTATCTATTGGTGTGTTACTCTTGCGTTCTAACCAGCAGTAGTTGTTTAGTTCTTTAATTAGGTTTGTACTGTCTGGGCTTACAACAAGGTCATAATCTTGTAATAGGCTTATGCCATAAGTTACACTACCTTGTCCTTTAATACTTGGCTTTACGTTACAATGCCTTTTAAGTTCTGTTATTAGTCTTGGCTCTGCGCTATCAGCTACAATTAAGCCATCCTTTGCGTGTTTCTGATTCAACTCTGCTATTTGTGATGTTGTTAGTCTTGGTAAGTAAAAGCACTCTTTTAAATATATTGTCTTTGTGCTTGTGTTTATGTTTACCTCAACAAGTGTACTTGGGTCTGCTGCAAATCCGTAATCTTGACCCCACACACTTACGCTATATCTTTTAAATTCCCCTATTGTCCAGTTGCTGAATATAACCCCCTCTGCTTTGTTTAACCACGCACCTAACATTTGTTGTTTATACTTCTCTGGTCTACGTTCACGCATCTGTGCTATTTGGTCTATATAGCTTTTAGATAAGTTGTCTATGTTGTCTATGT
>Ga0228674_1000756_pt1 | contig 21112 bp, 10 predicted proteins | sample 1D_rmetaG_FD_189054 | JGI IMG/M metagenome (GOLD analysis project Ga0228674, IMG submission 189054) | Seawater microbial communities from Monterey Bay, California, United States - 1D_r | ecosystem: Environmental > Aquatic > Marine > Coastal | place: USA: California | collected 2016-09-26
TGCTTCTTCACTAGGTAACGCGGCTGACTACTTAGGCAAAGTTTCTATTGCCAACGTAAGCTTCAGCTAAGTCTCTTAGTAGAAATAAAATTAAAATAGGTCCTTTCGAGGGCCTATTTTTTTGACTAAATATTAGTATGAAGGACGAGTACACCTCAGCTTTCTATGACGTTGTAAAAGATACACGTGATAGAACAGGCATTGAGATGCCTGAGTACATCGAACACTACGTTGTTTTGTTGCTTGCTTCGCATGTTGACAAATCTGATTTCCTCCCTACAAAAACATTTGCAGAATCTATGCTAGAGTTAAAACACTCAAGAGATGCAAAAACACTAGGTGATACATGTCTATTTGTAACAGGTATATTTCCTGAATACGGTATTAATGTTGATTACTATTCAAGTATTGGTAAAATAAGTTATAACAGATGTACGCATAACTTAAATGTTGAATTATTTGAAACACTAGCAAACCACTTTGATCACATTCGATTTTTTATTAATCACATTAGGAATGATAAATACTTGTGTCGATAGTGTGCCGCGAGGCGGACTTATGCTGTACCCACAGCGTAGCTCATAGAACGGGCATTGGACTACTTATATAGGAGAAAAAAATGGGAAGACCACTTAATAAAAGATTGTTTGGTGTAGCAGGCACAGGTCCTACAGCAAGCTCAACAGAAATCAAAGTAAACTTTCATAACGGCTCAGCAGTTAAAGAAGGTTACATTGTCAAGCAACTTGGATCAAAAAAATTCCGTGTTGAAGAAATTGAAACACCCGGAACATTTGATTGTACTCTAGCAACTGGTAAATTACCAGCGGCTTTAAGTGCAGGTGAAATGTCAATTTCAGTACAAGGTGCTGACTCAGAAACATATGGTGTTGCAAAAATTACAGGACGTAAAGTTGTTTTAGCATCTCCAAGTGCTACTGGATCAAATGCATTAGCAGGAACATCGTTAAAATACGCTCTAACAGGTGCGGCCGCGGCTGGATTAGTTAGAATGGAAGAAGCTGGTGATGATAACACATTATCAGGTACTGATGACGACGATCTAACAGAAGACGCATAAATGTTTTTGGGGGTATTTAATTACCCCCATTACTTTAAGGAATTATAAATGTCAAAAATTTTAAATGTAAATACCGGTAACTATGTAGCAAGAGTATCAAGTGGAAATACTATTACACTTGACACAGGTACTCAAGCAGGTACAGTTGTTGTTACAGGCGACTTACAAATTAATGGTACACAAACTACTGTTAATTCACAAACATTAGATTTAGTTGACAACATTATCACTTTAAACAAAGGTGAGAATGGAGCAGGTGTTACTGAAAATACAGCAGGTATACAAATTGATAGAGGAACTGCTAGTGATGCGTTCATGGTCTTTGACGAACAAACATCGTTTAATGATCCTGTAACTCAAACAGTTAAAGCAGGAACATTTGTTTTTAAAACAGCAGATAATGCAATTATTGGATTAAGAACAAATGCTATTACTACTGGTGGAGGAGATTTATATCTTATTAATAGTGGAACTGGTGTAATTAGTGTAAGTGGTACAAATGACTATGAAACACAAATTACTGACGACGATGACGTACCTAATAAAAAATACGTTGACGATGCTATTACAACAGGTATTCAAACTATTACAATTCAAAGTATTGCAAGAGGAGACTCAGGTCTTAATTTGTTTGACGAAAGTATTGATGGTGGAGTTAGTAATTTAAAAATTACTATTGACGGTGCAGAAGTAGCACAGTTTAAAAAGAATACAACAGAAATTGAAGACATTGTATTTCAAGATAATACAATATCAACATTAACTAGTGCAACAGACTTAACACTTAGTAGTTCAGGAACTTCATTTGTAACTATTGACGGCATTTTAAAAATGCCTGTACAAGCTAGTGGCACAAGCGTAAACCCAGGTACAAATATTGCAATATACGGAAAAGATCCTGCAATAGGCAATAGCGGTGTTTGGTACAAAAACAAAGATGCATACGAAGACGAATTGATAAGTACTAATAGATCACTATTGTTTAGTATGTTATTTTAAGGAAAGAAAAATATGGCAATTATAAACGGACAACTTTCTATTGCAGATAAAACACACTTAACAGTTCCAGCTGGTAAGAGATATGCAATTACAACTATTATGATTTGTAATACACAACCTGTAGACACAGGCGGTAACAATGATTCACAGTTTGATTTGCATGTTATACCAAGTGGACAAACTAAAGGTACAGCAGATCCAAACGCTAACCAAATTATTAATAATTTAGTAGTTGCTGGCGCTGACACATTTACGTTTGATACTGAAAAGTTAGTTTTAGAAGCAGGCGACACTATTGTTACATCAGGTCAAGCACCAGCTAACTTAGTAATGACTATTAGTTATTTGGAAGTATAAATGAGATTTTTAAAAGCACAAACAACTTCTAGAGGTATTAACTCAGATTCTAAAGGCATAAACATTGATGCTTTAGGAGTCACAACGGTTAATACTGACAAAGCAGTTATTGTACCTAAAGGAACACAGAATCAACGTCCGTATACTGGTATTGAAGGTATGCTTAGATATAATTCAGATACTAACGATTTTGAAGTTTATCAAAACAGTGTTTGGAAACCAATTAGATTTAGAGAACCAACAACTATTGTTCAACAAAACTTGGGCAATGGTAACGGCACTGAAACTACATTTGGACCATTAAATTCAGGAGATAGTTACTACCCTGTACCTATTTCAGAAAACAATATTTTAGTTACTATTGAAAACGTATTTCAATTAGCAACAACTAACTACACAGTTGTTCAAAATCCAAGTTCAGGCCCAGGCGCTCCATATGCGGCAGGGTATTATCTAGTATTTGGAACAGCAGTACCAACAGGCAAACCAGTACAAGTACTACATAACTTCGACAAGTAATTACTATAAATAGTAGTAATATAGAGAGGGAATATAATGAGTACACAAGTTGCCCGCATTGGTGGACAGTTACTACAAGATAACTTATTAAGAGAATTAGCAGATTTAAAATTTGATAATGATCTTCTTGTTGTCAAACGTGATAATACTTTAGGTATTAACACTACAACAACTCCTCGTAACTTAACAATAAACGGTACAATACGTACAGCATCAGGTAATAGTGATCCAGATATTATATTTGGTAACAGTCTTAAAGTTGGCGATATTACACTTGCAACTACAGGTATTAGTACACCTAGCGGAAATGTTACACTTAAATCTACACACTCTCAAGGATACATAACAACCACAGGTATTGGTAGTTATAACTTTGCCGTTAAAGGTGATGGTATTCAAGCCTTACAAACTAACGGCGGTATTGGTATTAAGTCAGAAGTTCTTGACGGACAAACAGCGGCTTGGAATTCAAACGGCAACTACGGAAACTATTGGAATCCAGGACCAAAGATAAGTGCAAGTAGCCCACCAAACGACATGGATCGTTTGTATGATTATGCACTATCATTATCACAATCAGGTAACTGGACAGCAGAAGAACTAGCGGCACTTGACTGGGACGGTGACGGCGATATTCAAGCAGATGACGTATTACAGTTAAAAGAATTAAACACACAATTTGTTAGTGGTACTGCTTTTCCTGCTTCAAACACATTAGCAGAACATGCAAACACAACAGCATTTAAAGCATACATTGAAAAATATTATCCAAGAAGTGTTCCAAGACAATTACAGTTACAAACAGGAGGAACACTTACTGTAACTGGTAATGTACACGCTACTGGAGATATTACATACGGTGGTACTTCAATTACAATCGGTGATGATAGTACTGACACAGCAAGTTTCTTAGCAGAATTTAAAAACGATTTAATACCAGATGATAGTGATAGATTTCATATTGGTAAAGACGATGATAGTACAGGCCCTGCAAAAGGATTTAAAATTGCTGTTGATAACTTAGTTTCAGATAGTGTAAAAGCAAACGGACTAGTTTATCAAGGCATTGAACTTACAAAAGATGTTGGTATCTACTTTGTATCGTCTAACAACGGTGCAGATACTAATGACGGTAATAACCCAGGCGGTCCATTTGCTACGCTTACAAAAGCCCTTAGCGTTGCTGTAGACGGAGATCTAATTTACATATACCCAGGACAGTACCAAGAAACATTTCCAATGACTGTACCTAAGGGTGTTACAATCCAAGGTGATAGTATTCGCGGCGTAGAAATATATCCAACAAGTGCAACACAAAGTAATGATGCATTTTTAGTAAACAGCGATGTTACTATTGAAAATATTACTCTTAAAGATTATTATTATAATAGTGGAGCAAATACAGGATACGGATTTAGATTTGTTAATAACTTTTCAACAACTATATTTGAACAAGAACCTGGAAGAAGTCCGTATATAAGAAATGTAACTGTACTAACTAAAGGTACAACTACAAGTGCAAGCGATCCTAGAGGCTTTGCCGCAGGCGATGCTGGTAAAGGAGCTCTAGTTGACGGACAAGTAGTTGCATCAAATAGTAGAAGTGCAAGTATGCTATTTCATAGTTGTACATTTATTACTCCTGGTGTAGATGGATTAACAATTACAAATGGCGTAAGAGTTGAATGGCTTAATAGTTTCACATACTTTGCTAACAGAGGCATTTATATGTCGCAAGGATCTGCTGGTAGAACAACACCAGAAGCAACAACAGTATACGGAGGCGAATTAAGAACTATTGCAAGTGCTAACGTATATGGTAACAAAGGTATTGAAGCAGATGGCGCTAATTGTTTAGCATATATGATTAATCAAAATTTTGCATACATTGGCTCTGGCAAAAATGTTACTAATGATAATACAACAACTATTCAAGCAAATGAAGTAATAGAATTAAACAATGCTAAAGTATACTTTACAGGACAAGACCAAAAAGGAAACTTTAGAGTTGGTGACAAGTTTTTAGTTGACTTAGAAAATGAAAGAACTAGTTTTGATATTGAAAGTATTTTTGCAACAAATTCACAAGTACAAATACGTAATAACAATGACACAGTTACACTTAATCAAGGAGTAGTTGCATTAGATAATATTGTTGTTCAAGGCAATGTAATTGAAGCAACTAAATCTGCTATTAACTTTAATAGTGTTGGAAACATTGTATTCCAAGGAAATGTAACTGCACCAAGTGTTGATATGACAGGCAATTTATCAATTGATGGCGCACTTACTACAATAGGTGATGCTCCAACTGATACTGTTGATTTTAACACAAACATTAGTCAAGACTTTGAACCTGGTTCAACTGAAGGTTTAACTTTAGGTACTGCCGCAAATCGTTGGAAAGAATTACATACTAAAACAGCGAATATTAATACTATTAGTATTTCGTCTCAAACTATTGCAACTAACGAATCAAATGCAGATTTATATATTACTGCAAAAGGTACAGGTAAAGTTCGTGTAGAAAACTTAGAATTTGAAGATAATAAAATTATTGGTAAGTTTAGTCCGGAAGGTGAATTTATTGTTACTGATTATGAATTATCAACTCCTGATATATTTAACGGAAATCAAGGATTTAAAACACAACTTCCAAGGTATACTACAGTATTTGGTATTCCTGTATTAGGTACAGCAAACGTTAGTGACCTTGCAATTAAACATGCGGCAAATATGTTAGCAAGTTATTTAGATAACAACTTTGATGGTGTTGCTGATAATACAGCATTACTTGCAACGTTCTCGAGCGGATTATACGGAATTGTTGTATATGCTGATGCAAGTGAAGAAACAACATTAGCAAGTACATTTGGATCATTTGCTGTAAACAGAACCTTTGGTGTTTATCAAAACGAAATGAATAGTTATTTAGGTGACGGTGTAGGTAGTCAAAGAGATTTAGCAAGCGAAAAAATATTAAAAAATATGATTATTCCAAGAATAAGCGGATTGCACACAGCGTTAAGTACAACTAGACCAAGCACACTTACAACTGCAATGGATTCTGCACGTGGCGGATATCAAGAAGGTGGACAAGCAGGCTATAACTATCCAGCATTTGCATGGTATACTGATCCTACAGGATTGAACTATAATGATTTATGTTATGAGTACTTGTACTTGTTAACAACAGCAATGTCTGGAGCGTTAGTTTGGAGAGCACCTAGCATAACATCATTATTTGATCATTACTCAAGTTTATTACTAGCAAGTAACGATGCGGCAGGATATTCAATAGTAAACACTGCTTCTTTTTACTTGCCTATTACAAACACTCCTTCAATAGATTATTGGACAAGTGTAACAAATGTTTTAGGAGGAACTAGTAGAGATGTTATACTTAAACCCGCAGGTAATGTAACTGTAAGTGCAACAAGTAACATAACACTTCCTAAAGGTACAACAGCCCAACGTCCAGCATTACAAGGTGGTATAAGATATAATAATACTTTTGATACGCTCGAAGGATTAGAAGTTGCTGGTAGTGTCTCACTTGATGGTATTTACGATACTGATAGAGATACTTACTTAGACTTATCAAACAATCAGTTTAACTTTGTTACAGCAGGACAAACGAATCATACACTTAACGGAACACTAATTGAATCAAATGGATTTAGTAGTGAGCATAAATTTAGTATTGACGGTAATATAGTTTCAAGTGACGAATCTAATGGTACAAGTATACTTAGATCTAATGGAACTGGATATACTGAAATAGAAAATATTAAATTTAGAGATAGTGAGTTATGGAACTGGTCAAGTGATAACTTCACTTTTGGCTTAACCAATACAACAGGTGAAGCTTTCTTAAAAATTGACAACACAAGCGGTATGGTTGTACCGCAAGGTACTACAGCACAGCGTCCTGCAGGACCAGAAGTTGGACATACTAGGTACAATTTAACACTAGAATATCTTGAAACTTGGAACGGATCTAACTGGATTAATGCGGCTGGTGAAGTTGAAAGTATTGAATCATCTGATGTTGAACAATTGGCCTACGTTTTCAACCTTATACTAGACTAATTTTCTTTTTAAGCTAAATAATAGTAACGCATCACAAAGGGTAGACCAACCCGATGCTGGACAAACTGTGGTTAGCCGGCAAAGAACAATATGTTGAGAATTTGGCTAGAGGGACAGGATCCCCGTATTAGGAGAGAAGATGGCAATTGGTCGCATATCGGGTCCTCTCTTAAAGGAAAATCTCCTACGTAATGGTACGGATTTAGCCTTTGAGACAGACTTATTATACTTAGATGTAACAAACCGTCGAATCGGTGTTAAAACTACCAATCCTCAATACGCATTAGATGTTGCAGGCGTTGCCAGAGTAACAGATCTAGAAATTACAAACACTACTTTCCAAGTTGGAAACGTAACTATTAATGGTGCAACTAGCACTATTTCAACTTCCGCACAAGAATTTGCTATTGCAACTGCTGACAATACTATTGTTGGTAATAGAGTTGTTGTAGGCGACTTAGAAATTAATAATACATTTATTGAAAACACAAATACAAATGATGATTTGTATATACGTGCTAACGGCACTGGCGTAATTAATATTGTAGGTAACACAACTGTTACTGGTAACTTACACGCTACAGGAAATATTAGTGCAGACGGAAATATTACAATTGGTGACAGTGACACTGATAACATTTTTATTAATGCAGACATTGCAAGTGATATTATGCCTGATGTGCATAACACTTATAATATTGGTACTGCAACAAAACGTTGGGCAACAGGTAACTTTGCTAACGTAACAACAAACACACTAACAACAAACGACCTAGACTTTGGTGCTATTGACTTGATCAGTATACCAGGAAATATTATATATGTAGCAACTAACGGTAGTGATGCAAGAACAGGTACACACCCACAAGATCCAGTTGCAACTATTGCAAAGGGTTTAGAGCTTGCTGGCTTACACGACACAGTTTACATTTATCCTGGACAATATCAAGAAGCATTTCCATTAACAGTACCACAAGGTGTTACAGTAAGAGGACACAGTTTACGTGCAGTTGAAATTGCACCAACAAGCGGAACACAAAGTAATGATGCTTTTGTAATGAACGGCGACTCAGCAGTTGAAGATGTTACTATCAAAGATTTTTATTATAATAGTGGAGCAATAACAGGACATGCTTTCCGTTTTGCAAACAACTTTAGAGTTTATGAAAGATCACCTTACATTAGAAATGTAAGTGTAATTACAAAAGGTACAACAACTTCTAATACAGATCCAAGAGGATTTGCGGCAGGTGATGCAGGACGCGGAGCATACTTAGATGGTAGCGTTGCACACGTAGACTCACGTGAAGCATCAATGTTATTCCACAGCGTAACATTTATTACACCAAATGCAAGTGGACTAAAAGTTACTAATGGTGCAAGAGTAGAATGGCTAAACTGTTTTACATATTTTGCAGACAAAGGTATTGAAATACTTGAAGGCACAACTGGTCTTAAAGGCGATGGTAAAACAAGAATTAAGTATAGCGGATTAGCAGGAACAACACCTGCCGCAGGACAAACAATTACACTTAAAGATGCAAGTGGAACACAATTAGCACAATCAACTATTGAAAGCGTTGCAACTAATGAAGTTATTATTGATGGCAGAGCCAACGGATTTATTACTCCATTAAGCAGAGCTAAGAAAACAGTTACAGCAGTTGGCAATGCACAGATAACAACAACTGCTCCAGTTAAATATGGTACTGGTATAGGATTGTTTGACGGTACTGATGATAGATTTACATTAACAACAGCAAGTGACTTTGGATTTGGAACTGGCGACTTTAGTGTTGAATGCGTAATTTATATTGCAGATGATACTGGAACTGAAAGTAAATTTGATTTTAGAGCAGGATCAGATACAGACAACGCATTACATTTTTATACAGTTGATAGACAGCCTAAAGTATACATTGGTAATACAGAGATTATGGCTCCTGCAATTACTTTAGTAAACACTACTTACTATCATATTATGATATCAAGAGTAGGAACTACAATCAAATTATTTGTAGATGGTGCAGTACAAGCAACAACAAGTAACAATACTAATTTAGGTACTACTAAGCCGTTAGTAATTGGTAACAACTATGCAGGTACACAAGGCTTTGACGGACGTATAGATGACTTTAGAGTTAGAAAAGGCGCTGGAGTAACAAACGCATTTAGTAATCCTACAGCACCAACAGTAGTTGATCAATATACAGTTTTAAAATTAGACTTTAATGGTGACAACGGATCACAAATTTTAGTAGACGATGATACGTTTATTCAAGACATTGACTTTAGTGCAGGTGGTACAGCTACAGCACTAACACTAATTGACCATTCGGACTTTGGTGGAGAAATTAGAAGTATTGCAAGTGCAAGTGTTTACGGCAACTATGGAATACATGGCACAGGTAGCGGATCAGTTGTTTATGCAATTGGTATGAACCTTGCTTACATTGGCACAGGTAAAGATGTAACTAACGATACAACAGCAGTAATACAAGCAAACGAAGTAGTTGCTAATAGTGATGCAAACGTTTACTTTAGCACAGTTGATCATAAAGGTGACTTTAGAGTTGGAGACTTATTTAGAATTAATCAAGAAACAGGCGAAGTAACATTTACTAATGCAGAATTCTTATTCAATAACAATCAGGGTATTACATTTACTGACGGGACAAGTACAACAATAATTGATGGTACAAAAGTTGAAAGTGGAAATATTAGAATAAGCGGGAATACTATTAGTAGTACAAGCGGTGATATTAATATTAATAGTTCTACTAGTACAATTAATTTACAAGATAATGTTAATATTACAGGTAACTTAGATGTTACAGGAAACGTAACTGTCGGCGGCAATATTACACTTGGTGACGAAGATACAGATACAATTAATATTAATGCAAGAATTGACAGTGACATTGTACCTAATCTTGATGACACATACAAATTAGGTACAGCATTACTAAACTGGTCAGAAGCAAACATTGGTAAAGTATACATTGATGATATTATTATTGATAATGATACAATTACTACAACTGCAAGTAACGGTGATATTAATATTACAACTAATGGTGTTGGCCAAGTTATTATTGACAACATCGAACTTAGTGGAAATACTGTTGCTAACCCGGGCGGAGATATTGTATTAGATCCAAGTAGTCAAACTGTAACAATTAATGGTACAGGATCTTTAACATTACCTAAAGGTACAACAGCACAACGTCCTGGATCACCTACAGCAGGTATGATACGTTACAACACAGATACTTCGGTATTTGAAGCATATACTACTAGCTGGAATACACTAGGTGGTGTATACGATCTTGATAGAGATACTTATATCACACCAGAAATAACACCAGGTGCAGATGACGATACATTACGCTTTTATGCTGGTGGATCGCTAGTAGCTGATGTTACTGCACAAAGATTTGATGCAAAACGTTTAGAAGTTGATGATATTGCTGTACACGGTAACGTATTAGAAACAATTACAACCAATCAAAACTTGCTTTTACGTGCAAATGGAAGCGGTTATGTTGCTGTTGAAAACTTTAGTTTTAACGGAAATCAGATAACTAATACTATAGACGGTGCTGTTACTTCATTAAAGCAACAAGGTTCAGGCTACTTTAAAGTTGACGGTACAGGCGGTTTTGTTATTCCAGTTGGTAATAACGCAAATAGACATCCTAGTCCAGAACTTGGCATGATGCGTTATAATACAGTGGAAGACAGAGTTGAAATATATGATGTAGGTAATAACTGGGTTTCAGTTGCAGGTGCTACTGGTGCTGTTACATTTAACGATGCAGAGGAAATTGCAATTAAACTTGCATTAACAATTTAGGAAAAATAGATGGCAACTAATTTTAAAAATATTATAGGCAAAGAAATTGGTACTCAACGGGTAGCAGTTTACACAACACCGGCCGCAACAAGTACAACTGTTATTGGTATGAACATTGCTAACTTAACAGGTAGTATGGTAAGCGTTGATATCGAAATTGGCGATGAAGCAAGTTCCATTGGATACATGATTAAAGGAATGCCTATTCCTCCAAGTACCGCAATGAAGCCAATTGGTAAAGGTGAAAAAATTGTCCTTGATGCAAGCAATACGTTGTATGTTACATCGGACACAACTGAGTCACTTGATGTGATTCTTAGCTTAGTGGAGATAGTATAATGAGTGATGGTAGTTTAGGACAAAGTCTTTCAGATATGGTCAATCAAGTTGACGCAAGATATTTTTATGGATTACGTAGAACATCTGAAGGTGAACTATACTTTGGTAAAGTTGATCAACTAAAAAGTCACGAAAGTATTGTAATTAATAACGAAGGTGATCCTTCAGAAAATTACGAAGATTTTCAACAAGGCGAAGACTTTCTTGAAGGTAGAGATGTAAATCACAAAAGGGTTTACCTAAATTTAAACTACGAGCAGTTTAGATGGGATAATAGAAACATTAGTTATTATATTGACGATAGCGGAAATTTAGTAGCACGAATTAATGAGGATTATACATACCCGGCAGGAGTATGAATAAATACGTAAAAGGTAAAGAAAATGGCAGAATTTAAACTTAGTAGAATTAGATTTAACTGGAAAGGCGAATGGGCCGGTGGTAGTGATTATATCGTTGATGATATGATACAATACCAAGGTTTTACGTATGTAGCATTAAAAACACATACAGCAGGAACTTTCTATAATGACGTAGCAGGTACAGACGTTACACCAGCTGAACCAAAATGGACTAAACAGTCAGAAGGTAAAGTTTGGAAAAATGTTTGGGCTGTAAGTACACATTATTCAATTGGTAACTTAGTAAAATACGGTGCTAGTATTTACGAATGTACTGAATCACATACATCTGCCGCTACATTTGTTTCAGGTTCAGACGGTCTAGTTGCTGACATTGGAAAATGGACATTAGTTGCTGTTTCGTCCGCTGACTGGAAATACAACTGGACAATTAATACATTATATAGAACAAACGATCTTGTACGTTACAATGGTAAAGTTTACAAAGCAACTAATCAGCACGTTTCTGCCGCAACTACGCTATTAGGACTTGAAGCTAACCAAGGTGACTGGACTGTATTATCAGACAGTGATACATGGAGAGCTACATGGTCAATTGGTACACGTTATCGTGTTAATGATATTGTTAAGTACGGTGGTATTGTTTACCAATGTGTTCAAGGACACACATCAGCAGATTCGATTGCACTTGGACTAGAAGAAGACCAAGCTAAATGGGCAGTACAACTTGATGGTATTGAGTATGTATCAAAAGTTTATACAGATTCAGAATCATTAGAAGAAACAATTGAAGGTATTTGGCAAGCAGATTATAGATATAAGAAAAACGATATTGTAAAACGTGGCGCTAACTTAATGAAGTGTCTAGTTGGACATACTTCAACAACAGGTGCAAGTGGATTTAATACAGACTATGCCGGAAGTAAATGGTCATTGTACTTGCCTGGTAGCGAATATGAAAATGTTTGGGGAGATAATGTTTATTATCAACCAGGTGATACTGTACTTTACGGTGGTTACATTTATAAAGCAGTTACATTTAATGTAGGACTAAAACCAAGCCAATATGGAACTGATTGGAACGTATCATTTGAAGGTTATAAGTTTAGAGGTGATTGGAACGGCGAAGGCGGCGACAGTTCATTTGTAGATTACAAAACAGGTGACCTAGTACGTCTTTCAGGTAACCTATATATGGCTATCCAAGACAGTACAAACTTACAGCCTGATGCATGGCCAGCATACTGGGAATTAGTTATTGATGGCAGACAGTGGCGTGACTATTGGGAAGACAATATTGAGTACTTTAAAGGTGATATAGTTAACTGGGAAGGATCTTCCTATACTTGTTTACAATACCATCGTTCAAGTGAATCAGCATCAAGACCAGATTTAGATGTAGAACAACCAGATCAAAACTATTGGAAAGTTGCAGTACTTGGCACACTAACTAACAAGTTAGCAAGAAAAGGTGACTTAAAAACATTCCAAGATCAAGATTCTACAGCAATTGACACATTACGTTTACCAATTGGTGCAACAGGACAAACACTAAGAGCAACTAGTGGCATGCCAGCATGGGATACACTAGATTTACAAGACAATTTATATTATGTTTCACTTAATGGCGTTGATGATGCAACACAAGGTGGATCATTAAATGCTCCATTTAGAACTATTAGATTTGCAATGAGTTACTTATTAGCAGATGAACCTAATAGAGTTGGTGAACATGCAACAGTTAAATGTATGGCGGGCGAATTTGCAGAAATACTTCCAATTAGTATTCCAAGTAAAGTTGCACTAGTAGGTGCAGAACTTAGAACAACTACAATTAGACCAGCTATGACTGCTCAAGGCGATGTTGTACTAGGCGAAAAAACTTATATACACGGTGTACCACAACCACAAGTAGCATTAACTATTCCATCAGCTAACAACATATCAAATATGTTTTATGTTAGAAATGGTTGCGGACTTAGAAACTGTACACTAAAAGGATTAACAGGAGTATTGGTAGGACCAAACGATTACGGAACAAGTCGCCCAACAGGCGGAGCATTTGTTTCATTAGATCCAGGTACTGGACCAGACGATACAAGTGTTTGGATTGCAAACGTAAACAACATGCAGTATACACCAACAGCTGGTACTTATGCCCCAGCAACAGGTGTAATGACATTAACTCTTCCAACAGCACAGTATACACCTACAACAGGAACAACTTATGATCCAGCAACAGGACAAATGACATTAGCATTTGACGCAGTACACGGATTAGCTGTAGGAGAAGAAATTAGCTTTGCAAATAATAGTTTAACATTTAAATGTGCAAAAGATAATTATGCAACAGATCATACTTATCCAAGAGTTACAGATCCAGCATATGGAGAAAAACGTAAAATTGTTGCTAGAACAGATAAAACAATTACTGTAAATGTTGGAGTTAATCCAGATGGGGTTTACGACCACAGATTTGTAAGTTCTACTGCTAACTCTATAACTTGGGCTCACAATATTAAAATTGGAAATTCTGTTACAATTGATACAAGCAGTTTGGTATTTACTTGTGCTATGGACAGTCATGCAACAGATCATCCTTACCCAAGAGCAACAGATCCTTATGCAGGTAAAAATATTGAAATTACAAACGTAAGCGGAAACGTTATTACAATGAATGTTGGAATTAGTTCTAATACTTCTGCACACTTGTTTAAGAGTGCATCAGCAGGTGCTGTTAACTTAAAAAGAATTGCAGGCGGTAGATCAACATATGTACAAGGTGTTACAACAATTGGTGACAACTGTGTAGGACTAAAAATTGATGGCGCATTACACAACGGTGGTAATAGATCGATTGTTGCTAATGACTTTACACAAGTACTAAGTGACGGTATTGGTTACTGGGCTACAAACAGAGGACGTTCAGAGCTAGTTAGTGTGTTTACATATTATGCACATATTGGTTATCTAGCAGAAGCTGGCGGAATTTTACGTGCTACTAATGGTAACAACTCTTACGGAACGTTTGGTAGTGTATCAGAAGGATTTGATTCAACAGAAACTCCGCAAAATGCTACAGTTAATAACCAAAGCGGAGAAGCAACAGTTGACGAAGTTTGGTCAACAGGTACTTCTATACTTGCACTAGCATACAAAAACACAGGACAAACATATACACAAGCAACAGCATCAACTACACAAGCATCAGGTGTTGGATTAGATATGCAATTTGATGAGTTTAGACAAGGTGCTATTTCAAAAATTGATTTACAATTACCAGATGACAGTACAAACGTTGGTGGTAGAGGATTTAAATCTTTTGGTAACTCAGCACAAGGCGGAGATTTATCAAGCATTATCTTAGCGGCTTCAGAAGTAAGAACTGCGGCTCAGCTAATAGGAATGCGTATTCTTATTACAGAAGGTATTGGAGCTGGTCAGTATGGATGGATTCAAAATTATAATCCGGCAACATTTACTGCAACAGTATATACAGAATCAACTAACTCACCAGGTTGGGATAATATTGTTCCAGGTAAATTAAACGTAACAGCATTAACAGCAACCACAGTTTACTTTTACGAGCCAAGAGTTAGTGTTACAAGTCCAACGTTTAGTAAGTCTAATAATAGTGTACAAACAGGTGCACTTGATATGGGCTATAGTCCAAGCATTGGTATGTGGTATTATGCACCAAGTGGAACAAATGACTTTTATGTTTCAACAGATGGAGCAGTTTGGACACTTAGAGATTTACCAGACTATAGTTTAAGTTGGTCAGGTTTTGCAAAAAATGGTCCAGTTATAGCGGCAGTAGCAGATGGTAGTAACAAATTAGTTTATTCAAATGATGGTATTAACTTTGATCATTCAACACTTCCAGCAAGTACAACATGGAAGCATGTAGAAGTTGGCGGACCTAATAACGATACTATTATGGCACTAGCAACAGGTAGTGCAAACATTTATAAAAACACACTTGAAACTGGCGGAGACTCAACACAAGTTCCTTCAGGAAGTTGGACTACAGTAGCAACTGGCGGAAGTGCAACTACATGGGTAGGACTAGCATACGGTGCAGGCAAATGGATTGCAATCGCTGAAGACGGTACTACGGTTATTTCAACAAACAACGGTGTAAGTTGGACAACAGGAGCGGCAGTAACACCTGCGGCACCAGAAGTATATAGCGATTTAGTTTTTGGTAACAACTGTTGGATTGCAACGATGGCACAGTCAGATAGAGTTATCTACAGTGACACTGGTACTGCTTGGTCAGACGCACAATTAGTTGGAGACTCGGGTAGAGAAAATTGGAAAATTGGTTATACACAAGGTACATTCTTAGCAGTAAGTAGTACTGGTACAACAGTAAGTTCAGATAATGGATACGGTTGGACAGTAAGAGAAGCTACAGGAAACTTAACAGCAATAGCAGGCGGACTTAGAAATAACTTGCCAACATGGGTTGGCTTATCAAATGCAGGATCAGTTGGTAATATTATTACTGGTGGTGCAACAGCATTTGCAAGAGTTGAAGTAAAAGATGGAAAATTAAATCAGTTTAATATTTACAATCCAGGCAGTGGATATATTACTCCACCAACAGTAACAGTTACAGATCCTGAAGAGTATGGCGAGCCGTACTACGTTGTTGATATTAACAATGGTGCTTTACCGCAACCAACTTTTGTTAATAGAGGTACAGGATATCAAAGTGCGATTGTAACAATAGCTGGTAACGGTTTTGGAGAAGAATTACAAATTGGTAACACTATGAAAATTAGTGGACTAAGTTTAATTCCAGGTCCTGGTGCAAACGTAAGATTTACAGGAAGTGATGTAATTTATAGATTAGTTAAAGTTACACAATCAACCGGCGTAGCACCAAATATTGAAATTACATTCCAAATTAGTCCAGTTCTAGGTCGTGCATTAGCACCAATACATGGAACAGGAGTTACTATACGTGAACGTTATAGTAGCTGTAGACTTACAGGACATGACTTCCTAGACATTGGTACAGGTAACTTTGCTAATACAAATTACCCAGGACTTTATGTATTTGGACAAACTGCCTCAAATGAAACAAGACAAGCAAATGAAGTTGTTGAATCAAATGGCGGACGAGTATTCTACACAAGTACAGACCAAGATGGTAACTACAGAGTTGGTGAACTATTTAGAGTTTCACAAGCACAAGGTGGAGTTACATTAAGTGCAGACTTCTTTGACTTAGAAGGACTAGACGAGTTAAGACTTGGTGGAATTAGAGTTGGCGGAACACAGGCTGTTATTAGAGAATTTAGTACTGATAACACTTTTGTTGCTAACTCAGACAATATTATTCCAACACAAAGAGCGTTGAAACTATATATAGAAAATAGATTTAATGGTGGTGGATCTAATTTGTTTACAAACAAACTAACAGCAGGTCAGTTAGTATTCGAAGACACTACATGGTCAAACACAGCTGGAGTAAATGTTCCAGACTCACAGGCTAATGTATTAGTTGATATGACTGTTAACGGACCACTAGGCGGTGGATTAGCCGCACTAAACATGTTTATGTCGGGCAGAACTGAACGAGATGACTTTAACGGATAATGATAAATATGTATAATATCAAGAACGGAGCAAAAAATGGCAGAATTTAAGCTAGGTAGAATTAGATTTATTTGGAAGGACTCGTGGACAACAGGAACGAGTTACCTAAAAGATGACGTAATTAGGTACGGTGGACGTACTTACGTTGCAGTGAAAGGGCATACTTCAAGTGCTGATTTCTACACAGACGCATCACATTGGAACTTATTCAGTGATGGTACAAAATGGCAAAGTGATTGGTCAACATCAACATTTTACAAAATTAATGATATCGTAAGATATGGTGGTATTATTTACATTTGTAACAGTGGCCACACAGCACAAGCAACATTAGAAGCTGATCAATCAAAATGGGATCAGTTTGCTACATCAATTGACTGGAAAGATAATTGGGTAGCTGGAACAGTTTATAAAGCAAACGACTTGGTAAAATATGGTGGTAACATTTATTTGTGTAACACTGGTCACACTGCCGCGGCTAGTAATGCACTTGGACTTGAACAAGATATTTTAAAATGGGATTTGTTCTCAGAAGGTCAAGACTGGAAACAGAATTGGGCTATTTCAACTCGTTACAAAATTAACGATATTATTAGATATGGTGGAACACTTTATGTTTGTAATACTGGGCACACTTCAAATGCTACAGCCGCAGGCGGACTCGAAGGAGATCAAGCCAAGTGGGATTATTTAAACAAAGGTTTTGAATATTTAGGCGAATGGGTTAACGCTTATAGATATAAAGTTAACGACATTGTACTATTTGGTGCAACACTTTATATTTGTACTACTCATCACACATCGGTTGTTACTAATAATGATTCACAGTTAGGTACACTACAAGCAGATATTGCGAATTGGGAAAAATTTGTACCTGGACTAGAATTTGAAAATTCATGGCAACCAGATGAAAGATATCAACCAGGTGACTTTGTAACTTATGGTGGTAACCAATATGTTGCTAATGATAATGTTTTTGCAGAAAATCCTGCATCAAGTTCTAAATTTGATCTAGTAACTTCAGGCTTTAATAATAGAGGTGACTGGGGAGATGACTCTACTAACCAAGATTACAGAATTGGTGATGTTGTTAGACTAGGTGGTTATACTTACCTAGCTATTGCTGACAACCAAGCACAACGTCCACCAAACACTACTTATTGGTCAAGACTAAACCAAGGTATTGAATGGAAAAACGGTTGGACAACTGCTACATTATATGATGCAGGTGATACAGTACGTGAAGGCTTAATAAGTTATATTTGTATCCTTGCACACACATCAAGTGGTACTAATAAACCATCAGCAGATGATGGTACATATTGGAATACACTAGCAAGTGGTGCTGAAGAATCAGCAATTACCACTGAAGGTGATTTACTTTATCGTTCAGGATCAGGTCCTGCAAGATTACCAATTGGTGGCGAAGGACAAGTACTAAGCGTTAGTGCAAGTGGAATACCTGAATGGAGAGATTTTGGTTTAACTCCAGATGTTTACTATGTTGCAACTAACGGTGCAAATAAAGTATTCCCAACAGGCGGCGCAACACTTGATCGTCCTTGGAAATCAATTCGTTACGCATGTGAAGAAATTGAAAAAGGACCTAAGAATCCAAATGCGGCATCACTGTTAGAAGAAAACAGAATGTTTATAGCATACGAAACTGCTAAATGGGCTAAGAGACAAATCATTACACAGACATCACCATTCTTTATTGGTTTTGCTTTTGATGAAGCTAAGTTCCAAAGACTAGCAGGTTTTGCTTTAGACGGTATTGTATTAGATCTTAAAAAAGGTGGAAACATACATACTGTTAGAGTTGCACAAGCAATGAAAGACAACGTAAGTCCAGATTACTTTACAACAGGTGGAGAATCACAAAATGTTGCGGCACTTAACTTTGTAATTGATCTAGTAGAAGATGTACTAGATAGTGCTACACCTCCAGCAGACTATCAAGATTTAGATAGTGTTGCATCAGCTGATAGATACTTACAAATTAAAGATGCTACAAGAGTTGAAGAAGCAACTGCATTAGCAGAGTTAACAGCAAGTATGGCTATTATTACTTCAGCAGTTTCACTAGGTGCAGGTTATACAGTTCCAACAGCAAAGAAAACACACAAAGTTATCTATGTTAAAACAGGAACATACAAAGAAGTACTACCTATTAGAGTTCCAGAACTAACAGCTATTGTTGGTGACGAACTACGTAGTACAAGGGTTGAACCAGCAGGTCAGCAAACACAAGCAAGTGATACAACTTATTCACTAGCTGGTATTTTGCACATGAAATCAATTATTGATGACGTTATTGAAGGTACAGCTATTACAAGACAAACTGGTAACACACTTACACAGAATGTTAGTAAGCCTTGGAGTACTAGTGGTGTATCAACTTATGTTGAAAACTTATGTACAGAACTTTATGATCAAATTGATTATTTAGTTAACGGCGCATCAGGCGATAGTACAGCACCATTATATAGAGGTGCGAATGAAAGAGTTGATGATCAAACTAAGTTTGCGGCGGCAAGAATACTGCATTTGAATAAAGCGTTTATTGGCGAAGATGTAACAAAATATATTAATGTTAACTATCCGTCATATACGTTTAACGAAACAACTTGTAAATCAGACGTTGCACATTATATTGATGCATTCATATATGACTTAATTAATGCAACAGGCGAAGGTAGTAACTATGCTACACTAACAGCAGGATTAATGTACGGTAACAGTGTAAACGGTTCTGCATTAGAAAATATGTACCTACTAAGAGATGGTACAGGTATTAGAAACCAAACACTAGGCGGATTAACAGGTGTACTAGGATCAGCAAACGCATACGGAACTAAACGTCCAACAGCAGGAGCATACTGTTCATTGGATCCAGGATGGGGTCCAGATGATGATCGAGTATGGATTACAACACGTTCTCCATATGTACAAGGTGTAACAAACTTTGGTACTGCATGTGTTGGATTAAAAATTGATGGTTCATTACACAACGGTGGTAACGATTCTATTGTTGCTAACGACTTTACGCAGATTTTAAGTGATGGTATTGGTGCATGGGTTACTAACTTAGGTAGAGCAGAACTTGTTTCAGTGTTCTCATACTATGGACATATTGGTTACCTAGCTGAAAACGGCGGTAAGATACGTGGTACTAATGGTAACTGTTCATACGGTGACAGAGGTGCAGTATCAGAATTTATTGACGTTACTGAGATTCCAACAACAGGTGGTGTGAACAATAGAAAACTTGAAGCACAAATTGGTAGAGCATTAACAGACGGTAATCAAATTATACATTTTGAATATACTAACGCTGGTAATAACTACTCAAGTTCAACTTACACAATTAGTGGAGATGGATATGGTGCAGTAGTAGCTAACGGTAACTATGTAAACAATGGATTGTTCGAAGTTAGATTACGTAACCCAGATGACGGATCCAGTTACAATGAAAAAGATACTAATAGCGATGGACTGTTTAACGATTCAGACTCAATTGGTGGTAGAGGTTACTCTAGCAGTGAAAACACTGCACAGGCAGGTAATGCTACGACTATTACATTGTCAAACACTGAAACAGCTAACAGTACAAAATACGTTGGTATGAGAGTTGTAATTACAGCAGGTACAGGCGCAGGGCAGTATGGATTTATTGCTTCATACAATCCAGGTACTAAAGTTGCTAATATTGCAAAAGAAAGTGATAATGCGGCAGGATGGGAAACATGGCATCCAACAAACGGTATCCAGGCAACACTAGACGCTACAACAGCATATAGTATTGAACCAAGAATCCAAGTAGTTGGTGGCGGTGGTAGTGGTGCTCAAGTTAGAGCAGGTGTTACAACTGGCAGAATTACACAGTTCTACATT
>Ga0228674_1000757_pt1 | contig 21067 bp, 15 predicted proteins | sample 1D_rmetaG_FD_189054 | JGI IMG/M metagenome (GOLD analysis project Ga0228674, IMG submission 189054) | Seawater microbial communities from Monterey Bay, California, United States - 1D_r | ecosystem: Environmental > Aquatic > Marine > Coastal | place: USA: California | collected 2016-09-26
AAAGTAAAGTCATTATTCTTTAACTGTTCCCTGAGCAATCAAATTTTTCAAGGGATTGTATTGAATTTAACAGCAAGAGATTGTATCGAAGTTAACAGAAAAAGAAAAAACAATACCAGTAAAAGTTTGGATAAAAAAAAGGCTAAAACAATTCGTCTAGCCTCTTTTTTCTAACTTCTAACCTCTTGTCTCTTATAATAAGACTTCTAACTCCTTGCCTCTACCTCTAAAACTTCAATCGAGTTCTTCGTTTTCTTAAGAGGATATTTCTATACCGCGTTTTCGAGAAGGAATTTCGATTCATGATGGCATAACTTATAGAGATTTGACCTAAAAAGTACCCATCGTTATTTTCAGGATTTCCTCTTCTCGCTCCAGGTACCCAATTATTTCTTATTAGACCAGCTTCAGCAAATGCAGCATCTCCTCTTGCATAGGCTTCATCACTCCGATTAGCTATTGCAACTGATTCGATAAATGGTAGATCAGCCTCATCAGCATAACGCGTACTAATGTCATCTAAATAATCGGTAAAGGTAAAGCGGTAGCCTAATTCAACTCCTATTCTTAGTTTCTTATTAAAGGTAAAATGTGCTCCTGCACCTAAGGGTACAATAACCGTCATTTCATCGTACGCATTATCTACACCTTCTGTTTGAAGTGTTCTCAAAGAATACCACTTGTTATCAAGTTGCGCGTACGGGTAAAATAGTGCAACACCACCACCAGCAAAAACGTAGGATCCAAAATCAATTCTTGAATTGGAAGCTCTACTGATATTATTCATAGTGAAAAAATAATACTCAGCTGTAATGTTTGCTTCAATAATGTCTGTTCTAAAACTTAAATTTCGTGCTCGCTGGGTAACAATTTCCGATAAACTATCCGCTCCGGCGATGCGAGCATAATTCACAGATAATTTGGCTGCAATGTTTTTGGTAAAATTATATCGATAAAATCCTCCAAAACTATAGCGCGTTTGAGACAAATTCATGTCCAAAAGCCAAGGTTGAGGCCCTGATTGTTTACCTCCAACGTCACCTACATAATTTGCGCCGCCTAAATTTACGCCAAAGTCCGTGGTGTATTGTGCTGAGGAGCTGATAGCTAGGCTACAAAAAATGATTAAAAGAAAACTTACCTTGTTCATAGCGACAAATATAACGTAAAAATTATTTTTATCCTATCTAACACTCTTTAAATAAATGTTGTACTCGGCTTCATTTTAACTTAATTTCGGGAATCAAATTTTAGGAATATTTTGATATGGTTGAATTTAAAGAGCATCAATTGAAGAACGGACTTCGCTTAATTTTTAACGAAGATAAAACGACACCGATTGTAGCTTTTAACTTATTATACGATGTTGGGTCAAAAGACGAAGACGAGAACAAAACTGGTTTTGCGCACTTATTTGAGCATCTAATGTTCGGAGGGTCGATTAACATCCCATCATTCGATGGGCCTTTGCAAACGGTTGGTGGTGAAAATAATGCCTTCACATCAACCGATATGACCAATTATTACATTACGCTCCCAAAAAATAACATTGAAACTGCCTTTTGGCTGGAATCAGATCGAATGCTGAGTTTGGCATTTTCAGAGAAAAGTCTAGAAGTACAGCGTCAAGTGGTGATTGAAGAGTTTGCGCAGCGCTACTTGAACCAACCTTATGGTGATGTGTATTTGTTGCTGCGCCCATTGGCTTATAAAAAACACCCTTACCGATGGGCAACCATTGGCAAGGAAATCAAGCACATTGAAACGGCAACCATGGAAGATGTGAAAGCTTTTTTTAAGCGCCATTATTATCCCGGAAATGCAATTCTTTCAATCTCCGGCAACTTGACGTTTGAAGCCGTGAAAGAGTTGACCGAGAAATGGTTTGGAGATATTCCTTCTCGAAAAAAAGAATTAAGAAAACTACCTGTTGAGCCCTTGCAAAAGGAAGAGCGTACGTTAGAAGTGGAGCGAGATGTTCCGCTAAACGCATTATACTATGCCTACCACATGCCTTCTAAGAATGATGCCGACTATTACGCGGTAGATTTACTTTCGGATGTACTTTCCAGAGGAGACTCTTCTCGCTTTTACGAGCGCTTGTTGAAAAAAACAGACCTCTTCACGGAGATTGATGCCTTTGTAACTGGGGACACAGAAACGGGCCTGTTTATTATTGCTGCGAAACTTAGTGCAGGTGTTACGTATGAGCAAGCGGAAGCGGCTATTGATGAGCAACTATTGGAAATAATAGAAAAGGGTGTGGGCGACGAGGAATTACAAAAAGTTAAGAACAAAGCAGAGTCAACTTTTGAATTTGGAAAAACCTCGGCACTAAACAAAGCCATGGGCTTGGCCATCTGCGCCTTGGTAAAAGAACCTGAATTGTTCAATTACGAGTTTACCTTATACGATAAAGTTTCTGCAGAAGATATACAGCGGGTGGCAAAACATGTGCTACGCAGAGAAAACCGCTCGAAATTAATTTACAAAGCTAAAAAAGGATGATGGATAGAAGTGTAGCTCCCAGTCAGCAGGAGATTGAGAAGATAGAATTTGCAAAAGCGCAAACCACCATTTTTAGTTCAGGAATTCAATGCCACAGTATCCTTCAAGACGATTGTAAGGTGGTTAAAATGGAAATAGAATTTCAAGCAGGTTCAAAGTTTCAAGACAAAGCGCTGATTGCAGCAATGGTAAATAACTTGATTTTAGAAGGCTGTGAAAAATACTTGGCCTATGAGATTGCCAGTTTTTTCGACAATGAAGGTGCTTTTTTAGATACCTCTTGTTCGGCCGATAAGGCATCGGTTGTTTTGCATTGCCTAGAAAGAAGCATTCCTAAACTATTACCTTATTTACAAGAGGTGTTGTCAACGGCAAATTTCCCGCAAAACGAAATTGATACCTACTTAAAAATTAACGCTCAGAAATTTGAAGTAAATCGAGAAAAAGTGGGTTGGGTAGCTCGAAATGAGTTCATGGAGGAATTACTTGGGCAGGACCATCCATACAGTTGGAAAGTGAGTGCTAGTAACTATAAAGAGGTACAACGGGAAGATCTCATTTTATTTTACAACAATCGCTACAAGTCGGCCACTTTTCAGGTTTATTTGTCAGGTAAGGTCACTACTGAGGTGTTACAAACTGTGGAGAACGTATTTAATCAGAAGGGTATTGAGCGAAACGGTGTATCGGAAGTAATGATGGGGAACGAAAACAACGTTTCGGATGTAAAGTTGATCGAAAAGAAGAGTGCAATTCAGTCTGCAATTCGTTTAGGAGCTGTTACCATTAACCGAAGCCATGCAGACTTTCCTGCTTTATTTGTGGCCAATACCATTTTAGGAGGTTATTTTGGTTCTCGCTTAATGAGTAATATTCGAGAGGACAAAGGGTACACGTACGGCATTGGAAGCGGAGTAATTCATCTTGAGGGGCTATCGTATTTTATTGTTTCAACAGAAGTAGGTGCAGAAGTGACTGCTGCTACTTTAAAGGAAATTGAATTTGAAATGAACCAATTGCGCAACGTATTGGTTTCTCAAGAGGAACTTAAATTGGTTAAAAATTATATTTTAGGCAACATCATGAAAGGGTTTGACGGGTCTTTTAGCGCAATGGCTCGATTTCAAATGTTAAACCACCAAGGCTTAGGGTATGATTACTATCAAAATTTAATTCAAGAAATTAAAACAATGAAGGCTGAAAAAATTCAAGCGGTAGCGCGGACCCATATGAATTATGCTACCCTAAAAAAAATAGTGGTTGGAAAACTTTAAATTTGTAGGCAACCATTGAAAAATGTTACGTCATTAAGGTGTAAAAAATCAAATTATGAAAAAGATAATACTGCTCTTAGCTGTAATCATTGGATTTGCAGCAAATGCAAAAGCTTCTCACGTATTGGGAGGAGAAATTAGTTGGAGGTGTTTGCCGAATGGTCAATACATTTTTTCCATGTCTATCTACCGAGATTGTACCGGTATTCAGTGGACCTTCCAAAACGAAACGATTAACATCGTTGGAAACCCATTACCTAGAAATGGTGTTGGCGGGTCTGTAGTGAACACCATTACAATGTTGCCGGATAGGGTAAGGTTTCAAAACTCTAATAATGGAGATACTTCCCCGGATTGTATTCCTTATGAAAACCAGCCACGTAGTTGTGCCAATGGAGATCAAGGTACAGTGCAGCAGTTTACTTATAATTCAAATCCTGTTACACTTACAGGAACTCCTCCCTCAGCAGGGTGGAAATTCTTTTGGACTTCTCCATGTTGTAGACCAAATGACATTGAAAATGTAAATACCAACGGAAGTATGCTTTTGAGAGCAGTAATGTATCCGCTTCCAGGAGGTGCACCTGCAGATCCATGTTTTGATTCTTCACCTAACTTTAGAGCGCTTCCTGCTACATTAATTTGTAGAGGTTATGATTTTACTTACAATCACACCGCTATTGATGATGATTTAGATTCATTAATTTATTCTTGGGACAGACCTTACAACCCACCACAAGGTAACCCTCAAGCATTAACTTATAAAATTGGTTTCTCACCTACTAATCCTACTCCGGATCAAAACAGAAACATTAACAATGTTCCTGCAACGTTGAATCCATTAACAGGAGTTACTCGTTTAGCAGTTTACAGTGGTGTTGGAATTAAAAAGTACATTACCGTTGTTCAGGTAGATGCTTACAGAGAAGGTCAACGAATTGCCACAGTTTATCGAGAAATACCGATTTCTATTTTTGATTGTCCAGATTTACCAGGATCTCCTGGTGTTCAAAATAAGGTGCCAACTGTACTTATTGATGGGGTGCCCACCAATAACACTATTTCTACTATAACCGCTGGACAAACGGTATCGATTCCAATTCAGGTTCTTGATAACGATCGAATTAATGTGGCTCCTTTTTCTCAAATTTTAACCATGATACCCGATGGGCTTCTATTTACGCGATCTAGGACCGGTCCTTCTAAAGGCTATGCTGCAGATCCGAACGGACAGCCGTGTATTATTAACAGTAAAGATGTACACCCGTGTGCTTACTTAAAAGGTAACCCCGCACCCTTCGTAGATCAAACGGCAACCCCTCCGGTTACAGTAGTAAAAGGACTAGGAGTAATTGGGGTGGAGTTTGTTTGGCAAACCGACTGTAAGCACATTCAAACAAAAACAGGTTTCCCTGGAACGAATGTGGGAATTTACAACTTTGTTATGCGGGTAACGGATGATCACTGTCCAATACCGGGAATTAACTATCCAACGGTAACTGTTCGAGTAAAAGATCCTATTCCATTGACGGAGCCTATTATGAAAGGTGTGTCTGTGCTATTGGATGGAACAACGCGTTACAGTTGGGTGCCACCTTTGGATTCAGCTCGACAGTTTAATCCGCCAGATAGAAGGAATGACCACTTCGAGTCAACTAGTTCAACTCCTAGAAATGCACAACAGCCAACTTTTTGGCAGTCGAGAGATGCGTTCATAACGAATTACCAACAAGACAAGCGAGATGTAGCATTTAGTCCATACAACTATAATGATGTGAACGATCCTACTAGTGGCTACAATATTTTGGAGTCAAAAGATTCTCATCGAGGAATATTTTCTGACTTCTACGTTCGAATGAGAACATTGTCAGGTTGTACAGATACCAATGCATCAATATGGTCAGAACCTGCAAGAATTATGGAGGTAAATGCAACTCCTGCTGGAGCGGGAACTGTAGTCAACCCAACAAGATCGCTTGCTCGATTGGATTGGAATAGACCAAAGCCATTGGGTTCTAAAACGTATCCTTATTTAAATGACGCACCATTTACTTATGAGTCACCAACGCATTTTTATATTTACGCAAATGACTCTATTTCAAACGGAGGAGTAGCAACAGCTAGTAACTGGTACATTATAGGAGACACCAATGCTACGACTTATAATGTAGGAGCAACCTCTTGTAGCAATTATGTAGGTTTTAGAGTTGAAGCGAGAGATACAGTAATTAAGTGGAAAGAAGGTTCAGGTATCCGTTCAGATAGTTTGGATACCTTGTATTTCAGTACCTTTAGTACAATCGATACCACGTTTATGGTAGCTCCGTCCTTTATTCCAGACCCTACTTTTGATACAGTAGAGGTGAGAGCAGATGGTACTGTTTTCTTAAGAATCAATTTGCAGGGAAAAAGAACAACAGGTTCTTACCGAATTTTTGAAAACGATACCACTCCAGCCAATTTACTGACAACCGTAAATGCACTGAATGATTCAGTAGTAGTGCTGACAGGAGCAGATTTAACGAGCAAAAATATTTTGATACAAGCCATTGATGCATGTAAACCGCTTAACCGTCAGTATATAAGTAGTTATAATACCATGGTGCCGACAGGCTTCTTATCAGATCCTTGTGCAGGAGAATACACGTTAAATTGGAATCAACCGGCGAGCACCATAGGAACTCGACCTGCAGCTCCGAACAACGTTACCAGGTACCGCGTGTATGTGAATTACAATGATGGAAGAGGATTTGTAGTAGATAATAATAACCTTATTAACAACGGAAATACGACTACCGCCGTAATAGGAGGTATGACAAGAGGAAACACGGTGCAATTTAAAGTGGTTGCTACCGATTCTAGAGGCAAAGTGAATATTTCAGCTATTCATAATTACACCGCACCCGTTGATTTAGCAACCGATGAGTTAGTTGGTCCTCCAATTCCTCGTTGTACGTTTGTGAATGCAGATGGCTCGGTTCAATTATCTTGGGTACCTGCGATAGACAGGGTCAATAACTTTGCAAACTATAACATTCAGTACAAAAGAGCTACTGCAGCTACTTGGAATGAAATTCCTGGAGATGCTGACGAACTCTTAGTAATAGGAGATGATAACTACACGATTACGGGAATCAACGCTCAAAATGAGCAGTATGATTTTAGAATCACAAGTTTAGCAGGTTGCGATGGTTTGCAAGATTCTACTTACAACGAAATCAGCTCTATATTCTTATCGGCTTCACCAAGACAAGGAGTGCCGCAAGTAATAACTGACTTAACTTGGAATCCTGCGGGTCCTGATTATGCCAGTGGTAGAACAGGTAAGTTCTTTGATCTTTTTATCGGTGAGAATACAGATCCGTTAGCCAATACGAGTTCAGCTCCATTTGGAGGGGTTCATTCTGAAACCATTCAAACAGATGACTGTGTATTGCCTGTTCGATACAGATTGAACTATACGGATGACTTGTACCAAGCAGTTGGTTTTACTTGTCAAGTGCAGTCTAACGTTGCTGATACAGTTCACTTAGACACAGTTCCGCCAGAGCCTGAGCACTTAGCCATGTTAACTTTTGATAGAGTGTCTAAGTCGCTTGTAGCGCATTGGTTAGGAAATGGATTGGGAGTAGACAGCTTGAACTTTAACACCATTATTGGAGTTAATTCTGGTCAACCAAACAATGTTGACTTAACAGGCGATGCTGTATGGATTGACAACAATGCACCATTTAGATCCGTAGCTTTTCCACAAGCTATTTTAGATGCTACGGATACCGTTAGAATGGTTGGTTCAATCGCGAAGGACAAGTGTAATAACGTTACAAAAGTTCCACCGGTTTACCATAAATCAATGGATGTTGATGTGGAGTGGAAGGTTTGTGATTCAGTAAACACGGTTTCTTGGACACAGTATGTTGGCTTAAACCCTGACTTTGATGTTGAATATTCAGTGTGGTACAGTGATGACAATGGTTCGCCATGGAGAGAGATTCCGAATTCTACAACAACGGATTCAACTTTTGACCATTTGATTACTGATGGAGGTTTGACGTATTATTATCAAGTTCAAGCTAAATCGTTAGATCCAACAGTTCCTGGTTACGTAACGCCATTCTCTAATGTAGATTCAGCATACTCGGTGTATGAAGATACGCCATTGTATTACTACTTAACCAATGCAACGGTGTTGCCAAACGAACAAGTAGAAGTTAAATACTTTAGAGATGTGTTAACTCCGGTAAAAGGGTACACGGTATTTAGAGGAACTAACCGAAATGAATTGTTGCCACAGGCATACATTGATGCACGTGGGTTGGGAACGGATGATCGATTTACCTTTATTGATGAGACAGCTGATGTGAATGCAGAGGATTATTACTACCAAGTAGTATCTCAAAACGACTGTGACATTCTAACCAGTACGTCAAATTTCGGTCGAACCATTCACTTGGTAGTGGAGTCTGATGATGAAGGCTTAACCAACACCTTGAAGTGGAACCGATATGTAGATTGGGATAGTACGGTTGCGTATTACAACGTTTATAAAACGACTAGTAGAACCTACTCAACAACAGTTTACAAACAAGTAATGCCAAACAGTGCGTATGATTACAATGTGTTTGTAGATGAGATTGCTGATGATGTAACGTCAACGGGAAAATTCTACTACAGAGTAGAAGCAGTTCAAGGGCCAATCTTGCCAAGTGCAGTGAACGGTTACCCGAATGACTTAACTCCGCAAGTATCAAATTCGAACATTGCTGAAGCTTTGCAAGATCCATTGATGTATGTTCCGAATGCATTTGCACCGGATGGAATCAACAACACGTTTGGACCAAAAGGACAGTTCTTCCAGTTCGATCAGTTTGAGATGACCATTTACAACAGATGGGGTGAGCAGGTTTACCTGACGAACGACATCAACAAAGGATGGGACGGAACAGTTGACGGAGAGGATGCTGCGACAGGCTCTTATGTGTACATGATTCGTTACCGAGATGGTGATGGAGAAGAGAAACGAAGAAAGGGAAGTGTTACCTTGATTAGGTAGTTCAACATCCAATAAGTGATTATCAAATGGGAGCTAGAAATAGCTCCCATTTTTAGGTTAAATTAACAGCTAAAGCGGGCGCAGAATGATTATTTTTGTCAGCTTAAAAAAACGCCACTATGAGTAAAAGTTCTGAAAGCCGTTTTCTACCTGAAGGCCTTACTTACGATGATGTATTGTTAGTTCCGGCTTATTCTGAGATTATGCCAAGAGAAGTAAACATATCATCGCAGTTTACAAAAAAAATACGATTAAACACTCCAATTGTATCTGCTGCAATGGATACAGTCACTGAGTCTGCACTTGCAATTGCAATTGCTGGTGAAGGAGGAATTGGTGTTTTGCACAAAAACATGACAATTGAGCAGCAGGCAGCTGAGGTGAGAAAGGTAAAACGTTCTGAAAGTGGAATGATCCTAGATCCTATTACGCTGCATGTTGAAGCTAAAGTTTCAGATGCGCTTAATTTGATGAAAGAAAATAAGATTGGTGGTATTCCGGTAGTGGATGCAAATAAAAAGCTAATTGGAATTGTTACCAATAGAGATTTAAGATTTCAAAAGAATCTGTCAGAAGCTGTGGCCAATGTAATGACTTCTAAAAACATTGTAACTGCTAAAATGGGCACAGACCTGACAGAAGCAGAGCAAATTTTACAAGCACACAAAATCGAAAAACTTCCAGTTGTTGATGATACAAACACGCTGATCGGTTTAATCACTTACCGTGATATCATTAAAGTAAAGGAAAGGCCAAATGCTTGTAAGGACAAGTTTGGACGATTAAGAGTAGCTGCAGCTGTTGGCGTTACAGGAGATGTAATGGAGCGAGTTTCGGCATTAGTTAGTGTTGGAGTCGATGCAGTAATTATTGATACGGCTCACGGACATTCTGCCGGAGTTATTGAAACACTAAAGCGAGTAAAGTCTCAATTTAAAGAGTTAGAAGTTATTGTTGGAAACATCGCAACAAAAGAAGCAGCTGTTGCCCTAGCAGAAGCAGGGGCAGACGGTATAAAGGTGGGAATTGGTCCTGGATCAATTTGCACAACAAGAGTAATTGCAGGGGTCGGTGTACCTCAATTTTCAGCGGTAATGATGGTTGCAGAAGCATTGCAGGGAACAGGTGTTCCTGTTATAGCAGACGGCGGCCTTCGTTTTACAGGCGACATTGTTAAGGCGCTTGCTGCAGGAGCAGATACAATTATGGCAGGTTCTTTATTCGCAGGAGTAGAAGAATCACCCGGTGAAACAATAATTTATGAGGGTAGAAAGTTTAAAGCTTACCGCGGAATGGGTTCATTGGAAGCCATGCAGAAAGGCTCAAAAGACAGATACTTTCAGGACATGGAAGAGGATATTAAAAAATTAGTTCCAGAAGGCATTAGTGGAAGAGTTCCCTTTAAAGGAACCCTGAGTGAAGTAATTTATCAAATGATTGGAGGAATACGAGCCGGAATGGGATATTGCGGTTGCGCAACCATAGACAAGTTAAAAACCGATGCTACTTTTATTAAGGTAACGCACGCAGGAATTCGAGAAAGTCATCCTCACGATGTAACCATAACAAGAGAAGCACCTAATTATAGCCGTTAATTTTAAAATTGAGAAACATGAGTAAGTTGAAGTATTTAATAGTTGTTGCCTTCTTATTTTCAGTAGCAACGGTTCAAGCCCAAAGTAAAGATGATGCTATTTTTATAGACTTTGGTGACGAAAAAATTACCAAAGCTGAGTTCAAAAGGGTTTACCAAAAAAATAACAGTGGAGAAATAATCTCCAAAAGTATGGTAGGCGAGTATTTGGACTTGTACATTAATTTCAAATTAAAAGTAAAAGAAGCTGTTAGCCGTGAAATGGATAAGAATCCGGCGTTTATTCGCGAATTAAGCGGATATAGAAAGCAATTGGCTCAGCCATACCTTACTGCAGACGGAATTATTGAGGAATTAAAAAAAGAAGCATACGATAGATTGCAATACGATGTAAAAGCGTCACACATCTTAATAAAATTGGACCAAGATGCAAGTTCTGAAGATACTGCTGCAGCATACAAGCGTGCGGTTAGGGTAAAAAAGAATCTAGAAAATGGTCAGGACTTTGAATTGATGGCGAAACAGTATTCTGATGACCCTTCAGCAAAAACGAATGCCGGGAATTTAGGTTACTTTACTGCTTTTTACATGGTGTATCCATTTGAGTCTGCAGCCTACAACACTGAAGTGGGTGAAATTTCTGACATAGTGAGAACTCAATTTGGTTACCACGTTTTAAAGGTAGTTGATAAAAGACCGTCGGTTGGAAATATTCAAGTGGCACATATCTTAATTTCTAACGATCAAGAGCTTTCTAAAACAGATGACCCAGAAGGTAAAATCAAGGAGATTTATGCCAAGATTGAACAAGGAGAGAAGTTTGAAGATTTAGCTGCTCAGTTTTCTGATGATACAAGAAGTGCTGCTGATGGTGGTATTTTGCCAATGTTTGGTGTAGGAAGAATGGTGCCTGAGTTTGAAAAAGCTGCATTTGACCTAAAAGCAGATGGAGATATTTCGGAACCATTTTCTACACCGTATGGGTGGCACATTGTAAAGCGAATACAACATGCCCCAATAGGTTCTTTCGAAACAGTGGAAGCTGAAATGATGCAAAAAATTAAAAAAGATAGTCGAGCTAACTTGAGTCAGGCTTCGGTTATCAATAAAATCAAAAATCAATATGGATTCTCTGAAAACTTAAAAGAGCGGGATGATTTTTATAAAATTATTGACTCTAGTTTTTTCAAAGGAACTTGGACAGCTGAGGCCGCCAAGGGATTGACAAAAGAAATACTTAAAATAGGAGATAAATCTGTTAGTCAACAAGATTTTGCTAACTACCTAGAAAACAACAAGTCGAAAAAAGTAATCGATTCTCGAGTGCTGGTAAATGCGCGCTATGATGCATTTAAGAGAGCAAGCATATTGGAATATAAAAACAATAAATTAGATGAAGAGTATCCTGATTTTAGATACTTGATGCAAGAATATCACGACGGGATTTTATTGTTCAACTTAACAGACGAATTGGTTTGGTCAAAAGCTGTGAAGGATACGAATGGATTGCAAGATTTTTACACTAAAAATAAAGAAAACTACAAGTGGGATCGGCGAGTAGATGCAGTGGTGTTTTCAGCTTTGAATAAAAAAGTAGCAGAATCACTGAAGACAATGTTGAAGGAAGGGAAGGATGCAAAAGAAATTATGGAAGAGATCAACAGAGCTTCACAATTGAATTTAAGGTACGAAACTAAAAAGTATTTAAAAGGAGAGAATGAGATTGTTGACCAAGTGAAATGGGAAAAAGGAATTTCTGAAAATATTTCTTTGAATGGTCGAGTCCACTTTGTTCAGATTGAAGAAGTGATTGAACCAACGTATAAAGCGTTAGACGATTCTCGAGGATTAATCACGTCTGACTATCAGAACTTTTTGGAGAAAGAATGGATTGAGTCCTTAAGATCTAAGAATAAGTTTGAGGTGGATAAGAAAATTCTGAAGGAACTTAAAACGGAGTTAAATTAATAGATTTGAAGCTTACACACGCTCTTCTTGTTTTAGTTTCTATGGGCTTAAGCTCGTGTAGTTTATTCACCAAGGAAGACGACAGGGAAAAAGTAGCTAGGGTAGGTGATCAATTTCTTTTTGAATCAGATATTCCCAGCTTTACGAGTGATGGAAGTCAAGTGGATTCAATAGCACAACGAAGCCTATATATTGACAATTGGGTTAAGGAAAAGCTCCTGATTCAGAAAGCGTTGGATAACCTTACTGAAAAATCTGCAAGCTTTGAAAAGCAATTAGAGAATTATAGAAATTCCTTGTTAATCTACACCTTTGAGAATCAACTTGTGAATCAAAAGTTGGATACACTGGTAACTGTTAAAGAATTAAAGAAGTATTACAAGTCGAATGCGGAGAATTTCAAATTGCGGGAAGATGTAACTCAAAGTATTTTTGTTGCAACTCTTAACACCGCTCCTGGTAAAGACTCTTTAGAGCAATGGATGTCTCAAGACGTGGCCTACTACAAAGCAGATTTAATAGAGTTCTGTTCGCAGTTTGCAATTGCTTGCCATTTGGATACGCTGGAATGGATTCCTTTAGCAAAAATTAAGGAAATTGGTAAACTACCAGCAGATAAAAATCTTAATCTTACGACAGGTAATAATTTGATTCAGGATAGTTTAAGAACAATGTATATCAACTCTTATGCAATTCGTTTTAAAGGACAGACAGCGCCTTTCTCGTGGGTTAAAGATGAGTTGAAAAGTATTATTCTCAACAAACGAAAGATTGAGTTGATTGCCAAAGTGAAGCAAGAAATAGTTGAGTCAGCAACCTTAAAAAAAGAGTATGAAGTATATGAATAAAGCCTATTTAAGTTTTTGTGTTTTGTTCGCGCTATCTTTATTTACGTCTGCTCAGCGAGGTACGATTTTAGACGAGGTAATAGCCGTTGTGGGAGATCAGATTGCTACAAAGTCAGAATTAGAGAATAAATACGTGGCATATTTGAAGCAAGGTGCGACAATGGATGATAATACAAAATGCCAAATCTTTGAAGATATACTGTACTCTAAAATGTTGGTGAACCAAGCTGAGTTAGACAGTGTGGTGGTGGATGAAGCGCAAATTGAAGGTGAATTAGACAGAAGAATAAGGTATTACATGGCACAGATTGGTTCGCAAGAGGCAATGGAGGCATACTATAAAAAACCACTAGCACAGATTAAAAAGGAGTTCAGAGATCCCATTCGTGAGCAAATGACCATACAGCGAATGCAAGGTGAGATTACTTCAGGAGTTTCGGTTACGCCAGATGATGTCCGTCAATACTTTGAGAAGATACCAGAAGACAGTTTGCCATTGATCAATTCAGAAGTAGAGTTGGCTCAGATTGCTATTTATGCAAAAACTCCTGTGTCCTCCATTAAGGCAGTAAAGGACAAGTTAAATGAATATCGAAAACGAGTTAACGAAGGTGAGAAATTTTCTACCCTAGCTTTATTGTACTCAGAGGATCAAGGTTCTGCTCTTAAAGGTGGAGATATAGGCTTTGTAGGAAAGGGAGAGGTTGAACCTGAGTTTGGAGCGGCCTCATTTAAATTAAAAACGGGGAATGTTTCTCCAATTATCGAAACCCGGTATGGCTTTCACATCATTCAGTTAATTGAACGTAGAGGTAATAAAGTGAACGTGCGTCACATTCTACTAAAACCAAAACAAGATAAAGCCTCATTTGAGAAAGCAGAGCGAACATTAGATAGCATCGCCAGTTTAATTGACAGTAATAAAATAAGTTTTCAAGAAGCCGCTAAGAAGTATTCGGAAGATGAGAATACCAAAAATAACGGTGGTGTTATGGCAAACCCACAAACGAGCAGTTCAATGACACCGATGGATGAAATTGATCCCGCCCTGTTTTTTGTTATTGATGAAATGGAAGTAGGAGATATTTCTAAACCTGTAATTATTAGTGATCCAAGGTCAAAGCCAGGTTATAGAATAGTTAAAATGATCAAGCGAACAGAACCACATCGAGCGAGTCTAGAAAAAGATTATCAGAAAATAAAAGCAGCAGCATTAGCTGAAAAAGAACAGCAAGCTTTGCAAGATTGGATTAAGAACAACATTTCAAAGACCTATATGAGGTTAAACATGGAATATTGCTCTGCCTGTGAATTTCAGCAAGCTTGGATTGAAAATAGCGCAAAATAATATGAAACAATATTCTTCAGATGCAGAAGCGGTTGACGCTTTAGTTCAGAAATACAATGAGTTGAATCAAGAAATTGGTAAAGTAATTGTAGGACAAAAGGACGTAGTTAAAAATTTATTGATTTCAATTTTTAGCAATGGCCACTGTTTGCTTGTTGGAGTGCCGGGGTTGGCAAAAACATTACTTGTGAATACCGTTTCAGAAGCGTTAGGGTTAAGTTTTAATCGAATTCAGTTTACTCCTGATTTAATGCCTTCGGATATTATTGGATCAGAGATTTTAGATGAATCAAGAAGTTTTAAATTCATACCTGGACCACTTTTTTCTAATTTGATTTTAGCAGATGAGATTAACAGAACACCACCAAAAACACAATCGGCTTTATTAGAAGCCATGCAAGAGAAAAAAATAACCACTGCAGGTAAAACCTATGATTTACCACAGCCATTTTTTGTGTTGGCAACTCAAAACCCAATTGAGCAAGAAGGAACCTACCCTCTACCTGAAGCACAGTTAGACCGGTTTATGTTTAACATTTGGTTGGACTATCCGAACTTAGAGGATGAGGTAAATATCGTAAAGTCTACCACAACCAACTTAACAGCTTCTGTAAATAATGTGATGAATGGTGAAGAAATTATGTTTTTCCAACAATTGATTCGCAAAATACCTGTTCCTGACAATGTGTTGGAATATGCTGTTAAATTAGCTGCTAGCACAAGGCCAAATACAGCTAATTCTCCGCAAATGGTGAACGATTTTTTAAGTTGGGGAGCGGGACCAAGAGCTTCTCAATTTTTGGTTGTAGGAGCAAAGTGCCATGCAGCAATTAATGGTAAATATTCTCCGGACATTGAAGATGTTAAGGCTGTTGCAGAGCCAATACTTCGCCACAGAATAGTTAGAAATTATAAGGCTGAGGCAGAGGGGTATTCTATCGAAAGAATTATTGAGGAGCTGCTTTAAGTTGTTCAGCTTCTTCCTTTAATTTATCATCGGCTATCCTCTTCCTCTTTTCTGATTCCTTTAGAATTTTTACAGCAGTATTAGGATTTGCAACGTCTTCCTTTTCGAATTTCTTTTTTGAAACGCTCGTTTCAGTTCTTCCTTTTGGATCTGCCCATGCAGGAATAACCTCATTAATCAATTGCCAGTAATTTCCTTTCCATTGATAAGCATCGAAAGTAATATCTGCACCGTAGTATTCATAAATTCCTTCTAAGTTTGAACTAGGCGGGGCTAAATGGCTAAAAGAAATGCGCTCTAGCTCTTCTTCAAAATTTAAAGTCATTGCATTTTGACCACCAAATTCAAAAATTACCCTAGATTTTGCAGTTCTGTTATCTTTAAAAATGGGGGCACCAAAATGGGTTTCACCTTTTTTATCAAACCACAAGACGTCAATGTATTTCTTGTTGGTTAGTAAGTCATTACCATCCCAAGCTAACAGGGTATAAAAGGTTTGAAAACGACTTTTTACTGGAATAATTTTATAGTATATGGCCGGTAACCAGTTTTCTTTTCCTAGTTGTTGGTTCTCTAAATTTTGTCGCACAAAAACGGAATCTAGTGGTTGAAGCGTTTCTAAGGTGAACGCAGCTCCTTGTTTTTTTAGTAGCAAGCATTCGTACCTGTTAGTGCCATTGAGATAAGCTATTTCCCAATTAAAAATTCTAAAAGCAGAATCTGCTGAGGTTAAAATGCTGAGACTTTTCACTTGATCAAATGAATAGCGGAATGCACTTTCTTTAGTTAAGCTGCGAGTTAACTCTTTTTTAAGTAATGCATTGAGACTATCCTTTTCAATTTTAGGTAATTCTTGCAACACTGCATAGGCCAAATTTTCTATCCGGTCTTGGTCAATGTCTTGGTAATCCGTTTGCTTAGAATCGGTTGTTTGAGCTGATGAATAAAACTGAGTGCAAAAAAAAAGTGCAATGGCTGACAGAATCCGCATATTCGTAAAGTTAGAATGTTAACGGATATAAAACAACAATTGCACCGAAATCGTATGAAAGAGGCTTACTAAATGTGCAGCGCTTCTTTTTTAGATAATAGTTCTTCTTTTGTTTCTCTTACGTCCGGATCATCAACGCAACAATCAACAGGACAAACGGCAGCACATTGTGGTTCGTCGTGAAATCCTACGCACTCGGTGCATTTGTCTGGTACAATATAGTAGTAATCAAGGCTCACAGGTTCATTCTCAGTGTCAGCACCAATTACATCTCCTTTTCTTGTTTTATAGTCATTTGAAACTCCTGTTCCATCAGAAAATCTCCATTCTTCACCACCTTCGTAAATAGCATTGTTTGGACATTCCGGCTCACAAGCTCCGCAGTTAATACATTCGTCTGTTATAATAATTGCCATTGAGGTCTATTTTATGTTTGTAATTTTGTATCGAAACCAATGATTGATTCAATTGGTTCAAATTCGTTTGCAAAATTAACGTTTTAAGTATAATTATAGACATGAATTCAGCGACTAAAAAAACAACTCTTATTGCGTTAGGAGAATTCTTTAAAGACTCGGTTATTTTTTACAAGGATAACAGTCACATTCCGTCTAATACGAAGCTTGAAGACGAGATAAAAAAGGCTGCTGAATTGATTGACCTCGTTCATAGTGAGAATGGTTGGTTTACAAAAGATTCAGTGCTTGCCGTTTATGAAGCTTGGGCAAATGCTTTGGAACATGAAAAAGTTGAAAAATGGTTATCGACTTATGATTTAGAAGCTAATGAGAATTCAAAGGTAGGAGTAATTATGGCCGGTAATCTCCCATTGGTTGGCTTACACGACGCTTTATCCGTGTTAATCAGCGGAAACGTTCTACACGCAAAAGTTTCGTCAAAAGACAGAAGTTTAATGATGCTTGTTTTAACGGCTCTTCAAAAAATGATCCCAAACCCTGAGCAGATTAAAATTGTAGAACAATTGAAAGACGTTGATAGCTTAATAGCAACTGGAAGTGATAATTCTGCGCGGTACTTTGACTACTACTTTAAAGACAAAAAACGAATTATTCGGAAAAATAGAACTTCTATTGCTGTTTTAAATGGCGATGAAAGTGAAGAGGAGCTAAATGGATTGAGTCATGATATTTTTAGATACTTTGGATTGGGTTGTAGAAATGTTACAAAACTATACCTTCCAAAAGGCTACGACTTAGATCAGGTATTTAAGGCGCTCTTTCATTACCAAGAAATAGCAAATCACAATAAGTATGCAAATAACTACGATTACAATAAAGCGGTTTACTTGCTAAATAAAATTGAATTGATAGAAAATGGCTTTCTATTGATGAAAGAGGATGAAGGGATTCACTCTCCGGTAGGCGTATTGTTTTACGAATTTTATGATACGATTGAGCAAGTAAAGTCCATTATAGAAAATCGAAAAGACGAGTTACAGTGCGTAGTTTCTAATGCCGCCTTGCCGCAAAAGGTGCCTTTTGGGAAAGCTCAATCTCCGGAACTGTGGGATTACGCCGATGGAGTTGATACTGTTGAATTTCTGTTGAATTAAGGAATTACTGAAATTCGTAAGCTCCTGCATCAGGAAGGCCATCACTTGAATGACGGGAATTTCCGTTCAGGTCTAGTGGAATACTATTCCCAATGGTTACATTTCCGATATCCCGAGCTCTTGAATTGTCGTACAACTCAAAATCTCCACCACCGGCGTCGTTAAAAATTTCGTTCGGTGGGTTTTTTAAGATATTCAAATACCTGTTGGCATCAGATGTATTTTCATCGGTTTTTAAAATAGAGTTCACAACGTTAACGTTCGTGCTGCCATTGTTAATGACCTTAATGTTAAATTCTGACTCTATTGAACCGTATACAATGGAGTTTCTAATTGCCACATTTGGAGTGTCGACAAAAATAGTAGCACCTGCGGTATAATTGTTTTTAATAAAAACAGCTGGTGTTTCTCTTCCGCCTCCTCCTGCATAATTGGCAAAAGTACAATGGTCGAACCTCCAGTTTCCCAACGATTGTATTACAGCATTGTATTCTCTGCAGTCTGAAATAACTGTATTCTCAGCGAGTACATTAAAGTAAGCAGTAAGCAAACCGATTCCTGAGCAGTTTTTAATGATGGTGTTTCTTAAATTCAGGTTTCCGAGTTGAGTGGGATTCCCATTTAAAAATAATGCTTCAGCTTGAATTCCGACAAATGCATTTTGAACGACGGCGTAGTTAATATCATTGATAGCTCCCTCATTGATCCAAATTCGATCCCATTGACCTGGAACGTCATCAAATCCAGGCTCCAATCGATCGCCTCTAAAAATAACTGGTTTTTCTTTTGTGCCATTCACATCTAGTTCTCCTCCTCGGTATACCCACATTCCACCGCCATTGTGAAAGTGAACTTTGGTGCCTTCCTCTATGGTCAATTTATCTAGCGTATCAATGGCTATGAAACCGTAAACGACAATGGGCAAGCTATCTGTCCAAGTTACGTCAACAGGGGGCACCAAATCGCTGCACGGGCCTGTTAAACAAGTAAAGTCTGGAAGACCTCTGTTGAAGGAAGTAGGGGTGTAGTAAATAGCATTTTGGCCCCAAGCTGTTAAAATAATTTTTTGTTGATTACCGTTGGTATTAAACTCAATAAAGTCCTCTATAACAAATGGATTGAAGGTGTTATTAGGGTCAACGGTAACCTCTATAAATGCAAACAAACTGTCTTCTGCAGGAATTTCAAGATTTTGGAAATTATTGCCAGACAACCCGTCTATGTTTATTCGAAAGTTGGAGTTTGTACCTCCATTTAGTCGAATCGAACTAATTTTAATGGGTTGGTTGTGAGGGTTGTATATTCTAAAGTTCTTTGTTTCGGAGCCAATGGTGGTAAAAACTGTGTCAAATGAGATGGAATCAGTTGAGAACTCCAGTTTTGCACTATTATCTTCTATAAAATCATTGTCTTTTCTGCAAGAGAAAACAACACTCACGATAAGAATCAATAGAAGAAAACGTCCAATTTTCATAGGTGCAAATATATGCCTATAAACGATGAAAGCTTGAAATATTGCCTTACTTATTCCAGGCTTTAAATAAATCGATTATTTCGTTTTGCATGGAGAGCGTTTTGTCCCTTGCATACCATAATTGTACTTCTTTTACAAACTCGCTGTATTCTCCATTTTCAATTTTTCTGAATTCTGTTACCATAAACTGCGCGGCTTCTGGTCTAGGACCCCAAGTTCCAATTACTTCTAAAGTTGCAGTATCCAAGGCAATAAGTTTAGGAATAGAACGCCCACCATTGGTTAAAAAAGCATCCATTACCTCAAGATTTTCATCGCGTAAAATAAGTTTGAGTTCTATTTTATCGGTGTGCTCCAACAGTTTATTGAATACAGGTACGTTTTGGGCGGCATCGCCACACCAACCTTCGGTTATGACTAGAAAAGTAATTTTTCGAGTCAATTCATTTAAAGCTTGTTCAAGTTCTGGCTTCAGTTGAATCGTTTTGTTCAAACGTTTCATGCGTTGCACGTTCATTTTCCCGTATCCAACCATTGCCTCGCTTTGGTCGTTTCCAGTCGTTTTTCCTTGACTCATTAGCTCATTCAATAAATTCATATAGCTATCGTGGCTCATTGCTGAATCGAGTACTTCTTTTGTAATAATTGAATCGGTTGGTGTTTGCATAAACTATTTTTTGTCAAAATTAAGGTTCAACTTCCAGATAAAAGGTAAGTCGAACGACAGTTTGAAAAGGTATTTTTGTGACACAAAATTTAATCACCAGTGAAGCGAAAATTTATTGAAACAGCAGATGGTTCTACTTCCATTTATTTGGAAGAAATGGACGAGCATTATCACTCGAAGCATGGAGCGATAGCAGAGTCTAACCACATTTTTATTAAAAATGGATTGTTACCAAAGTCAAGTCAAGAAGAAATTTCTGTCTTTGAAGTTGGGATGGGAACAGGGTTGAACGTAATGACCACAATCAAGGCAGCAGACGAACACCAGCTAAAGGTCAATTATCATACTGTAGAAGCATTTCCAATTAAAGAAGAGGAGCTGGGGTTAATTAATTTTTCAAGTTTACTGGGAATGGATCAAGGACTTTTTTTAAGGATTCATACTGTTCCCTGGGAAATTGAGAATCTGCTTCAAGATAATTTTAAGCTTTCCAAGTTTCATTCAAAGCTGAGCGAATTGGAACTGCGTGCAGCATTTTTTGATGTTGTTTATTTTGATGCTTTCGCACCTGAAAAACAGGAAGAGATGTGGACGGAAGAAATATTTCAAAAAATGTTTGATGTGCTGAAGGCAGAAGGTATTTTAGTAACATATTGTGTGAAAGGAGTAATCAGGCGTAGGCTGCAAGCAGTAGGCTTTAGAGTGGAGAAGTTAAAAGGACCAAAAGGAGGGAAGCGCGAAATGTGCAGAGCATGGAAAGATAAATAAGAATTAGAGTGGAAAATACATATAGTTAACTAAC
>Ga0228674_1000761_pt1 | contig 21003 bp, 44 predicted proteins | sample 1D_rmetaG_FD_189054 | JGI IMG/M metagenome (GOLD analysis project Ga0228674, IMG submission 189054) | Seawater microbial communities from Monterey Bay, California, United States - 1D_r | ecosystem: Environmental > Aquatic > Marine > Coastal | place: USA: California | collected 2016-09-26
GCGTCTTGATGACGTACTCGACCATCGCGCCGCCAAAGTTGCCTTCGCCTACCACTCGGTCCGCCTGGTGGCGGTCGTATGCCGATACGGCCACGCCGCCCCATGTCGCCGGGCCAGCCTTCACCGCGCAGTCCTCCAGCACGTAGGCATTGCCATCGACGCCCAAGGCCACCACGAAGATGCCGATCTCGTCGTTGTCCGCGTTGTCCGTGTCGCCCGATCCGCTGGGGTCCACGCTCACCACAACGCGCACGAAGTCAGGAGTCTCACCATCAAGGACGCGGTACCGGTCAATGTTCTCGTCAGGGAACAAGGCATTCGGATTGGCGTCTGCGAATTCGCCGCGCAGGAAACGTTTCTGAAGCCGTGGGCTCAATGACTTGAGCGTTTCCAGGTATTCGGCCGAGAGGTTCTCTGCGTTGTCTGTTGGGTTGATCTGGAAGCTGTCGTAGTTGGTTGGTTGGGCCAGCGGCTCACCGGTCTCGGGATCGCGCTTTTCCTTGAACAGCTTGTAAGTCCAGTGATTCTTCGGGGGCGGGTTGCAGTCGTAATACATGCGCGGCTTTAGCGGCACACGCCGTTCGCTGCCATCCGGGTCCACGATCAGCTGGTCGACCTTCTGCGCCAGACGGGTGACCGCGATACCCACACTGCCCCACGGAATCTGTGACGACTCGTTCAAATAGATCGTCACGTACTCTTGGCCGAGAATTTTCTCGGTGCGTTCCTTGTCGTCCAGGCCGCCAAACCAGATTTCCGCGCCGTTCTCCAGCCGAGCAAACCAGTCCGTCTTGTTCAGCTCCCACTTCACGCCGGTGAACGCAATGCGCATCACCTTGGGGAACGTGTCCATGATCACTGACTGCTTCACCGCGTTGAACCGGAAGCGCAAGATCACATGCCGACTGCCTGGCGCCTTCAGCGCGCGCATCACGACGTTGCGCACCAGCAGGAAGGTCTTGCCGCTTCGCGAGCCACCGAAGAGCATCAGGTGAGTCGCAATCCCGGCCAGCACGTCATTCGCCAGCACCTGGCGAGCGTTGAGCTTAAAGTCGCTCATCGACTGGTGTCGCCATCACTCGAACAGGGCCGCCGCCTTCGCCGGTATGCTCAACCCGGTTCAGCTTCGGCGCCGCGTATTCGGCCAGCTTGGCCACCAGATCCAATGCCTTGGCCGGGTCGGGCTTCACGCGGTTCGCACCACTGCCATAGCCTTCCGCAACCTGCTTTAGCCACTTTCCATAGTTCTGGGAGTTGTCTTCGAGAACCCGCGTGACGGCTTGCCGAAATTCGACTGTTGCCTTATTCGGTACACCTTTTTGCCGTCCGCCGGTTTTCTCGCCTTTCGCCATCTATTTCGTTCCATTTTGGAAACAATTAGAGGGCATTCAGTGATCAGTCGTTGCCCTCGAACAGGCTCAACTGTATTGACTTGCTCGCCCGATATGTCGGGCGTTTGCGGGGGGTTTTGATGGTCGGGGCCTCGCTTGGCTGTTTGAGGTGAACAGCGGCCCACAGGCAGATGAACCGGGCGCCTCGTGAATGAGAAGGCTCGGTACCATCGCGCCAGCTTTCGATAGTGCTTTTGGGAATTCCCGTGCATGCGGCCATGGACGAGAACGAGAACCCCCCGGCGATCAACTCAGTGATCAGCCGAGGGAAGTCTACGGGGGTGGCCTTGACCTGAATCAGCATCATTGATTGAGAGTCAAGGTGTCGATGCCCTGGCCACAATGGATATCGAGAGCGCAGGCCACTTCTACGGCAGCGCGAGCATCCTTGCCTAGATAGAGGGCCGCCAATGCATAGTCTCTTCCGCAGCCGGCCGCGGTGAAGCGCTCTTCATAGATCGCATATTGGCCGCCACCGGTACCACCGTAGTAATGGATTTCGCTTTGTGACGTGATGAACAGCGCATTCGCGTAATCATCCGCGTTCACCGGCTTCGGCCAGGCGCTGCGCTGTCGGCCCTCCTGAAACCATTTCAGCAGCTCCATACAATGCGCGGAATCACCACATAAGCCTACGATGCCGTCAGGCACACGGAAAATCTTGGTGACTATGTGAGGGTAGCCGCTATGCGTGCACTGCTTATCTGCCGCTAAGGTGGTGCCGTCCCATGCGATTACTGTCATTTCTTCTCCTTCACTTCAGAATGCCCCGGTTCCAAAAGCGTGCGCTGATACCAATCGGCTGGAATGCCGATATCCACCGGCTTACCTTTGATGGTGATGTTTCCCATCGTGAAGTCTTTTTGACCGAACATCGGATTGAGCGCGGTCACCCAATAGCCGGATGAGTTCTTGTCCATGCCCTTGGCTCTCATTTCTTCGACTGTCATGCAACGGCGCGACTTGCCGAAATCGCCGTGGCGGTGCTTGTCGAATGCGGCCGAGCTGTTGAACAATTCGAGGCATCCCGGGCACTGATTTCGATCACCTGTGACTTTTGCTCTCATTTCTTACGCTCCTTGTTGGCTGTGGATGCCGTTTCCAACAAACGTAGATTGGCTGGAAGGCGTTTTTCTTTATCGGTAAGGGGTAAGGCAGTCTTTCGCTCTTCGCGAGCCCACAGGCGCAGGAATCGGGTTCGGTTTTTCATCTCACCCCCTCAGCGTGATCCACAGCGCAAACCCGAACGCCAGGCCGATTGCGGCCAGGGCCATGATGATGTCGATGGCGTCCATCACACCACCCCCGTCTGCGAGTTGCGAGCGCCCTGGCAGAGGCGCATGAACTTGCCCATGTCGAGCGCGAGCGGCTTGAACTCGGGCGGCGTGCGCGACTGAGCAACGGAAGGCGGCGGAGGCAGGTTTGGCGCTTCGGCTGGCCAGAACAGGTAGCTGTTGTGGAAGCCGCCATTGGGCGTGGTGGTGATCAGGCCGTCACGGCGCAGCTCATTGAGCAGACGCTTTGCCGTGGTCAGGCTGCAGTGCATCGCGTCCTTGATGCTCTGGAACGTGCTGCCCGGGTGCGCCACCAGAAACGCGCGGATGGCTTCGGTGGTGACAAGTGTGCGCGGTGTGCTCATGCTGCCCTCCCAATCGGCTGCCGCACGAGCCCTTCGGCGTTCAGGCCATAGGCCAGGATGGCCAGGGCGTCGGCGTGGTTGTCATCGACCGGGGCGAATCCGCGCTTGCGGGCCTCGGCAATCATTGCTTGCTTGTCTGCATTGCCTTTGCCGGTCCAGTTTTTCTTGATGGCGCCGAAGCCGACGCCGATCATCTGCACGTTGTTGACCATGCACCACAGCTCCAGTTGGGCCTTAAAGCCGCCGTAGATGTGCGCGGCAATGACGCCCTTGTGCATCTTGATGTCTTCGAAGTAGACCACCTGGATCTCCCCGGCCGCGCGCTTCACCTCGGCCAGGTGATTGCGGAAGTTCACCCAGCGCTGGCCGGCTGCATGCACGCCGGGCGCGCAGTTCACGGTGCCGCCGCTGATCTTGCCGCCGCGCACGTGCATGGCCCAGCCGGTTTTTGTCCCGAGGTCGAGGGCGAGAATGTTCATGCTGCACCCGTTGCCAGGCGCGCAAGCAAAAAGCCGATCGATCCGCACACGATGACAATCAGCAATTCCCGATACACTTTTTTCATCTTTTTCTCCTTGGTTGCGCTGGGCGCGGGTTATCCGAGCGCGCGCGCAAGTCCACGCGGCGCCTGGTTGAAATCGGTGAACTTCTGGCATTCGGGCGAGAACCACAGCTTCGTGCGGCCTTCCCATTCGCCGTTGCGGCTCTTGTCGCAGATCAGCAACGTGTCGGCGGTGCCCGGGTCAACTTCCTTGCCCGAGTCACGGTCGCGCTCCTTGCGCTTGTTGCGCCAAACCAGCACTACGTTGTCCACCAGGTCGGCGATCGCGCCGCTACCGCTGATGTCCATGCGCGTCGGCTGGCGCTCGTCGCCTTCGCCCTTCTTGAGGTGCGCCACGAGGTGGATGTGGATGTTCAGGTCACGCGCCAGGATCGTGAGCATGTTCACGAAGTTTTTCTGGCCGTTGTAGTCGTCGGTGCCGCTGACGCACTTCATGAGCGAGTCCACGGCAAAATGCTGGATGCCCAGCTTGTCTGCGCAGTAGCGGATGACGGCGCGCAGCTTGTTCGGGTGCACGTCTCCCTGCTGGTCGTAGACGAACATGGTCTTGTCCGTGCGGCGGATGAAGTGCTGCACCTGCTCGGGCTTCGGCCAGCGATGGCCGGTGTTCTGCCGGATCATGCGCGAGATGGTCTTGCCGGGCTTCATCTCGAAGCTGGCGATGCAGCATTTGATGCCGTCTTGGGCGAACGTGGACAGAACCTGGCCCTGCACCATGGACTTACCACTGCCATTGAAGCCGGCCCACAGCGTGACTTCACCCGGGGCGAAATACAGCCAGAAATCAGCGAACGGCATCTTCGGATGCTTCGGCGTGTTGGCCGCGTCCGGCGTCAGTTCGGCCAGCACTTCCTGCTCGAACGCGCTGACGCTGCGCACCTTCTGCTGCGGATCGGTCTCGTCCTCGTACTCGGAAAAGTCGATGTCGTCTGGGGTCAAAATTTCCATGCTCTCCATCCCTCAAAATCTCGAAAAAGAATCTCTTCGCCGGCGCATGCCACGATCGTGCGCGGCCGTTGCTCGTCCACCAGGTCCAGCAGCTTGCCCATGTCGTCGTCCATCTCGGCGCCGTGCACATGGACCGTCAAGCCCACCAGAAACCGTAGATCCAACGCGGTCCGGAGATCGCTGCGCAGCACCTCGACGTTGGGGTAAAACCCGAAGCGGATGCCGTTCTCGGGCTCGTCGTACCGGTTGTCGATCGGCCGGGGTTCGTCCACCAAGTCGATGAACACAGCCGCAGGCCGGAGCCCTCCGCGACGTGCTGCGACGATTTGCCGGTGGCCGCGCATCACCGGAACGGATCGTGTTCGCCAACGCCGGAATCCTCCCAGCGCCGCTGGTTCAGGTAGGTCAGCGGGGCAGGCTCGAAGCCTTCCTGCCACTGGCGCGTCTGCTTCCGACTTGCAACGTCGGCGATGATCGTCGCGGCCATGCCCTCAAGCCCTCGGGCCTTCCAGCGCTTGGCGCATTCGGCCTTCGCGGTTTTCCGATCGGTCTTCGGCCAGGTCTCCCAAAACTGGGCAAAGCCGGGGTCGGGCGCGTCGGGAACCGACGAGTGTTTTTTATGGTGTCTGGTGTCTGGTGTCTGGTGAGCATTGCCTTCGCTATGCGTTCGCATTGCGTCCGGTGATGCGTTCGCATTGCCATCGGATTGCAAGCGCTGCTTGTTCCAGCGTGCGTCCGCAGATGCCTTTGCCTTCGCTTGCTTGTCCTGATAACGGCTGATTTCTTCATCGCAACGGGTGTTGTGATAGCCGTCTTCGCGCAGCTCGAAGAACTCAGCCAGGACAGTTTCAACGGCCTCGCGCTCTTCTTTCGATCGTGCGCCAACCAAGCGCTGCACAGCCTTCAGATCGGCCGGCAGGGCCTTCTCTTGCGCGTAATACTTGCGGATCAGGCGGCTATAGGCGGCATCCTCCACGAAGGACAAATGAGCTGTGGCCTCTGCGTAGTCACCGATGTGGTGTTCGTAGTAATTAATTTTCGCCTCCGTCGATATGGAAGCGCTGCTTCGCGGCCAGATAGGCGCTGTGAGCTGTCTTCGGATCCGCAAAATAGCCGAGATGATGGCGCACCTTGTTTGCCACAATCTTGGCCTGCCATTTCTTGTGCTGCTTATTCCAGGTGACACCCTGCAATCCGCAGCTCATGTTGTCCCTGTGCGCATTACGACGGTTTTGCGAATTACCAGCCCGATCAACCACGCGAAGATTCGCAATGCGGTTGTCCTGTGGATTTCCATTGATATGGTCAATTTCTCCATTCGGCCATTCGCCATGCACCATGCGCCAGATCAAACGATGTGCTCGGTATTGCTTGCGATTGAGACACACAACCCAATAGCCGTGCGTTCCGGGACATCCTGCGATCCGGCCGGCACTGACTCCAGGGGCATTAACAGCCCATGTAAGAAGCCCGGTCTCAGCGTCGTAGTTCAGTTTTGAGAGATCCATTACGCCGCCTCCCTCACCTGCTCCAGCCCTTCCTTGATCTGGAAATCCTTGATGAGGTCGCGGGCATAGCCGGCGGTCATTTCCAGGGAAGCTGCGCGGATGTGTTGGAGCGAGACGCGCGCGGCGGCGGTCTGGTGCTCATTGATCGGCATGTCGATTTGCAGGGCCTTGCCGAGCTTGCGGAGGCCGTCGAGGTGCAGGTCGACACCGAAGCGACGTTCATGGATTTCGAAGGCTTCTACGACGCCTGCAATGGCCACAGCGGAGTCATACCAGTGGCCGTCAATCTGGTCCTTGAAGATGGCCACGCCGTTGCTGGCGACATCAATGGTGCCGTTCTGCTCCAGCTGGTCAATGATGGCCAGCAGCGGGTCCATGATGGCCTTGACCTTCCAGGGCTGCATCTTCAGCTTGATGTTGTCGCCTGCCATGCGGCCAGGCCGATAGGCCTTGTTGCGTTTCTTCTGGGCGCTCATGCTGCCTCCTTGGCGCGCGGATGGCGCAGACGGCCCACGACGGCCTTGCCCATGTCCAGCGCCTTCTTGGCGCCTTCCAGCAAGCGCATGAGGCGCTTCTTCTTGTTGCGGGAGTTGGCCAGCATGGCGCGGGCGTGCTCGATGACGGCCGGCGAAGGGTTCTGCAGCACAGCAGACAGGGCCTGCATCGCCGCGGCGTCGGTATTGGCCACATCGCACACGTCCTGGAGCGTGATCGGCGACAGCTCGCCGTCTTCCAGCTCGCGGATGCCCAGGCCCAGCGGGCGCAGATAATCGCACAGCCACGCATTGCGGCGCTCGACCGGCATGGCCAGCAGGATGGACGGCAGGAAGTTCACCGAGAGCAGGTTTTTTTCCTTGCTCGAATCATCCAGCCAGCGGTAGATGCGCACGCCGTTGGTGTACAGGCGCTTGCCCTCGTCGCGCATCGGTTCGAAAACGATCTTGGAAACCAGCTCGCGGCCGAAGGTCTCATGAGCAATGACGATCTCATCGGCAATGGCTTCATGCGTCAGCTGCTTCTCGGCGCCCCAAGCATTGAGCTGGTCAAGCAAGCCGCTGATGGGCGTTTTGTGTAAATGAGGAAACATGACTTTGCTGCCCCGCAAAATTAGAGTGATTGACATGCGGCGGGGCAGTTGCCGGCGCCGAAACGAACGACGAAAGGACGAACCATGGAACTCACCGCCACGGCCCTGCTGCGGGCCAACCTGGAAGCGATCAGCCCGAAGAACGAGGTGGAGTGGCGCACACAGCGCGCGCTGCTGGACCTGGCCGAGCGCCAGCTGGAAATGGCCGAGGCCATCAAGAAGCTGGGCGACGACGGCCGGCTGCTGCGCACGATGGTCGAGCGCGTGGCGCATCGGTGAAGGGCGCGCATTCCAGACCGTGGGAGAATCAGGGCTCCACAACCTTGATCAACCCATTGGAAAGGAATGCGCATGGAAAACAGGGTCCATTTGGACGCGGTGAATTTGAGGCTCATCATCGCTATCCTTGACGCAGTTTGCGTAGCACTGACGCCCGAACAACGCGAGGCAGTGTCGCAAAGGCTGAAGCAGCTTGCGGATGCGACAAATGACGCGGCAAAAGACGTGACCGAACAGAGCGCGACCGCAATCCTGTTCGCGTTGAGCCAGATTGCAGCAGGCACAGCAACCGAAGCTCTTCCTGCAGTTCTCGCTCTCTTTCAAGCGTTTGGATCGGCTCCAAAATCGCCGCCGTCAAAGCGTCCAGACGCTTGAATTCAGCCATGGCGCTAGGATCGTTGCGCATGTGTTCGGGAAGGTCTTCGCGCCGGCTCATTGCTGCTCCACCAGCTCGTCCAGACCTTCGAAGGCTTCAGGGTGTTTGAGGCGCAGGAATTGCTCACGCGCCTTGGGAATACCGTTCGTGCGCCACTCGGCAACTGAAGGCGGCTTGCACTCGCAGATGCGCGCTACTGCGTTGGTGCCGCCGAGGCGGTCAATGACGGTGTTTGCAACTTGGTTCATGAAATGCCCCTAAATGGAATTCACCCTAATGTTAGGCATTCCTTATTCCGCAGTCAAGGCATTCCTAATTGGAATTCCGTTAGGATTCCCTAATGAATACTCTTGCAGAACGATTGCAGGCCGCCTTTGAGCGGCGTCCCGACCTGACACAGTCCGGGCTTGCCAAGGCCTGTGGCATCAAGGCTCCTTCGGTGGCCGACTGGTTGTCAGGTCGCACAAAAAAAATAGAGGGCGCCAACCTGTTGTTGGCTGCCCAATATCTTGACGTGAACCCCTGGTGGCTTGCGACAGGAAAGGGACAGATTGAATCCTCTCCGAATGCGCTGAAGGTCAGCCGCGTTCACGCTTTGGAGGAAGGCGAAGAGGATCCGAGGTTTGTGCCGATCAGGACGGTGAAGCTTCAGCTGCAAGCTGGTGTGAATGGAATTGCTTTGGACAAATCAGTGGAGGATGGACCGCCGCTTTACATGCCACGGCATGTGGTGCAGCGGCACGGATACGTTCCGGGGGACCTCATAGCGATCAAAGTGCGCGGCGGCAGTATGGAGCCGACGCTGTATGAGGACGATATCGTAGTGATCAATACGGCCGACAAAACGATCAAGGACAACCAGGTCTATGCAGTGAACTATGAGGGCGAAGACGTTGTAAAGCGGCTGGTCAGGGACAACGGCGATTGGTGGCTCTCTTCTGACAACCCCGATCAGCGGCGCTACCCGCGCAAGCTTTGCCGGGGTGGCGGCTGTGTTGTGATCGGCAGAATTGTCTACAAGCAAAGCGAAAACATCTGAACTGGAGGGGTGATGAAAGGGATTTTTGCCATAGTAATGACTGCCGGAGCTTTGGCCGCATGCGCACCAAATCAAGTGGTTCCATATCGTGGGGGCCAGTACAAAGAGTGCATGGATAAAGTTGCGGCAGATCCAAAGCTAGCGCCGCTCGCTGCCAAAACCTCTCTTGGCCAGGTTGCGAAAATCAGCACTTCCATGCTGGCAGACCCCTCGACCCCGACAGTTCAGGAGAGAGACCTTATCGCGCAATGGGCTGATTCGCGAGACCGCTGTTTTGTGACCTATACGAGCACGCTCAAAGAAGACTTGCCGCCGGAGGCATTCGCCGTCGCTCAAGTTTCTGTGAACAAGGCGAAACTTCTGGCCGCAGATATGACCGCCGGGGGAATGTCCTTCGCGCAATTCAACCGGCTGCGGATTTCCCAAAACAGTGAAACTGAATCCGGATTCGAGCAAGTGCGCCAGCTCTACGCTGCCCGTCAAGACGAGGAAAACCAAAGGCGCCGCCAGGTCCTGCTGATGCAGCTCCAGAGCCAGCTGAACAAGCCCGCTCCCGCGCCGATGCCAGCGCCCTACATGGTCCCCATGCCCGCGCCGACCACGAGCACCACCAACTGCACGACCATCGGCAACCAGGTCAACTGCATGAGCCGGTGATGAGTGACACAGAATTCTTTGCTGCCTATGGCAGATTCATGGCGGCCTGGGCAGACGTTGAGCTAGAAGTCTATAAGGTGCTTCTGCATTATTCGGGGGTAACAAAAGCCGTCGGTCGCGCTATATTTTCTGGTACTAGAGCTCGCCAAGCGATGGCCTTTATTGAAGCCATTGACGAAAATGAAAAGATAGACGAGGTTCGAATCAAAGACCTGAAATATGTTTTCGAACAGGTCAAGATAATCAACACCGTGCGAGATCGATTGGCGCATCATCTCTCAGAGATGAGTTATGGCGTTGATCCAAAAAGACCGGATGGACGAGCCTATACAAATGCATATAAAGCCAATAAATACACCAAAATTCAGGTTTGGTATGTAGACACGAGCGCGCTAAAAGAGATGACAGAAGATTTATATCTCTCCATGAACCATCTCAGTCAGCACTATGGGAATGCTCAGGAGAATGGGTTTCGCCCTTGGCGCGAAGATCCTGCAGATGACGCTCCCACGCCATGGCTTTATAAATCTCCACAACCAGAGAAGATGGCGGGTAGGTAGCCTCCAAATTCTCGTATGTGTCCCATCCGGCTCTCATCATCTCAGGGGTGACGTCAAACGGGGCGGGCAGGTCGGGCGCTCCACCCCAGGTAAATGGTGAAAGCTGGTCGTTGCCTTTATCGGCGAAACAAGGGTGAGTCATTCAGGCCTCCGAATGTGATGCTGAATAGTAGTCTCTGCCAATCTGGTTTACAACCCAACCGCCGCCCGGCGGTTTTTTTTCGTCCCCCAAAAGGCATTCCTTAAATTTAGTTAGGCATTCCTATTGACACTCAATAAGGAATGCCTAATACTATCTCCATCGCAGCACACAACCGATGGAGAAAAAGCGATGTCGATTCCTGCCAAATTTCCCGCCGTACCCAAGGGCCTGATGCTGATCCCCTACGTCACCAGCGTGGGCGATCTGCCGGTTGAGCTGTACGGCACCTTCTGCAGCTTCTCGGAGGAATTCGAAGCCGAGGCCATCGCCATCAACGTCGGCGGCCAGGTTGTCGACCTCACCGACGCACTGAGCCAGCGCATGCTGAACAACTTCAACCGCGAGATGCGCGCTGCTGGCATCGGCCAGCAGTACGCCGCCGAGCTCCGCGAAGAGGCTCGGGAGATGCTGCGCGAGCGTGAGCGGGATGAGCACTGCTATGCGGGGGTGGGCGCATGATGCTCCAGTCTCTCTACGCTGCATGCGCCTTTGCCATCTACGGCGTCTGCGATTGGGCGCTCACCAGCGTCACCGAATTCATCCTGCATCTGCTGGGGGTCGCATGAAGACGGTTTTCGTGTTCCTGGTCGGCGTGCTTGCCGGCATCGTGCTGGCAGTCGCGTTCTTCGTCTTGTTTGCGCTGGCAATGACTGACCCGCTGACGCCAATCAACCCCACGTCGTCGCGGCCGGCGGCTTGCTGGAGGGCTGTGTGATGGCACTGACCAAGGACGAACGGCGGGCGCTGGAGTATGCACGCAAAGGGATCAAAGAGCAGGGGCGTGAGTATATCTGCGTGCTTATTGAAGAAGCTTGCGACCGGGGAATTTGCAGCGAAGAAGAGTCGACCAGGTTGCGCACGCACATTGCCAAGCTTCTTTATCCGAAGGCGTCTCTTTCGGGATGGCATCTTTTTAAAAATTGGAACGGTCGTGACCGCGACCAGCGCCGCGCCGACCGCCTCGCCTGGATTGACTGGATGCTGGGGAAGCCATTGCCTGGCGAAGCCGTGAAGCTGGAATGGCGCGAGAAAAGCGATGAATGCGAAGAGGCCGAATACTGCGGCCGCCGCTTCCTGCTGACCTGGGCCGACTGGAACAGCCGGTATGTGGTCACTGAGCCTGATGCAGCCTACCACGTGATCGCAGAGCTTCCGATGAATCGCCGCGACGAAGTTGACGCCGCCATCGTCGCCCACGTGTGGCCAGAAGCATGAAAGCCATCTACGCCGCCGCCCTGCTCTGCCTGTGCTTCGGCGGTCCTGCAGTGATGTCGCCCGCCGAGCAGGTCTCCAACGAGCACGCCGAGCGCCAAGCCCGCGTGCGCGAAATCAACCAGCGGCACATGCCTTTCGTGCTGCGCATCGCCAACAAGTTTCCGGCCGCCGAGTTCGGCCAGCCTGTTCAACATCTGGAGAAGAAATGAGCAACGAGATCGCCTTGCAGCAAGAGAAGACCGTGGCCGAAGTGTCGCAAATCAGCGCCAGCACCGGCTCGCTGGTCATGGACATCGCCGGTATGGAGCGCATCTATGCCCTGGCTGAGACCATGGCCGCCGGCCGCGCGACTGTTCCCAAGCACCTGCAGAACAACGCGGCCGATTGCATGGCCGTGGTCATGCAGGCCGTGCAGTGGGGCATGAATCCCTATGTGGTGGCGCAGAAGACGCACCTGGTCAACGGCACGCTGGGCTACGAGGCGCAGCTGGTGAACGCCGTGGTGCAGTCGTCGGGTGCCATCGTTGGCCGATTCCACTACGAATACCAGGGCGAAGGCCAGACGCTGGCCTGCCGTGTCGGCGCAGTCATCGCTGGCGAGCAGGAAATCACCTGGAACGAGTGGCTTTGCATCAAGCAAGTCACCACCCAGAATTCCCCGCTGTGGAAGACGAACCCCAAGCAGCAGCTGGGCTACCTGCAGGTGAAGAACTGGGCGCGTGCATACAAGCCTGGCGCGATCCTGGGCGTCTACACCTCCGACGAGCTGTACGACATGCCGGCGCCTGCCGGTCGCAACATGGGCAGCGCTGACATCGTTGGCCCTTCTGCTGAACTGCTGCAGCAAGCCAATGCCGCCGCCGAACAAGGCGTGGCCGCGTACCAGGATTTCTTCCAGAACACCAGCAAGGAAAACCGCAAGGCGCTGGCCGGTGAGCATGATGCGCTGAAGAAGAAGGCACAGGCCGCAGATGCCGCGCGCACCGTGGACAACAAGCCTGCTACTCAGGCGCAGACCGATGCTGTGGATGTGGACTTCGTGGCCGCCATGGACGAGGCCGATGCAAAGCAGCAGGCCGGTGATGATGGCGACTACGTCCCGCAGTGAGCAGGCCATGATCGTCTACAACTGCGAACAAGGCACACAGGAATGGCACAACTGCCGAAGCGGCGTCATCACCGCCAGCATGTTTCGCGTGGCGCGCACGAAGGTGAACTGCCTGGATGAGCGCCAGCAGGATTACGTCAAGGCCATCCTGCGCGGGCAGTCGCAAAAGGAGGCCATGGAGTTCGCTGGCTACAAGGCAGCGCCCAAGGCCGAAGCCATCCAGCGCGCTTTGGACGGCGAGAAGGTCGGCGACTATTCCGACGCTGCCAAGGACTACGCATTCCGCCTGGCCGTCGAGCGCATCAGCGGAGCGCCACTGGATGAGGGCTTCGAAACCTACGCGATGCGGCGCGGGCATGAGATGGAGCCCGAGGCACGCATGGAGCACGAGGTACAGACCGGCCTGCTGGTCGAGCCGTGCGGCTTCGTGGCCACCGATGATCGTCTCTTCGGCGGCAGCGCTGACGGCCTGATTGGTGCAGACGGGGGTGCCGAATACAAGTGCCTGATCTCGCCGGAAGAAATCCGCCGCATCTGGTTCGGTGACGACTGGAGCAAGTACACCGACCAAGTGCAAGGTTGCCTGTGGCTGACCGGCCGCAAGTGGTGGGACTTCTGCATGTACTGCCCTGCGCTGGCGCCCATCGGCAAGCAGCTGTGGCGTCGCCGCGTGGAGCGCGACGAAGCATACATCGAGGCGCTGGAGGCCGATCTGATGGAGTTCAAGACGCTGGTGGACGAGTGCGAGCGCAAGCTGCGGGAGGACGCATGCGCCTGAGCACCTGGCTCGCCCTCCGCTGCCGCGAAGAGCAGTTCCAGCAGTTCCTGCGCGTGCCAGACGAGCATACGGCTACGCGCGTTGTACGAGCCCTGTGCGACGTTGAAAGCCGCGCCGAGGTAGACACCAACCCGGTGGCGCAAAAACGCTGCCATGACCTGATCCGCAAGCCGTATCTTGCATACACAGAAAGGAGCATCACCCATGTTTGAATTCGTCGCACAGCCCGTGAAACTGAACAAGGTATCGACCCCCATGGAAAACCACGGCCAAGAGCTGAAGCTCGGCGTCGTGCTGACCTGCCAGGCCGTTTTGCCCAACACCATCCTGAAGGCGTTTGGCGCTGGCCTGCTCGAATCGATGTATCGCAAGCCGACCGAAGAAGAGCGCGCCGACCTGGCCACCGATCCGGACTCGCTGTGCATGATCAAACATCCGCGCATGGGCCCCTTCAGCTGGGACTACGAGAGCGAGGGCTATACCGCTGTAGTCGACCATGGTCTCGGCGGCGAGAGCAATCTCAAGCTGGTGGACTGCAAGGTGCGCGAAATCGAGATCACGCCGATGGAAGGCGCGGTCGTGCAGATCAGGTTCAACATCAACTGCCATCCGGATCCAAAGGACGTTGGCGCACTGGCCGCCAAGCAAAAGCAGGACATCAACATGCAGCTGAATGGGCCGGAGCCGCAAACGGCTGAAGACCTGTTCAACAAGGCAGCGTAATCCCCCCGTGCCAGTCCCCCGCTGGCTTCGCGCTTCCTCCGACGCCGGAAATATCGGAGGGCCAACATCTGGAAGGTGTAACGGTTCATGCGTCCGGAGCACAGACGTTGCAGTGCGGATAAACACCGCCCTTCCAGATGTTGGTGAATGCCAGGGCTGACTGGCTTAGGGTCAATCTTAGGGAACCTGCGAACCCGGAATGCTGCAGGTGAGCCGAAAGTGCGAGAGACAGGGTTCACAACTTGCCGCCCGACACAGGCGCAAAAGCTGGAGATCAGCACCAGCCACCAACACGCGGGGAATGCCAAGGACAGTTCCGCGAAAAGCTACAGCTTGGCTGACAGCCGGGAAAGACCGGCACGAATTCACAGGAGCCCCCATGGCAACAGAAGTGCAAAAAATCCTGCAGGCGAATCGCGAAGGCGTGAAGCTTGGCCTGCAGCAAGGTGCGGACATCATGCGCGAGCGCGTGCTTGCGCTGGGACTGCCGCAGGACATCGCCGCTAAGGTGGCGGCTATTCAGATTGGAGAGGTGAAGAAATGAACGTAAAACAACAGCAAGAAGAACATCTGGAATATCTCATGACCATTGGCCGTGGTGGAGAAATAGGAATTGGTAGTCTCATCAAATCGCCGCAAGATGAAGCTATCTATCGCCGCCACATTGAATGGATTGCAGAGACGATCCGCGAAGAGCAGCGCGCCCGATCTATCGCAATGTGCGCTGCCGTCTGCGATGGGATTGCGGATGGTCAAGATGGCAGCGAGTTTGGGCGTGGTGCCGAACAGTGCGCGGACAGCTTGCACAACTACATCCCGGACGCATACAAGGCCAAGTACCCGAGGGGCCAATAATGACAATCCCCATCGCCTGGCCTGAAGCGCAGCGCATCTGCGACATACCTGAGGTGCGCGAAGCACTGGACAAGTTTGCTGCAGACGCGCACGACGAGAACATGCTGGCCATGGTCAGCGCGATCATGGGCCATGCCTCTGCCCAAGGGCGCGCAGCAGGGCTGGAGGAAGCGGCGAAGGACTGCAAGACGCATGCCGACATCTTTGCTGGCGACGAGCGCGAACTGGTCCGCATGGTGCGCGGAGCGCTGCTCACCGAAGCTGATCGTATCCGCGCCCTCTCCCCCACCTCCTCTGATGCAGGGAAGGATGATCCGATCATTGCAACATGGCCCGCTGAAATCTGGCTGCAAGCTGGCGATGAACCGCTGGGCCACTACAGCGAATATGAGGATGTGACCTGGTGCCGTATTCCTCAAGGTGAAAGCGATGTGCGTTACGTGCGCGCGTCCTCCCTGGAGGTAATTGGGAAGGGAGAGAAGGGATGAACATCGATCATGCATTGATTGCAGTGTTTGGCGCATTCATCATCGGCTTCATCCTTGGACGCCTTCCACGTGTTGCAGATACCACATTGGCAGAACTTCGTGCGGATCGCTATTCACGTGCAGTTGATGATCTGGACAAGTGGTGCGGCCATCCATTCTCAGAAGCCAGAATCATTGCGAAGCACCTGAAAGCCCATGGTGAAGGACTGTCGATTTATGCTGGCACTCCATGTGGCGAAGAGCCTTGCACTATTTCTGGATTGCGCGAACAACTGAATCGACTGAATTCCAAGAAAGAGAGCCAACAATGACCATGACAAGAGAGAAAATTGAGGAATTGAAGCGTACCGCACAGAACGCGTGGCCTGGCCCGTGGGCGATGAATCCTGAGCCGTTTGATAACGACGGCACGCCTGAAACTGTCGTCTCTGCCATGGATGGGAAGGCTGCTATCTGCGTGACCATGGATTGGGGCAAGAACAATCCGCTGATGCGCGAAGCGAACGCCTTGCATATTGCGGCTTGCGATCCGAAAACCATCCTCTCCCTGCTCGCCCTAGCAGAGCGCGCACTGGAGCCGCAAACTCCTATGGATGTGACCGTTTACACGCTGGAACGCCTGCGCGGAGCCATGACACGTTTCGGCATCTCGTGCGGGGAAGGCGGCATGGAGCATTTCAGCGTCAAGTTCGAATCGCATTTGCTGGAGTTCATCCGGGCCGCGACCGATAGCCTGGACAAGCTGCGCCAGGCATATGCTGATCTGGAAGCATCCCAGAGTGCACTGGAGCCGCAAGGGCAGGCGCTGCCGCCTGAAGGCCAAGAAATCAGCGTGGATGTCAGCAACGGTGAGCATGATGCGCTGCATCGAGTGTTTGCGCGCCTGACTGGCGAACTTGGCAGCGACGGCAAGACTTGGCTTGCTGAAATGACCGAAGACAACGCCTCCCAGCTCGCGCTACCAGCAGGACCGGTTCCTGACAGCTTCGGCGCAATTCTGGCGCAGTTCATGACGCCGAAGCGCATCAAGGATCTGAAGCGATTTGACGAGTTCACGCAGGACGGCGAGGGATACGACATCGATGCGGAGGACATGGATTCCCTGGCAGACATCGGGCTCATTCGTCGCACCAGTGGCCGCCACTTCCAATTTACTGACCTGGGCCTGATCGCACTCTCGCACTACGCGAATCCAGACAGGCACTCGCCAGCGGTGGCGCAGCCGGTGGCGGCATCTTTGCGGGAAAAGGCTTTGGAAGCGGCTGACAAAATTATCGCTGATTACAAAGAGCATTACGATTTTCCGACAGGCGGCGAGTCCCACATGCACGACTGCATTACGCTCTATATCGAGGGTGAGTAATATGCCTAACAATAATCTAGATTTTGTTTTGGACCAACTGCCTGGGTCAGATGCTGGTTTTTTTTGGAAAGGATTGCATGAAATTGCAAATGGCGATGTTTCTGTAACAAAGAAAAAAACAATAAGAATCCCAATAGAAATTTCTCTAGAAGAATTGGGGCCAAAACATTTCGATGTTCGAGCAGTTCTCCCTCCCTACATTTCAGAAAACAAAATTGTCCCTCTGATTGTTTTTATTGATCCAGCAATTGCTTCAGATTTTTATCTGAAACAGAAAAAATCTAGTATTGCGCAGCCGGTGGCGGATGAGCGGGCAATTACTGAATTCGTGCAAAAACTTGCAATGGGTGAATTTGGCAAAGAGTTGAACGGACGAGCGATTGCACTGGCAGCGCAAGAAGTCTTGCGCCGCGCCGCACTCTGCCAGCCAGCAGAAGAGAAGAAGCCGCACGAATGGTCCACGCTGCGCCGTGGCTACTTCGATGTCTTCAATGACGACGGCACGGTATATGCCACCGTCTTCAACAGCCTGGAAGCTCTGAGCTACCTTGAAAACGGTTGGCGCGTCGAAGAGCAGAAGCCGGGCCAGCCAGCAGAAGAAGGAGGGAAATCGTGAGCGCGATCAAGCTTGAGCCATGCCCTTTTTGCGGGGAGCATCTGAAAGAAATCTCGGACGGCTACTTTCAACACTCGGTAAATGGATGCTTTTTTGAAGCATGGGAATATGACTTTGGAGGATCACCGTCAATGGTTTTGGATTGGAACCGTCGCGCCCAGCCAGCAGAGGAAGTGCAGAAGGATGCGCTGAAAGAAGCCGACGCACTGATATCTCGCATCGAAGCGTTTTACGATGGCGCAGATATGTTCGCATGGGCAAAGGTGCGCGAAAAGGTGCGCGCCGCCTTAGCAGCAAAGGACACCCCATGACCCCCACCACCGCCATCCAACGCGCAGAGCAGAAGGTTTGCTGCTGCTGCGGCCAGATCGGCCATTCAGCTTGCAAGTGCCCTTGGGGTAGGAGGATTTGATGAGCGACTGTTATATCAACATGCGCATTGGTTTGTATCACGTGCAGCTCAAGCGAAATTTTCGCATCAACGTAGAGCGCAATGACTTCCATCTTGGCTATCCATATGGCCGATTCGAAGTTTACGAATTCTGGCCTTTCAAATAAGGACACCATCATGACCGACCAAACCGAAAACCAACAAGAGAAGCTTTCCGCGATTTTTATTGCCGACAATATGGCCCACATGGCCCGCAATGCAGAGGGGTGCTCAATTGCATTTGGCTTCGACTGGCAGCAAGAGCTTTGTGCAAATGCATTGCGCCTGCTGGAAGAATACGACAGCGTTCTGCGTGGGCTGTGCAGCTACCTCGCCGCAGGTGGATATAACACCGATGGCTTGATCGAACCGAAGACCGCCGACAGCAAGATCCGCGATGGCATCGATCACATTATCAAAGTCGAGAAGTCCCGCGCCATCCCAGAGGGGCACGTTGTGGTGCCGGGATGGTTGCCGATTGAGAGCGCGCCACAAAACAAAGCGTGCTTGATTCACTACCGGAATATCTGTAATCGGGATCGCGTCATCAAGGCTCAATACGTGAGTGCCCATACCATTGAGGCAGATGAGGATTGGCCTGATGATGCCTGCGATATGGATGATGAAACCGAGACTGCATATATCCCTGCAGGCTGGTACGAAATGATCGACAACCACGACGATTGCTCTCTGATTGAGATCAGTTCGAGCGTGAAAATTACCGGCTGGATGCCTTTACCCGCAGCACCGGCGAATAAGGAGGGATGAACGTGTCTGAATGGATTGAGTGGAAGGGTGGGTATTTCCGCAATCGGCCTACTCCAAGCAACGTCAGGATTCAGGTCCGCTATCGTGATGGATCTGTTACGGCACCAGTTACAGGCCCGGTAAGCTATGACTGGAGCCACAGCGGATGCAGTCACGACATCATCGCCTACCGCATAGTCAAGGAGAAGGAAGAATGAGCAAACTTTATCGCGTGACAGTGGAATTTGAAATGGTCGTTCAAGCCCGCGATGAAGATCATGCTTGGGCTCTTGCAACTACGCATGTGCCTAGCGCAGTACCGGATTGCCAGCCAGATGTAAGGGTCGGAAGCCAAGTCCTATCGATAGCCGACCTGCCGGAACATTGGGACGGGATGTGCCTTCCATACGGCGGAGATGGCAATCAGCGCATCAAGGACATCATCAAGGAGACGGCATGAGCGACCAGAACATAGTTAGCTTTCCGGGCATTCCCCAGGAGCTACCAGAGCAGACCATCACGCTGGAAAAACGGCCTTTCAACTTCTGCCAGCACGCGAAGATATCTTTGGACTCGCATCAGCGCCTGGTCAACTGCGTGCAGTGCGGAGCGGTCCTCGATCCATTCGAGTACCTGGAAACCAATGCCGTGGTGCTACAGCGTGCTTGGTCCGATCATGCCAGCGTCAAGCGAACCTTGACCGACATGAACGACCGGGTCGCAACCTTGAAAAAGGAGGAGCAGCGCCTGAAGGCTTCGGTCCGCCGCCTCAAGGAAAAGCAGCCAGTCATTGATACGCGGGGAAAGGACATTTTATGAGCAAGCGCCCCCGCCGAGACGACCGCAGGAACGCAAGGGAGAGGAATGGGTGGCCGGGAGATGATGATGAAAAGTAATTACTTGGACGCGCATGAGGTGGCTGCACTTGTAGGGTGTCTGCCAGGTAGCAAAGCATGCATGCGCCGCTGGCTGGATCGTAATAATTGGCCATACGAATGCAACCGCGTTGGTTTTCCATTGGTATCGCGTGCCTATCACGATGCGCGCCTGGCTGGCGCTTCTGTGGATGTGGCGCAGGCCGAGCAACGCGTCGAGCCGAACTTCGCGGCGCTGCTGGCATGATCGGCCGTCGCAAGACTCCGGACGGCCTGCCGTTCCGCCTGTATGTGACCAAGGGAAAGTTCAAGGTCCGCTACTTCTACAAGCTGCCAGGCGGCAAGCTGGCGTTCAGCCTCACCGCGCGCGCCAACAATGCCGCTGAGGTGGCCGCCGTGCGCAAGGATGCCATTGGCCGAGCCGAAATCCTGAATGGGCATGCGGCTGCGCCCGGCACCGTTGGCGCGCTCATCACCGCCTATTTCCGCTGGCAGGACAAGATGCCGCGCGATAGCGAGGACCGGAAGGCCGAAGGAACGCTGATCGAGAACAAGCGCGAGAAGAAGAACCTGGAGAAGGTGTTCGGCTTGATGGCGCCGCAGGACATCCGCCCCAAGGATGTCTATGGCTACCTGGCCGCGCGCGCCGCGCAGGGGGCACCGGCCAAGGCCAACAAGGAAATCGCCCTGCTGTCGGCGATTCTGGAATATGGGCGCCGCCTGGGCCAGCTGGAAGTGAACCCATGCCGCGACATCCGCTACAACAAGACTCGGCCCAGCACCAAGTTCGTGGAGTGGTCTCACGTGGAGTTTGCTATAGCAGAGGCTCGTCGCCGGGGCGGTAGTTATCTGGTCTGCGCGCTGTGCGTCATGGCCGCCTACCTGACCGTCAGCCGGCCTACCGAGATGCGCATGCTGACGCGGCAGAGCGAGTCGCCGGAAGGGCTGCGCATCGCCGTGGGCAAACGCAAGGCAGGCCAGGCCCAGAAACACAAGCTGATCGAGTGGTCTCCGGAGTTGCGCGCAGTGATTGATGAGGCCAAGACGCTGCAGCGCACCGCAAGCATCTACCTTTTCGGCAATGCCGAAGGCCAGCCATACACCCGCAGCGGCTGGAACACGATCTGGACACGCCTGATGGTCTACTGCGAGGAACTGGCCAAGGAGGAAGGCAAGACGTTCGAGCGGTTTACCCTGGCCAACATGCGGCCTACGTCGATCACAGACCGCCTGGACTCCAACGATGAGACCACGCGCACCGGTGAGGCCAGCGGACACGCCGACGGCAGAATGGTAGCGAAGGTCTACGACCGGCGCACCGTGAAGCGATCAAAGGCCACGCCGATTAAGGGCTGATTTTCCGGGAACATGCCGTAAACAAGCGCGGCAGTATGCGGTTTTGCCGAATGCGTATGTTCCCGCAATATCGGCCAAGTTGTTGATTTTCTTATGTTCAACAACAGGATTGTGATTCCTGTCGTCGTGGGTTCGAGTCCCATCAGCCACCCCAAAGATTCAAGCAAAAAGCCCGGTCCTGGTGACCGGGCTTTTTGTTTT
>Ga0228674_1000763_pt1 | contig 20993 bp, 7 predicted proteins | sample 1D_rmetaG_FD_189054 | JGI IMG/M metagenome (GOLD analysis project Ga0228674, IMG submission 189054) | Seawater microbial communities from Monterey Bay, California, United States - 1D_r | ecosystem: Environmental > Aquatic > Marine > Coastal | place: USA: California | collected 2016-09-26
ATAAGGGTTCTGCATGCCAAGTACTATTTTTTTTGCACGGTATTCCGGTTTCTTCGAACATGAAAACGTGAAAGTCGAGCACAGGCTCCAGAACGTTGCAGGGTGTCCACCACCAAAACGTCAATTGTATTGTTGATGAAGGTAATCACATATGTAAACTTGTACCCCCCCTGTCTTAGATTCCTTTTTTTATTAAGTGTACTTATAAAATGAATTTCTTCTAAGTAAAGTCGAGCACCAAGAACGTTTGGACGCATGCTCGACGGACCGTTCGATGCCCACGTTCTGGCGAGAAATAACTGTAATGTCTTGTAAAGTCTACAGACAATGTGATTAAACTTAGAAAACTCGCGATCACATGAAGACGACGAACACGTACTTACAAGTCCCGTCCTCTTCCGGCAGCAGCGCTGCCAAACCCGTTGATAACTTCGATAGCCCCACCAACGCCGACACATGGACACTCGAAAGCCTTTTGGACAATTTACCACACACATGGCGCCCCTCGCTCTTCTCCCTGCTGGTAACCCTTTCGGCCCTCATGTTGAGCGTTGCTTCTGTGCCAATATTAATAACGACCATCAGTTTTGAGGCACATGAGCACTAAGGAAGCGCTCTTGTGGATCTGCATGCCACCGAAGCTGCTCGAATTCCGCGGAGCGCAACGAGCGGGGGAGTTCTGCTGGTGGTGGATGGTGAAAGGGGCGTGTTGCACGCGCTTGCGCCAGGGTAGCCTTTCCGACGTGTAGTTTGGCCATCGTTGGGCAGGCTTGCGCCACGCGCGAGAGGCTCGTTTCGAGCGCGCCAAGGAGCCATACGGGTAATGACAAGTCGACGTGGACAACGCATTCGCCGGAGGGCATGTGTTCGTACACCTCAGTTGGCGCAAAGCGCAGTTCGAGGCTTGGTGTGAAAGGTTCCATCGCTGCAATCTCGGCCACGCAGCGCGGCATTGTCGTGCAGGACACCGGCACGTCGACCTCAAGGGAAGCAAACTGTGTCCCCAATCGGTTGAGTCCTATGCGCTTGGAATCGCCACCCTCGACAGGGGAGGCCGCGAACGGCGTTACGAGGTTCTCTTCGATGAAAGCAAGCTGGTCGAGGCCGTAAAAGCCCATTGGGAAGAGCGCTCCAGCCGCGGTTGCGTAGAGCACAGACCACGCCGAAGTGTACCACTCAAATGCGAGTCCTGGGTCGAAGTAAGCGGGACGGCTGTAGATGGGTATGGTAAGCGCAGCATAGTCGCTGATAGGCGGCGCAGGGCTGGGGGTTGACAGATTCAGGTCGCTGTGCACGAGCGTGCGCTGACTGGGCACGATAAAAAGGACGCTTGAGTGTGGGCCACGAGTCCAATTCGCGAGATGATCCTCCAAGTCATCGTTCCACTCGGTACGAGTCACTGTAGACCGTACGGGTGCCAACGGCTGCGAGAGCACATGGATCTCAATGAGCAGGCCAAGTATCCCAGCACTGCCGGGCAGGTGTGGCCAAACGCGCACCCCTGCCCATACGGTGCTCCTGTCAACCCATATGTCGGTGCCATTCGCCAGCATCAGCCGCACACGCGCAACGCAGCACTCGACAAACGCCTGACCACGATGGTGAGTGCCCGTGGCGACGGCACCGCCAATGGTAACGTCCGGGTGCCATCCGGTGGGCAGCTGGCGACCCATTTGCAGCAGCCGATTCGAGAGGGAGCCCATCGTGACGCCGGGTCCGCACAACAGCTCGTTGTCAACACGCTGCATGGCGCGCAGCTCTGTAAGGACCACAAGCACACCGTTTGCTTTTGGGCACATCAGAGGACTCCACGAGTGAAACGCTCCGGCGACGCGCACGTTCGCATGAAGTCGTACGATATCACGCAGCTCTTGCTCGCTTGTGGGCGTGCGTGTCGCCGGAGTCGCACCACACATGAGAAACCCCGAAAAGTTGCGTACGCCGGCGCGCGCGTGCACATACTGTAGCACAATGGCCACGACAACGACAATTGCTGGAAGGAGCACCCACAGTTGTAAGATGTCCCACACGGAACGCCACCTCAGTCGCTCGCCGAGTTGGAGGTGTACGATGCACGCAAACACGAAGGACACGATGGCGAATGAACCATATCCACTGCCATACCCGCTACCATCGACCCCAAAGGTCGAAATGCACTCGGACGCGACCCACGCGACGATCCACCCGCTGGCCCACAGCACCTGCGACCACCACTGCTTGCGTCGGTGTGCATAAGGCCAAGTTGCTTCGACAAGAAGGACGAGCCATAGAAGAAGCGCAACGACCCAGAGCACGTCGAGCCAAGGCGCGCGATCGACGCCAATAAAGGGGTACGGATTAACACCAAGCACTGCGGCAACGACGACAACAACCGCCGTCGCGAGCGGTCGTGGCGTCTGCGCACACGCGGCGGGCGCATAGACCACAGACCACGCTAGAACACGCCACGCAGCCATCGCACCACTGTCTTTTGGCTGACCTACGTAACGGTGCAGCGGAAGAAGAGCGGTTCCGGTCTCTAACCCCGTAATAACGGCAATCACACCAATTATAAGAAGCGTTCGACCACCACCTTTAACGAACTGCATGTCTAATCCCAACACTCGAGCCGCTGTAACCTCGCGCGAATGCCTTGTCGTCATTTGGGCGGTAATGATGTTTATAGCAGGCTATCTCTTGGGGATGCTTAACCAATTCACAGTCAATCTACGAGAGCATCACGGCGATAATGGCATAGGGGTATGCGAGAGCGCGGTGTTCTGCACGCAATATGCACCGCGAGCTCTTTGTGCGCAATGGTTGGATGAATGATCCGGTCTCGTAGACGAAAAACTTACTATCTTTTAACCCGAGCACTCTAAGCAGGCACGTCGTCACATCGTTTGAGGGACGAGAGGCGTTTACACTCTCGCCGCCACGCGTACCGCTGACAGCAGCGGTCGACGTCGACACACATTTCTACAAGCAACCCCCCTGCAAACACCTTCCACACCGGCGGAAGGACCCACGTCGTCGCAACGTGCACACAAGAAAGCACGATCGCGGAGTAGAAGGTGTGCCAGCCGTGTGGCGCCGCGCGGAGGCGGTAGACGCCGGCCAGGCAGCCGGCGTTGATCAGCGCCATCAGCCATGGCAATATTTGACGCGCGGCGCAGTAGCACGCGTGCCATGCAAGGATGAAAAGGACCATCCGCCGCTGCAAAATGCGAAGCGGAAGACGCATGGCCGCCGCTTCGCGGCGACGCTCCTCCTCGGTTTGCAACTCCCGCTCGTAACTCGCGCGTGCGTCCGTCGACCAGTCGTCCAGCAGCATCTTCCACTCTTGGTAGAACGAAAGCGGCGCCTTTTTTTCCTCCTTGTCGGAGCCGTTGGCCGCTTCCGCGTCGGCCATAGAAAAATGCGTGCTCATTTCCACGGGTTGCGTCCTACGGATCACCTTTAGCTCAAGGCGTCGAGCTGGCGTCCGACCACACCGACGAAGGAAGCAAGACATTCACGTCGTGCAGCAATACGCGATACCATGCCCAGCCGCCTTCGGACGGGACGCTTTGCTCCTCGATACTCTTAATCACATTGGTCAACATCTCGGCACCAGCGGCCAGGTCATCCTTCTTTGTTGCACGTTCGAGCGTGTCCAACACGTCGAACACATCGTTGGGCCTCTTGCCCAACTTGGTCGAGGCGTTGCACAAGAGCATATACCCAAAGTGGGACCAACCCTCGACGCCCGTGGACAAGTTCTTTTCGTAGGTTTTCAAAAACCGCGCATGGAAGCCCATGTTCGTGTTGTTGGCCTGGCCATTCACGTTGGTGATCAACGCACGGCCTCGCAAACACACGTTTTCGGCGCCTTCCTCCAAGGGTTCCGCTTCCGCGTTGCGCAGAACGAAGATCCGCCCATAAAGACGAGCGGCTTGCGTCAAGTACGTCGATCGCAGCTGTTGAACTCGAATGCTTGTTTTTGACGTCCAGACTGTCTGTTTGGCAAGCTGAATCAAAGGCGTGAGCGCGGTTCGCACGTTTTTGCACCCGAACAACGACGCCATGAACACTTCTCGTAGGCCATATAAGCCGTTGGCAAGGTCTTTGCGCATGCGGGCACGCGCGACTTGAGAGACCGGTGCTGGGGTGCGATTGAAATTGGTCTGGCTCGAGACGTTGTACGAAATGTCCAAGCTGGGATGCGTCACAAGACCAAACGACTCGCGAACGTACCGCTCATCCTCATCCAACGTACGCTTCTTGTCCTTAATGGCGTCCGCGACGCGCGTTCTTTGCTTTGTGGCAAGCCGTTCGACCCCCTGTTTGTCGAAACGAGCCGTATCGTACATTCCGCCGAGGGTCAAACGGCATAGTTCTTCCAAGTGCAACTTGTTTTCACCCCCTTTGTACCATGGCAGCTGGCACGTCGTCTGGACATTGGATAACAGCATCGAAAGCTGGCGATTCAGACGCGTTTTTACGTTGACGACATCCCCTTCTCCTGGAGGAGCGGTGATGTAGTATGTGCCATACCGATCGATGGGATCGAACGTCTCATTATCGGGCGTAATGTTCGAGAACTGTCGAGACGCCATGGTTGAGGTGAGCAGCGCATCCACGACGTAGCTTTTGGACAACATCGACAAGTCACTGGCATAGGCGCTGAACGAAGTCGCCTTGTACAGCGTCTGTGTAGAGGATTCATTTGGCGAATTGTGGTACCCATCGTAGGCACTCGTCTTCATGCGCGGCGACACGTCCCCTGGATTTTCGAGGCCGTGTAGCAAAAGCCCGAAATGGCCCGAACAGGCGCGCAGGATGCCCACATCAATCGCATTGACCGCTTGCAACTCCGGGTTTTCCGATTTGTTGTTGCTCACCGATTGCCCGGGGTTATTCTTCAAACTTCGATAGTCGGCGAGTCGAACCATGCGCGCGCGTAGGGTGAGCGCGACCGCCTCGTAGATGGCTTCGAGCTGCACGCATTCGCTGATTGAGATCTCGCCGGAATTTCCCGCGCTGGAGCCATTGATGAGGCGCGCCTCATCGATGAGCGCCAGGCGATTGGAACTGTCCTGTCCTTTCTGCGCATCTCCCACCACGATGACGCCGTTTCGAGTTGCCTTCGACAGGCCGCTCCATGAGAGTTGCTCTTCAAACGCCACGTGCTGCACAACGCGCGAGTACGCTTGGCCCATCGCGTCGCTTGTAAGCAGCCCGTCGTCGATTAGGTTCGTGTAAATGCAAAAGCCGGTGATTAAGGACATTGCTTGGTACATCCAATCGGTAAAAAATATGGTGGAGGGGCCCATATTCGGTTTGATCAGGACGGCTGCCGTCCCAACGCAGAGGGTAAGCGCTTGCAACGCCAGCGCCGCCGTGGGAGCCCAGAAGTGCCCTTGCAACCATGGTCGGGTCAGTCGCGCCATTCTACGCTTGCCTACGAACCTCATCATCGAAACCGACAGCATCAAAAGGGTCGGATCGCTTTCCGTCCACGGCTGGGAGTTGGGCGAATTGGTCGTATTGGTCGTATTGGCCAAGGTTGACTGGTCGACGCGGTTGAATAACTCCGTCGCCGTCTGTTGAGGCTTGTTACTTGAGAGTGGCACAGATTGCCCAAACGTGATCTTCGCCGTCTCATCCGTCACTTTATTTGTCGGGTCAACCAGACCCCAAAAAAGCTGGCCGTTGGAAGGGTCCATGTTCTCCAGCGACGTGTGCCAAGGCTGCCTCGCCGCCTTATTGTTTTGCAACTCGTTCATCATCGTCTGCAGACTTTTCGCGGCAGAAAGCAAGCCCTTTAACGTTTCCATATCGTCCGAAGAGGTCTCGGGTAACCGCGTTCGCGCTTCCAAAATCTGGATGAAGAACTCCAGCTTGTTATTTTGCATCTTGAACGCCTGGGACGTCTCGGCTTGGTTTTTCATCAGCGAGCTCATCACCTTTGCAAACGCCTGTCGTATATTCTCTTTTGCTTCAATGTCTGCCTTTGAGATCTCAAGCGCCAACGTTTGCGTTGTTCGATTTAACGCAGTGTACTCGTTCTTAAGGGACTCTTCTTCAGTCTCGAGCAACCCCGTCGTGTGCCTTTGAACAAGAATCAGCGCCATTTCGTAGTTATCGACCATCCGCTCGACCGATGTATTGCGAAACGTCTCAAGCAGCAGGTTCACTTGCGCGTCTATATTGGAAACCTCTGTTGGAAATGTAACGACGGCTGGGGTGTTCTCGCTGTGGAAGACCTCTGTTGTGACTCGTAGAATGCTTTGCGGCTTTGCCTTTCCAAAGCCTTGCCGTAGCACATCGGCGCTGTGCAATGACCTAAACTGATTCATGGTTGTTGGCTCCATATCCAAGGAGGACGACAAATTGTCGCAGCTTTCGGCCAGCGTCACGATCTTATCCTTATTCGCCGGATTGTGCAGAACATCGATCGTCGCGTCCACGACCTGCATCACAAACCGCTCTTGCTGGATCTGCTTCAAGGGGACATTGACGTCGGGGCGTAGTTCTGAAGTCCCCTTTAGTCTCACAGATGTAGGTGGCGTGTAGACGTTCAACGGGGTATTAAGGCACGTTAAGAGCGCGTCATTCAAATCGGAAGAACGCTTGTCAAATTGCTCTGCAGTCAGCCTCAAAACAGGAAGCTTGCCATCATAAGAAAGCGTTGTCGGAGGGGATTGTGTTAGAGTCAACGACGTGTGCGCCTGTGCGCGCGCCACTCCTTGGCTGATGGCCCCCAACAGCATGCGTCCAAGGACGGGACTGGTCAACACCAGCTGCGGAGTGGCCGCCGCGTCTTTTAATTCGTAAAGCTTCGCGTCGCTCAGTGAGGCGTCTTTTAATTCGGAGACTTGATGCGATGAGCCGAATGCCAAGCCTACATAATCGGAAGCCACCGTGCCGGTGCCGTACATGTTTCGAAGTGTATTGCTCAATCTCAAGCTGGGGTTGAGAATGGTCAAGGCGGGGCTGGCAGATGGGACGCGTGGCAACATCAAATGCGTAGACGACCCATGGTCCTTCCAGTGCCGCAAAATGTCTCGAAAAAAGTGGTCGTCTGGCATTGCGATTTGGAAAGCGGTGTGCAGGCCGTTGTGGATGTCCGACTTCGCACGAATATCGCCAAGGTAGAGCAGCGTCTGAGTCAACGAGGAAACAACCTCTCCAATACGCGGCGCCACAGGCACAGACAAGGGGTCTACAAGAGGCGACACGTCGTGTTTAAGCACCTTCAAGTAGCCCGACGTCATCAAAATCGTCGCCAGTTCACCGTTCTGCGTCGACGACGGGACGATGTCGCTCAATAGACCGTGCAGCTTGTTGAGGAAGTCAACGGAGGATTTCAACGGAAGCCCCTCTTTAAGGAACTCGTTGACGGCCTTGACGATCTCGTTGGTTGAGGCCTGGTCGTCAACAGCGACTGCTAAGGTGTTCAACAGCTCGTTGATCACTTCAACGTAGATGCCCTCGGGCGCAAGCCCGTTGAGGACTGGTTGCAACAGCGGAAGAACCGCCTGTTTCAATCCGTTCGTTTCGTCCGACGTGTCGAGCAAAAAGGGGATCTCCGTCAAAACCTCTTCGCTGTCTTGCGTGATCGCTCCCGTGAAGGCGATGGGCATCGTGTTTTTTGTGAGCGCGGCCGGAGCGAAAAACATTGTCCGCACCGCGGCCAGGTTGGCCAGGTTCGCCAACGAAGGAGGGTTTTTGCTCTGAATATTGCGACGTTTCCAACTGTAAGAAGCATCGAGTCCGGGGGTTGTGCCAGTCGCCTGGACTTGAGGCAGCTCTTGCAGTTTATTCACAAGATCGTTGGTTTCCAGTAGGGTCTGACGGTTCCGCTTTGTCTTGGCACGTTCGAAGTTATAGAGGGCGCCCGTTTGCTGTGGCGACTGCGGCATGATTTGTGCATAGGCCTTGTGAATTTGGTTGCCGTTGCTAGTCAAGAGCGCGTCAGAGGCTTTCTTGCCCTGCTGTTGGTAACGATTGACTTCGGCTAGCCTGAGCTGCGCTTCCCACGGCAAATTTTTTGTCACTCCGGGCGGAAACTCCAACTCTTTCGTCAAGTTGGCTTTGAGGTCGGCTCTTTCTTCTTCGGTGAGCTCTATGGTCTGGTTGGCCAATTCCTTGAAACCCTTTAGCAGATCGGTGACAGCTTGCTTGTGGCGCTTCTCGACATATTCATCAAACACGGCGTCGTCGGCACACACCGGATTGGTCGGGTTGATCTTGGTCTTCGGAAATTGGAGGATACGACGCGGGGTTGAGCTTTTGACCTTTACCAACGCGTCAAGCAGATTGACCAATTTCTCGATCTTCTGCAAATGGCGGCGGATGTTATCAAATCGGTTGTCAACCTCCTGCTCTGCTGTCAAACGCCGCTTCACAAACTCTTCTTTGTAAATTTGCATGAACTTGTTGATTTGTTGTTTCAACGGCTCGCGATAGCTCTTGTACTGGATATTGGTAAGCATCTCATTGATTAAGGCCTGCATCTGCTCGTCGGGCTTGGTTCGAAAGAAGATCTGGTGGAGCAGCTCTTCTTGAAAGTCGCTTTTTGGCAATTCCAAACGCGTCGACGTTCCGGAGGAGTGTGGTGCGTCGTTGTAGATGGGGGCGTTGTTGATTAGATAATCGGCGTCGCCCTTCAAGAATTTGACCCATGAGGGGGGAAGCTTCGAGGCTACAACCGCAAGCAAGCTTTGAGAAACCGTCACCCGGCCCAAAAAAGGGATTTGCTGGGTGTACGTTCCTTGGTTGTAAGAGTTCATAGCTTGAATCTTCTTCCAAATGAGTGCGCCATTTGGTCTGTTAATCAAGTTCCATGGGACCGGCTTCTTGCCCTGCATCAAGGTGTCTAACAACGCGTCCACGTCGCGAGTGGTCTCGTCGTCGACGACGGATGAGGGTGTTGTCACCTCTAAGGTCACGAAGTCATACATAAAGCTGAGAGCGTACAATCCCACGAACCACAGGGTTGACACAACGCGGTTGTCGCACAGCTGCATGGCGATCGGGGGCGCGCCGTACATCACGGCGCGTCGCACCCCCGATCGACATGCAGCTGTGCGCCGAAAATCCCGGAATTCTTGCACGGCCGTCGCATTGAGGTCGGAGACCCCGCGAATATTTTTTTGCAGGCCGTTGAACCAGGTTTCCACGGCCATTTCGGTGGCTTCGGCCAACGCCCGCGCCTGGTGCGTTTGGCCGTAACAAGCATGCGCTTCGTTGTAGATAGTGAACATACAGTGGGCGATTGCAATTTTCACCGCATTGGGTGAATGAGACACATAGATTGCGAAGCCGATGCGGAGCAAGCTGTCAAGCGCCAAACTGCTGACACGCCAAACGGGATTGTTCGTGAGCGATGTTGGCGCGTAGCGGTCACGTTGGATATCGTTGAGCACGACCGACGTGGATCGTAGATCTGTCATGAAATACAGCAAGCGTATGGCGATAAAGAACAAGCCGAAGCCGCTCAGGCCTTCGCCGGCGAAAACCTGTTGGACCACGTCAACCGTTAGGCCGGTCGTTTCCGACATCAGACCGAGGATCTTGGAAGCGTTCGGTTCGATATTGCCACGATCGAGCGGTCGTGTGGCCATCAATCGCACCATTGTGTCGTATTCGATCATCGGGGTTTTAGAACTCTCAGCGAAGGCCCCGCTGGCAACTTCGCCCGCCTTTACGGTTTGCTGACGATGCAACGTGTGCGCCATCGCAATGCTCTGCAACGAATGGGCAAGCACCACGTGCGCGTACGACCCGCCGCTGTGCTCCAAATGCGCCGCCGAAACCAAATCCAAATCTTCTTGTGCCCAGGCATTGGTTGTAACTACCTTTGTACCATCCGCACGCGCGTTGCGCAACACAAACTGCTTCGCGTTGGTCGATTTCAACTGATTATACCATTGTGTAAAGGTCGTTTCTTTCGGCATCGTTTGTTCGTACTTGCCGAGCAGCATCTCGGTGCCGGCTTGCAGACTGGAGTTGCTGCAGTCTCGATACAAGGACGTCGTACGCTTTGGCAGGTCGGAGCTTGAGCCGTTATTGTCTTGATTGGTGGTGTAAAACGCGTTGACGAGCTGCGACAACGATGACGACGACTTTGGAACAACACCCTCCACTGTGACCCCAGTGATCTTGAAACAGGAGACCGTGTCGGCAAGGCTTTGCAACGCACTGCCTGGAGGCTTCAGTGTTGTATACTCCTTCTCCGATCCACCCTCGTATTTATACGAGACCTTGACGAACCCTTGACCCTCAGGGGGCGAACGCGTCAGCGTCTGGTCCAATATTTGACATGCGGCGGCCCCGCGCGCCAAGCGTGCAAAAAAAACCACCTTCTTGGTCAACGGATCCACCTTCTTGGTCAACGGATCCACGGTGTCGAGGGGCGCGTCAATTACTGATTGTATAAGTTGAATCCGAGCGGCGAGTCGAGCTGCATTTCCCGATAAGACATCGTCGACCGGCAGATTTGGCAAGAGTCGCAAATCCGCATGCTGCAATGCCTCGCGGTACGCCCAAGCCGCACTGCGGATCAGAGGTTCAATCAGGTGCGGTTGCATCATGGACGACTTAGGGTCGTATAACGGCAATGCCGCCGCAACGGAAAGGCGCGCCTTCGTGTCTTCCACTGGAGTAATCAGCGAAGTGAGGTAAACCGAGTCAAAAGGTTCGCCTTCAGAGTTGAAGCTGTTGCTGACGATTGCTCCGATGGCGGCCTTCGTGATGTCCTCAGCCTGCTTGGCCTTTTTGCGCTTGATCTCGTCGGGCGCGTTCGGGTCAGAAGGCGTACCGTCATCCGACTTTGATGGCTTTGGTTGCGCCCGCTTGCACTCTTCGAGAACCAACTTTTGCATCTGTTGGTGCTGTTCTTCAAGGCTTCGATCAAGTAATGTCTTCAGTGGATTGTACAACAACCCAAACTTGGTGCCGTGACAACCTTCAAACAAACGTATCAGATTGTATTCGTTTTTTGAATGAAGTTTGAACAACTCGTAGCCAGCAGCCTGCAAGGGACCACGTATTTGATCGACATTAGTCGGCTTGACAATGATCGGCCCGTTCTTGTCTTTCACTTTCATTAGATTTAGCCAATTGGCAAAGTCTTGTTCGACAGTATTCGCGTACACGTCTTGTGTCGTAGTCCAAAGCGCCGCGCTGACGGTTTGGTTGCCAAGGCCCGCCTTTAGAGTCTGTAACGCCGTCTTGGGATCACAAAGCAAGTGGATGTCGAGCGATTTCTTGTTCACAACTGGAGCCGGATTCGCGCCGGGGGGCTCGGCACTCTGCATACCAATTGAGACGGGCGAAAGGTCCGAAGACACATCGTCTTTCACATCGTCTTTCAAATCGTCCTTCAAGTCGTCCTTGACGCGATGGGTTGGACGAGTTTTCCAGCGCGCTTGTGGGATTCGGTTCGCATGATGCATCTCTTTTACCGCGTGTCCACGGTCTCCAATTGGACGAAGATGCGCCGTGCGCAGTTGTAAATAGATCCCGTTCAATCGGTCCACGAACCGGTGCGCCGAAAGGCCGTTCGATTCTTCGATCAATTGAGGCGGCGGAGCATCGACGCCCGTGAAACTGGTCGAATTGGCGGTCTGTGTGCTGTACCACCAACTGAGTGAAACGACCAGTGCAAACACGCGCAGCCCGAATTGCAGTAGGTTGTTGTTAAAGCGCTGATGGCGACCCGCAATCGCGTGACGGCGTCGTGCGGCCAACTGCGTTGCCAACGTGAACGTCGCCGTCGACGCGAGGACCGCCAGCTGGCTGTGTTCGACCGCATCGGACGTCGCTCCTTTATCGGGCGTCGTTTGTATCTGAATCAACAGCAACATGATGGTGGACAACGAATTCGACACTTGCTGGAAGAGGCGCTCGGCGTAGACGCTTAGATGGATTTCCACGACGCGATCGATCGTCTCTTGCACGCCCGACGCGACGGCACCGGCCAGCACCGTCCTCATGACATTCTCGGTCCAAAGCTGCGCCAATTCGTCATTTGGCTTCGGACTTTCGACGCCAAAACGCGTCGCGTCTTGGATTCCGCTGGATATGACCGCACCCAGTGCCGCCGAAGGCGACGACAAGCTCAACACCCCCAACGACAGTGGAATCGCGTACTCCGTCACCGAAGGGGAGCCACTCTTGAGCAACAAAACGCCGCCGCACCACATAGAGGCCTCCATGGCGCCCACAAAGGCGCCTTCTAAGATGTCTTCGACATACGTTGGCAGCTTTACATCCAAGGGCAGCAAATCTAGGTTTGTAGGTCGTGTAAAGAAGGCTCCGGTGACTTGCGCAACCCACGCCGTACGACCATCGTCGGCGACGAGCGCGGCCAACGGGTCCGTGTCCCTCATGCTGCCGTCAAGACCCGACTCCGGATCGTTCCACGTGGTAAGCACGTGGTTGAACGCGCCCGACAAGCTGTCGCGAACGAACCGACTATCAATAAAATACAAACTTGCAGTAGCCAGACTGGTCATGCTGGTGACGATTGCCATCCAGTTCAGATTGGGTTCGGGTTTATGATTGCTTGTAAAGAGGGCCACGCATGCGGCATTCGCTACGAAGACGACCGCTGGCAACGCTATGCGCGTGTTTCGCACAACAATCGGGTTTCCGCCCGCAGTATTTGGCGCTTTAGAAGGTTTGACGCCAACGGCAACGGGCAGCGACTGACGTACGGCCGCTTGCAAAATCGCCCAATCCACCCCGCCTTCTTGCCCGGGTTTCATTGGATCGTGCGTATTCTCCGGTACAACCGCATAGAGCTCGTCGTTCAACATGGAAAGGTAGATGGGGATAATCACTTGAAACAAACTCTGTAAGCTCTGTGTCGTCTGTAGTTCGGACGTAATTTTGGTCTTGTACTTGAACATCGTTAGAGCGACCCAGGTCAGACACGGCAACACAATGTGAGGGGTCTTTGAGCGTGTCAGGCGCACGGCCAGTCGTTGGCGCATCCGTTTCATTAAATCTGGAACGTCCGCTGTGTCTTCGTACTGTTTTTCAAAGGTGTTGTTGGCCAGATTGCCTTCGGCTGACGTGATCACGTCTTGTCGCGCCGCCGTCACTTGGTATTTGAAATACAGTTGTAAGAAGAACGACACAAAAATGCCGTCGATGACGTTTTGGGGGATGTGGCCAAATTTATCCGCTTGGACCAGCAGAAAGCCCATGGTCACCAGGCGGCTCGTGTTCTTGATGACTTGGCGCAGCCTTCGGTCGACTTCGTCGTGCATGACGCCAATGGGTCGTGGCGCAGGAAGCAACTCATCCAACAGGCGAATGGGAATCTGAGACTTGACGAAGAAGGCACTGTCGTTGGAAAAGCGCGTCGGATCAAGTTTGTCGAGACCATTGAGTTCGTTGGCGAGCTCGTTAGGTTCCTGTGACGGATCCGATTCGAACTGCGCCACCCGCCGCTCCACCAAGGTTGGGTTTGGCACGTCGTCCACCTCGTGGAACAGCACCATGTTCAGCGCGTTTGCCACCATCGTCATCATGTATTTCTTTGAGGCTTCATTGTTGGTCTCATAATTGGTCTCATTGCTGATCATGGCATCGTTGAACGAAAGGAGCAGATCGCCCATCCCTTTGGCGCGCAACCACGTCAGCGGCATGGCAAGGCGGCTGTGCGCTTCGTCGATCATGGCGTTGATCCGTTTCGCTTGCACTGAGGCGATCAACGCAGACGCGAACAACGCCGTTGGAATGGCCTCCACCCACGCCTGTCGCACCTGCGAATCCACCTGGTTGTACGACGTCGCCACCTGGTGCATGGTCAACGGCGAATCGCACATATCGATTGCAACGTCCGTCGTCGTGATCGACGTCGCCGGCTCGGTTTGCACAAGCATGGGCGAAAACGCCGACATCAACAGCCTGTCGTGCGAGACCTCCGCCTGCAACCGTTCCAACTGATCAACTTGCACCCACATGGTTTCGTCGGCGTTGCGCACAAAGCCGCGGTGTGTCACGTGTCGTTGCTGCGTGTCCGTCAGAGGTGCAACCTCCACCGCCGTTTTGATCGCTGTTTCGGTGGTCGCCACAAGCAGCAAATCGCTCAGGCAGGCAAGCGTGGACAATTCGGTTTGCAGCTCGGGGAATAGGGTCAACGTCGGTTGCATGCGTTCCTCTTCCAAACAATACCAGCCAACGATCGACAACTGACGTATGGGACGCATACTTTCGTCGTCGCAATGCAGCAACGCCTGATGCACCGCTTCATCCACCTCGATCGAGGTGGGAGTGAGGGCAAACGGCGACAGTCGCACCGGCAGCAAGCCCGCCCGCAGTTCGTCGTAACGGGTGGCCATGCCGTCGGCGTCGTTTTCGTCGCGCATCCGAGCGCCGCTCGGATCCTCTTCCGACGTCAACGTTGGCGCAAACGAGGCGTCGTCCGAAGCGGAACGGTTGCGCAGCACGCGACCAGGATCCACCAAAGCGCGTTTGGCGTCTTGCACCGACGGCGTCGCACACACGATCCGACAGAGCGCGTCACGACGTGCATGTGGCTGCATCAAGATCGCATCCACCGTCGAAGGCATCCAATGGTCGGTAGGGGCTACCAACAGCGTCGCGAGCACCCCCGCCGCGCTCGCGACCCGAAGCACCTCCTCGTCCAACTCAGAAGACATTGGTGTAAACGGCCTCGCAAAAGACGGCCCTTCCAAACGTGTCGTGATGGGTGGGATCATGTTGTACGCTGAGCTCGGCAACAACCGTTCGTATTCCACATGCTCGACCAGCGCATCGCCCAAATGCACTTGCGTCGTCAAGCTCCACAGCTGCTTGCGAGCCCGCCCAGCCGCGTCGATATCGTGTAAGAAGCCCGCCTCGCTCGTCGTCAAACAACCCACCCTTTCACAAAGGCGCAACAGGACGCCGTGCGAGCCCGTCTCAAAGAGACGGTCGTTGCAGACGTCAAACAGGAGCCGCACGCTCGTTGCAAAAGCGGTCAACGTCTCTTGCAACGCCCCTTGTTCGCCCGACGGATCTTCGTCGGTCGGCAACGCCTTCCACAAGGACGGCATCACGACGTTGAAGCGACGCCCGAGCTCCAAACGCTCGATCGGCTCCAGCAGATGCGTCGCCGCGTACGAAATCAACACGTGCGCCGCCTGAAGCCCACGCGCGTGCGCTTCGCGTCGGCTCCAATGCGCTGGCGGAGCCGGCTCGTCCAATTTGCGGCCGAATTTGCGCGCGATCATGCGATCATAGTTGACACCAGGCCGATGCACTTGCTGCGGCCGATACGGCACCGGATCCAACATGCGCAACAGCGTCGGTGTGTCGTACAACGCCTTGCCGACGTCCAAGGTGTCCGCGAGACGCGCAAAGTGCGCATCGAAAGAGGGCATGCTTAGGTGCGTGTCGTTTACGGTGAAGATGGAAGCCACGTGCGCCATGAACTTGGCGGCCTGTAACGTCGTACGCACCGCGTCGTTCAGATACGCGTCGCGTTCCGAACGCGACAAACGCCACACGCCGAGGCTCTGCGTGTAAGCATGTTGCAGCCGGGCGCAGATCTGCGTCAACGATTGAACCAATGGCCGGTTGCGCTGCAACAGTTGACGCACGTGCTCGATGTACTGCGATTGTAGCTCTTTAAAGGTGGTCATGTCCACGGCCTTGTTTCCCACCTTGAGGGTCTCGCGCAGTTGCCAGCCATCGTAAGCGCCCGCGGTCAGGTGCGAGCGCAAAGCGGTCAGTTGCAGCTCAAACGCGATCAAGGTTTGCAATGCGCGCTGCAGCAGCGTCGTCGGCGTCGTTTGCATCGCCTCGTCGACGGCGCACGCATGATACGCACCACGATGCGAGTGCGGCACCGTCTCAACATTTAACAACGAGCCTTCCGCCAGCGGATCCGTTCGGTGCCGTGGATGATGAGGCGGTGCCACAAACTTTGGTTGGAAATTCTTGGGCGAAACGCGGCGCACCTTGGGGTTATTCAACGCCAGATCACGCTGTTCTTCGCTCAAAAGCAATCGACTTGCATCCCAAAGCCGTTCGGACGCCTGCAATGCGCGCGACGAAAGCGGTCCAAGCACGTCGTGCGTGTTCATCCGCGCACCAAGCCATTCGAAGGCGTCTTCGTCGTTTAGTAGGTCGGACCGCGTCGATACGACCCCCTTGTCCTCGGCATGGCCACATTTGTGCTCGGCGTCGACGAAGCGCATCGCCAATTCGGTGGCGATGCCGAACCGACGCGCGTGCACGTTGAGCGCGCCCTGTTCAGCCGCTCGCAAATCGCCCGCCTGTAAGGGCGCTTCTGCCAAATGCAGCTCCTTGGTGGCGATGGCCTGCAGTTCCTTGTTGATCTCCGGAATCGGAATGCGCCGCGGCCCTTTGACGATGGCCGCCGCCAACGGCAGGCCCACCGCCTTGACGGCCGGAAGGACCACACCCATCTGACCGCGGCACGAACTCACACCACACCCTTGACCCAACCCATAGTCCAAACTCGCCATCAACCCCAAAAACAGCTCGACATGCGCCACCGCTTCGGAACCCAGCTCCAAAGGGTCGGCGGGCAGCCATTCCGACGTCAAGCTCGCAAACGCCACCGAGGCGTGCAAAAGCGCCTGTTCCAGCAACGTGTTCAACGGGTCAACCTCGTCGATACGCGTCCCTTTGCGTAACTCTTGGTCGAGGAGGCGTGCCGCTTGCGTGAGCATATCGCGCGCGCCGCGATACAGCTTTCGATCGTTGCACGCGGCCATCCACGCAAGCAGACGGTGGCGCAACCGCCAGCAGCACTCGATTAACGGCTGGCTCTTCAACGTGTACGTCTTGGTATACTCGACACTGTCCAGGTTTTCGGGCAGCCCACTGCTCGTCGGAACGTCACTCTCGACTACAGACAGCGCGTCGTAGACCAACGGACTGCCAATCGTGTCGCGCATGCCCTCAAAGACCATGCGCTCATGCGTCTCGCCCGCCAAATGGTTGAGGCCGTGCGTCGACAGCTTCGTTGCGTCCAGCTGCTTCGAAAAGCGCGACACGGCGAGCATGCGCGTATCAAAGTCGTAGAAAAATTCGAGCTCCATCTCACGCGCGCTCAACATTGTGGGAGACGCCGCCAGATCGATCGCGAGCCCTTCCTTCAACAATCGACCAAGCGCCGGCATGGTCAACGTGACGTCTTTGGCGACAGAGACGTGCGTGGCCGAATCAAGCCGCAACGGAGCGCGAAATTGGTCGACCAGGCCCCGTGCCGTGACGTTTTGCGCCGCAAAGTGATGCGGCTTTGTCTCCAACACACCCATCAACCGGCGAAGCCGCTCGCCGTCCACGCTCGCCCACAACATGACGTCGTCGATCGTTTGCAACGCGAGCGTCAGCGTGTTGTCGTTTGAAAGCTGCAAACGCGTGCGGTACGTCTTGGGAACCTCCGCACCTCGCGCGTTCTCGTCGTAAAAGCCAAACGACGGCAACGTGGGCGCGGGCGATCCAAACGCCTCACACTCCTCCTTCAGCAACGCCTCCGAGCGCATCGCCAAATCCATCGACAGGTTGCACAAATAATTTGTAATGCTGGCGTAACCCACGTCGTGCATCAGGTCGTTGGCGTACTTGACATCCACCGTTTGCTGCTCGGCGCGCTCCAACGCCAGCTGCTTGCGTTCCAACGCCACCACCGACGTCGGCACCGTGTAAGTGGTCTTCCCAATGATGGGACGTTTCAGCCGATGGAACAGGCCCACCGAAGCGTTCGCCAGATTGGGTGAACTTTGGATTTGGCACTGGGTTACGGCTGGGGCAGTGTCCGCCGGGTCCGCCGGATCGGCTGAAGGCGGGTCCGATTGCTCTAATTCAACGTCTTTAGGCGAATAAGCCCACTCATAATCGGCATACTCCGGCGCATCTTCAGCAGGTTTCTGATTCAACGCAGTGTAAACGTCATCGAACACGGTTTTTTTGCCCTTGGGTAAGAGAGACCCAACTGCCTCCTTTACAGCCTTTTCTTCGTACGCACTGTGGATTTGCATCCGCCAATGGTTGTCGAGATCGTTACGCCATCCCAAGCTGGGGCCAGTTGCGCTGTACAGCTTTTCGGCAAACGACGGGTCCGCGGCGGCGTCTGACATGTCTGTGGAATCCACTGTACGACTATGAAGATCCAACACTCATAGCATTCATATACAAAGCTCCAACGTCATTAACGAGCTAACTGACCTGACAAGTGGCGTGACGCCACACGCCGCAGATACAATACATGAGCAATCTGGCGACCGATCTCTCCACCGATCTCTCCACCGATCTCTCCATCAATCCACCGACGCTCTCCACCGAAGAACTCGATCGCCGCATGGACAACTTTCGCCGGGTCGCGTTCAACCTCTTTTCTAAATCGCTTCCCAACGAGAAGACGCAACAAATCCCCGAGCAGGTAATCCACGTGATGCGATCCATGATCGCCCTCTGCAATCGCATCCTGGCCGCGCACAACGCCAGCGCGGTGCTTACACGGACGGAAGAAGACGCCAGCTGGGGCACGCAGGTCTACGTGCGCATCGCTTGCACCGAAGAAACGCAAGAGCAAGCGCTCCTTGAGCTCTTGGTGAAGCACATCAAACAACAGGCGTGTCTTTTGCGTCCGGAGATCGTCGAGAGTCAGCTCGACGGAACGTCGGAGGTGCGGATGCGCGTTCCTTCGGAACAATACGCCAAGACGCTGGCGTGGACCTGGCAACGCGAGCGGCTGCGCCGGCCGTTGTTGGTCGCGACCGGCCTTGCGGTCCTCGCCATCGGTGGGATGTTCTACCTTTATCGGGCGAGCCATGCGCCACATGAGCCACATAAGCCACATGAGCCACATGAGCCGCATGAGCCGCATGACGAATTATAAATTTTTTATGTCACATTCAACAAGAGGGTCGCACCGACCAACCCTTCCGCCTTGGCCGCACGCCACGTCGGCGTGCCGATGTCCGACAAATTAGACTGGCGGACCGTACGGCTCGTAAAGAGGCCGTCGTCAATGCCATACGCTTCACAAATAGGCTGCAGCTCGTTCAACGAAAGCGCCGCGCCGGAAATCAGCTTGACGACCATGATAATCTTAGGCCCTTGCACGCCGAACGTCGGCGTCGGAGGGGTCGGTTCCTCGTTCATATTAATTAAGACCGTATCCACAACCTTTCCGTCGTTGGCCTCACGCAGCATCCCCAGTTTGTGCGCGATTCGACGCGCCTTCTCGTCGACAGACAACTCCTTGACGTCCTCCAACTCTTTCGTGGGCGGTTGCGACGATTGCTCCGACGGTTTGCAACGCTTGCTCGCCGGCTCCGGATCGTCGTCGTCCGACCGACCGCGTTTCTTTCCGGTCGGTTCATCGACGCGCGGCTCGGAATCGAGCCGTCGTCGGCCCGAAATTAGCATCTGTTGGTCGCGCAGACCGATTTGGACGTCGAGCTTTGCAACCGCCGCCTGGCTTTGCAAGCGAAGCAACTGTTTCAGAGTGATCTCGGGGATCGTTTCGGTGTTGTTTGCCGTCGTCGGCGCGTATGCGATGGTGGAAATCCCCTTCCGTAAGCGCGACGTCGTTGGCTTTTGGTGCTGGACGGCCGATTGGACGAGAGTTTCAAAGGCGCGGTGAACGCTCGCGTCGTCGTCGGTCTTGTAGACGATCTTGGTCGGCTTAAGCTGAGGCGGTTGCGCTATGGATAAACTCCATGGCATCCCAGCGGTCGATTGAGCACGCAACGACCATGCAACCGAGCTCATCGAGAACACAACCGTCAGAGAGTGCACCGTCAACGGTCGTGGAGCGCGTGTACTTGTCGGATTGTATCACGGTCTTATTCTTCGCCTGTTCAGTGGGCATGAATTTTAGCGCCCACAACCTCATTTCGCCCTACCTGTTGCAAAAGGTCTTTGTCGCCCGTCGGGTGTGGCTCAAGACCAACACTAAGGGGTACAACAGGCACCGTTACGAGACGACGTACGAACCGGGTCGATTGATGCTCATTTCGGCGCTTTTTTTGTTGGCAATCAACGTGATTCTTGCGTGTTTGGCCGCCATCGTGTCGCTTGGAACGCCGCACGTTAGCTTTGTGGCTTCGGTCGACTGCGAGGGGTCGGACGTGTGCCACGGCGCGATGGTGCGCGCCGACCGGCTGGTCAGCGCATTGCTTGGCGGCTGGTCTATCGTTGGGCTGATTACGTCGTGCTTAGTGTGCATTGCTACCGGCCTTTGTAGATTTGAGGTGCATCGTTACAAACGACGGGTGCGCGATCGTCGTCGGCTCGTCGGACAGGCGCAAGAGGAATTCGTGCAACGCATAGGCTTCACTCCGCGTTCGGCAACCGAGCTGGTGGAACGTATACGCGATGCGCCGGAAGAACGCCTTACTCGCATCCGCGCCGCCGTTTATCAAATGGAACATGGCGCAGCTGCCACGACAACTCAACCCACGCAGGAAGGGGTGGTAAACGGGGTGCCGGTGCAGTTCGGATTTTAAAAACAACGGCCTTGACGCTAAGTATATATGGCAAATTGTCCCGTTTCATGTGTAACAACACGCGTCATGTCGAAGCCCTTGAGAATCGTAGGTCGCATTCATCCGCCAGCGTCTTCCGATGGCTTGCAAGAGCCCGACGATTTGACCGCCGCCGAGATCCGCATGTATTCGAAACGAGGCCTCAACACGGCGACCGATGGCTCTCGACCGCTGCCGATATTGGTGGAGCACGAAGGCGGCTCGGTGGGCTCCGTGCTTACATCGTGGCAAGCCGCCGATGGAAGCCTCAAGATGGCGGCCACCATCAGCGACCCAGACGCGAAGCGCATGGTCCAAAACGGGCAGATGCGTGGGTTGAGCATTGGATCCTCGTTGCATCACAAGGGAAACTCGGCGGAGCAGAAGCTGTTGCAAACTTTGGACGAAGTCAGCGTATGCGCAAACCCACGTCGACCGGGCTGCTGGATTGAATCGATCGCGGAAGGCGTCGACTCCCACCGCACGATCTGCACGCCCATGTAC
>Ga0228674_1000765_pt1 | contig 20913 bp, 21 predicted proteins | sample 1D_rmetaG_FD_189054 | JGI IMG/M metagenome (GOLD analysis project Ga0228674, IMG submission 189054) | Seawater microbial communities from Monterey Bay, California, United States - 1D_r | ecosystem: Environmental > Aquatic > Marine > Coastal | place: USA: California | collected 2016-09-26
AATGTAAGCAACCAATAGTTTATACTGGAAGTTTCACTCAAAAAAGCAATATAAAAAATGAAAAAGCTAAGCACCGCAAATAAGTCTAATCCAAAACCAATGTTCCTTCCAGACTGCGTATCATCTCTTTGAAAGATCTGAAGCTTAGGACTAAAAGTAGCTTTTAGGTAATATAAAAATAACTTGGAATGTTGCTGGATAAGGAAACCTAGAAAAACAAAAACCAATAAAAATACTATAAAAATAGAATCCAGTTTATTATTGATTAAACTCTCAACCATTACTTACCGATATTGAATACTCTAGAAATATTAAATCCAAACTTAAAACCACCGTTACTCCATGTATCCGAAGTATCAGACAAGAAATCATTGAGTATAATTCCAGAACTATTTGTCAAGTTCAAGTGAAAAACGTGTCCTCCTGTCTCCACTTCTAAACCTAATCCAAAATGATTGTAGTAAGGTGTTGCTGTATTGTTTTGACGGAACTCAGAAAAATTATAAAAGTACTCCGCAACAATAGATACACGAGAACCTAACTTATATCTTCCTGCCATTCCCAAAGCAAACAAACCATTTTCGTCTTGTGCATTGTTATCCGGGTTCTCACTTAAGCCTACCTGATTTCTATACATGTATGTAGGTAAAACCTCTAAAGAAAGCTTCTTGTTGAATTTTCTTGCGATAATTAACTGATGTGCAAATGATAATCGATGTAAGAATTGATCATAACGAGAATCAATATTTCTCATCGGAGTTAATCCCATTCCAGAAAACCAAACCATGGTTACTGGTTTTGTTTTACTCTGCTGAACTAGTTTATAACGCGTTGAAAAATCAAGATGCTCTTTGGTTTTACTTCTACCAAATCCAATCATCCATTTATCTGAAATTCCATAGTCGAATGAAAATCTAACATTTTGAGCAACATCAAATCCGTATAAAGTATGAATTCCACCACCTGCGGCACCTCCAATATTTCCGAAACGATGCGTGATTCTAAAATCTAATGTCTTTGCTTTTACAATTTCAATGGTATTCGCATTAATTAGATAAGTCGACTTAAAAGTTGCTATTACATCCTGACTTAGCTCGCTATCTGCTTCAGACATCAAGTCATCCATCAAATCATCTTGAGCAAACGTCAAACATGACATTCCAAGGAATACAAGAATCAGTTTATATCTTATCATGATTTCTTCAATTCAAATTTCAAATCAACCTTAACATCCTCTGCTATGTTCTTCACATACATGGTTGGCACTTTGATTTTATAGTCTTCTACATGCATCATAAAAGATGCTGAAAAACTAATCTTATTCCCCGATTTTGTCATACTTCCTTTGAAAGACTTCTCTTCTTTTACACCATGAACTTCAAACATACCCTTAACCTCTACTTCGTAAGTACCATCTTTTGAAAAATCCATTCCAGAAACTACTTTCCCCTTAAAAGAAGAATAAGGATACGTTTCTGACTCCATGTAATTTTCATTAAAATGTTCTTCCATCAAAGGCTTTTCAAATCTAAATGCCAGGTTTGTTATTACAACAACCAATGCACTGTCCTTAGTTCTTAAAATCGCTTTGGAGTCTTTATTTGTTGCTTCAATATTTTCTAAAGGAGCTTCAGAAAAAAAGTGAACTTCACTTGATGTTTGTTTATAAACTTGAGCATTCAGTGACATTCCAAACATCACAGCTAGACATAGTACTAATAATTTCATATTCTAATTTCTTGGTGAACCACTGTTTAACCAGCAGTTTAAAATTTCAAATTCTTCTGCCGTTAATGTATCGATTTGAGACCATGAGGGTGGCATATCCTTCAACGTCACCGCTCTGTTTTCTAACTTCCCGTCATGAATATATGGTTCTATCGTTCCAAAAGAAGTAAAATCTCCTGACGGAAAACCTACCGTATGACAACCAGAAACTGCACAACTGGCATCCACGATATCTTTAACGTGACTTAGATAAGTTGGACTTAAACTATCACAAAATTCAACGTTGGTAACAGTTCCTTCAAACTTATCTTTGGTGCAAGCTACTATTAAGGTAAGGACAACAAATAAGGACAAATAAACCTTCATAAATTAAAGCTTAATAATTTTTCTTGTTTCACCTTCAACGTTAACAACATATGTACCAGAAGTCGTATTTAAAGAAATCTCTTCTCTTTCAGAGTTAATTGTTCCTGAAACAATTAATTGTCCGTTCAAACTATAAACCTGATATACTTTTCCTTTTGCGTTTTCAATAAAAAATGATTCTGTAACCATTTGTGGGTATACCGATAACTCAGAAGCAAAACTCGCTTGAACCGAAGTTGTACTATGCTCTTCAACAACTAAAGATCCAGACAAACCTTCGTCTCCAGCTTGACCGTTCGCACCATCAGCAGCAATCATCGCTGCATAAAAAGTTGCTGTACCTGTATACGCTGTTGGAGCCGTCCATTGAAAACTCCATGAACCTTCAGAAGCGATCAATGCACCATTATGAGTTAAATAATCCTTGTTATCAGAACTTGTAAACTTAGTAGTAAGTCCTGCGTCAGAAATAAGCGTTCCTATAGCTGTATTCATATCAATTCCTCCTCTAACAGCAAGTTGGAATCCGTATTTCTGCGAAGTTGCAGTAGAACCAGTGATAGTTATATTGTATGTTTCTCCTGGCGTATAACCTTCAGAAGGGATGTCGGTTGTAAACGAAACATCTCCCACGTTAGTGGTATTATGACATGAAGCCGCACAAGTACTATCGTTTGGCGCACCTGAATTTCCAGCCGGAGCTCCAGCCGTAAAAGCATTTAAAACTAATGTTAGTGTATAAAAACTTGCGATCGTAAGTATGACTTTTTTCATGTTGATAATCCTTTTAATAGTATATAATTGTATACCTGAAATGTAATCAATTTTCTATTAAATTTGTTATATCAAGAAATAAAAACATATGGCTACAGATCAATTTCAAGGACACGATTATTATAATGTTGACGATCTTTTAACAGACGAACATAAAATGGTTAGAGATGCAGCTCGTGATTGGGTAAAGAAAGAAGTTTCTCCAATTATTGAAGATGCCGCACAAAAAGCTGAATTCCCAAAGCATTTATTAAAAGGCTTGGGTGAAATAGGTGCTTTTGGGCCTTACATCCCTGCAAAATATGGAGGTGCTGGATTAGACCAAATTTCTTACGGTTTAATCATGCAAGAACTTGAAAGAGGTGATTCTGGAATACGTTCAACGGCTTCTGTTCAATCGTCTCTTGTTATGTACCCTATTTATAAGTATGGTAGCGAAGAGCAAAAAATGAAATACTTACCTAAGTTGGCTACAGGTGAAATGATGGGATGTTTCGGTTTGACGGAACCAGATCATGGATCTAATCCAAGCGGTATGGTAACTAACTTCAAAGATATGGGAGACCATTATTTATTGAATGGTGCTAAAATGTGGATTTCAAATTCTCCATTTGCAGACATCGCTGTAGTTTGGGCTAAAAATGAAGAAGGTCGTATTTGGGGGTTGGTAGTTGAAAGAGGAATGGAAGGTTTCTCAACTCCTGAAACTCATGGAAAATGGTCTTTACGTGCTTCAGCAACAGGTGAGTTGGTGTTTGATAACGTAAAGGTTCCTAAAGAAAACTTACTTCCAGGTAGATCAGGATTAGGTGCACCTTTATCATGTTTAGATTCAGCTAGATACGGTATTGCATGGGGAACAATTGGAGCTGCTATGGATTGTTATGATTCTGCTTTAAGATATTCTCTTCAAAGAATTCAGTTCGACAGACCAATTGCTGCTTATCAGTTAACTCAAAAGAAATTAGCTGAAATGATTACTGAAATCACTAAAGCTCAATTGTTAGCTTGGAGATTAGGTACAATGAGAAATGAAGATAAAGCAACTACTGCTCAAATCTCGATGGCGAAAAGAAACAATGTTGATATGGCATTAACTATCGCTAGAGAAGCTAGACAAATTCATGGAGGTATGGGAATCACAGGTGATTATCCAATTATGCGTCATATGATGAATCTAGAATCGGTTATCACTTATGAAGGGACTCACGATATCCACTTACTAATCACAGGTATGGATGTAACAGGAATACCATCGTTCAAAGCAAACGAATAAATCTTTAAAAAAGGGAATGACAAGTGATGACCAAAGTCCAATCATTTATCTAATCAGTGGATTAGGATTGGACCATAGGGTTTTTCAACGATTGTCATTCCCTTTTTCCTTTAAGCATATTAGTTGGACTGATCACAAGAAGTCCGATACCCTAGAAGAATATGCGAGTACACTACTTCCTCAAATAGACCAAAGTAAACCGATCATCTTAATCGGTCTTTCTTTTGGAGGATTCATAGCTCAAGAAATTGCAAAATTAGTCCCTACAGAAAAAGTCATCCTTATTAGTTCCTTAAATGGGCATAAACAAATGCCAAAACTGTACAGAGTTCTTGGATTTTTTCAATTACAATATCTCTTACCGGGCAAATTCCTTCAAAACAACCCTTTCACCTATGCCCTATTTGGTATCAAAAACAAAAAAAGCAAAGCTGTTTTAAAAAGAATTCTTGAAGACACTTCACTTAGTTTTTTGAAATGGGCTACCATTCAATGTTTAAAATGGAGAAGCCCTAAAATGGAAAACGGCATACAAATTCATGGTAGTGAAGATCGTATCATTCCGGTTAAAAATGTTCAAGCAGATGTTGTTATTCCGGGAGGAAGTCACTTTATGATCGTTGATAAGTACAAAATAATTCAAGAATCCATAAACAGCTTAATCCGCTGACAAACTGAAACTTAACCGTTGTAAACGAATCTCCAAAGCCATAGTTATTAACAAAAGATATTGGACAAAAAAACACATAACACCCTGGTAAACAGTCATTTACTTTACTAACTTGAAGTTAAGGTAATAGAAGGTAATATTATGGGTAATTTAACGAACAAGCGATTCGACGTAGAGTCGGCTCTTAGTGCTTTCTTTGGAAGTAAAAATGAGTCTCAAATCGCTAATTTAAACTACGAGGTAGAAAAGAAGGATATTTCATCTATCAGAAAAAGACTGATAAAAAGCAGAAAAGACTTTCTTCACATCGTTTCCCAATCTGGGAATACTACAAGCAGTAAAGGATCTGCAACTCAAACGGAAACGGAAAACGGATTTATCATTCGAAATGTTGACATCAAGAAGAACAAATCAACGGGTCAGACATTCACAGAGATCAGCACCGTTCAATTCTTTTTGCAGAACGACAACACGCAGGTAAAAATGAGGAACATTACTATCGACAGAATTGAAAAGATTCAACATATTGAAAGGAATAGTATCTCTTTTGACTTGAACAGCTTACAAATGGCTAAACGATTAAATGGAAGTCGAGAAAATTTTATGGATCAAGTGAAAAATGTATTTCATCAGTTAAATGGAAATGCTCAACTGCGTTTAGAGTAAACTTTCGCTGAAGCATCTACAATTTGGAATCTAGTATCGTTTTCTTCAATCAAGAAACCGTCTAGATTCCCTAAAACCAGCCATCCTCCATCTTTCAGAGAGGCATGTATATTATCTAGGACAAGTGTTTTATACTTCTCCTCCAAGTAGATTAACATATTTCTACAGAAAACAATATCTTGGTTTTTCCAAGGAATTTCGTTTATCACATCGTGCACAGCAAATTTAGTGTTTGCCATTAGCTCCGTCTTAACCTTCAAGCGATCTTCGTTTACATGAAACAAAGACCCAAATTGCATTGACGAATCATAAGAATTTAGTCCATTTCTAAAGCTACTTTCAACATTAGGATTATAAGCTCTCAACTTAGCTTTATCAACCGCTTCGTTATCTACATCACTAGCGATAATGCTTGCTTTACGACCAATACTGCGCAAGAGTATTTCAGAAGAAATCACTTCCTCCCCAGTTGAACATGCTAAATGCAGTATTTTCAATTCCTCTTTATCTTTTCTCAACTCATTTTTTAGGAATTGCCAAGTACTCCTTCCTCTGAACAGTGTTGTATAGTTAACAGTTAATGCAGCAAATATCTGATCAACAATACCTTGATCCTTTTTAACAATCACACCAAGATCAACATATGTTTTAATACCATTTTTATCCATTACTGATTGATAAGCTTCTGAGAGCAAATCAGTCTTGTAATAGTCCAGCTTCATACCTGTAGCCTGGCTAATTTGATTATTTAAAAAATTGATGCTTAAACTGTTCATTTGTCTCTTAATACTGAAACCATTTGTTTAAGTTTCCGTTTCGATGCTAATAATAATACAGTAAATGAAGAAATCCGTAATCATTATAATCAGTTGTATTTTAATAATTGGTGGAATATTTACTAACTATTTCTCGAAGTTTATATTCTCTTCTATGGGAGAATATATGTATTGGGGATCGTTAGGAGCAATAATCATCCCGTCTGCTTACTTGATTCAACAAGGGCTAAGACTGGATCGATCCTTATCTAAAATCACAAAACTAAGTTATGATGTACTAAAGGGAAACTTTGATATTGAAATCCCAGTTTTCAAACAACCTTCAGCTCAAGAATTAAGTCAAACCATAGTTCAAATTAAGTCTAACCTTCAAAGAGCAACGGATTTTGCCGTTGAAATTGGAGAAGGAAATCTAAATTCGGAAGTAGAGGGAGACCTTGAAGACGATGTGTTAATCAAATCACTGGACAACATGCGTGGCCGTCTTCAAAAATTAAATGAAGAGGAAGAAAAGCGTAACTGGTCTGTAAAAGGTCAAGCAAAATTTGGTGATGTATTAAGAGATAACATCAATGATCTGAACAATTTATGTAGAGAAGTCATCAGCAACATGGTTAAATACCTTAACTGTAACCAAGGTGGTATTTACGTAATAAATGAAGATGAAGAAACTGGTGAGAAATACATTGAGTTAATGGCTTTCTACGCTTATGAAAGAGAGAAATTTCTTAACAAGCGAATAGAATGGGGAGATGGGCTTGTAGGTCAATGTATCCTAGAGTCAGAAACTATTTATAAAGATGAAGTTCCGGATGATTATGTAAACATTACATCAGGACTAGGTGAAGCAACTCCTAAATCAATCCTTCTTGTTCCTTTAAAATTGAACGACGAAGTATACGGTGTTATAGAAATGGCTTCATTTAAAGCTCTGGAGAGCTTTAGGATAGAGTTTGTGGAAAATGTAGGTGAGAGTATCGCTTCTACCATTTCCTCTGCAAAAATGGGAGAAAACACGAAACTCCTACTAAGCGAATCAAAAAAGAACAATGAGATTCTTCTTGCTAAAGAGCAAGAGATGAAAGATATTCAAAACGAGTTAAGTGAAAACTTAACAGAAATTGAAGCTCAAAAAACGCGTTCTCAATCTTTGGTTGACGCAGTAAACAAAACCAATGCATCCATCGAATTTGATATGGATGGAAAAATCATTAATGCAAATGACTTGTTTCTTAATGTAATGGGATATAAGTTGGAAGATATAGTTAACCAACATGAAAATGTTATCATACCAACTGATGAGAGAAATAGTCCTGGTTATGAAATGATGTGGGGCTCATTGCAACAAGGTTCTTTCTTTTCTGGTGAGTTTAAGCGTGTCAATGCAAATGGTGATGACGTGTGGTTAAACGGTACTTACAATCCGGTAACAGAGGGTGACGGACTTCCATACAAAATAATTAAGTTCGCACTATTTACTACAGATGAAAAGGAAAGAGAACTCCAAATTAGAGGACGTATTAACGCCATCAAAGCCTCTATTCCTATTTTAGAAATAAAACCTGACTTGTCGATCAAAACATTGAATGACATGTTGAAAGACTTCCTTCAGTACAAGCGACTTGAGTTAAAAAAGCTAACCTTTGATCAAATGGTTGATTTCACTTATACTGGTGGCTTAAATATGGATGAATTGTCAGTTAAAATGAAAGGACAAGAAGCTTTTCAAACTACTCTGAAAATTAAAAACAAAATAGGAGATAGTAAATTCTTCCTTTGTCGTTTTTCACCTATTATCAACTTAAAAGATGAAGTTGATTTATTCATGGGTATTCTAAATGATGTAACTGAACAAGTTAACTTAGAATTGAACTGAAAACGTCAATTAGAGGCAGAGAGAAAGAAAACTGCTTTCGGTTCTGAATATAATGAAGACAATGAAAAAGTTACTCACCAGTTTGAGAGTATCCTTGAAGAGTTAAGTGCTGGTGAAGTTAACATTGATACCATGTTGTCTAATGACAGCCTACCAATAATAATTGCTAGTACAGATGGAATGGTTAAGAAAGCATCCAACCAGGCTGGAATTATTTTCAACATGAGAGATGAATTAATTTCTACTCAATCTATAGCTAACCTGATTGACTTTGAAAATGACGACGTAAAAGATAAAGTTCTTGGATTCATTAATCAAGGGGGGGGGTGTATCAAGACACTTTCTTAATCAGGCCTGAAGGAAAAGAAACCATAGAATACGTAATCCTTATTGCACCAGTATTTGACAGTGGAGACTTACACTCAGCATTAATATTCTGAAAAGTATAAGGAAACCCGTTATAATTCATATTAAAAAAGCCTGAACTATGAGGCTTTTTTGTTGATCTCAATTTCCTGTAAAACAAAAAACGGATACCCAATTAAGAGCACCCGTTTCTGTATAACGCTTATATAATCGAATTAAGCTAATGCAGCTTTTACCAACTGAGAGATTAACTTCCCTTCAGCTTGTCCGGCTAATTTACCAGACACAATCCCCATTACCTTACCCATGTCTTTCATGGATTCAGCTCCGGTTTGAGCAATTACTTCCGTAACTACTTTATTAACTTCTTCTTCTGACAACTGAGCAGGTAAAAACGCTTGAATGTATTCAATTTGCTTTAAATCCTCCTCTGCCAAGTCAGCTCTATCTTGCTCCGTGTAGATAGCTGCAGAATCTTTTCTTTGCTTCACTAATTTCTGAAGCATCTTGATTTCCGCATCTTCCGTCATATCACCAGCACCTTTACTTGTATTGGCTAGCATCACTTCACTTTTAACAGCTCTTAAAGCAGTCAACTTATCACGATCTTTAGCTTTCATAGCTGTTTTGATCGCATCGTTTAATTTTTGTTCTAAACTCATTAGTCTACGTTATCGTGTAAATATGAATTATTCGGACGAATACCAGAATCATCTGTTTTGTCAGAAATCGTATACCTAGACTCTTGTTGATCTGAAGAATGAGGCACATCATCTAACTTCACATTTCTTCTTTTGTATGCCGGAACATTTTCTAATTCCGTCATAGCTGAAGGTGACTTTATTTTTCTAGCTAAGTTTTTCAATCTAGCGATTCTCTCCTGAGACTTTCTTAATTGCTCTTCTTGATCAACCGGTTTATTATAAGTCGTAGGAGTCTCTTCAATTCTTGCTTCAACGTTCAATTCAGTTTCAGCTGTTACATCCGTACTTAAATCATCATTAAGTTCTTCCGTTTGATTTGCTGGCTCTTCATTTAACAAGTCATGTCTTAGTACTCTTTCTTCTCCTCCATTTGGATTAACAGTATGAGAAATATTGTGTCGAGACAAGTTCTCCGTATTGTTTGTTCTTTTTGAATAATTATCATCATTCAAATCAAACGTTACTTTACCAGTTGTATCATTTCTTTGAGGTTCCAGATCCTGAGTAAATAAAGTCTCATTCTTTGGCTCTTCTGTTTTGTTAACTGGAGCTTGAGGAACTGAATCCTCTAATGAATGAACCACTTTCTCTTGAACCTTCACTCTTCCAGTAGCGATATCCATTTTTGACTCTTTGTTAGCCTCAAATCCTGTAGCTACCAAAGTAACGGAAATAGAATCTCCAAGAGTCTCATCCGTACCCATACCCCAAATTACATCAGCAGTTAAACCCGCCTCGTCTTGAACGTAATCAGTAATCTCAGACATTTCATCCATTGAGATGTCATCCGTTCCTGAACTGATGTATAATAAGATATAATTAGCTCCTTCGATTTCACTATCGTTCAATAAAGGAGACTCAAGAGCTCCTCTCACTGCATCAATAGATCTATTCTCACCTGCAGCAACTGAAGATCCCATGATTGCAGCACCAGAGTTATTCATTACAGTTTTAACATCTTCAAAATCCACGTTTACATAACCCGTAACCGTAATGATTTCAGCAATACCTTTAGCAGCAACCGCTAAAATATCATCTGCTTTTGAAAAGGCAGTTGATAAACTTAGGTTACCATGAATCTCTCTTAGTTTATCATTATTGATTACTAAGTATGTATCAACATTCTCCTTCAACTGCTCTAAACCAGCTTCAGCTTGATGCTTTCTTTTTCTTCCTTCAAAGTTGAATGGGTAAGTAACAATACCTACAGTTAAAATCCCCATTTCCTTAGCCACCTTTGCGATAACTGGCGCAGCACCTGTTCCTGTACCACCACCCATACCAGCAGCTATGAATACCATTTTAGTATTCTTAGATAAAATTTCTTTGATCTCATCGATACTTTCTAAAGCAGCATTTTCACCTACTTCAGCGATAGATCCAGCTCCTCTTCCTTCTGTTAAAGCAGTACCTAATTGAATTTTGTTAGGCACAGGACTTCTTTCTAAAGCCTGAGCATCTGTGTTACAAATTAAGAAATCAACACCCTTGATTCCTTGCTCGTACATGTGGCTTACGGCATTACTTCCTCCACCACCTACTCCGATCACCTTAATAATCGAAGATTGATCTTTTGGTAAATCAAACTCCATCTCAATTACATTTTTACGTTATACATTATTCCTCTTCCTCTTCAAAAAATCGCTTTCCAGTGTCAAGCAATCTTTCAAAAAAGCTACCTTTTTTATCTTTTTTCGAGTGACCTTTTACTGGAGCTGGCTCCGCTTTCTGCACTCTGTCAAACTTTTCTAATCCTTTCATTACCAATCCTACCGAAGTAGCAAAAGTTGGACTAGTAATCTCTTCAGCGTTACCTTTCGCTAAATGCTCATTCGGGTATCCAATACGTGTACCCATTCCTGTCATGTACTCCACCAACTGTTGTAGGTGTCTCATTTGAGAACCTCCTCCAGTTAATACAATTCCAGCAATTAACTTTCTTTCGTAGTTTGAATTTTTGATTTCATAAAGCACATGCTCTACAATCTCCTCCATTCTCGCCTGAATAATATTTGCTAAGTTTTTAAGAGAAATCTCCTTCGGTTCTCTCCCTCTCAAACCTGGTATAGATACTATTTCGTTTTCTTGATTTTCAGAAGCTAAACAAGACCCAAACTTCACTTTTAAAAGCTCTGCTTGATTCTTAATTATTGTACAGCCTTCCTTGATATCATCTGTAATTACGTTTCCTCCAAATGGAATAACTGCTGTATGTCTGATAATTCCCTCATGGAAAATTGCAATATCAGTTGTACCACCACCGATATCAACCAATACTACTCCTGCTTCTTTTTCTTCTTGACTCAGAACCGCTTCTGCAGATGCTAAAGGCTCAAGAATTAATTCGTCTATTCCTAAATCTCCTTTAGTAATACACTTCTTGATGTTCTTAGCAGCGGTTACTTGACCTGTAATGATGTGAAAGTTTGCTTCCAACCTAACACCTGCCATACCGATCGGGTCCTTTATCCCTTGTTCGTTATCAACAATATATTCTTGAGGTAGTACATGAATGATCTCCTCTCCAGGCATCATTACCAATTTGTACATATCATCAATTAATGAATCAATATCCGATTGAGAAATTTCCTCTTCAATTAAGTTTCTAATCTTAGATCCTCTATGCTGTAACGACTTAATATGCTGACCTGCAATACCTACGTTTACCACGTTGATATCTACTCCTGACTTCGCCTCTGCTTCTTCAACTGCTAATCGAATAGAGTTTACTGTTTTTTCAATATTAGAAACAACCCCTCTTGAAACACCAATAGAATCAGACTTCCCCATTCCGAGAATCTCAATTTTACCATACTCGTTTCTACGACCAACCATTGCTACAATTTTAGTTGTACCAATATCCAATCCTACTACGATATCTGAAGCTTCCATATTACCTACAGTATACTTTTTCTTTAAACCTTACGTCAATTTGACTATATTTTTCCCAGCCCATTCTAGGATATGCCTCTTGATAAAACACTTCAACCCGATTCAGCTTTTCAGCTAAATCACTTGTATCACCAAGCAGAACTCTACCATTTCCAATTTTACTAACTAATTGAATATCATTTGCTGACTTGAATAGAATTTCATCAACCATTGATTGTAAATAACTCGATTCACTGATCATTTTACCGCATTTCGAAATCATTTTCAACTGTGATTCAAACTCCGGATTTATAGAATCATTTACCAGCTCTTTTACAAGGTTTCCACGCACAATAATCAGCCTTGGAGTATAGTTGGGAGTCCATTGTATTTTATCTCCCTCCTCACTAATGTAATACCCTCTTTTTCCTCTTTCTATGTAACGTAAAAGAGGTTGCTTTAAGTCTACGTCAATGTGAATATTTGACACCCTATCAAAGTAAGCCTCTACCGACTTAATATGACTATTATCCTTAAGGATTCTTTCTATTTGAAATAGACTTATATCCGACTTCGAACTTTGCTCCAATGTATCGATGAATTGATACAAATAAACCTTTAAATCCTCCTCATTAATCAGATACATTTCTGTTGGTGAAGAGATACTAAATTCAACTTTCTTAATCTGTTCAGCCTTATCCTTTTTATAAATTATAGTGGATGATATAAAAACCACCAAAACACTTATTAGCCATAGCCATCTGTTCCAATTCTTCATATCAACATCTCCTTTAAATCTTTCACCTTCGTTCCTATACTGCCTGCTCCAAACACCACTAAAACGTCAAACTCTTCTTGTTGAACATCTTCAAGCAATGATGATAAGCTCGATGGTTTAGCCACTCCTCTTATACCTTCAATTAACCATTGACTTGTTACTCCAGGAATCGGCTCTTCTCTGGCCGGATAAATATCTAATAACAATAACTTATCCCATCTACCTAATTCCTTTCTAAAATCAGCAACAAAATCTTGAGTCCTAGAAAACAAGTGTGGCTGAAATACTCCTAACACTTTCTTACCAGGAAACTGTCTATCTATTGCGTCTTTTAAAACTTTTATCTCAGATGGATGATGAGCATAATCGTCGATAAACGTCAATTGTTCCGTTTGAACAACAAACTCTGCTCTTCTTTTTACACCCTTAAAATCTAGAAGCGCAGCTATAGCAGTCTCAGGATTGACATCATTCATAACTGCCAAAGCAAATGCACCTAAAGCATTCTCAATATTATGTATCCCTAAAAAAGGAGACTCAAAATGAAATGATCTTCCTTCAAAACAAAAAGTCAAAGCATTACCCTCTAATTCGTAAGAAAAATCTCCTTCAAGACCATAAGTAACATGAGTTTTCTCCACCTTAGCTGAATGATCCTGATGAACCAAAAGCTTACCGCAAACTATGCTTGCAAATTGATTAAAGCCCTCTATAACCCCTTTTTCATCTTTATAAATATCCAAGTGATCCGCATCTAGATTAGAGATAATAGCAGACTGAGGAGATAGTTTTAAAAATGTTCTATCGTATTCATCCGCCTCTACAACCATTCGTTGATCCTCACCCTCAACTTCATAGTAGTTGGACTCAAAGTCTTTACAGTCTCCACCCAAAAAAGCAATCATCGGCTTCTTTTCATAAGCCAATATCTTAGCCAACATGGATGATATGGTAGTTTTCCCATGCGTACCTGCAACCGCCAAACAATTGTGTTTTCTACTAATAACACCTAACTCGTCTGAACGCTTTACAACCTTATGGTCCTTTAAAGCCAACATTAAAGGATGTGTTTCCTTTACAGCTGGGGTTCTAATAATATGCACTATTGAGTTGGATTCAATTGCATCCATGGATTCCGAAACCGAAGTACTAATAGTAGCACCCAAGTCCCTCAAAACTTTAGACACCTCACTAATCTCTCGATCATATCCGAATACGAAGTAGTTTTTGGACAAGAAGTATCTTGCTAGTGCACTCATACCAGCTCCTCCAATACCAATCAAAAAAACACTTTTCGTACTCATCTTCTATATACTCAAAACCTCCTGGGCAATTTCATTCGCTGAATTTGGAAATCCAAACGATTGAATATTCTCTCTCAATTTATTCGCTAAATCATTATTCTCTACTATTGATGTAAGACTTGATAATAAGTCTTCGTCTACTTTATTATCCTCCAACAAAATTGCTGCCTCACCTTTCACCAATGCTTCTGCATTCTTAAACTGATGGTTTTCACTAGCATGCGGATAAGGAACCAAAATAGATGGAATCTTTACCAATGCAATTTCAGACACTGCTAATGCTCCAGCTCTTGATATAACAAAATCTGCAGCAGCATATGCTAAATCCATTCGCTCGATAAAAGTCATCATCTTAACCTCTTCAGGTAAACCTTCGATTTTATCAAAACTCTTACCTGTTTGCCAGATCACTTGAATTCCCATACCAGTAATCTCATTCAAATATTTCTGAACACCAAGGTTGATGCTTCTTGCTCCTAAGCTACCTCCAACAATAAGTAAAGTTCTCTTCTCAGAACTTAAGTTGAAATGACGTATAGCTTCTTCCTTTTTACCTTCTAAGTTTAATATATCTTTTCGAACAGGATTTCCTGTTAACCTCAATTTATCTGAAGAAAAGAACTTCTCTAAACCAGGGTATGCAACACAAATCCGTTTCGTTTTTGGAGCTAATATTCTATTGGTCATACCAGGAAATGAATTCTGTTCCTGAATCATAATTGGATAACCTAACCAATCTGCCATTCTTAATGTCGGTCCAGAAGCAAATCCTCCAACACCTATAACAACATCTGGCTTGTATTTTATAATTATTCCAGCTGTTCTTAATAAAGAAAATATCAACTTGATTGGGAAAAGTAAATTCTTAATCGTCAAACTTCTCTGAAAACCAGATATCCATAGTCCGATGATCTTAAACCCTGCTTTTGGAACTTTTTCCATTTCCATTTTACCCTTTGCTCCAATGAATAAAATCTCATGATCAGGATTATCTTCTTTTAAAGCATTGGCAATTGCAATGGCAGGATAAATATGTCCTCCTGTCCCTCCTCCACTTATAATGAACTTTTTAGCCGACATCAGTACTGGTTTTAGGTTTTGGTTCCTTTTTCTCTATAGTATTCGATACACTTAAAATCATTCCAATGGCAATACTTGAAAACCAAATCGACGTGCCTCCCATTGAAACCAATGGTAAAGGCTGACCCGTTACTGGGAAAATTCCAACAGCAACGGCAATGTTACTTAATGCCTGCACTACCATCATCAATCCACAACCTATGACGAGTAGCATTCCAAAGAGATTATCACATTTCATAGCAATCTTAATTGCTCTATAAAGCAAAAACAGATATAGAAACAGAACGAGCAAACCTCCTATCATACCCAAATCTTCAACTATAGTAGCGTAAACAAAATCTGAATAAGGATGTGGTAAAGCATACTTGTTTTCTCCGTGAAAAAAGGTTCCTAAAACCCCTCCATTGGCTATTGCTGCTTTTGACAGGTTTGCTTGATAATTTTTATCTGGATCTGCTTCACCTGAATACTTTGAAATCAATCTTGACTTCCATGTTTCAACTCTCGTTTCTCCTGGAAAAAATGCTAAAGCCACGCTCACAAAAATGACCAAAGCAAGAACACCTGCCCCAATCAAACCGAAAATAAACTTCCAAGGCACTCTACCTACTACCATCATTAAAATAGCAATACCTAGAATCATAAAAGAAGTAGAGAAATCGGCTTTTAAAATTAGACCACAAACCAGAATTACTGGAACAGCTACAGGAAGAAACCCATCCTTAAAACTGTTTAGTTTGTGTTGTTTTTTTGAAAGAACCCTTGCTAGGTATGATATCAACGCTAGCTTGGCTAAATCTGAAGTCTGGAAACTAATGTTTACAATCGGAAGATGTAACCATCGATTCGCAGAGTTAATGTTATCCCCCATAAACAGAGTTATCAGTAATAGGGGGATTGAAATATAAATCAACAATTGTGATACTCTTGAAAAGTAAGAGTATTTTACTTTATGAACCGCATAAATAATGGCAAAGCCTAAACCCAATATGATTAAGTGCTTTACGAAGTAATAGAAAGTATTTCCGTCTTGATACTTGTATGCTAATTGTCCAGTCGAACTGAATATGATAAGCAAAGAGATTACTGCTAGCGACATAACAATGCCCCAGATAGCTTTATCCCCTTTGATTTTATTCAGTATGCCGCTCATTGATTATAGTGTACCTCCTTTGAATTTCTTCAATATCCAGATAACACCAAAAATCAAGAACAAAAAAGCACCACTAAAAATCAAGGTAAGAATCCTTCTTCTTTCCAATGATCTATCTTGTGTTTTCATGTTTTATAATTCTCTTACAGCATTTTTAAAAGCAAATCCTCTTTCCTGATAGTTGTCGTAAATATTAAAGCTAGCCGCAGCTGGCGATAACAATACGCACTCACTCTTGTCAGCAAGATAGTAAGCAGTGTTAACAGCCTCTTTCATTGATTCAACATCAACGATTAAAGGAATTTCTTTCATAAATGTGTCGAAAACCTTGTCCTTTGTATCACCTAGATAAATGATCGCTCTTACCTTATCCTTAACGATAGGTAATAAAGACTCATAGTCTGTGTTTTTGTCAACCCCACCAACAATCCATACAATTGACTTCTCCATTCTTTCAAGAGAATACCAAGTAGAATTTACATTTGTGGCTTTAGAATCGTTGACATACTCAATTCCATGGATATTTGCTACGAATTCAAGTCGGTGCTCTACCTCCTCAAACTCAGACAAACTCTCACGAATTGCTTCTTTTCTTAAACTCAAAAGGTTCTCACGAATACCTTTTGCAATATTAGATCCCACCGTGTTACCTAATCTTTGATTGTTTCTCTCCATCGACATAATCAAAAAATTTACCTGTTTACCTTTTTTTAACTGTTTACCCTATAAAGCTCTTACAGCGGCTTTAAACTGTGCTCCTCTTTCTTCGTAATTTTCAAACAAATCAAAACTTGCACAAGCTGGAGACAATAAAACGGTGTCGCCTGACTTCGACAATGAATAAGCATATGAAACTGCTTGTTCTGCTGAATTCGCTTCTACGATACTTTCCACCTTTCCCGAGAAGAAATTCAACAATTTTCCATTATCAGCACCCAAACAAACAATCGCCTTTACTTTGTCCTTTACCAAATCTAATAACTCGTTGTAATCATTTCCTTTATCAACTCCACCAACTATCCACACCACATTGTTGGTTACGCTGTCTAAAGCATACCATGTTGAGTTCACATTTGTCGCTTTTGAGTCATTTATAAACTCTCTACCATTCACTCTACCTAAAGACTCTAAACGATGCTCAACTGCCTCAAAATCAGCTAAACTATCTCTTATTTGATCATTTCTAAGATCTAATAATTTGGCTGTTATTCCAGAAGCCATTGAATTGTAAGCATTGTGTTTTCCTTGGAGAGCTAATTTGTGGATTGACATGGTAAATTTGTTGTTATTGATTGAAAAATTGAGTTCTTCTTGATTGATAAATGCCCCATTTTTGTCGTGAGAGTCAAATGAAAAACCATATTGTTGTGCTACAATCGGATGCTTTTTTAAGTATTTCATTGTCTCTTTATCATCGAAACAATAGATAAAAGCATCAGATTTTGACTGGTTAAGTGTGATCCTAAACTTGGAATGAATGTACTTTTCAAAGTCATTATCATATCGATCCAAGTGATCAGGAGTGATGTTCATTAGGACAGCTATATCTGCTTTAAATTCCTTAATTCCATCTAACTGAAATGAAGACAACTCCAGTACAAAAATGTCCTTGTCATCGTTTATTACTTGCTTTGCAAAACTCTCTCCAACATTACCTGCCAAGGCAACATTAAGTCCTGCGTTTTTAAGCAAATGATAAGTTAATAGTGTAGTTGTTGTTTTACCATTACTACCTGTAATCGCTACAATCGTAGCATTCGTATATCGATAAGCGAATTCGATTTCAGAAATGATTTCGATTCCCTTTTCTTTAATCTCTTGAATCAATTGAATGTGATCAGGAATACCAGGACTCTTAACCACTAAATCTGCATTTAGAATTTCTTCCATGCTGTGTTTCCCCGATTCAAAAGGAATCTCTTCTGACCTTAAGACATCCTGAAACTTAGGTACAATGAGTCCTTTGTCAGAAAGAAACACCTCCCAACCTTTGGCCATGCCGAGCTGAGCTGCACCAACGCCGCTTTCACCTCCACCTAATATGACTAACTTCTGTTTCAACTTATCTTAATTTTAATGTTGCTATTGTTAACACCGCTAACATGATTCCTACAATCCAAAAACGTGTTACAATTTTCGATTCGTGGTAATTCAATTTTTGATAATGGTGGTGTAATGGAGCCATCTTGAAGATTCTCTTTCCTTCTCCAAATTTCTTTTTTGTGTATTTGAAATAACCTACCTGAAGTATTACTGATACATTTTCTACTAAGAATATTCCACAAAGAATTGGAATCAATAATTCCTTTCTGATTATGATGGCAAACACTGCTATAATCCCTCCTAATGCTAAAGAACCAGTATCTCCCATGAATACTTTTGCAGGGAAAGAGTTGTACCATAAAAACCCAATACATGCTCCAACGAAAGCCGACATAAAGACAACTGTTTCACCAGACATTGGGATATACATGATATCGAGGTACCCGGCAAATACGGTGTTACCAGAAACGTATGCCAGTATTCCTAAGGTTGCACCTATAATCGCCGAAGTACCGGTTGCCAAACCATCAATACCATCGGTTATATTCGCTCCATTCGAAACGGCCGTAACAATGATAATTACCACTGGAATAAAAATCAGCCAGGCATAATCAGCTGCTTTATCTCCAAGGAAACTTAACATCCACTTGTAATCAAACTCGTTATTCTTTACAAAAGGAATCGTAGTCTTTGTTCCTTTGCTTTCCGTCCATTCGTATTGATCAACCTCCGTTTTTTGATCAAATAACTCTTGCTGGTTATGAGCAACTACTGTTTTCTCTTTTATAACCACATCATCAGAAAAATAAAGCGTTGCTCCGATGATAACTCCAATACCTATTTGTCCTACAACCTTGAATTTTCCGGCAAGACCTTCTTTGTTCTTTTTGAATACCTTGATGTAATCATCTAAGAATCCAATTCCACCTAACCATACAGTTGAGATTAACAGCAATTGGATGTACAGGTTATCTAACCTAGCAAACAATAACGTTGGAATAATAATCGCCGCAAGGATCATTAACCCACCCATTGTTGGCGTTCCTTGCTTTTCAATTTGACCGTCTAAACCTAGATCTCTAACCGTTTCTCCTACTTGAAGTCTTTGAAGCAATCGAATGATTCTTCCTCCAAATATCAAAGAGATGATTAAAGAACCTATTACTGCCATTGCCGCTCTAAACGTAATGAACTGAAATACTCCTGCTCCTGGGAAGTCAAATGTATTCTCGATATAATCAAATAAGTGGTATAACATTATCCAGTAATTAGTTTAAGTGATTCTTGTAATACTTCTTTATCGTTAAAGTCATGCTTGACTCCTTTTATCTCTTGGTAAGTTTCATGTCCTTTACCTGCTATCAGAATAATGTCGTTCGCCTTCGCTAACATACACGCTGTTCTTATCGCTTCTTTTCTATCGCTAATGGCTAAAACTTTTGCAGTCTGATCTGGTGTAATTCCAGTCTTCATATCGTCGATAATTGCTTGTGGCTCTTCACTTCTCGGATTATCTGAAGTCAGTATAACCTTGTCACTGTTATCCGCAGCAATCTTTGCCATCATCGGTCGCTTACTAGCATCTCTATCACCTCCACAACCTACAACCGTATACACAGTCTCGTTACCCGTTCTTATATCTGCAATCGTTGAAAGCACATTCTTTAAAGCATCCGGAGTATGCGCGTAGTCAACTATACCTATAATATTGTTCTCTCTGTAATATTGAAATCTTCCGTTAACTGATTCTAAAGTTGAAATAGCAGTAAGAGCACTTAGCACATCTTGACCTAACTCTCTTGCCACACCATAAACCAACATCAGGTTACTGGCATTAAAAGATCCAATTAGCTTTGTCCAAACCTCTTTACCGTCGATCATCATCATCAATCCTTCGAATTGATTTTCAACGACTTTACCCTTATAGTCAGCCATGTTCTTGATACCGAAACTTAAGTGCTGAGCCTTACAGTTTAACAACATCGTTTGCCCGTGCTTATCATCAGCATTTACTAAGGCAATCGCGTTTGGTGATAAGCGATCAAAGAACAACTTCTTTGCAGCGATGTATTCGTCAAATGTGTTATGATAATCTAAATGATCATGCGTGATGTTTGTGAAACATGCTATATCAAAATCTAAACCTGCAATTCTGTTTTGATGAATAGCATGAGAGCTAACCTCCATGAAGCAATACTTCACACCTTCATCAGCCATTCTTCTCAAAAGCTTGTTCAACTGAACAGGATCAGGAGTTGTATGAGTGGAAGGAATTACTTCGTTGTTGATTCTATTTTCAACTGTAGAAAGCAAACCTACTTTTTCACCAAAGCCTTTGAATACTTCAAATAATAGAGTGGCAGTTGTTGTCTTACCATTTGTTCCAGTAATACCCACTAACTTTAATTCTTCTGAAGGATTACCTTCAAAGTTGGAAGCCATAAGACCTAAGCTATAGCTAGCATCTTTCACCTTTACATAG
>Ga0228674_1000771_pt1 | contig 20750 bp, 19 predicted proteins | sample 1D_rmetaG_FD_189054 | JGI IMG/M metagenome (GOLD analysis project Ga0228674, IMG submission 189054) | Seawater microbial communities from Monterey Bay, California, United States - 1D_r | ecosystem: Environmental > Aquatic > Marine > Coastal | place: USA: California | collected 2016-09-26
AGTTACCGGGTAAGAAAAGACTTGTTGTTGGTAACCACGACAACTTGAAAATCCTTGCTCCGTTCTTTAAAGACATGCAGATGTGGATTGATATGAGCGACAAAGGTTTGTTGTTTACACACACTCCGCAACATGAAAGTACACTTGCTGAGAGTCATAGATTTGGTGATAAGCCGTTGTTAAACGTTCACGGACACATCCACACTAATCCTTCACCTGAAGGACCTTTCAAGTGTGTTTGTGTTGAGCAAATCAACTTTACACCTTTAGACATCGAGGAGTTAGTATGATGGCTAGAAGTACTAGACGTCCACAAGCACCTAAAGTGCGGAACTTTGAAGCAAAGGCGGTAAGGGATCCAAACGGTCCCTTCCGTCCCAAACAGTTCAAAGATAGGACTAAATTTGATAAACCAAAACACAAAAAATCTCTTTGGGAGGAAAGCACATGATGCTTAATTTTGTAGAAACTGACGCACCTAAAGGCAAACAATGCTTGTTAGACATCGGCAATTATGAGCTTAGTATTGTACAGAATGAAATGTCTTATGGTAACAAGCAAGGACTATACGAGATTGCTGTATTTAAAGACAATAATCAAGTAGAGTTACCGGGCATTACAGCACCTGGCGATACTGTTAAAGGATTTCTATCACTAAATGACGTAAGAGATCTTATTGTTGATATGACCATACAATATGGTTGACAGTATAGCATTTAGGTGCTATACTGTTTATAACAATTAGGCAAACAGAGGCGCAACACATGAGAACACAACCGCAAGATATTATAGTACAGCTAGAAGCTGACAACAGCAAACTAGCTAAACAAGCAATCCTAAAAACAGCATTAGATGAAGGTCTTCCAGAATTTTTTGAAGGCTTAACAATGGCACTTGATCCACTTGTTACATTTGGTGTAAAACAAGTACCAGAGCGTTCAGATGTTATTACTGGACAAGGTCTTGCTTGGCCTGTATTTAAAGAACTTACACGTAAACTTATTAATCGCAGTCTTACTGGACATGCCGCACGTGATGCAATTATCTTGTGTAAAGATACTGCAACTACAGAACAATGGAACAATTGGTACCGTAGAATACTTATCAAAGACTTGCGTTGTGGAATGAGTGAAAAAACTGTGAACAAGGTAGCACCAGGTACTGTACCTGTATTTACTTGTAGTCTTGCACATGACTCAGCTAAACATGAAAAGAAGATGGTTGGCGAAAAACAAATTGAAATTAAACTAGATGGTGTACGTGTTATTACAATCATCCAAGGTGACAAAGTAGAAATGTTTAGCCGTAATGGCAAACAGTTTCATAACTTTGGACACATTATTGAAGAAATTCAAACAGTAATTAAAGACTATCCTGTACCATATCCGCTAGTGTTAGATGGCGAAGTAATGAGTGCTAACTTCCAAGACTTGATGAAGCAAGTACATCGTAAAGATGGTAAGCAATCAACTGATGCAGTACTGCATTTGTTTGATACTATTCCATTAGGTTGCTTCAAAAAAGGAGAGTGGGACAAGCCGCAGAGCTTTAGAAGTGCAATTACCAAAGCATGGGTAGAACAGCACGAGAGCGTACTTCAGCACGTATCAGCACTGGATTGGGAAACGGTCAACTTAGACTCAAAAGAAGGGCAAGAACGCTTTGTAGAGCTGAATAAGCAAGCCGTAGACGGCGGTTATGAAGGTGTAATGATAAAAGACGTTGATGCGCCATACGAATGCAAGCGAACACACGCTTGGTTAAAGGCAAAACCATTTATAGAAGTAACATTGGAGGTAGTAGATGTTGAAGAAGGTACTGGAAGGAATGAAGGCAGACTTGGAGCTCTTGTCTGCAGAGGCACCGATGATGGACAAGATATTTGCGTTAATGTCGGTAGTGGCTTTACTGATATTCACCGCGACGAGTTTTGGAATAGTCGTAGCGATCTTATCAATTCTTTAGTAGAGGTTAGGGCAGATGCAATTACACAAAATCAAGACGGTACTTACTCGTTGCGTTTCCCACGTTTCAAAACTTTTAGGGGCACCGAAGCAGGCGAAAAACTGTAATATAGTAGTTTGGAACCTTGAAACAGAAGGTTAATTGTTGACTTTCGAGTTATCTGGCTATATAATATACTGACAATACAAAATTAAGGACTATCATGACTGATAACTTCAAACTATTATCGGATAAGGAACATATCCGAAAACGCTTTTCAATGTACGGCGGCAGTCAAGTTGTACAACAAGAACAAGCGTTTATTAATGCAGAGTTTACAAAGGTAAACATCGTAAGTGGACTGCTCAAAATTATCAATGAGATTATTGATAACTCAGTAGACGAACATGTTCGTACTAAAGGTGAGTATGCTACACGTATTGATGTAGATATTGAAGCTGACGGTACTATCGTTGTAAGCGACAACGGTCGTGGCATTCCTAGTGTAGAAATTGACACGCCAGATGGTAAAGAATATCAGATGGTGAGTGCGTTTACAAGAGCTAGAGCAGGTTCTAACTTTGATGATGACAATCGTGAGTCAATTGGTATGAACGGTGTTGGCTCAATGATTACGTTTGTGACATCTAGCAAGTTTGATGCTAAGAGTAGCGATGGCAAACTGCAAGTACAGATGGTAGGTAAGAACGGACAGATTGACCGCATACGTACTAAAGACACAGTACTAAAAGGCACAACTGTAAAGTTCCGTCCTGACTATGAATTCTTTGGTATGGATAATATTGACGAAGCACACAGTGCAATGATTGAAGAACGTGTACGTTCGCTTGCACTAGCATTTGATACAGTGCGTTTCCGCTTTAACAAGAAGATTGTTAGACTAAAGTTTGCAGACTACTTTGGCAACTGTGATATTTTCCAAACAGAGAAAGCAGTGTTTGGCATTGCTAAGTCAGATGGATCGCATCAGTCGCACAGTCTAGTAAATGGACTGAGTGTAAAGAGCGGTACACACATTGACCATTTCCTATCAACTATTATGCAAGAGTTACGTGACACACTAAAGCGCCGCAAGAAAGTAGACATTACGGCAGCACGTTTAAAGCAACACTTGCGAGTACATGCTATTGTAAACGGCTTTCCTGCACTAAAGTTTGATTCACAAACAAAAGAACGTGTAACAAACTCATCCGCAGAATGTCGTGCAGCCATTGGCGAAATTGACAGCAAAAAGATTGTTTCTAAGTTGATGAAGAACGAAGACTTGATCAACGAGATTTGTGCATATACTAAAATGCAAGAAGACTTGGCTGCTAAGAAAGACTTAGGTAAACTTGAAAAGTCTAAGAAAGTAAAGTCAGACAAGTACTTTGCGGCAATTGGACATCGCACAGATAGAATTTTTGTAGTAGAAGGTGACTCAGCTAGTGGTGGCTTGATTAAATGCTTAGGACGCAAAGGCAATGCGTTTTATGCACTTAAAGGTGTTCCGCTTAATGTGCTAGAAGTATCGCATCAAAAGTTTATGGCGAACAAAGAGCTTAGTGAACTGTACACAATTATTACTACATTTCCAGATGCAGAAATTTGTTTAGCAACTGATGCTGACGCAGATGGCATGCGTATTACAGGACTAGTATCGCTGTTTATGTACAAGTACTTTCCGGAGCACCTAAACAACGGCAAGATGAAGATACTACGTACTCCTATTGCAATTGGTAAAAAGAACAACGAAGTAAAAGAATGGGCATATACGTTTAGTGATGTAAATAAAATTGACCATAAGTTAGACGTAAGCTACGTAAAAGGATTAGGTAGCTGGAGTGAAAAAGATTTAAGACATATCATTGACGCAGACACAATGGATGAAATGTTGCCAACAGTAAGCATTGCTGACACAGACCTATTTACAAATTGGTTTAGTAGTGGCACAATTGATTACCGCAAAGAGCAACTCCTACAGAGTGCGCCATTTGATATTATGAAGGTATAAGACATGACAAAACAAATACCATTAGAAGGCTTTTTTAAGAACGAATACATTGACTTTTCAGTGTATGACAACGTTCGTAAACTGGCAAACTATATTGACGGACAAAAGAACGCAAGTCGTAAGATTGTACACACAGTCCTACAACAGAACATTGACAAGTTTGTTAAAGTAAGCAACTTAGGTCCTAAGGTACAAGACTATGCACAATACTTGCATGGTAGCTTAGAAGGCACTATCGTTAACATGACTGCAAACTATGTAGGCAGTGGCAACAATATTCCATTGCTCGAAGGTGATGGTAACTTTGGATCATCGTTTATTAACGATGCGGCTGCTACACGTTACATCTTTGCACGTATGAATCCAATCCTAAAGCAACTTTATGTTAAGGATGACTTTGTTAACTTAGAACATCAGGATTTTGAGGGTGCTAAGATTGAGCCACGCTATTATGTACCAGTATTGCCTATGCTTGCTATCAATGGCAGCGAAGGTGTGTCAATTGGGTTTGCACAAAAGATACTTCCACGTAAGCCAAAAGAAATACTCAAATGGGTAAAACAACGTGCGACAGGTGAGCGTATTACTGCTAACCTTACTCCGCATTGGGAAGGTATGAGTTGTGTTGTTAACAAAGGTGAAAGCAAAGTCCAGTGGGAGATTACAGGTAGCTTTACACGCAAGACTAAGCACCGTATAACAATCGATTCGCTTCCGGTGGGTTATACACTCAAACAGTATCAAGCAGTGTTAGAGCGGCTCGTTGACGACAAAGTAATTAAAGACTATGATGATCTAAGTGACAATGATGTATTTGCATTTGAAATACAAGTAGATCGTTCGTTTGGTGAACGTACAGACGAATGGATTATGACCAAACTCAAGTTGATTAAGAAAGTTACAGAAAACTTTACTTGTATTGACCAAGATAATAAAATTGTTATTTTTAATAGTCTTAAGGAACTGCTTGAAGCGTGGTATGTAAAGCGTATTGAGTACAACGACAAACGTAAACAGCACCTACTAGCTAGTATGCAAGAAGAAATGGACTATACTAACGCTCGTGCTAAGTTTATACAAGGTGTTGTAGACGGTGATATAGAACTACGTAACAGCAAAGAGGCAGCAGTAATTACACAAGCCGAAGCATATGACGTTATACTGCAAGGGCGTGTTAAAGGCTTCTTAGGGCTTCCTATGCGCAGTTTAACAACAGAAGAAATAGCAAAGCTCAAAGCAAAAGCAAAAACACTTAAAGCTGAAATATCAGCATACAGTAAGTATACATTTGAACAAATCCTTGTTGAAGATCTCACTACATTTAACTTTTAGTTCAACTTGATAAATACTGTAGTAAGTTAACAGGGAAATAACGAATGTCGCAAATAAACACATCAGAATTAGATGCTGCAATTGAAGCCTTAGGGGGTTCACTTAGCACGATAATTAATAGAGCACTTACGGTAGATGATATGCGTATGCAGTCATTAAGTTCAGTTGAATTCCAAGCTGACGCAAATGGCGTATATGGTAAAGGTTTACAATGGAAAGGCGCAGGCCCAACTAAGCAGATGGTATACAGATCAAATCCTGATCGTATATGGACAGATGAGAGTATTGATATAGGATCAGAAGCAGCCTATATGATTGGAAATACTCCTGTTTTAAGAATGGGCGAGCTCGGCGCTGGTGTGAGAATGAGTAGTTTAATAACTACTGGTACATTGCAAAATTTAAATACAAGTGGCAATTTAAACATTGACGGCTACGTATTTTATAATACAGATTCAGAATCGTTTGCTATTGGTACAGAAGCACCAAATGGTAAGTTTGCTTTGGCAACATTAGATGCTGAATTTATTGTAGACACAGAACCAGGTGCAGTTAAACTAGGTACATGGACTGCTGATGACCTAAAACTTATCACAGATGATACAGCTAGAATAGTTATATCTGCAACAGGTGATGTTAAGATTGGTGCAAGCACTGATCCTTCAAATGTTGTAGTACACGGTAAACTAGGTGTAGGTGTCAAAAATATGGACAACGATGTTTCTATAGCATCAAAAGGTCCAATAATGATCGAAGGCAAAAAAATCTCCAACGGAGACGACATTCCAGAAACGGGGACATACAGACAAGGTGATATTGTATATAATAATAATGCAGTTGCAACAGGGTATGTTGGTTGGGTCTGTGTAAGAGCCGGTACGCCGGGTGAATGGAAAGCCTTTGGACAAATATCTGCATAAAACAAAAGAAGAAAAAGACACAGTAAGAAACAAACAGATAGTATCGCAAGTTGAGCGATGGGACTTGTTTGCGAGACTTTTTCCTACTGTTTTTCTAATAATTACGGTAATTCTTATTGTAGCCGGAATCATAGATTTCGACACTGCATTCTTTGTGGGATTAGGGTTATTTGCTGTTACAGCAGTGACTTGGTGGTTCTGGGCAATCTATACAATAAAACATCTAGTTTATACGCTAAATACTGCTAGTGAGGGACTAAAAGAAGTTAAAGATGAGTTTGTAGAGATAAACAAATCAATACAGGAAATGCGCAATGACGAGTCATAAGAAGTTTATAATGATTAAAGCAATGCTTAATATCATAAGTGGTATTAGTCTTGCAACCATTATATGCTTAGGTATTGCGTATATGAGCTTCGATAATGCATTTGTATTTACAGATACACAAATTGGCGTTACAAACAATCCAATTGAAGAAGATCAAGACATAGAGTTCTATATGATAGGCTCAAAGAAGTATCAGTGCAACAGCACAGCCGCATATGGCGTAGCACATGCAATAGATGGTTCACACTCACACAAACTAAACACATTTACAAAACGATACATACAAGCAACATCACCAGGTGAAGCTGTTGAAAACGGCTGGCATATGAAAGTACCGGACGATATGATACACGGTGGAGAATATCGTGTTAGTATGACAGGCGAATTTGAATGTATATACTTGATATTCAAAACACACAAATCACAAGAATTTGCCAACATCTATTTAAAAGTAGAACCGCGCCTCACCGCTAAATAAATTTATGTTAGTAATTGGCAACGGCGAAAGTCGCACCTCAATTGATATTAATAAATTACAAGGTCCCAAGATAGGATGCAATGCAATCTTGAGAGACTTTAAGGTTGACCATCTTGTATGCGTAGATCGTCCAATGTTGCAAGAAGCACTCAATAGTACCTATCATAAAAACTCATCTGTGTACACACGCAGGCGTAATTGGGTACAATATAGGCTTGAAAAGAACATAAGGATGGTTCCGAGCTTGCCTTATCAAGGATCTGAACGTCCAGATGATCCTATACATTGGGGTAGCGGACCATACGCAGTACTAATAGCTGCATTATTAGCAACAGATGATATTCGTATGATTGGGTTTGATCTGTACAGTCAAAATAACACTGTAAATAACATATACAAAGACACAAAAAACTATATTGCAGCAAGCAAGCGTCCAGTTGATCCAAGATATTGGATACACCAAATAGGAAAAGTATTTAAACACTATCCAACTAAGAAATTTACCATATATCAAGACAAATTTGAACTACCATCAGCCTGGACCCACCCAAATGTTTCGCTTGACAATATAAGTAATCTATAGTATACTATACGTAAGGACTTAGCGTCAACCCTTCTAATTCTGCCGCTTACATAATAAATTAATAGGAGAACATTATGGGAAAACATTATAGCACTAAGCATTACGGACACAACATTGGACTATCAGCGGTATTTAGACAGCCTAACGCAGATCATTCACACTGTCACTTACTGCATGGTTACAGCCTAGCATTTACATTTACATTTGGATGTGATGAACTAGACAATAAAAACTGGGCAGTAGACTTTGGTGGGCTAAAACCGCTTAAAGCATGGCTAGAAGATCACTTTGATCATAAGGTAGCAGTAGACGCAAATGATCCAGAGATGGAAACTATGCTAATGTTACAAAACTTAGGACTAGCAGAAATTAGAGTATTTGAAGGCGTAGGTGCAGAGAAGTTTGCCGAACATGCCTTTAACTTTGCAGACAAACTTATACGTGAAGCAACAGATAATCGTTGTTATTGTGTAAGAGCAGAATGTGCAGAACACGGAGCAAACTCCGCGATATATGAAGCATAATGAACTATGTTGTCTGTTTAAAATACGGAACAAAATATTCAGCAGAATATGTTAACAAGCTCTACAATGGTGTAAAGCGTAATTTAACAATTCCGTTTGAATTTGTATGCTATACTGAAGATGCTCGAGGTATCGATAATGGTATTAGAATTGAACCAATACCACTAGTACCAGGAGTCGAAGGATGGTGGTACAAACCTATGTTCTTTAATCCAAAGTTAGGATTAGATGGAACTATATTATTCTTTGATTTAGATGTAGTTGTATTTAGAAACATAGATAACTTTTTTACTTACAATCCAAACCAGTTTTGTATTATACGCGACTTTAATCGACATGTAGTACGCAACTATAATAAGTTTAACAGTAGTGTATTTAGGTTAACTACAGGACAACACAGTCATGTATATACAGAGTTTATGCAAGATCCATCAATACCTATAAAAAGATTTCCAGGCGATCAAGACTGGTTACGAGCAAAGATACCAGATCAAACATATGTGTATTGGCCAGATGAATGGATACAAAGTTATAAGTGGGAAATGCGTAACAAACCTAAATTTAACAGAATGCCTCGTGGACAACGAGATTTTGAAACTAATGGTGATCCTATAGTTTTAAATGATACAAGTGTAGCAGTATTTCACGGCGAACCATTAATGCATAACTGTAAAGACAAATGGGTACGGGCAAATTGGATTTGACAAAGATACGAAAACGTGTTATACTAGCTATACAATGGTACAAACAACTCAGGCAACATCCACACTATGCATGGTACAACTGTATAGCGTGGGCAATTTACAATTCAGGCACACACGAGCTAGACGGCTCATACAGGAAATGGTAACATATGGATCTTAAATTTACAACATGTGGTGATTATATGCAACAAGAAGTACAACGTATTGGCTTTGCTTGCAAATACATGCATCCAGACCAAACACAGAAGAAGAAAGTTCTTGAAGAAATTCAACGACCGCTAAATACTCGTAGCACAACAGTACAGTGGCTTAATCGACAGACACGTGATGTTGCTGAAGAACGCTTGTGGGACTTGATGGTCCATAACATTGCGTCATACAAAAGGTTGATTGAATATGTGGGATCTCTTCCACTTGAACTTAGGATGGTTCGACTTGGTTCTGATGTACTTCCTGTTTATACCCAGCGGGATTGGTCTTATTATTGGCAGCGTCCTGACGTTATTGCCTACGCAGAGCGAGCGTTCGCAGAAGTCGGCGACACGGCAAGAGCCCTCGATGTCCGACTATCGATGCACCCAGGCCAATTTACTGTACTTGCAAGCGACAACGAAGAAATAGTAGAACGATCAATAGAGGAGTTTGAATATCATGTGGATTGCATCAGGTGGATGGGCTACGGCCAACAATTCCAAGACTTTAAGTGCAACGTACACATCTCAGGCCGCAAAGGTCCAGCCGGTATCAAAGCCGCCCTCAAGCGGTTATCGCCAGAGGCGCGAAACACCATTACAATCGAGAACGACGAAAACAAGTGGGGCATCGACAGCAGCCTCGAACTTGCCGACGACCTCGCACTTGTACTCGACATACACCACCACTGGTGCCGTGAAGGTTCATACCTCCAGCCAACCGACGATAGATTTGCTCGCATAGTAGATAGCTGGCGTGGTGTGCGTCCTGCAATACATTATTCGTACAGCAGAGACACAGCACTACCCGAAGGCTTTGCACACGACACAATGCCAGACTTTCCTGCACTACTAGAAGCAGGACACAAGAAAGCAAAACTACGTGCGCACAGTGACTACTATCCTAATCAACTTGTTAACGACTATGCATTGAGCTTCTTGCCATATGCAGATATTATGTGCGAGAGCAAGTGTAAGAATCTTGCAAGCATTGCACTATATAAATACAATACGGAGAAAAATAATGAACAACTATTTGAGCAAAATGTACGGTCGTCAATCCAAGAACACTGCACAGCCTACTGACAAAAACCCTAATCGTGTTAGCGGTGGACTACGTGCGCAAGGCGCTGACATGTTTGAAATGTTAGGTGAAGACGGTAGCGTACAAAAGATTCCTACAGAAGCATATGTACGTTCATTGGAAGATCAGTCAAGAAAGCAGCGAGCGGCTATCACTGTATTAGAGCGTAAGCTAACTCGCTGTGAAACCTCAATTGAACAATTAAAGAGTGCTATTTCGCGTTCTTAGCAAGCTTCAATACTTCAGCTACTAGGTCTGCTTTTTTCTTTCTTTTGTCAATATCAACATTGTAGTTTGCTAATGCAAAATCTTCTAAGCCTTGTTTGGTAAGTTTTGATAAACTTGCCTTTGTTGCTTTAACAGTTTTTGCTTCAACTTCTACAATCTTTTCAATTTTAACCTTATCTGTTACTGGAGCCGCAATGTGTTCTTTTGGAACAGCAACGTCTTCAGCTTTAACAAATAATTCTGTAAACCATTTAAACATAATTAATCCTCCTAAGGAACTACTATTTACATAAATATTAGTCAGGAGGATACAAAAATGGTTAGAAAATGGATAAATGAAAGATTAAAAGAGAGAACAACAATGGATGGCGCAGTATTAGTAGGCGCTGGAATTGTATTCCTTATCTTTAAACCACTAGCAAGTATTGTAGCATATGGCGCTATTGCGTATGGCGCTTGGACAATCTGGAAATCAGAATAATTACAGCTTACCGATAGGCGTAGTACTAGAAGCAGTCATATTCCAAACCTGTTTCTTTTCTACGCCTTTCTTTTGAGCAAATACTTTAGCATCACAGTTACTACAAACATGAAAATAGTTATTGCTTAGACGCTTTGGATCCATACTACCTCTAGTGCGTTCAAACTCTGCATCACAGCTATCGCATCTAAACACACATATAGTTTGTTCACGCTTGTAAACATGTTCCTTGCCTGTTTTACTTTTTCGAACGTGCCGGGTTTGTTTTTTAAATTCTCTTATAAACATAAGTATATTTACATTAAGATTACAAAATTAAATAATAAATACTATCATAAGAAGGATCATTTCATGAGCATCGTTACACTAACAGACACAGCAAAAGCACAAATAGACACAATATGTGAAGATAACGAGTGTTATGCTGTTACGTTAAACCTTAAAGGCGGTGGTTGTGCAGGCTTTGAGTATGAATGGGCTACTATTTCTAGTCCAGAAGACCTAAATGACAATGATATAATTCTAAAAACAGATAAAAATTGCACTTTCGTAATAGGCGCACACAGCGTAATGTTTCTAGCAGGTACAGAAATAAACTATAAAAAAGATATTATGGGATCACAATTTGAAGTAAACAACCCAAATGCACAATCAGCTTGTGGATGTGGTGTAAGTGTAAATTTTGATATGGATAAGCTGGCAATCCCAGCAGAATAAACGGAGCAATATAAATGGCAAAGCAACAAATTGATATCGGCATTGAAGGCAACGACGGAACTGGTGACAGTATACGCGAGTCGTTTCGTAAAGTAAACGAAAACTTTCAAGAGCTATATGCAGTTTTTGGTATCGGTGGACAAATATCGTTTACTGACTTAAATGACACACCAAATACATACGAAGGCAATGAAAACAAAGTTCCTTTAGTCAAATCAGATGGTAGTGGGTTAAACTTATTACAACTTGCTTCGGACAATAGTTTAGATGGCACACCAGATACAATTGGGTTTGACTTTAGTGTAGATGGTAAAGTAATTGTTAAACAGCTTGTTTCAAAAGTTTCAAATGACCCTGAACCTATTTTAGGTGGTCCACTTGATGCTGCAACACAACCTATTGCAAACGTAAGAGTTACTCAAGCAGCTATTGATACATTTAACTCAATACACGGAACTAATCTTAACACAGGTTCACTAGTTATTGATAAAGCATATGCTGACAGAAACTATCAACAAAAAGATGTTGCAGGCGGCGGATTACGTTTAGGTGACGAACCTGCTGATGCTAGTGGATATGTGTATACTGCTTCAGGCTTGAGTTTAGGCAACTTAACTATTACAGCTCATGGATTAACAGAAGCATTTAACGGTGCGGGATTTAGATTTAATTCAACAGGAACTGACCCGTTTGGCGTTGTGTCAGGCACTACATACTATATTAACGTTATTGACGTCAATAGTATTGGTCTATATGCAACAGAAGATAATGCTGTTAATGCAGAAGGAAGAATATTACTAAGTGGCGGATCGGGTACATTTTCAATTACTGATGCAGCATATGATGCAGACCTAGAAGGTTATTGGTTAGAAAATGTTGCTATACCACGTAAGAGTATCGTAAGACGTCAAGGTGATGACATGACAGGTGCGCTTAACTTGTTTGACCATCCAGGCGAATTATCAGGTACAGGTTTACCAAACGGCATTGATGATTTACAAGCAGCTACAAAACTATATGTTGACAACGTTGCAGCATCAAGTACTGTTAACTTATATGTAAGTACAGCAGGTTCTGATGCTCAAACATTTACACCAGATGGAAAAGAAGGTCGTTCACCAGGATACGCATTTAAAACAATTAATGCAGCAGCACGTAAAGCAGAAGAATTAATTATTGCTGCTCCACCTGAGCCAGGTCCGTATATGCAGACTATGGAATATGCAGCAGGCGGAACACTTGCATCAACAAACACTGTTGGTATTGCAAGTCCAGTAGCTGATCGTGCAAATGCAAGAGCAATTATTGTTGCTAACAAAGAATTTATTGCTAAAGAAGTTACAGGGTATGTTGATGCAACATTCCCAGACTTTGCAGGAACATACAGTTTAGAAATTTGTCAACGTGATGTTGGATTTATTCTAGACAGTGTAAGTTTAGATGCGCTACTAGGTAACAATGCTAACTATCTTTCACGTTGGGCCGGTGTACGCTATTACTCAAATGTTAGTGCGCAGAAAGCAATTGGCTCACAGCGAGTAGAAACTATTGCAGGTATTGAATATGCTAAAACACTAGTTACACAGTATATTTTAACTAACACTGCACCAGATACATTATATCAAACTAGAGTACCGCAAGTAACTAACTTGCCATTACCAGATTCTAGTGCTGACGAAGTAATTGGCGCAAAGATGGATGTTGTACTTGCTGTTATTAATAACGGAGTATTAGATGCTCCACAAATTATTGACGGTACTACTAATTATAAAATTAATGTTAACAACGGTGGACTTGGATTTATTAAACAAGCAAATCCAGAAAACACAGATATTATTCCTGGTAAGGTTGTACGTGGTAGAAACTCAGGCGCTGTTGCACGTATTATTGATTACAAATATGAATCAGGACCAAGAGCAGTTAGTGTCGCAGGCACTGATGAAATTGAAGTACAATTACTAGAACCAATTGAGTTTGTTCCAGGTGAAGAATTAGAATACGGTAACTATGTACGTGAAACACAGATTTCAATTAGAGTTGAATCTGGTATTTACGAAGAAGACTATCCAATACGTATTCCTGCTAACGTATCAATTAAAGGTGACGAGTTCAGACGTTGTATTATACGTCCAAAGAAACGTATTTCACAATCACGTTGGGCAAATACATTCTTCTATCGTGATGCAGAATTTGATGGACTTATACTAGGTAAATCAAACATTACTAGTGTTGATTTTGAACCGCAATTAGATGCATCAAGAACAGCTGGAACATATTCAGTAAGTTTATGGACAAGTGATAAACTAGGCGTAGATGCTGAATTTAGTATTGTAGTTAGTGCAGACGGTGCTATTGAAAGTATTGGTATTACTAATGCTGGTTCGCAATTCCAAAAAGACGAACGTATAACTGTAGCAGATGAACAATTAGGAACAGGCGGAGCCAATAGTATTACATTTACTGTTGCAGGTGTTCCAAACGGTATTGAATATGTAAATCCTTTAACAGGTGCAGTAGATGGATACTTTGGTTATCATTATTTGTCACGACCTGCTCAACTTAAAAATACAGGCGCTGGCTATGAAAACGTAGGCAAGTGGGAAACAAACGCTCTTACACTAATTGACAACAAAGAGTTTATTCAAGAGCAAGTTGTTAACTATATTGAAACAACATATCCTGCACTAGTAGGTAGTTATAGTAGAGCAAAATGTTTTAGAGATGCAGGCTTAATTGTTGATGCACTTGTAAAAGACTTCCGCAATGGTGGCAATGAATTTGCTCTCGAAGCGCAAGGACAATACTATGCTGGAGCAGTAGAAGCAGGAACAGAAGATGAAACTGTTGCAGGTATACAGCACATCTATACTGTAGCATCTCAATTAATAACTGGTACATCAGTATCTACACTTTACAACCAAGCTGGTGGCGGCGCGAGCGACAGAGTTTATGCAGAAGACTTATATAATGGATCAGGAGAGCCTGATGCATGGTCAACAGGAAAAATTTATAGACTAGGTAATGTTGTTAAATTTACAACTGGTCTTGGAATAGTAAATTACTATACTCCAACTAAAGAACATACAAGTCGTGCAACATTTGATGCAGCAGAAATTGCAGAATACTGGAGAGTAATTGACGGACCAGCAACTGTATTACAAAACTTACTTGATACTGTTAAATTTGCATTTAACGATGACTACAATCCACCACTAAGCAACACTGATATGGATGTATTCTTATGTAACGATGCTACAATTGTTCGTAACTTAACAGTACAAGGACACGGCGGATTTATGTGTGTGCTTGATCCAGAAGGTCAAGTTTTAACTAAATCACCATACATACAAACTGGTTCAAGTTTCTCACAATCACTTAATAAGCAAGCGTTTAGAGGCGGATTGTTTGTTGATGCGTTTGTTGGTAACTCAGCAGTACAAGTTATTGAAAAAGTTGGTGGCAGTAACTTTAGAATTAAAATTAAGAGTTTAGGATCACCTACAGACCCACAAGGTTTGTACGTAAGACGTCCTGAAACACCAAGTGCATTTTATATTGATGGTAGACGTTTCCAAGTTAACGCAGTTACAGCATACGACAAATCATTAGGTACAGCAGAACTTATATTAGATCCAAGTTCAAATACTAGCACAGGATTTACTGGAATTACTAGTACACTAGCAACTGGTATTGATCTAGACTCAGTAGGAACATTTGAATTTGATAGCGTAAAGTGTGCTAGAGATACTGGATACATTTTAGACGGCATTACATTTGATTCAGCATTAGGTACAAATTATAATAGTGTATACAACGGTCTTGCTTATCAAAGAGCAACAGGATCGTATGTACAAAATAATCAACAGTCACAAACTACAACAGCTATTACAAAAGGTAAAACTGAAGTAGCAGCACTAACTGAAGTAGCAGATAGCGCAACAGCATTAGCAAGATCAAATGCAGGCTTTGATGAAGTTATTGATATTATCAATAACGGTACACAGAGTGTAAGTGAGCCAGGTGATGGTGTAGCAGATGCACTTGCTTTCCCTAGCCCAGCAACACTTCCGACAACAGACGCAGATGATGCTGCTTCAAGACTACAAGCTAACAGAGCATTTTTAGCAGCAGAAGTTGTTGCATTTGTAAACAACAATACTCCTCCAGCAGGATACAATCAAACTAAATGTGCTAGAGATGTAAGATACATTGTTGATGCATTAACATATGATATTCTTTATGGTGGTAACAGTGGTACAGTAACTAACGCTATGGCATACTTAGATGGTGCAGCAGCTCAGTTACCAGAAGCACAAAGACTTGCTACAGCAGCAGCATACGCACATTTAGCAACAGTTGTAGCGGCAGTTGTTACAGACGCAACAGGCACTTCTAGTACAACTCCACAAGCAGGAAATGCAGAAGTACAAGTTACAACAGGTGCAGCAGCAACAGCAACAGAAGGTAATGCACTAGATGCACTACTACAAATTATTGAAAATGTTGTTACAGCAGGCAACTTAAACAGCTTGCCATTAGTTGTTAATCCAGATCTAACAGCACTTTCAGTAAGTGCAGAATTACAAGATGCTGCTAACGATATTATTAATAACAGACAGCTAATTATTAATCGTGTTGTACAAAGTGTAGACGCACCATTACCAATTACATTACAAACAGCTGGTAACAGAAGTATTTTAGGTAACGACTTTACACAAGTTAACGATTTAGGATACGGACTCGTAGCAGCCAACGGTGCGCTATCAGAGATGGTTAGTATGTTTACATACTACTGTCATGCTAGTTACTATTCAAAGAATGGTGCTGAGATTAGATCACTAACAGGTTCAAGTTGTTATGGTGAGTTTGGTCTAGTAGCTGAAGGTAGTGATCCAAACGAAATCCCAGATTCAATACAATTGTATCAAGATATGACACAGCCAATGCGAGCGTTTGATGTTGATGTTATCTTGTCCACAACTGGATTGTTAAATCTAACAGCAGGTGAAACATTAACACAAGCTATTACTGGTTCAACAGGAGAAGTTGCAGTTGCAACAAGCACAACAGGCGGATCAAATGTTATATACGTAACAAATATTACTGGTGCGTTTGATACAACTAATGAACTAACTGGTAGTGTAAGTGGCGCACTAGGTGCAGATAGTGTTCCAACACAAATTGACTCGAATGGTTATGATAACTCAAAGGAAAAACTAGCAGTCTATGTGTACGATGCAAAAGATGTACCGTCAAACAGATCAGAAGTTAACATTTATCATCCAGCTAGGCCAGCGTTCGCACGTTACGAAGTTGCAAACGCAGAAATTGTTAGTCATGTTGTTGGACAATATCCGGACATTGACGGCGATGCAATTCAAACAGTAGCAGATGCCGCGGCAACTGGATTTGACTTTACACTTATTAAAACAATTAGTGGTGGATATCAAGTATCGGCAACAGCAGCACAACTGGCAGCAACTTCAAATTATGATGTAGGTGATACTTTTGTAGTACCTGGTGACCAATTGGGTGGTGTAACTCCTGCAAACGATGCAACAGTTACAGTAGACTCGGTAGCACTAGTAACAGGTGTAATTGAAACATTTAGTGTAACTGGTACAATAGCTGCTGAAGATAGTACTCCAATGAATAGCGGACAAGTTTACAAATTAAACTTTAGTACATCTGATGCGCAATTTAGTGCAAACGGACTATTAGAAATTGTACCGTTTAACACAAATATAGTTTACTACAGAAACCAAACACATATTATTAGTGACCTAGCTCGTCCAGATGTATTAACTATTCGTCCAAGTACAGCATTAACGTTTGATGAGAATCCAGGCTTTGTTTATAGAAGTATTAGTTTCTTAACAAGTGACAGTATTGGTGACGAGTTACCTGCTAATACTTCACAAGCAGGTCTTGATAGCACTTACGACTTTATTAGACTAACTGTAAATGCAGCAAAAGCTCAAGAGGTAATTGGAAATATTACAGACGGTGGTGTAGCACTCACAGGAGGTACTACAAAAGGTGGCACAGCAGGCGATACTACAATAGCAGTACAACCTTGTGATGCAAACGAAATCTTTAGACTTAACAATAATACAAGAACTCCTACATCAAATAGACCTGCAGGATGGACAGTTGATAGTTTAACTACCGAAGCTCCGATTATTACTTGGGATGGTAAAAAGCATTATGTATTCAACTATCGAGGAGTAGAAGGAACAACAGTTGTAGAAGGAAGCGAGTCAAACGATTACGCTATTGTTGACTTAGTTGATTATGAAACAATTAACCCAACTAATACACCAGGGATTAATAGTACAGTTGTATTAGGCTCTGAACTTGTTACACTTAGAGGCGGTTTGAAAAATGGCGCAACAGGTAGTGTTACTGTTAACATTAGTACATGTCGTGCAACAGGACACGACTTCTTAGATATTGGCACAGGCGGATTTAACTCAAGTAACTATCCAAATGTTATCTTTGGTGAGCCAGGAGAAAAGAAGGAATCTAACGAAGTTGTTGAAAAAGGCAAAGGTCGAGTATTTTATGTAAGTACAGATCAAAACGGTATCTTTAGAGTTGGTAGATTCTTTAGTGTAGACCAAGGTACTGGTACAGTTACATTTAGTGCATCACTTGCACTTTCAGATGTTGACGGACTAGGATTTAAACGTGGTGTTGTTATTACTGAATTTAGTACAGACACAGCGATGGTAGACAATGCTTCAGATACAGTACCTACAGAAAGTGCTGTACGTGGTTACGTAAACAGACGCTTAGGTTACGATGTAACTGGTGCTCCAGTTGCTAACAAACTAGGGCCAGGTGTGCTTGCTCCAAACGGTGCTGTTCCAATGACAGACGATTTGAATGCAGCAGGTAATACAATTACTAACTTGGCATTGCCAGTTAACTTAGCAGATGCGGCAACTAAAGCATATGTCGACAGCGGACGTGGAGACATGGACGAAATCAAAGATTTACGTAGTGTCGAATATAACGGTGTTGTTGCTAATCAGTTGTTAGTTTCAACAGGACTTAAAAAAATAATACTTGATGCAGGAAGTATATTAGGCAGTGGCTTTGCAGCTGGTGACGTAATGACAGGAAGTGTATCAGGAGCAACTGGTACTGTTGTTGATGTAATTACAGGATTAGTTGGTATTGAAGGTAACATTGTTGAAGTTAGTTATACTGTTGGTACTGGAGAGTTTAGTGACGGTAAACCAGCAGATGGTTTGGCAGCAGATGTAATTACAGCACCTGGTGGTAAACAAGGTAATGTAGTTGATGGTCCAGTTGATGAATGGGCTAACGGTGTTGCTGACGGAGCAAGTGATATTGTTCTAACAACAACTAGAACAGGCGGTCCTGGAAGACAAACTTCTATTAACATGCAAATTGCTGGTACTACAATTACTAATAGTGAAATTAGTGGAACAGCACAAATTGCACAAAGTAAACTTAATCTAAATGCAGCAACTACAAGAGCTAATGCTACTGGTATTGCACAATCAGACTTAGGTAGTACATCGTTTGATAGTGCCAAGTTTGACGTTACAGATGGTTGGGTGACTGTTAAAGCAGGTAGTGTTCCAATTACTGACTTACAAAATATTGGAACTGATACAGTACTTGGTAGATCAAGTATTGGTTCAGGTGCAGTTGAAGAAGTATCGTTTGCAACAGTAGTTGATGAAGGATTAGGTCTAGTAGACGGTGACTTTACTGGCGAAATTGCAGATTCAAGTGATCCAGGCGAAGCATTAATTAAAACTGGTTCAGGAACATATGGTATTTCAAATGTAACTACATCAGGCGAAGTTAATAGTATTCTTAAAACAGATGCTAATGGTACTATACAAGCTAACTCACTAATACTTGGAGGTGACTCAAGCTATGAAGTACTAAGTTTAGATAGCTTAACACTACAAGTTAAAACTCCGGCACAAGGATTGATATTTACAGCAGTTGGTGGCACAGGAGGAGCATCACCTACATACCCAGATATGTTAATTAATGGTAGTGTAGGTATTGGTGGAACTACTATTACCGAAAGTATACTTCAAAGTACTTCAAACTTTAACGCAGAAAAACGTTTAGGTGTTGACTGGATTTACAGTAGCTTTATTGAAGCACCAGGCGAGAAAGCCGCTGCAAGTACAGGTTTAGCAATTGGTGCAAACACAGGTAAAACTACAGCAGGACAAGTAGGTATTGTTACTGCTGACACTGGTTCGAGTTCAAGTGTTGTTCCGGCTATCTTTAGTTCAACAGGCATAGTACCAGACACAGACAATACATATGACATTGGTAGTGCAACTAAGAAGTACAAAGATGTTTATGCAACATTGTTCCGTGGTACTGCTACTGAATCATACTACGCTGACTTGGCAGAGAATTACTTAGCTGATGCAGAATATGCTCCAGGAACAGTAGTTGAGTTTGGCGGAGATGCTGAAGTTACACAAAGCACAACACACGGTACACATCGTGTAGCAGGTGTTGTATCTACTAACCCAGCACACTTAATGAACTCACAATGTGAAGGCGATAATGTTGCTGCAATAGCACTACAAGGGCGTGTACCTTGTAACGTAATTGGTAAAGTTGCAAAAGGCGATATGCTAGTAGCAAGTAATATTCCAGGACATGCAATTGTTAATAACACTCCAGGAGTTGGTAGTGTAATTGGTAAAGCACTTGAAGATAAATTAGACGGCGAACGTGGTACAGTTGAAGTTGTAGTAGGTAAGCACTAATGGATAAGAAAGCAATAGACAGACTAATTAAAACTGGCGTAAAAGCCAGTAATGATACTAAAAATCCGCAGGGTAGGCAAGTTGTCCACACTGCGGGTAAACTAAGAATACAAGTAAACAAGGGAGCAGACCGTGGCCAAACAAACCGTTAATTTAGGGACTAGTGCAAACAAAGGTGACGGTGATCCGTTGCGCACAGCATTTGATAAAGTAAATGATAACTTTGATGAGCTTTATGCTAGAGATATAAACACTGACTTTAGTGCTAGTGTGTTTGGTGATGATAGTACATTACTAGTAGACGCAGTTAACAACAAGATTGTTGGTCCAGTAGAAACAGCAAGTGTAGATGCAGTAAGTTTAAGAACAAGTGCGACAAGTATAGCACTTGGTAGCAATGCAGGTAAAACTAATCAAGCAAACCTCGCAGTAGCAATTGGTA
>Ga0228674_1000775_pt1 | contig 20722 bp, 19 predicted proteins | sample 1D_rmetaG_FD_189054 | JGI IMG/M metagenome (GOLD analysis project Ga0228674, IMG submission 189054) | Seawater microbial communities from Monterey Bay, California, United States - 1D_r | ecosystem: Environmental > Aquatic > Marine > Coastal | place: USA: California | collected 2016-09-26
TATATCTCTCACCGTCTTTTCTACTTTTTGTTTTGTCATCATCGCTTCCTCTTGGAGTTAACGATGAACTAAAACTGTCTCTTACGCAATTAGCCTATTTGGTCCACATAGTGTTGACGGGGTACAGTTTTAGCCCCTTGGCTGATTAAACTGGCTAACTTCGAAAACGTGATATCAGAGCTAAATAGTATTTGATGATCATGACTGACCACTGTCCGAGATATTTGGTCGTCATTTTTCTTATCTTTTTCAGCCTCTGTCGATAAGAAATAAACTCGGTTGCTACCAAATTCAGAGCGATAACGTTGACCAGCTAGGGCGTTATAGTCCTGTTGTGGAGACATGGCAAGTAAATTACCTAAACCGACCAAGTCTAAATGGCGATCAGCATGTTCAGAGATAGCATTACCATAGTAGCTTGTTAATCCTTCCATACGGGCAGCTTTAATGTTGGGCCAGCTACCATCTGTGACGACAGTATTGAAACCATGCTCATTTAAGGCAAGCGCTACCATACGTGAAACAGGATTGGCACCAATAATTAAAAAGCCAGTATCGTCAGGTTCAGCCACATTAAGCATTTGAGCTAGGAACTTAGCAGTTGTGCCTTGCACAACCACAGTACCAATAATAATAGTAAAGGCCAAAGGCACAAGGAGCTCAGCCTCGGCAACACCTTGTTCTTGTAATCGAATGGCAAATAATGCAGTAACAGCGGCTGCAACAATACCGCGAGGCCCAATCCAACTTACCATAAATTTCTCTTGCCAAGAGAGTTCGGAACCTATAGTCGAAACGAAGACTTTAAGGGGTCGGGCAAAAAACTGAATAAAGATAAAGAGGCCTATCGCTGAGCACCCTAAAGCAGCAAATTGTGAAAAATCTAACCGTGCAGCCAATAGGATAAATAAGCCAGAGATTAATAAAATACTTAGACTTTCTTTGAAATCTAAAATATCGTCAACCGGAACGTTTTTCATATTGGCTAACCAGATACCCATAATAGTCACAGCGAGTAATCCTGATTCTTCAGATAAATGATTAGATGCAGCAAAAACGACAAAGACTAGACTTAATGTCGCGACATTATGTAAATATTCAGGCATTAAATGTTGACGTAAAACTAAGCCAAAGAGATAAGCAGGTATAACCCCGAGCAATATGCCAACAAGTAGGGTTTGTCGAAACATTAGTGCAGTATGGTCAAAAGAAGCATAGCCCTGTAGTTGAATCGACAAAATCACTTCGAAGACTAAAACAGCTAAAATAGCACCGAGTGGATCGATGACAATACCTTCCCAGCGTAGGATATTAGAAATCGTGGCATTCGGTTTGACAGTACGTAAAATTGGCACAATCACTGTTGGGCCAGTGACGACCATCAAAGCGCCAAATAAAATAGATAAAGGCCATGAAAAACCAACAATATAATGCGTGCCAATGGCGATAGCTGCCCAAGTGATGGCGACACCAATGGTTAAAATATTACGAACGACTTTTTTAACTCTTTAATCTCATCAAATTTACGCGTTAAGCTACCTTCAAATAAGATAACAGCCACCGATAAGGAAACCATGGGGAATAGAAGGTCACCGAATAAACCTTCTGGGTCGAGAGTCCCTGTCAAAGGACCTAAAACAATGCCAGCGATTAACAGAAAAACGATAGCAGGTAATTTGACCCACCAGGCAAACCATTGGCATAAAATGGCGACGATGCCAATAGTCGAAAGCGCGATAATCGCTTGCTCATGCATGTGAGCATCCTTTAAGTTTTATTATTTGGAGACCAATTCTACCTGATTAATTTGAACTTAGGATTAGCGAAATAGCTCAATTTCAGTGCGCCGATTATGGGCTCGACCCGTTTGCGTTTTATTCGACATAACAGGAATGGGTTCTAGATAAGAAGCGACTGTGATTAAAGATTCAGGTACGCCATTATCCATTAAAAAGTTCTTAACGACGGCGGCACGATTATCGGATAACGCTTGATTTAAGCGTTTTTTTCCATGGTTGTCCGTATGACCCGCTAAGGCAATTTTTCTAATACTAGGGTCAGCTTGGACAAATTTCACGACACGCATTAAGGCTGCTTTTTCTAATTCTCCAAGCTCATATTTTTCTAACTCGAAGTTAATGGTTAAATGCTGAATATCTTCAAACGAATAGGGCAAAAGATCAATTAAGCATGTTTCAAATTGAGGTAAAAAATCTTGTAAATGGACAGTAGACATCAAGACATTGATTTCTTGATTACTATGTTGGCTTAGATAAAAAATAGTAGGAAAACGGCCTTCATTAATGTGGTTTAACGCTTGTCGAGCGTTAACCCCTTCAATACGGAAGACACGTTGACCCTGCTTGGTTTGAATGATCACAAGATCTTGCCTTTGTTCGCTGTTTTGCCAAGGTGCTTCAGCGACTTCGAAGGTGACACTCCCTTTTTTGGAAGGCTGTGTATTCGTAGTATGGGTAAGTGAAAAAGGATGTCCGGCTATTTGACCAAATCTGGCTGTGCCAAAGTCACGGATGGGCTGACTCAAGCTGCACTCGATAGGGGTATTAATGAGCTCCCAAGTTGTGTCAGTAATGGCTGGCTGAAATTGTTCAGCTTGAACCCATAATGGCAGTAACAGAAAACAGTATAAAAAGCTTTTTTTTATCATTAATATTTTAGTAGCGAATGAACAGGGTAAGACGTCAATTTAGAGCGGCCATCTAAAGGTCCTAACTCTATTAGAAAGGCAGAAGCAATAATCTCGCCACCTAACTTTTCAATTAATTGACAGCTTGCCTGTGCCGTACCACCAGTGGCCAATACATCATCAATAAGTAAGGTTTTATCATTACGCGTAACGGCATCACTATGAGCCTCAAGTCCAGTGCTACCATACTCTAAGTCATAATCCACGCGTTCGACATTGGCAGGCAGTTTTCCTGGTTTGCGCAGTGGGATGAAGCCAACACCGAGTTGCTGGGCGACTAGGCTGCCAAAAATAAAGCCTCGCGCTTCCATGCCAGCAACGGCAGTAATCTCCGCTTTTAAATACGGAGACGCCAAGGCTTTGACGGCTTGTAAGAGGCTATCATGGTCCTTTAACAAAGGAGTAATGTCTTTGAAGACGATACCTGTTTTAGGAAAGTCGGCGATATCACGTATTTTTGTTTTTAATTGTTCCATATCAAGCAATCTAGTCAGTGTTAATTTATTATAGCGACTGAGAAATTATTCGCTAAAGTAATCAACAATAAATTTATGGTAAATAAAATGAAAGTGATTAGAACAATGATGGCCCTTTTCATCATGCTGAATTTGGCAGGCTGCTTCGGCGGGATGAAAAGTAAACCTGATGAAGCGCTTGTTGAGATAGAAACTCCACAGCAATTTTATGTCATCGATGTCGATCGAGGCTTAAAAGAACACGACCGTTCAGAAGGGCGTGTTTTATATTTAGTGCCAGTAGTTGTGACATCGCAGTTTCGTGCAAAAAATATTGTTTTTAAAGTTGAAGATAATGCTTTCCAACCTCAACCTGAACATGAGTTTTTCGATACGCCAGAAGAGATGTTTACAGTTCAACTTCAACGTTGGTTGACGAAAACAGGTTTTTTTAAACGTGTGGTGATGGATAAATCGCAGCAAGCAGATTACGTATTGGAAGTAGCTGTAACAGGGCTTTACGGCGATAAAAGAGAAGGCTTACCAGCCAAGTCCATATTAGAAATGCAGTTCTTTATGACTGATATGCATGCCACGTCAGAAGAAATTGTATTCCAAACAGGCTTACATATTGACATCGATATCGCTGAAACAACGCCGTCAAACACCGTAAATGGATGGAAAACAGGACTTAAAAAGCTAATGTCGACCTTAGAAGACGATTTAAGCAGTTATTTTTCTGATGAGACCCCCTAGAGTACTATCAGCATAAACGTGCATGAAATCGCCTAAAATGATAGGATTATGGTTTCGTTAAAAATAACGCCTAATATTGATTTGGATGATAAGTTAGATGACTGATGAAATTGCTTTAGAGTTGGACTCGATTGATATTGAAGATGAGATGAAGCAGTCTTATCTCGACTATGCAATGAGTGTCATTGTCGGTCGTGCATTACCTGATGTTAGAGATGGCTTGAAACCAGTCCACCGCCGTGTTTTATATGCAATGCGAGAGCTAGGTAATAACTGGAATGGCTCTTATAAAAAGTCGGCGCGTATTGTCGGTGACGTCATTGGTAAATACCATCCTCATGGTGATACTGCTGTCTACGACACGATGGTACGTATGGCTCAGCCATTCTCAATGCGTTATATGCTAGTCGATGGCCAAGGTAACTTTGGTTCGGTTGATGGTGACTCACCAGCAGCCATGCGGTATACCGAAGTGCGTATGGCTAAAATCACGCATGAAATGCTGGCGGACTTGGAAAAAGAAACCGTTGATTTTATTGCTAACTATGATGAGTCTGAGCATGAACCAGCGGTTTTACCCACTAAAATTCCTGCCTTATTAGTCAATGGCTCATCAGGTATTGCTGTCGGTATGGCAACCAATATCCCACCGCATAATCTAACTGAAATTCTCAATGCATGTATCGCCATGGTCGATGACCCAGAAATAGGCGTTGAAGGCTTAATGGAACATATTCCAGGTCCTGATTTCCCGACTGCTGCCATGATCAATGGTGCGAGAGGTATCAGCGAAGCTTATAGAACGGGACGTGGGCGTGTCCATATTCGGGCCCGTGCAGAAATAGAAACCGATGACAATACGGGACAGCAGAGTATTGTTGTTAATGAATTACCGTACCAAGTTAACAAAGCGCGGTTATTAGAAAAAATTGCCGAACTGGTTAAAGAAAAGAAAATAGAAGGGATCTCTGCTTTACGTGATGAGTCGGATAAAGACGGCATGCGTATGGTCGTGGTATTAAAACGTGGCGAAGTACCAGAAGTCGTTTTGAATAATCTTTACAAACAGACTCAAATGCAGACAGTCTTCGGCATCAACATGGTCGCGATTGTTGATGGCCAGCCAAGACTATTGGGCCTAAAAGATATTTTGGGCGCCTTTATTCGTCACCGTCGTGAAGTGGTGACACGTCGTTCATTATTTGAATTACGTAAAGCACGGGATCGTGCACATATCTTAGAAGGTCTAGCGACAGCCTTAGCGAATATTGATGAAGTGATCGAATTGATCAAATCGTCTCCAAACCCATCAGAAGCAAAAGCGGCCTTATTGGCACGTGGATGGGGTTCAGAAATGATTCTCGAAATGTTGGGTGCAGCTGGTGCTGAAGCATCACGTCCGGAAGGTTTAGATGCTGAATTAGGTTTAGTGGATGGTGTTTATAATTTATCAGCCACACAAGCACAAGCGATTTTGGATATGCGCTTACATCGCTTAACTGGTCTAGAACAAGATAAAATTTTAGAAGAGTATCGTGAAGTATTAGATGAGATCGCTAAATTATTAGCGATTTTGAGTGACCCAGATAATTTGATGGCCGTCATTCGTGAAGAATTAGTCAAGGTTAAAGAAGAATATGGTGATGAACGCCGCACAGAAATTTTAGATGCGCATCTTGATCTGACGTTAGAAGACCTGATCAATGAAGAAGAGATGGTCGTGACTTTATCACATGCAGGTTATGCCAAAACGCAACAACTCGATACTTATCAAGCACAACGCCGAGGAGGCAAAGGTAAGTCAGCGACTTCAATGAAAGATGAAGACTTTATCGAACATCTCTTCATCGCAAATACCCACGATACATTATTGTGCTTCTCAAGTGCTGGTAAGGTTTACTGGAAAAAAGTGTATGAATTGCCACAAGGTGGGCGAGCAGCCAGAGGCAAGCCGATTGTTAATTTATTACCGCTAGAAGAGGGTGAAAAAATTAATGCGGTATTAGCTATCCGTGAATTTGAGGCCGATAAATTTATTTTCATGGCCACTGAGTCGGGTACAGTTAAGAAAACGCCATTAGTCGATTACTCACGTCCGCGAGCAAACGGTATTATCGCGGTCGACTTAAAAGAAGATGATAAGTTAGTTGATGTCGCGTTGACAACTGGTGAATCAGACATCATGTTGTTTAGTTCAGGCGGTAAAGTCATTCGCTTTGACGAACGCGATGTACGTTCAATGGGACGTGTTTCTCGTGGTGTTCGTGGTATGCGTTTACCAGAGAAAGAAAAAATCATCTCCTTGATTATCGCCCATGAAGAAGATGGCGCTATCCTAACAGCGACAGAATATGGTTTTGGTAAGCGTACTCATTTGGCTGAATACCGTGTTCAAGGTCGCGGTGGTCAAGGTATCATCTCAATTCAGACGTCAGAACGTAATGGTAATGTGGTCGGTGCAGTTCAAGTCCTCGATGAACATCAAATTATGCTCATCACAGATGGTGGCACACTAGTACGTACACCGGTTAAAGATGTTTCGATCGTAGGTCGAAATACCCAAGGTGTTAAGTTGATTAACTTAACCAAGAAAGAGAAGTTAGTCGGCCTTGAGCGTGTATTAGAGGTAGAAGACCAGGGTGAGGTTGATCCTAGCGACAACGAAACAACGCCAGAATTAGAAGATGAATAGGCGAACTAAGATGAATATGACAATGCGATGGCAACGCTAGGCTAGAAAAGGATAAACTGATGAGTGAAAAGCAAGCCTTGCAAAACATTCGACAACAGATAGACGAGATTGATCTGCAAGTTCAAGCCTTACTCAATCAACGTGCTGATATGGCTCAAGAAGTCGCACGTATTAAAATAGTCAATGGTGAACAAACCGATTTTTATCGTCCAGAACGTGAGGCGATGGTATTACGCCAAGTCATGGAAAGAAATAAAGGACCATTGAATGATAAAGAAATGGCCAGATTGTTCCGTGAAATCATGTCAGCCTGCTTAGCGGCAGAAAAGCCATTACAAGTGGCATACTTAGGACCAGAAGGTTCATTCACCCAAGCAGCAGCATTGAAACAATTTGGTGGATCAGTACAGCCACAGCCACTTTCAACGATAGCAGAAGTGTTTCACGAAGTTGAAGTAGGTAATGCGAGCTATGGTGTTGTGCCGGTCGAAAATTCCACAGAAGGGATGGTGACACATACTCTAGATGAGTTTATTAACACGCCACTCAAAATCAATGGTGAAGTATCATTACGTATTCATCATTATTTACTAAGTAAAGAAACACAATTAGACAGTGTTAAAACGATTTATGGTCATCCACAAGCGTTAGCACAATGCCGTCATTGGCTGGCAACGCATTGTGCGAATTGTGAACAGATTCCTGTCAGTAGTAATTCCGAAGCGGCAAAACGCGTGTCAGGCGAAAAGCATGCAGCAGCGATTGCTGCAAATCGCGCAGCTGAAATTTATCAATTAGAGACCTTAGCAAGCAATATTGAGGATGAAGCCGACAATACGACACGTTTTCTTGTTATCGGTCAGCAAGATATTGGGCCTTCTGGTGACGATAAAACCGCGTTATTAGTATCAACAAAAAACCAACCAGGTGCATTACATAAGCTGCTTGAGCCTCTTGCGAAAAGTGGTATTACGATGTCACGTATCGAATCTCGTCCTTCACGGAAAGGTGTATGGGAATATGTCTTTTTCATTGATATCGAAGGCCATCGAGATAACCCTGTTATCGCTGCTGCATTGGGCAAGTTAGAACAAGCGTCATCAATGTGCCGTGTACTGGGTTCCTATCCTAAGGCTGTACTGTAATGGAATTGTTACTTGCAAACCCAAGGGGTTTTTGTGCCGGTGTTGATCGTGCTATTGAGATTGTCGAAAGAGCGATAAAACTGTTCGGAGCACCAATATATGTTCGTCATGAAGTCGTCCACAATCGGTTCGTAGTCAATGATCTCAAGAACAAAGGGGCTGTCTTTGTCGAAGAAGTCGAAGAAGTACCCGATAACAGTATTTTGATTTTCAGTGCGCATGGCGTATCGAAACAAGTGCAGGAACAAGGGAAGCAACGCGGTTTAAATGTGTTTGATGCCACCTGTCCATTAGTGACAAAAGTCCATATGGAAGTAGCCAGGTTTGAAAAACAAGGCAAAGAATGTATTTTAATTGGCCATGTAGGCCACCCAGAAGTGGAAGGGACAATGGGGCAATACACATCCGATCAAGGGGGAATGTATTTAGTAGAAACCCCTGAGGATGTGGCCAATTTGACCGTTAAGAACCCTGATGATTTAGCTTTTGTCACACAAACGACCTTATCAGTTGACGACACTTCAGTGGTGATTGATGCACTAAAAGCACATTTTCCAAAAATTGAAGGCCCTCGCAAAGATGATATTTGTTATGCGACTCAAAACCGGCAAGACGCAGTAAAAAATCTAGCGCAACAATGCGATGTCGTTATGGTCGTTGGATCAAAAAATAGTTCTAATTCTAACCGCCTTCGGGAGTTATCCGATAAGCTTAATACAACGGCCTATTTAATAGATAACGCACAAGAAATTGATCCGAATTGGCTAGAAAATGTATCAGTAGTCGGTTTAACAGCAGGGGCCTCTGCACCAGAACTATTGGTTCAAAATGTCGTTGAGCGATTGCAAGAACTGGGAGTGAGGCAAGTAAATGAATTAGATGGGCGGCCTGAAAAAATAGAATTTTCACTGCCTAAAGAGCTCAAAGTGGATATTTCAGCGCTGTCCCACTAAGTTATGTCATCTCTTCCTTTCCTGCCCGTTTTTCTCTGGACCGATATTCTGATTTATCTTTTGTTAGCCGTTATTTTGCTAGCAGTCCTATCGATTCGAAAACATGCCCATCTAAAAGCACCATGGAAGTCTGTACTGCAACGTAAACGTGGTGTGATATCGCTGATGATTTTATTGTGCTACGTTGCGGTTGGCTTATTGGATTCATTCCATTTTCGCCTAGCGATTGAGAATGATAAATCAACAGAAGAGCAGCACTATGCGACTGAAGTCCTCGCGGTATTAGATCTTGTTATTATGCCGCTAAGAGAACAAGTGGAGAAAACCTATTCTGCGCCTTTTGCAACCCGTTCATTTGTGAAGGAAATGCAGCAAGCAGATAAAACACAATTGAACTATGATTATGCCAAGCTCAGGCATGCGGGATCTCATCTAGCATCAGAAGAGGATAAATGGCCTGATATTCAAGCCACTGTGCTAAGCACATCAGCGAAAGCCAGCATACTCTGGCTCTCATTAGCAATTATTTTCATCTTGCTGTTATCCAAAAAACGTAATGTGACATGGCGTGAACAAACACGCCATATGGTATCAGGGCAATCCCGTTACCCATTGCGAACGGCACTATTGATGTTGTGGCTGATTATAATGACAGTCTGGAACATCGCAGCATTAAGCGTTGATTACCACGTATTAGGCACAGATAAAGTAGGGCAAGACGTACTTTACCAATCCCTTAAAAGTATTAGAACAGGATTAGTCATTGGTACATTAACGACCTTAGTGATGCTGCCATTGGCTGTGTCAATGGGTATTGCTGCGGGCTATTTTCGTGGCTGGATAGATGATGTTATCCAATATATTTACACCACATTGAACTCTATTCCGGGCGTATTGTTAATTGCTGCAGCCGTGTTGATGTTGCAAGTCTATATGAATAATCATCCCGAAAATTTTGTCACAATTGCTGAACGGGCAGATATGCGCCTATTGTTTTTATGTATTATTTTAGGTGTCACGAGTTGGACAGGCTTGTGTCGTATTTTACGAGGTGAAACCCTGAAATTGCGTGAAGCTGAATATGTGTTGGCTTCCAGAGCATTAGGCACCGGTAACTTCAACATTTTGCGTCGCCATATTATGCCAAATTTGATGCATATCGTTATGATTGCCGTGGTGCTAGACTTCAGCGGTTTAGTGTTAGCAGAAGCGGTTTTATCATATGTTGGAGTAGGCGTAGATCCCTCGATGATCAGTTGGGGCAATATGATCAATAGTGCACGTTTAGAAATGGCACGTGATCCTGTTGTTTGGTGGTCGTTGGCGGCAGCATTTATCTTTATGTTTGTATTGGTGTTAGCCGCAAATTTATTTGCCGATGTTGTACGCGATGCCTTTGACCCACGGTCACAAAAAGCGGCATGAGTACATTACTAGAAGTTACAGACTTAACAACGCATATTGGCTCTGAAACGAGGCCCGTGAGACCCGTTGATGGGGTAAGTTTTAGCGTTGAAAAAGGCGAAACATTTGCATTATTAGGGGAGTCAGGTTGCGGTAAATCAATGACTGCATTGTCATTATTACGTTTAAACCCACAGCCAGTTAGCCGCATTGTTAAAGGCAAAATCGAGTTAGCAGGACAAGATTTATTAAATTTATCTGAAGCCGAAATGGAACATATTCGTGGCCGACGTATTGCCATGATTTTCCAAGAGCCACAGAGTTCATTAAATCCCGTTTTATCGGTAGAACAACAGATTGGCGAGGCTTTACAGTGGCACTTTGATATCAATGGTGATGCCTTACACAAGCGGATTATTGCGCTATTATCATCAGTGGGTATTCCAGATCCAGAGCAGAGAATCAAAGCGTATCCACATCAATTATCAGGCGGCATGAAACAAAGAGTGATGATTGCGATTGCCTTGGCGGGCGAGCCTGAGCTCCTGATTGCCGATGAGCCAACGACAGCGTTAGATGTCACGATTCAGGCGCAAATACTCGATCTATTAAAGCAGATTCAACGTGATACGGGCATGGCAATCTTATTGATCAGTCATGATTTGGCAGTGGTAGCACAAATGGCCGATCATGTAGCCGTCATGTATGCAGGACAAATTGTAGAGACAGCACCAAGAGAAGCTTTTTTTAAACAAGTTAATCACCCATACAGCCAAAAATTATTTGAAGCATTACCAACAGAACAGAAAAGGCAACAACAATTAACCGTCATAAAAGGTAATGTGCCAGCACTGGACACCGTGTTTACAGGTTGTCGTTTTGTCGAGCGCTGTGATAAAGCAATATCACAATGCGATCAAATGCCACCGAGATGGTATGAACAACAACAGGGTGTACGTTGCCATTTATACGACCCGACATACAAATCCACTAGCGCTCCAAAACAAAACGAGATAACCCCTTCGGCTATACAAGCGATTCCATCTGAACAAGAACCCGTCTTAGTATTAGACGATCTACAAGTACATTTTCCGATTAAGAAAGGCTTACTGCAACGTACTGTGGGTCAGGTTAAAGCCGTTGATGGCGTTAATTTACAATTAAGACAAGCTGAAACGGTGGCGCTAGTGGGTGAATCAGGTTGTGGTAAAACAACGGTCGGTAAAGGGATATTACAGCTAGTCAAGGTGACAGGTGGGCAGGTGGTCTATCACGATAAGGTGTTAAACCACCTGACGAATAGCGAATTGAAAAAGCAACGCAATGCATTGCAAATTATCTTCCAAGATCCTTATGCATCAATGAATCCTAGAATGACGGTTTCACAGGTCATTGAAGAAGCAATGTTAGCAGGGCCATCGGTTTCAAATGCAAATGAACGTGACAAACGTATTACACATTTACTCGAACGAGTGGGCTTAGATGCAAAATATAAACATCGTTATCCACATGAATTTTCAGGTGGCCAACGACAACGTATATGTATTGCTAGGGCATTAGCGGCTGATCCTAAAGTGTTGATCTGTGATGAACCGACCAGTGCATTAGATGTGTCTGTCCAAGCGCAGATCTTAAATTTATTGCGTGAACTACAACAAGAATTTGATTTAAGTTACTTCTTCATTACCCATAATATATCGGTTGTTGAATATCTTGCTCACCGAATTGCCGTCATGTATTTAGGGCGTATTGTTGAGCAAGGCAGTCGTGATGAAATATTGAAATCACCTAAACATCCATACACACAAGCTTTATTAGCTGCAGTGCCTAAGTTAGAAGGAGAAGCGCAACGAGAAGTGATTCGGTTAGAGGGTGAACTACCTTCACCAGCGAATCCGCCACAAGGTTGTCATTTTCATCAACGTTGTCCAAAAGCCATGGCAGAATGCAAAACAGCTTATCCAGAACCAACACAATTAACCGCCGATCACGAAGTGCGGTGTTTTTTATATTAAATTTTAAGAGAACAAACTTATGGACCAACAAACACAAATTGAATTAGAAGCCGCTGCATTTCGTCGTTTAACAGCACACTTACAGGAAAACACCGATGTGCAAAATATTGATCTAATGAACCTGGCGGGGTTTTGTCGTAATTGCCTCGCTAAATGGTATTTAGCAGCAGCAGAAGAGAAGGGCGTCGAGATGGATTATGATAAAGCAAGAGAAGTCATTTACGATATGCCTTATTCAGAATGGAAAGAGAAATTTCAAAAATAAAGAGCTATTTTTCACCTGAATGTGTTTTATCACACATCGCATGTAATTTTTTTGCCAAAGCCTGCCGATCAGTTTCATCGACCTCTTGCGGGCGAACTACTGAAACCGTATCAATGGTTTTCCTAAATTGTTGAACATAGTTACGGCAGCAGCGGCAAATCATAAGATGTAAGAACAGAGCAATACGCTTAGAAAACGGTAAGTCGCCTTCTATATAGTTACTGGTTTCGTCAGTGACATCTTTACATTGTAGCATTTAATTATCCTGATGTTGTTCAATTGCATCGTGCACAGCAACACGTGCACGATGCAGCAGTACTCTGGCATTAGACGAAGAGATGTCTAAAATGTTACAAACTTCATCAATTTTATAACCTTCCATATCAATCATCGTGATAGCAGCACGTTGCATCGCAGGTAGAGCTTGGAAAGCTTGTTCGATGACTTCTTGTAGTTGCGTATTGGCTAAAAGGGCTTCTGGCGTGGCCGTTTCCCATGGCAGGACATCATCGATTCGGTGACCAGTTTGGTCAAACTTATCTGATGGGACAGCTTCCCAACCATCATCCAAGGGTGTGTAGCGATTTTCACGTCGAACGCGGCTTTTTGCGCCATTACTGACAATTTGAACTAACCAAGTTTTTAAGGAAGAACGTCCTTCGAATTTGGGTAAGGCTTTAATGGCAGAAATCCACGCTTCTTGGACGACTTCATCGGCAATGCTGTCACCAACAATTGCCCGTGCCACAGACAACATCAAATTATGATATTCTGCGACGACATACTCAAAAGCGAGGGGGTCTCCAGCTACAAGATTTTGTATTAAGGTATTTTCGTCGTCACGTTGAGACTTGAAAATATTTTTTATCATATCTGTAACATTTAGCTTTTTTGAATGTCTAGGTTAACAAGCTTGGTCAAAACGATCGGTTGTTTAATTTTATTCATAATACAGGAAATTATCATGTCTATATCTTCTAATAAAAAAACAGTAGCCTTAGCAGCCGGCGCAGCATTAACAGCTGGCTTGGCTCTATCTCCAACTCTAGCGAGTGCTGAAACAAGCCCATTCGCAGTATCTGAGCTATCAAGTGGCTACATGCAGTTAGCAGGTCATGACGCTGCAGAAGCAAAATGTGGTGAAGGTAAGTGCGGTGAAGGTAAATGTGGCGGTGCTGCACCAGTAGTAGGCACACAAGCAGATATTGATGCTAAAACAGCTGAGTATCATGCAACAAAAGAAGCCATGAAAGCTAAAGAAGGCAAATGTGGTGAAGGCAAATGCGGCGAAGGCAAATGTGGCGCTAAATAAAACCTAGCTTCAGAGCAAAAATATTAGGGGGCTCTTCGGGGCCCCTTTTTACACTGAGAGTCAGTATTAATAACGTAACAACTAAGCCACGTTATCAATACTCATTTCGAGGGAAAGAGCCATGTTGATATGTAGAATGATGGGCGCTATGCAGCGAGCATTAGACACAAGCAAAGCCGTAGATTTTTTAGCACCGCTTGCGATGCGTTTTTATCTGGCACCGGTCATGTGGATGGCAGCGAATACCAAATGGAACCCGCTAGATCCAGAGAGTTCTTTAGACTCAACAATCCAATGGCTGGGTAATCCTGACTGGGGATTGGATTTACCTTTTCCTGAATTACTCGGTTATCTCGCCTGGGGGGCAGAGTATTTTGGTGCTATTTTTCTTGTGCTGGGTTTTGCAGTGCGCTGGATATCCATACCCTTAATGGTCACGATGGCTGTTGCTGCATGGAAGGTACATTGGCCCAATGGCTGGTTAGCTGTGGCTGAGCCAAATGCGCAATTAGAAGCAGCTCGTTCAATCTTAAAAGAACATGGTAACTACAGTTGGTTAACTGAAACAGGTAACTTTGTTATTTTGAATAATGGTATTGAGTTCGCAACAACCTATTTCATTATGTTTTTGGCACTATTTTTCATGGGTGCGGGCAAATATGCCAGCATTGATTATTGGTTAGCAAAAAAGTACATGGATTCATAAGAGGAAACGGTCATGCAAATTAAAAAAAATAAACTCGGCTTATTAAAAGATCATGATGTGACCGATGAAAAGCTGTATTTGAACCGTCGACAATTCATCAGTAAAGCGGCTTTATTAGCGACGGCTACTGCATTGCCTTCTGTTGCGAGTGCCGTGCCTAAAATTGAGGCACCGTCACCACAATATACAAACTTGGCAAACAGCCCTTTTTCAACGACTGAAGAGCTAACTAAATACCAGTCTATTATTAGCTATAACAACTTTTACGAGTTTGGTGTTGGTAAAGAGGACCCCGCAAAAAATGCCACAGCATTTCCTGATAAATCAGAACCATGGCGTGTTGTTATCGATGGCGAATGTGATAACCCAGGCGAATATGATTTAGATGATTTAATGAAGCCATTCTCATTGGAAGAAAGGATTTACCGTTTGCGTTGTGTCGAGGGTTGGTCAATGGTCATACCTTGGATAGGTTTTTCATTGGCAGATTTGTTAAAACAAGCCAAACCTAATTCAAAAGCAAAATACGTTGAATTCAACACGCTCTATAATCCGCAACAAATGCCTGGGCAGCAAAGTAATGTATTACAGTGGCCTTATGTTGAAGGTCTGAGAATAGATGAAGCAATGAACCCATTGTCGTTTATGGCAACAGGCTTATATGGCAACGACTTATTAGGACAAAACGGTGCTCCACTTCGAGTGGTTGTGCCATGGAAATATGGCTTCAAAAGCATTAAATCAATTACCCAAATTCGTTTTGTAGAAAATCAACCTAAGTCCTCTTGGATGATAGCGGCCCCATCAGAATATGGCTTTTATTCAAATGTTAATCCAGATGTGTCTCATCCTCGCTGGAGCCAATCGCGTGAACGACGTATAGGTGAGTTTCTAAAACGCAAAACAGACATGTTCAATGGTTATCAAGAACAGGTGGCTCACTTATATACCGGGATGGATTTAAAAAAACATTTCTGATGTAGCTTGTGATGCGATACCAGATATTCAAAATTGGACTCTTTATCGCGAGTCTATTACCTGCAATAGCCCTTACAGTTGGGGCTATTAATGATGAATTAGGGGCAAACCCAATAGAAGTATTGACCCGAGACACAGGGGAGTGGGCATTACGATTTTTACTGATAACGCTTGCGGTGAGCCCTATGAGGTTGTTATTCGGTTGGCATTTCTTAGCAGGTGTTAGACGTATGTTAGGACTGTATAGCTTTTTTTATGCTGCAATACATATGTTGCTCTATTTATGGCTAGATCAGTTTTTTGACTTGAATGACATTATTGAAGATGTCATCGAGCGGCCTTTTATCACCGTTGGATTCATTAGCTTTTTAGCCCTAATACCCTTAGCGATAACGTCCACTGATGGCATGATAAAACGTCTAGGAACAGAGCGATGGAACAAGCTACACAGGCTTGTTTACTATATTGCCATCGGGGGCGTTGTCCATTTTTATATGCTGGTGAAAAAAGATATCACCGAACCAGTTGTCTATATCATGCTACTTACTGTTTTATTAGGCATACGGCTTTACCGTTACAGCCGCAGAACGTCGATTTCAGCCTAAATTAGGCGATCTATTTACCGGTTTTTGCTGATTAAAGCTCAAATTTATCTGAAAAAATTCATCAAAATCGTCGATTTAGTGAGTTGTAGCAGCACTATACGTATAAATCCCAGTAAAAACTGTTACAATACGTCGCTGTTTATAGCGTTACTATTTTGAAGGTATTTATGACTGATTTTGTTGATAACGATCCGCAGGAAACCCAAGACTGGTTGGACTCATTAGAGTCTATGATTGAGGTAGAAGGTGGAGAAAAAGCACATTACATTCTAGAAAAACTGATTGATTCAGCGCGTCGTTCTGGCGTCAACTTACCTTATAGTGCGACAACCGCCTATGTGAATTCCATCCCTGTTGATCAGCAACATCGCATTGCTGGAGATCAAGCGATTGAACATAAAATTCGCTCATATATTCGTTGGAATGCCATGGCGATGGTGACTAAAGCGAACTTAAAGCCGGGTGCTGTCGGTGGACATATTGCGAGTTTCTCGTCAGCAGCGACGCTATATGATGTCGGTTTTAATCACTTCTTCAAAGGTGATAATCATGGTAACGGTGCAGATTTAGTCTTTTTCCAAGGCCATTCATCACCGGGTATTTATGCACGTTCTTTCTTAGAAGGACGTTTATCAGAACAACAATTATTAAATTTCCGTTTTGAAGCAGATGGTGAAGGTTTATCCTCATACCCACATCCATGGCTAATGCCAGATTACTGGCAGTTCCCAACGGTTTCGATGGGTTTAGGACCATTGTTAGCAATCTATCAAGCACGATTCATGAAATATATGGATCACCGTGAAATCAAACCAACGGAAGGACGTAATGTCTGGGCTTACCTAGGTGATGGTGAGATGGATGAGCCAGAATCATTAGGTGCGATTACTTTAGCGGGCCGTGAAAAACTTGATAATCTGACATTTGTTGTGAACTGTAATTTACAACGTTTAGATGGTCCTGTTCGTGGTAATGGCAAAATTATTCAAGAATTGGAAGGCATCTTCCGTGGCGCTGGTTGGAATGTCATTAAAGTCATTTGGGGCAGTGAGTGGGATCGCTTATTAGCTCAAGATAAGACAGGCTTATTGCTCAAGCGGATGGAAGAAGTTGTCGACGGTGAGTACCAAAACTATAAATCGAAAGATGGTGCTTTCGTTCGAGAACATTTCTTCGGAAAATATCCTGAATTATTAGAATTAGTATCAGGTATGTCTGATCAGGATATTTGGCGTTTGAGCCGTGGTGGTCACGATCCGAGAAAGATCTATGCAGCGTATAAAACGGCAACAGAACATAAAGGCCAACCAACTGTTATTTTAGCCAAAACGGTTAAAGGCTACGGTATGGGTGAGGCGGGCGAAGGCCAAAATACTACCCACTCTCAAAAGAGTATGACTGTCGATCATATGAAACGTTTCCGTGATCGATTCAAAATTCCTGTGACAGATGAACAGATTGAAAAAGATGTGCCGTTCATTACATTAGAAGATGATAGTCCAGAGAAGCAATATCTATTAGGACGTCGAGAAGAGTTAGGTGGCTTTTTGCCTAAACGTAATCATGCTGCACCGGCACTAAAAGTACCAGAACTTAAAATCTTCGATGCGGTATTAAAATCAAGCGGCGACCGTGAAATTTCTACGACAATGGCTTTTGTTCGTATTATCACAGCCTTAATTCGTGATAAAGAAATTGGCAAAAATATCGTTCCAATCGTACCCGATGAAGCACGTACTTTTGGTATGGAAGGCTTATTCCGTTCTGTCGGTATTTATTCTTCATCAGGTCAAATGTATGAGCCAGAAGATTCTGGCAAAGTCATGTGGTACCGAGAAGATACTAAAGGACAGATTTTACAAGAAGGGATTAACGAAGCGGGTGCGATGGCTGAATGGATTTCAGCTGCGACCGCTTATTCAAACTACAACGTTAATATGGTGCCATTCTATATTTACTACTCTATGTTTGGTTTCCAACGCATTGGTGATTTGGCATGGCTCGCTGGTGATATCCAAGCGAAAGGCTTCTTACTTGGTGCAACAGCAGGTAGAACATCATTGAATGGTGAAGGTCTGCAGCATCAAGATGGTCACAGCTTGATTCAAGCCGGCACTATTCCAAACTGTGTCAGTTATGATCCGACATATGCTTATGAAATGGCTGTTATCGTTCAAGACGGCATGCGCAGAATGTATGAAGATCAAGAAAGCGTGTTTTATTACGTCACCGCAATGAATGAAAACTATACACATCCTGCAATGCCTGAAGGTGCTGAGCAAGGCATCCTAAAAGGGATGTACAAGCTTAAAACTGGCGGCAAGCATAAGTTGAAAGCTCAACTATTGGGCAGTGGTACGATTTTGCGAGAAGTTGAAGCCGCTGCAGAATTATTAGAATCTGACTGGTCTGTCTCTGCTAATGTTTGGAGTGCAACCAGTATGAATGAGCTGGCGAGAGATGGTATGGCTGTCGATCGTGATAACCGACTTCATCCTGCACAAGACAAGAAACGCTGCTATGTGCAAGAATGTCTAGATGAAGAAGAGGGTGTTGTTATAGCTTCGACGGATTATATGCGTATGTACGCTGAGCAAATACGTCCTTGGGTGAAAGCAGCTTATACGGTATTGGGAACAGATGGCTTTGGCCGATCAGACACCCGTGAAAGATTGAGAAGTTTCTTCGAAGTTGATCGTTACCATGTTGTCGTGGCGACACTGAACACCCTGGCATCAGAAGGCCAGATTGAGGTTGAAGTCGTTGAAAAAGCGATTAAGCAATATAAGATTAATGCTGATGCAATTGCACCAGTCAAGGGATAAAAATGGCAGAGTTAATTGAAATAAAAGTACCTGATATCGGTGACTTCGATGAAGTAGAAATCATAGAAGTATTAGTGGCTGAAGGTGATAATGTGGAAGTAAATCAAGACATTATCACGCTAGAGTCTGATAAAGCAGCGATGGAAATCCCTTCTCCTGCAGACGGTGTGATTAAAGAATTAAAGGTTGCTGTAGGTCAAAAAGTAAAGCAAGGTGATGTTATTGCCTTGGCTGAAGCGGCTTCTACAACTGCGACAGAGGCGCCAGCAGCAATTGAGTCTGCGCCAGCGCCTGCCGCATCAACACCCGAAGCAGCGCCTGCCCCAGCAGCAGGTGGTTTAGTTAATATCAAAGTGCCTGATATTGGTGACTTTGATGAAGTGGAAATTATTGAAGTTCTCGTTGCTGAAGGTGACAGCGTCGATGTCAACCAAGACATTATCACTTTAGAGTCCGACAAAGCGGCGATGGAAATACCTGCACCTGTCGCGGGTACAATTAAACAGCTCAAAGTGGCGATTGGCGACAAAGTGAAACAAGGTGATGTTATTGCAGTTGCTGAAACAAGTGCAGACGCTGCAACACCATCGGCCGCACCAGTCTCTAAAACAACAGAAGTGAGTTCAGGCAAATCGACAGCAGCAGCCATTGTTGCCGAAGCGATTAATAAACCAGCACCTGTTGTGGAAGCAGAACCAGAATTAGTGCCTTTCGCGCCTGATAATAAATCAGGTATCAAACAAGCGCATGCATCACCTTCAGTACGTCAATTTGCACGTGAGTTAGGTGTGGTCTTGAGCCAAGTAAGTGGAACAGGTGTCAAAGGCCGTATTACAAAAGAAGATGTTCAAGGCTTTGTGAAACAAAAATTGAATGCACCGGCAGTAGCGACGGGCGGTAGTGCGATTCCACCAGTGCCGGTTGTTAATTTTGAGAAGTTTGGTGAGATAGAGTCTGTTGAATTACCTAGAATTAAGAAAATCTCTGGTAAACATCTTCATGCGTGTTGGTTAAATATTCCACATGTCACACAATTTGATGAAGCTGATATTACAGAACTAGAACAGTTCAGAAAAGCCAATAAAGAATCAGCAGCTAAACAAGGTGTTAACTTAACGCCACTCGTTTTCATCATGAAAGCGGTGGTCGCAAGTCTTAAAGTCTATCCAGAGCTGAATGCGTCTTTAAGTGAAGATAAAGAGCATCTCATCATGAAAAGCTATTACAACATCGGTGTCGCGGTCGATACACCGAATGGCTTGATGGTACCTGTTATTAAGGATGTCGATAAAAAAGGCTTCTTAGAACTTGCTGGCGAATTAGGTGAAATCAGTGCACGTGCTCGTGATGGGGCTTTGACAGCTAAAGATTTACAAGGTGGTACATTCTCTATTTCGAGTCTGGGTGGTATTGGTGGTAGTTTCTTTACCCCGATTGTAAATGCACCAGAGGTGGCTATTTTAGGAATAGGGCGTCATAAAATGCAGCCGGTTTGGAATGGTAAAGAGTTCGAACCAAAACTGATGCTACCACTATCAGTATCATATGATCATCGCGTTGTGGATGGTGCTTTAGGTGCACGTTTCACTACCCACCTAAACCATATGTTATCTGATATTAGAAAGGTTCTGTTATGAGTTCAATGGAAGTAAAACTGCCTGATATTGGTGACTTTGATGCGGTAGAAGTGATCGAAGTATTAGTCGCTGTTGGTGACCAGGTCGAAGAAAACCAAGATGTGCTAACGCTTGAGTCTGATAAAGCAGCGATGGAAATACCAAGCCCGCATCAAGGCACAGTAACATCAGTTAACGTATCAGTAGGTGACAAAGTCTCCGAAGGTGACGTTATCCTCACCCTAGAGGTCTCAGAAGACACTGCCCCTGCTGAAACACCCAAAACAG
>Ga0228674_1000776_pt1 | contig 20705 bp, 14 predicted proteins | sample 1D_rmetaG_FD_189054 | JGI IMG/M metagenome (GOLD analysis project Ga0228674, IMG submission 189054) | Seawater microbial communities from Monterey Bay, California, United States - 1D_r | ecosystem: Environmental > Aquatic > Marine > Coastal | place: USA: California | collected 2016-09-26
CGTTCATCGAGCACCTCAGCGGCGTCGATTTCGAGAAGCGCGAGACCGTGCGCATCCGCAACCGCTACGATGCCAGCGTGCCCACGGTGGTTGGCGCGGTCAGCCGCCCGAAGCCGGTGTTCGTGGAGGATGCGAAGTTCCTGCGGCGGCAGACCTCGCAACCGATCAAATGGGCCCTGCCCGGCCCGATGACCATGATCGACACGCTGTACGACGCGCACTACAAGAGCCGCGAGAAGCTGGCGTGGGAGTTCGCGAAGATCCTCAATGAGGAAGCAAGGGAGCTGGAGGCGGCCGGCGTCGACATCATCCAGTTTGATGAGCCTGCCTTCAATGTGTTCTTCGACGAAGTGAACGACTGGGGCGTGGCCGCGCTGGAACGGGCGGTTGAAGGGCTGAAGTGCGAGACCGCGGTGCACATCTGCTACGGCTACGGCATCAAGGCCAACACCGACTGGAAGCAGACGCTGGGCTCGGAGTGGCGCCAGTACGAGGAATCGTTCCCGAAACTGCAGACCTCCAGCCTGGACATCATCTCGCTGGAATGCCACAACTCGCACGTGCCGATCGACCTGATCGAACTGGTGCGCGGCAAGAAGGTGATGGTCGGCGCCATCGATGTGGCCTCCAGCACGGTGGAAACGGCCGAGGAAGTGGCCAGCACCCTGCGCAGGGCGCTGCAGTTCGTCGATGCCGACAAGCTGTACCCGAGCACCAACTGCGGCATGGCGCCGCTGGCCCGCGATGTCGCTCGAGGCAAGCTGCGCGCGCTCAGCGAAGGGGCGAGGATCGTGCGCGAGGAACTCTCGGCCTGACCCCGGCCCGGGCGTGGTCGCCCGCTGCATCGCAGTTGGCAGGGTATGATGCCGCCTCCCTCCGAACTGCGGTGAGTGCAGCGGGCGCGTTGCTGTTGGTGGCGTGCCGGCGCAGCCGAGATCCCCCGCCCGATGCCCGCTTCCTACTCACCCTTGCTGATCTGGGCGGCTGTGGCCGTGGCCACGGCCGGGCTGCTGTTCCGTCCGTTCCGCATTCCGGAATACGTGTGGGCGCTCGGGGCTGCCGCACTGCTGCCGCTGCTGGGTGCGGTATCGCTGGACATGACCTGGGCTGCGGTGGCCGAGGGCCGTGACGTCTATCTGTTCCTGGTCGGCATGATGGTGCTGGCCGAGCTTTCCCGTCGCGAGGGCCTGTTCGACTGGCTGGCGCTGTATGCGGTGCGGCATGCGGGCGGCTCAGGGCGACGCCTGTTCGACCTGGTGTTCCTGGTCGGCACGCTGGTAACCGTGTTCCTCTCCAACGATGCCACGGCCGTGGTGCTGACGCCCGCGGTCTACGCCGCCTGCCGGGCGGCGCGTGCCAACCCGCTGCCCTACCTGTTCGTCTGCGCGTTCATCGCCAATGCGGCCAGCTTCGTGCTGCCCATTTCCAATCCGGCCAATCTGGTGGTGTACGGCCAGCACATGCCGCCGCTGCTGCAGTGGCTGGCGCAGTTCGCACTGCCTTCGCTGGCCGCGATCGGCGCCACCTACCTGGTGCTGCGCTGGGTCCATCGGCGCGAGATCGCCCAGCCGCTGGTGGCGGCACCGGAGCATCGGCCGCTGACCGACGGCGGCCGGCTGAGCGCGCTGGGCGTCCTGTTCACCGGCAGCGTGCTGCTGGTGACCTCGGCACTGAACGGCCCGCTGGGCCTGGCCACGTTCTGTGCAGGGGCGCTCAGCGTCGCCCTGGTGGCGATCCGGCAGCGCCGCAGCCCGCTGCCGATGCTGCGCCACGTGTCGTGGGGCGTGCTGCCGCTGGTGGCTGGCCTGTTCGTGCTGGTGGAAGCCGTGGCACAGACCGGTGCCATCCAGAGCACGGCCCGCGCGTTGCAGGCCCTGGCACAGGCATCGCCTGGGCAGGCCAGCTGGCTGGCCGGGGGCGCCGCCGCGCTGCTGAGCAACGTGGCCAACAATCTGCCGGTGGGGTTGGCAGCCGGCTCGCTGGGCCAGATGGCCGATCTGCCGGCACAGACCCGGGCCGCGCTGCTGGTGGGCGTGGACCTGGGCCCCAACCTGTCGGTGACCGGCTCGTTGGCCACGATGCTGTGGCTGGTGGCGCTGCGCCGCGAAGGCGAGCATGTCAACGCGCTCGACTTCCTGCGCGTTGGTGCGCTGGTGATGCCGCCCGCGCTGATCGGCGCCTTGCTGCTGCTGTAGCCGTGCGCTGTGCCTTGGCCACAGCGCGCTGGACATCCCGATCGGATCTGGCTGCGTTTATCTGGCCGGATTGATGAATCACCTGGCGGAACTGTCGAATGACCCCGTTCCGGCTGCCGAATACGCTTGTCATCCTCGACCACAGAGGATGCCGACATGAGCGACACCACCGCGGCCGTCGCCGCCCCAGGTGCTGACCTGCCCATCGTCCACGTCCTGATGGGTTTCATCTGCGTCTGGCACAGGCGCGACCCGGAGCAGGCGCGTGATGGAGCCTGAACGGCACTACAGTGCCCGCCCAACGCGCGCCGGGCGGGTAACGAAGTGACGATTTCGCTTGCAGGGCAGGACGAGGTCGGTCCTGACTACCCCGATCGGATCGACCTGCCGGTGATGGTGCTTGGACTGGAACCCATTCCCGATGCCTGGGAAATGCCTTTCCATCAACACCGGAAGGCACAGGTGATGGTCGCCACGCGTGGACTGATCACACTGGAGACCCATGCTGGCCTCTGGGTGGTTCCACCGCAGGGGGCGGTTTGGATCCCGGGCGGGCTGACCCATCGGGCCAGCAGCAGCGGAAAACCGCACGGATTCGTCGTCTTCGTGGAGCCCGACGTGGTGCCGGGTTTGCCCACGCAGTGCTGCACGATGGCGATCACCCCGTTCATGCACGCCCTGCTCGAACGCGTGGCAGAGCTTCCCCAGCAGTACCCGCATGGCGGCGCACAGGCGCGGCTGATGGCGGTGCTCCTGGACGAACTCATTGCCGCGCCACCGGAATGGATCCACTTGCCGATGCCGTCCGAGCCGAGGCTGCGCCGGCTGGCCAGTGCGATGTTGGCCGCGCCCGCCGAGCGGGCAACACTGGACGTCTGGGCCGGCCGGATCGGCATGAGCGAGCGCAACATGTCCCGGTTGTTCTCCGGTGAAACCGGCCTGAGCGTCAGGCGCTGGCGCCGGCAGATGCACGTGGTGGTCGCGTTGCCGATGCTGGCCGGCGGGAAGACCGTCCAGGCCGTTGCGGATGAGCTGGGGTATGACAGCGCAGGCGCGTTCGTGACCATGTTCCGCAAGACCGTGGGTGCCCCGCCCAAGCGCTTCCTGGCGGAGCGGAGCACCCGCCTGCGCGGGCCCGGCGCTGAAGACCAGGCTCAGCGCTGGTAGTCCTTCAGGAACAACCAGGTGATCAGCGTGGCATCCGGTCCCTTGGGGTCGGTGAACGGCAAGCCCGACTGGCTGCCGCTCCACGCATGCCCCATGCCCTGCACCACATAGTGCTGGACCAGGGTACGCCCGCCGTAGGCATAGGTATCCACCGTATAGGCGCGGCCGCCCGGTACCTGCCCGTGATAGGTGCTGGTCGGCACATACTTCACCGAGTCATTGTCCTGGCCGTCATCGGCCAGATCGTTGGTCTGCAGGAACTGGCGCACGGCCTGTTGTCCGTTCACCGGGTTGACGGTGAGATCGGCGCTGCCATGGAACACCAGCACCGGCAGAGGTCGCGGCGACGGCGATCCCGAGCACTGCCAGGCCAGCCGGCCGTTGCTGTCGGGCGAGTAGATGCTGCCGGCCAGCAGTGCATAGGCGCTGCCGGAGATCGTGGTCGCCCCCTTGAACATGCCGCCGGAATGGATGGCGCCGGCGGCAAACACGTCCGAGTAGCAGGCCAGCATGATCGAGGTCATCGCACCGCCGGCGGAAATGCCGGTGACGTAGACGCGGTGCGGATCAACGCTGTAGCCCGCCTTCACCTTGTCCACGATGCCGGCCAGGATCGCCGCTTCGCCGCTGTCGCGCGCCTGGTTGATCGGCAGCTGCCAGTTCCAGCAACGCGCCGGGTTGTCGGTGACGTTCTGTCGTGGGTACACCACGATGAAGCCCTCGGTATCGGCCACATCGTTGAAGCCCGAGGCCTCGCCCATCAGGTTCGGCCCGGTCACGCAGCCGTGCAGCACCAGCAGCAGCGGAAGCGGCTGGGCGTCGTCGTAGCCGGCAGGTACCCAGACCTGGTACTCGCGGGCGCCGAACAGATTGCCGTACAGGCCGATGTCCCAATGGCCGGCCGGGCCTGCAGCGGCAGCGCTGCCCGCTGCCAGGCAGAGGCAGAGCATCAGCAGCACCCGCTTGATCGAATCGATTGTGGAGTTCATGGCCAGATCCTCATGCGTGGGTCGTGGATGAAGGCGTACCGGGGAGCGTTCCCGGCTGGGGGCGCCCCCAGTATCCGCATCCCATGGCTACTGCCGACTGGACCTAGGTCCACTCGCTGGTGGCGGATGACGCCGCTAGCCTTGGCTGCAGGGATGGCAAGGGCCATCAATACGGACATGCCTGGGGGAGGAGCGGATGACGCGGAATGGTTTGAGTCTCATGATCGGCGCATGGCTGGCCGCGGGGCCGGTACTGGCACAGGAAGCGCCGCCGGCCGGCCGGTCGGCCTCGCCGACCAACCTGGACAGCATCAAGGTCACTGCCCGCAAGCGCGAGGAGACCCTGCAGGAAGTGCCGGTGGCAGTCACCGCCTTCACTTCCGAAGCGCTGGACAGGATGAATGTCCAGGACATCAGCGACCTGGATGCGCAGGTGCCCAACCTCACCATCTACGCCGCGCGCGGCGCCAGCAGTACGGTCACCGCCTATATCCGCGGCATCGGCCAGTCCGACCCGACCTGGGGCGCCGACCCGGGCGTGGGCATCTATCTGGATGACGTCTACATCGCGCGCCCGCAGGGCGCCCTGCTGGACGTGTTCGATGTCTCGCGCATCGAGGTGCTGCGCGGCCCGCAGGGCACGCTGTACGGCAAGAACACCATCGGTGGCGCGATCAAGTACATCTCGCGCGGCCTGCCCACCCAGACCGAGGGCTTCGCCCAGATCACCGTGGGCAACTACAGCCAGCTCGATGCCAAGGCGGCCATCGGCGGCCCGATCGGCGGCGCCGACAGCGGCCTGCGTGCGCGCGTGGCGGTGGCCAGCATGAATCACGATGGCTTTGGCGAAAACACTTTCAACGGCCAACCGGTCAGCGACAAGCAGATCAACGCGGCACGCCTGAATCTCGGCGCCTATGCGGGCGACGACTTCGACGTGCAGTTCGCACTGGACTGGATCGACGACCAGTCCGGCATGCGTGGCTCGAAGATGCTGGCGCCGAACCCGTTCCTTCGCCCCTACCCGCCGATGGACAGCCGCTACGACATCCGCTCAGGCATGCGCAACCTCAACAACGTGGAGACCAAGGGCGCTTCGGCCACGGTGAACTGGCGGCCGAACGAAGACATCGCCGTGAAGTACGTGGTGGCCAAGCGGGAATCGGACAGCGAAGCCAACATCGACTTCGACACCACGCCGGTCAAGCTGGCCGACGTCAGCGGCACCTACAACGACAACCAGGTCAGCAACGAAGTGCAGCTGAACTACGATGCGGGCGGTCGCGTGCGCGGCGTGGTTGGCCTGTACCAGTTCAGCGGCGAGGCCGGCGGGCAGATCCAGAACAACTACTTCAGCGCGCAGTTCGCCGACAACCAGGGCAAGGTGCTGACCGACAGCATCGCGCTGTACGCGGACTGGACCTTCGACCTGACCAGCAGGCTCAAGCTGGACGTGGGCGCCCGCTACACCGACGAGGACAAGCGCGCGATCGTGCTCAACCGCCTCTATGCCGACCCGGGCTTCAGCCGGCCGGTGGCGGTGACCGCGGATTTCGACAAGAAGACCAACTTCAAGAATGTCTCGCCCAAGGTCTCGCTGGACTACCAGATCACCCCGGACATCATGGTCTACGGCCTGGCCACGCGCGGCTTCAAGTCCGGTGGCTACAACATCCGCGCCAACGCGGTGGCGGTGCCGCGCTCGGCCGAGCCGTTCGACGACGAGACCGTGGACAGCTATGAAGTGGGCAGCAAGATGGCCTTCCTCGACCAGCGCCTGTTCCTGAACCTGTCAGCCTTCTACAACAAGTACAAGGACATCCAGCTGTCGGTGTTCACCGGCCTGGATACCAATGGCGATGGCATCGATGATTCCTTCTTCGGCGACTTCACCAATGCCGGCGCCGGCACCGTCAAGGGCCTGGAGGTCGAATACCAGTATCTGCCCAGCCAGCACTGGCTGATTTCCGGCAACCTGGCCTGGCTGGACACGAAGTACGACGAGTATATGGACCGCGGCATCAACGTGGCCCGGCAGATGAAGTTCACCAATGCGCCGGAGTTTTCGGGTGCATTGAACGTGGAATACCGCACCGAGCTGGCCAACGGCAGCAATCTGTCGGCTCGGGTGAGCTACAGCTACCAGAGCGAAGTGTGGCCGACCACCGATCTGAGCCCGGTGATCCGCCAGGACGGTTACGGGCTGCTCAATGCCGGCGTGATCTGGCGGCTGGATGATGCCTGGACCTTCTCGCTGCAGGGTACCAACCTGACCGACAAGGAGTATCGCACCACCGGTTACAACATCCCGGCGGTCGGCACGCTGATTGGCTTCTACGGCCCGCCACGCCAATATAGCCTCAGCGTCCGTTACGATTTCTAGAGCATCCGATACGATTTCCAGGAAGCCCCGTGCATGATGCAGTCCTACGTAGATCTGTACTGGAACAGCGACGATGGCCTGCGCCTGCACGCGCGTGACCATGCACCGGATGCCGGGCAGGCGGCCCGCGGCACGGTAGTCTGCATCCCCGGCCTGACCCGCAATGGCGCCGATTTCGATGCGCTCGCCGGCATGCTCACGGCCGTGGGCTGGCGCGTGATCGCGGTCGACCTGCGTGGCCGCGCCGGATCAGAACGTGCGCATGATCCGTCCAGCTACAACCCGCGCACCTATGCAGATGACATGGTGGCACTGCTGCGCGCGCAGAACATCGACAAGGCGGTGTTCGTCGGCACCTCGCTGGGCGTCCTGGTGACCATTACCCTCGCCTCGCGCGCACCGCAGCTGATTTCCGCGGCGGTGCTGAACGATGCCGGCCCGAAAGTGCCGCGCGAGGCGCTGGCGCGGATCGGCAAGTACGCCGGCAAGCCGGTGCCGCCGATGGATCTGGAGCAGGCCACGGCCTATGTGGCGTCGATCGGCAAGGCCGCCTTCCCGCGCTTCGGCACCGATGACTGGCGGGCGATGGCGGTGCGCACCTTCCGTCCGCGCAGCGATGGGCTGCTGGAACTGGACTACGACCCGGCGGTGATCCGCACCACGCGTCCCTGGCTGTTGTGGCTGCTGCGCCCCGTGCTGTGGCGCGCGGTGCGCGGTCTGACCGCGCGGGTGCCGGTGCTGGTGGTGCGCGGTGCGCTGTCCGATATCCTGCCGGCCGATGTTGCCCGGCAGATGGCGGCGACATCGGAGCGTGCCCGCCTGGTTGAAGTGCCCGACGTCGGCCATGCCCCGATGTTGTCCGAGCCTGAAGCACGCGATGCGATCCTGGCGCTGCTGGAGCGTGTGCGATGAGCACCGGGCCTGTGGCGGAGGCGCTGCCCAGTGTACTGCAGGCCTTGCAGCGGTGGGCGGCAGTGGAACGCGTGGGCGCCGGCATGCGCATCACGCAGGCAACGATCGACGCCTTTTCCGACGCCACTGGCGACCACAACTGGATCCACGTCGATCCGCGGCGCGCGCAGGCGGAGTTGCCCGGTGGGCGCACCATCGCGCATGGCTTCCTGCTGCTCTCGCTCACCGTGCAGGACGACGTGGCGGCCCTGGCCGGGTTTCCCGGTATTGCCCATGTACTCAATTACGGCCTGAACAAGGTCCGCTTCCTGGCGCCGGTATCCAGCGGCACCGACGTACGCGTGCGCTCGCAACTGGTGTCGTTGGATGCACGCCAGGCGGGGCAGTGGTTGCTCACCCAGCGCAAGGCCGTCGAACGCGTTGACGATGGCGAGCTGGCACTGGTTGCTGAGCAGCTGTCATTGATCGTGCTTGCCCCGTAGCACCCGCCTGCCCGGCTCCCTGCCTACACTGGAGCGATGTTGACGCCTACTGTCGTCCTGTTCGCCTGTATTGCGTGGACCGTACTGCTGTTTGGCGTGGCCCTGTGGGGCGAGCGCCAGGGGCACCGGCTGGCCCGCGCCTGGCCGGCCATCTATGCGCTGTCGCTGGCAGTGCACTGCACCGCATGGACCTACTACGGCGCCGCTTCGCAGGGCCAGCAGTGGGGCTTTCCGATTCCACCGACCCTGGCCGGGATGGCGCTGATCTTCGCCTTCGGCCTGCCCTTCCTGGTGCGGCTGGGACGTCTGGCCAAGCAGCACAACAGTGCCACCATCGCCGACCTGGTGGTGGCGCGGCTGCGCGCAGATCGCGGCCTCGGCTTCACCATCACCCTGGTTGCACTGTTCGGCATCATTCCCTACATCGCGCTGCAGCTGAAAGCCGTCAGCCAGGGCCTCGGTGCATTGCTTGGCGATCGCTTCGCACCGGCCGGCGCGCACCTGGACATGTCGTTCTGGTTCGCGCTGACGATGGCGGCCTTCACCCTGCTGTTCGGCGCGCGCAAGGCATCGGCCACCGAACCGAACAGAGGCATCGTGGTCGCACTGGGCCTGGAGTCACTGTTGAAGCTGGCGGCGCTGCTGGCCATTGGCCTGTATGCGGCATTGTCGGTGCACCGGTCCGGCATGCCGTTGCTGGACAGGATGGCGCAGCTGCCGCCACCGGCCATCGTCCCGGACTACCTCACGATGGTCGCGTTGGGCGCGATCTCCGCCTTCACCCTGCCCCACCAGTTCCATGTCGGGGTGGTGGAGCTGCGCCAGAGCTCGGACCTGAAAACCGCACGCTGGATGTTTCCGGTCTATCTGCTGCTGATCGGCCTGCCCTCGGTGCCGATGGCGCTGTCCGGAGCGGCGCAGCTGCCGGCGTCGGTGACGCCCGACCTGTACGTGCTGGCCTTGCCGCAGGCCGGTGGCCACCACCTGTTGGCGTTGCTGGCTTACCTGGGCAGCCTGAGCGCGGCAACCGGCATGATGATCCTGTCCGGGCTGACCCTGTCGATCATGCTCGGCAACCACGGCTTCGGCTCGCGCCTGATCAGTGGCTTCGAGGGCGGCGTGGCGCATGCCGACCTGCGTCCGCGCGTGCTGGCGTTCCGCCGTGCCGGCATCCTGGCCGTGTTCCTGATGTCGTGGCTGTACAGCCGCGCGATGAGCGATACCGAGGCGCTCAGTGATTTCGGCCTGATGTCCTTCACCGCGCTCTCGCAGCTGGCGCCGGCGGTGCTGCTGGCGGTGTACCGCCCACGCACGCCCTCGCCGGCCATCGTTGCGGGCATCGTGCTGGGTTCACTGGCCTGGTTGTGGCTGGTACTGCTGCCGATGGTGCTCCCTGCCCCTGCACCGGCCGCCAGCGTCGAGGGCCTGCACTGGCTTACGGTGGTCTCGCTGCGGATGCAGCCCGGCCACATCGCCATCAGCATGGGCGCGAGCCTGGCGGTCAACCTGCTCACCGTTGCCCTGGTATCGCGGGCGGTGCGCCCTTCGCTGCCGCGTCGGCGCGACGCGGTGGCAGCGGCCTCGCTGCGGAAGACCGCCGGCCGCTTCCTCGGCCAGGAGCGTGCGCGCCAGTTGATGGCGGGAGATGCCGGGCAGCTGCTGGATGACGACCGGGTCACTGCCGTCGAACGTGAGCTGACCGCCGTGGTAGGTGCCGGCATGGCGCGCCTGCTGGTCGAGGCCGCCCGCGACGGCGGCGCCGCGCCACTGGAAGCGGTGACCCGTGCCGTCGGCGAAGCGACCCAGGTACTGCGCTTCAACCAGCGCCTGCTTGAAGCCGCGCTGGAAAACATGAGCCAGGGCATCAGCGTGGTCGACGCGCAGCTGCAGCTGGTGGCCTGGAACAGCCGTTACGCTGCATTGTTCCGCTTTCCACCAGAACTGCTGCAGGTCGGGCAGCCGGTGGTCAACCTCACCGCCTGGGCACTGGCGCAGCTGAAGATCGGCGAGGGCCCCGCTGACTCTCCGCAGCAGGCACTGCAGCGGCGCGTCGCGCACATGCAACGCGGCACCCCGCACCTCTCCGAGCGGGTCTTCCCGGACAACACCATCGTCGAGATCCGAGGCAACCCGATGCCCGGTGGCGGCTACGTAGCCACCTTCACCGATGTCACCGCGTTCCGTCGCACCGAGGATGCACTGAAGCGCAGCAACGAAACACTGGAGCGCCGCGTGCAGGACCGTACCGCCCGGCTGCAGCAGGCGGTGCAGGATGCCGAGCGCGCGAATGCGGCCAAAACCCGGTTCCTGACCGCCGTCGGCCACGATCTGATGCAACCCCTGCACGCGGCACAGCTGCTGACCGATGCCATGTCGCAGCACATCGAATCCTCCTTTCTGGACAGTTTCCTGCGCCAGATCCGCGGTGCGCTGGATTCCACCGATGACCTGCTGTCCGGCCTGCTGGACATTTCGCGGCTGGAAGCCGGCGGGCTGGTGGCCGATCCGCGCCCGTTCGCACTTTCAACCGTGCTGGACCCGCTGGCGCAGGAATTTTCGGTACTGGCTGCGGCGCGCGGCCTGCAGTTCCGTTACCTGCGCACCCGCGCCTGGGTGCATAGCGATCCGCTGCTGCTGCGCCGCGTGCTGCAGAACTTCCTGGCCAATGCCATACGCTACACCCGGCACGGTGGCGTTCTGCTGGGGGTGCGTCGCCACGGCGAATGCCTGTCCATCGGCGTGCACGACACCGGCCCCGGCATCGCAACCGAGCAGCAGGCGGTGGTGTTCGAGGAATTCCATCGTGTGGACCGCAGCAATGGCCAAGGACTGGGGCTGGGGCTGACCATCGCGCACCGCATCGCGGCCTTGCTGCACGCACCGTTGCAGTTGCGCAGCGCGGTGAATCGCGGTTCGGTGTTCTCGGTCAGCGTGGCGCGCAGTGCAGCACCGGCGACACCGCGGGTCGAACCGCCTGCCAACGCCGGCAGCACCCTCAGGGGCACCCGCGTGCTGGTGGTCGACAACGATGCCGACGCCCTGGCGGCCATGCAGCAGCTGCTGTTGTCCTGGGGCTGCGATGTCATCGCCGTGCGCGGCGCCGAAGGCATCGATGCGTCGGCGCACGATGCGGCACTGTGGCTGTTCGACTACCACCTCGATGACGGCGATACCGGCGTGGCACTGTTCACGCGCCTGGCCGCAGCGCAAGGGCCACGGCCCACGGTGATCCTCAGTGCCGACACCGGCGCCGAGACCCGTGAGGCGGTGCGCGGCGCGGGGCTGTCATTGTTGAGCAAGCCCTTCAGGCCACTGGCGCTGCGCTGGGCGATCAACCACCTGCTGGCCTCTGCCGCAGCGGCAGCGCCCTGAGCAGTCAGCGCTCTGCTGCGTCTTCGATCTGCCGGGAGGGATCGGCCAGGCCCATTTCATGCAGAACGCGGATCGCCTGCGCCCGATTGCGGACTCCCAGCCGCTCCATGATCCGTGTCATGTGCGCCTTGACGGTGCGCAGCTGCACCCCGAGCCGGTCGGCAATCTGCTTGTTGAGCAGGCCTTCGGCCACCAGGCTCAGCACCCGGTACTGATGCGCGGACAGGCTGGCCAGGCGCGCGGCCAGGTCGGCGTCCTTGCTGAACGCCGCTACCCGTGCAACCGGTTCGCGCAGCAGTGAAGGTATCCAGCGTTCGCCTTCCAGCACGGACTGCAGCGCGGACTGCAGTTCGTTCAGGCCTGAGCTCTTGGGCAGGTAGCCGGCGGCGCCGAGGTCGATGGCACGGCGGATCACCTGCGGCTCTTCATTGGCCGAAACGATGATGATCGCCAGCCCCGGCTGCAACGCGCGCAGCGTAGCCAGTCCGGCCAGGCCGTGGTTGCCCGGCATGTGCAGGTCCAGCAGCATCAGGTCGATCGGCTGGCGCTCGAGCACGTCGAGCACGCCGCCCAGTGAATCGGCTTCACTGATCTGCAGGTCGGCCACCGCCTCTTCGGCCGCACGATGCAGGGCCGCTCGGAACAAGGGGTGATCGTCGGCGATGAGCAGGGTTGGCATGTGCAGGCGAGAGTAGCAAATCGCTCTCCCTTGAGGAGGCGTACCTAGGTACGCTGGCGCCGCGTCGGCGTGCGGCTAGTGTGGCGGTATGAAGGGCGGCCACCGATACGTCGTCCACGAGGACACCCCATGTCATTCCCCCCTGCTGCCGGCGCCTCCACCTGTCCGCTGCTGATCAAGCAGCTGCTGCACACGCCACTGGCGGTGAACCCAGGCCAGGAGATTGTCTACGGCGATTCGGTCCGCTTCGACTACCGGACGCTGCAGGCGCGCATCGGCCAACTGGCCGGGCTGTTGGCCTCGCTCGGGGTCCGGCACGGCGATACCGTGGCGGTGATGGACTGGGACAGCAACCGCTACCTGGAGGCCTACTTCGCCGTGCCGATGATCGGCGCGGTGCTGATGATGGTGAACGTGCGTTTGGCCCCCGAACAGATTGCCTACACGCTCAACCACAGCGGCGCGCGGGTGCTGCTCGCCCATCGCGAGTTCCTGCCGATACTAGGCGGCATCGACGAACAGCTGCCGGATCTGCGCACGCGCATCCTGCTGGAGGATACCGCCGGCCCCTTGCCAGAGGGTTTCGTGACCGAGTACGAGGCCGGCCTGCGCGCCGCCCCTGCAGTCACGCAGTTCCCGGACTTCGATGAGAACACCCGTGCCACGGTGTTCTACACCACCGGCACCACCGGCCTGCCCAAGGGAGTCCATTTCAGCCACCGGCAACTGGTTCTGCATTCGCTGACCGGCATGGCCGCGCTGGGCAGTGCGGCCACCCAGGGGCGCCTGCATCGCGGTGATGTCTACATGCCGATCACCCCCATGTTCCATGTGCATGCCTGGGGCCTGCCCTACGTGGCCACACTGCTGGGCATCAAGCAGGTCTACCCGGGACGCTACCTGCCCGCCAACCTGCTGGCACTGATCGCGCGCGAGAAGGTGACCTTCTCGCACTGCGTACCGACCATCCTGCACATGCTGCTGGAGCATCCCGCTGCAGCGGACACCGATCTGGCCCACTGGAAGGTGATCATCGGTGGGGCGGCCCTGCCGCGTGCACTGGCGCAACGGGCACTGGCACGCGGCATCGACATCTTCGGTGGCTATGGCATGTCGGAGACCTGTCCGCTGCTGACCGTCGCCCAGATCGATGCCGAGGCCGTGACCGATGCGGATGAGGCTCTCTCGCTGCGCACCAAGGCCGGCATACCGGTGCCGCTGGTCGAGCTGCGCGTCGTCGACCCGGACATGAACGAGGTTGCCCACGATGGCATTGCCACCGGCGAGGTGGTGGTACGCGCGCCCTGGCTGACCGAAGGCTATCTGCACCATCCGGCGGCGTCCGAGGCGCTGTGGGCGGGCGGCTACCTGCATACCGGGGACATCGGCAACATCGACGAAGGCGGCTACCTGCGCGTGACCGACCGCATCAAGGATGTGATCAAGACCGGCGGCGAGTGGATCTCCTCGCTCGCCCTGGAGGACATCATCGCGCTGCACCCGGCGGTCAGCGAAGTGGCCGTGATCGGAATCACAGACACCAAATGGGGAGAGCGACCGCTGCCACTGGTGGTCAGGAAGGCCGGCAGCGTCGTCACGGAAGCGGAAATCATTGAACTCGTCGCCGCCCGCAGCCGCTCGGGCGATATCTCGCGCTATGCGATTCCAGAACGCGTCAGCTTCGTTGAGTCAATCGAGCGTACCAGCGTGGGCAAGATCAACAAGAAGAAGCTGCGTGGGCTGCATGATCCGGCCGCAGGTGCCCGCGTGGGCTGACCGCGCGTGCCCAGCCGTCCCTGCCTGCAGGGACGGTGGGTCATGTCACGCGCACAACGCCGATCTACCGTCAGGGCGTTTTGCCACTGGAAAGCACGCGCTGCTTGGCGGCCTCGAATTCCGCCTCGGTCAACGCGCCGCTTGCCTTCAGCTCGGCCAGTTGCTTCAACTCATCGGCCAGTGAGCCTGGGCTGCCGCTGCTGGCGCGCGCCTCGTGCTCAACCGGTGCCGGTGGCAGATAAGCCACGGCCTTGGCGCATTGTGTTCCGAGAATATCCAGATCACGGCCGTTGCCGAGCTCCACATACTTCACCTGCCCCTCTTGGCCAAGCACCACGACAAAGGCAGTGGAACCGACGTAGCCACCCATCCGGTTCTTGGCATTGACCGTGCCGCAGGTCCAGTAGCCATCCACCTCTTTCTGGAGCATCGGCCTCCAGCTGCCGCGCAGGAAGCCGTAGGGCATGTCGATACGGGCCGAATCCGGGTCCAGAAGCCGGCCGCGCACCGCATCCTGGGCGATGCGGCGCAGCTGGCCCTGGTCGACATCGGTGCGCTTGTACAGGGTTTCCGCGCCAGGCCAGCGTTCGGTACCGGCCACCAGCGCCGCATAGCGGTCTTCGCCAAGATACTTGTTGATCTGGACCTGCTGTCGGCGCATGACGTCAATGAGATTGCTTCGAGCGCCAGCATCCCATTGGGCCTCGGCGATGCCGAGCTTCAATGCTTCATAGGTCCACTCGGCTTGCCCTGCAGGGCCCACGCTGCTGGCAGCTGTGGCGCAACGGGCGCGCAGGATGGCGCCCTGAGCACCCAGATCCTTGCGATCGCCGAGGGCATTGATGCACGCGCCGTAGTTGCCGCGCGCCGCAGCATCCAGGCTGTTCAACAGCGCTTCCATCCGTGATCTCGAGTTTCCACAGGGCAGCGAGAGATCCGTGCGCGTGCCAGCGCGTTCCACGACAACAGCGACGGTTGCATCGGGAGCGATGCGCCTCAGTGCAGCGCTCAGCACGCTGCTGGACTGGCCGGCAACATCCTGCCCATTGATTGAAAGGATGCGGTCGCCCGGCCGCAGCACGCTGCCACCGTAGGTACCCGTGACGACCGATGCGTCACTGGTGATGGCCGCCAGGCTGCACCGGTCCATCGGCTCGCCAAGCGCACGCAGCTCCTTGGCAGTCGCCTTTGCGTCACTCTTGAGCGAACCGCCCTGTGCCGCACAGGCAAAAGGTGCGGCCAGCGCTGCCGTCAGCAGCAGGGACGCACCAAGCATTCCATTTTTCATTGTTCCCCCTGGGATTCCGTTCGTGCTTTGAACAACGGGATTGTAGCTTGCGCGCAGCTGCCGGCGCAGCGGTGTGCTCGATTTCTGGCGGGCGCGGTGCCGCCATAACGCGCCGATCAAGAAACCCGGGTTGCCCTGTACCAGCGACACGTCCAATCGGCGTGGCGCCGATGGTCCTGCACGTCCGTCCCGGAGTGAAAGATGGACGACGACCGCATTGTCATCGGCCCGATCGACACCGGGCGCGACAGGCATGGCGCAACGAGCGCATTCAGAAGGAGTTCCTGCCCGTCAACCGTCAACGGATGAAATCGTCCCGTGCCCCCGTATCGCGCAGGACCCATACCTCAAGTGCCGCAGTATCCCGCATGTCCCCGCCATAGCCTCGATCCGGCAGGTGAGGTTCATTCGAACCCCGTATCCGCCCCCGGAAGACCTTCATCGGCACCGAAATCCTGGCAAGGCCGCTTGGCAGCATTTCCGGCCTCACGTCCATGTAGAGGCTGTCGGCGGACGTCTCGACGCCCACCTGCACCGCGCCCAATCGTTTCCAAAGATCCAGCGCATCCAGGCAGGCCGAACCACAGGCGGCGTCGGCCACGATCACCACCCTGCCCTTGCGCGTGGATACGACCTGGTATTCCGAGGGCATTGCAGTTGCCTCCGGCGGCTCACGCCACAGGGCTTCCCCCCGCCCGCGTGCCTGTGCCATTCCCGCTGTCACGGATTCCAGCATGCGAACCAGCTCCGGCGATGCATCCGGCGCCTGCTCCAGCTTCTGCAGGAAGCCGCGCAGCTGCGCGATGTTGGCATCCGACGTCCGCCATTCCACCCAGCTGTGGTCCGGCAGCGCGTCGACTGCGGCACGCCCCCAGATCAATCGCGCCAGCTCGATGCTCCACTGCGACGCGCCACCGGTGTTGCCGCGCACATCCAGCACCACCAGCGGTGCCTGCTGCAGCGGTTCGGGCAGCCGCGCAAGCGCTTCAAGCAGCGCTGTCAGCTCCTTGAAATTCTGCGCCGCCGGATCGGCATTGAAGCTGCTGGTGGTGATCCAGTAGCCGCCCCCGGGCAGAGCGTGCCAACCGTTGGCCGGCCGGAAACTGCGACGGGTATCGGCCAGCCGCTGCGTGCGCTGCGCAGGATCGAGTGGCGCCCACTGCAATGCATAGGTGCTTTCGCGCCCATCGGTGCGGAACATGCAGCTGCGCGGTGTGGGCAGGAAGGGGTTGCCCTGCTCCAGCAGTACTTCGCCACCGCTCTGGATGCGGCTGGCCTGAAGGTTCCAGCGTCCACTGAAGTGGCCCACCCTGCGCACGGCCAGCGTCGCCGCATCGACACCGTCACAGGACAACAGCAGTGCACCCAACGGCGGATGGCCCGGGCCATCGTCCACGCTCATCACCACCTGCGCGTCGCCATCGAAGCCGGTCAGGAAGCCCGGCCACCGCGTCGGCAGCTCCGGCGCTGCGGCACGCGCGTTGAGGCTGACATGGCCATCATTGAACGAGGCGGCGTAACCCTTCATGGCCCACCAGTAGCCGGCGAAGCTGTCGACCGTGTCCGCGCGTGACCGCGCAACGGCCAGCGCGTCCCGCAACTGGACCACGAATCCCGGGTTCTGCCGGTCCACCGAGCCGGGATGACTGCCGCGCATCGCCGCGTCGGCAGCATCCAGGTCGGTCAACAGCGTGCCCCGCCAATCCGTCGCTGCGTCTGCCGCGCCTGGCGCAACAAGCCCCGCTGCCAGCAGCAGCCACGCGATGGTCATGGGTCCATCCCTGCCCAGGCCAGTTTCAATGCAACGGCACCTTCAATACCGAGGGCGCGTTGGCCGGCGAGCTGAAGGTCACCGTTCCCCCCAGCTGGCTGATGCCGGCGTAGCGCAGGTCCACGGTGTCGACCACCAGGGTCAGGCGGCTGCCGGCCGGCAGGTTCCAGCTGCTCGCTTCCAGGCGCAGGTCGAGTGTCTTCGGTTGCCCTGGCGTGGCGCCACGCAGCGTGTACGGCTTGTGGCTGATCAGCTGGCCATTGCCCAGCACATCCTCGGCGTACAGGTAGGCATACAGCGTGGTGTTGGCACGGCTGGGGGTGACGGTCAGGCGCACTTCCGGCGCACCGTCCAGGCGTCGCGCGCTCCACTGCACCGGCCCCTGCCAGACCCCGGCGGCACTACGTCCAACGAACGGCACATAGGCACCGGGTGGCAGGTTGATCATCTGCAGCGCGCCGGAGGCCATCGCCACGCCGGAATTGGCCGCGGTCAGCAGGCCGCTGCCGATGCGGTAGTTCCAGCCGGTCGTGCCGCCCTTTTCGGCGAGGCCGCCGGTCGGCAGCAGCAGGCCCGAGGGTGCGGTCAGCCCGTAGCTGACGGCGCCGTCGCTGGTCGCCTTCCAGTCCGGATAGCGGCTCCAGCTGCCCTTCTGTGACTTCAGCTGCACTGCCGGTTGGCGGTCAATGCCATTGGCCACCGCCTTCAGGTAATGATCGAACCAGTCGCCCACCTGGTTATAGACCTCGTTGGGAATGCCCAGTGCCCCGAACGCTTCGTTGAGCGCATGGTCGCCGTGGCGCAGCTGCAGCTGCTTGGGGCCTTTCAAGCGGTTGAAGAAGTCCACCAGCTGGCCCGGTGGGAACAGGCTGTCGTTGAACGCGTTGGCCAGGAACACCGCCGGCTGGTTGACGTTGATCTCGTCAATGCTGGCCGCAGGACTGCGCTGGGCCGCCACCGGCAGCAGCGAGTCCACTGCGCCCTGGTAATTGCCGACCAGCACATTGCGGTTGATGGTGGCCAGCTCTGCCCCCGGGCGCCCGGTGGCCAATCCGGCCGCTACCAGCAGGGCGATGCCCTGCGCGCTGGGGGTGTCGTTGCTGTACAGCGAGGCCTGCAGATCGGCCCAGCCGCTGAGCGCGGCCACCGCCTTGATGCGCGGATCGCGTGCCGCCGCCAGCAGGCTGGTACCGGCGCCGTAGGAGATGCCCGAAACCCCGATGCGGGCCGGATCGGCGCGGGTGTTGTCCAGCGCCCAGTCAATCAGCGCGCTGACATCCTCGACCGTGGCCGGCCCGGCGATGTCGATGCTGCCGCCGGATTCCCAGAAGCCACGCGAGCTGTAGCTGATGACCACATAGCCGCGCCGTGCCAGCGCCTGCGCCACGCCCACGTACTCGACGCTGGGCACGGCCCAGCTGCTGGGCATCACCAGCAGCGGGTACCGGCCGCTGCCCGCATCCTGCGGTTCGATGACGAAGGCCCCGAGAGGCGTTCCATCCCAGCTGGGAATGGTCCGGTGGGTGGTCTTGACCGTGGCGGCCCAGGCGCCAGGCGCCAGGCCGGTCAGCAGGATCAACAGCAGCAATACCTTGCGCATCGTCGTCTCTCCCCGTCGGTGGTGGTGCAACGGCTCGGACCGTACCAGTGCGAATGGTGGCTGGCACCTTGCGACGCAGCATGACGTTTGCTGCATTGCCCACCCTCTGGATCGATGCTAGAAGCGCTGAATACCAAGGATGGATCGACGTCATGAGGCCACACCTCTTCCTTCTCGCTGCGCTGGCGCTAGGTGCCCTGCGCACCGCGATGGCCAGCGAACAGGAACTATCCGACGCGGCGGCACACACGGTCTTCCAGCACGCCGAACAGCTCTGCGATGGAGACCGGGGCCAGCTATGGGGGCAATCCCTGTGCGGGCCCATGATGCTGGTTGATCCAAAGACCCGGCAGGTCATCGCCTCGCATGCAGACGCACAGGGCATGCTGAAGGAACGTGGCAACGTGTTCGCAGGCCAGCTTCCGGCGGATGCAATCGTCGCCAACACCGCCGTGGACTGGTCGGGTACACGCTGGACGCAGCTGCTCTGGCCGTTGCCGCAGGACGCGTCCCGCCGCAGCACGCTGCTCGCTCACGAAATGTTCCACCGCCTGCAACCGGCGTTGCCCATCATCGCGCCGACCGAGGGCGGAAACGAACACCTGGACACGCTTGAAGGGCGCTACTGGCTGCAGCTGGAATGGCGCGCACTTGCGCACGCACTCGAAGCCACCGATGCGGTGGCACTGCGCAGCGCGATGACGGATGCGCTGGCATTCCGCGCCGAGCGATACCGCCATTTCCCAGCGGCCGCGCAGGAAGAAGCGGCGCTGGAATTGAACGAGGGCCTGGCCGAGTACACCGGTGTGTTCGTCGGCAATCCAACGCCATCGGCACGGATCCAGGCGGCACTGCATGACCTTCGCGCGCACGTTGACGATCGCAGCTTCGTCCGCTCATTCGCCTATGCAACCGGCCCGGCGTATGGCCTGCTGCTGGACCAGGCGGCGCCTGGCTGGCGCCGCGAGCTGGCCCGCCACGCCCGGGATCTCGGTACGCACCTGGCCGAAGCGGCACGCATCCCCATGCAGGTGGATGCGCCCGCGCTGCGCGCCGCTGCCGCGCGCCATGACGGGCCGCTACTGCACGAAGCCGAAACGCTCCGCGAACAACAGCGCCTTGCACAGCTGGAACACAACCGTGCGCGCTTCGTGACAGGCCCGGTCCTGCGGTTGGATCTGCACAGCATGCGCATCCAGTTCAACCCCAACACGATGCAGCCATTGCCGGGCCATGGCACGGTGTATCCAACGATGCGGCTGACCGACACCTGGGGCAGTCTGGACGTCGCTGACGGCGCGCTGATGCAGGGCGACTGGAAGGCCGTATTCGTGCAGGCACCGGCAAGCGCAGACCCGCCGCTACAGGGTCCGGGATGGTCGCTGGCGCTGAAGCCGGGGTGGTCGCTGGTGCCGGGAGCACGCAAGGGTGATTACCTGTTGAAGGCGAACCCCTGACAACGGCCACAGGCATCGCCACGCCCTAGCACGCCTGCGTTTCAGCGACGTCCTCCTCCATCTGACACATTGCCAGTGCTTGCGCGCTGTCACAGCTTCGTCGTTTCGTCATTGACCGAAAGACGCCAGCTTGTGACGCTTACGACACCGCACGGCCTCTGCGGCCCTGTCATCGCGGTCACGTCTCACCGCAGTCCGCAGCACCTCTCTCCGCACCCTCCTTCCCCGACCTCGCACCGGCCTGGTCGTGGCGGACGGCTGCGCCCTGAATCTTCTGCTGGAGCACCGAAATGCGTCTTGCAAGCTTCTTCTTCGCGTTCGTCCTCAGCGCCTTCGCCGGCGCGGCCCAGGCCCAGGTCGTCACCCTCAACAAGGGCGGCTTCGTACTGACCTACGACTGCAGCATCCACAGCGCCACCCGCTACGAATACACGCTCATCGCCGACACCGGCTCGGCTGCGCGTCCGTCCAGCTTCTACAAGGACCCGGACCTGCCGGCAGGTTGCCTCGGCCAGACCAGCACCGCTTCGTATGCCAGCATCCGGTCCGGCTATGACCGCGGCCACCTGGTGACCTCCAACCACATGGATTACGACGCGACCTACATCCGCCGCGCCAACTACATGACCAACAT
>Ga0228674_1000778_pt1 | contig 20675 bp, 22 predicted proteins | sample 1D_rmetaG_FD_189054 | JGI IMG/M metagenome (GOLD analysis project Ga0228674, IMG submission 189054) | Seawater microbial communities from Monterey Bay, California, United States - 1D_r | ecosystem: Environmental > Aquatic > Marine > Coastal | place: USA: California | collected 2016-09-26
GAAGATATTGTTGCTGTTATCGAAGCTTAAGCAAAAACACTTTTTAGATAACATTTATTAAAGAATATTAAGAGGAAATAAAGATGGCTGCTAAAGAAGTCAAATTTGGCGCTGATGCGCGCAGTTTAATGGTCAATGGTGTGAACACCTTGGCTGATGCGGTAAAAGTAACATTAGGTCCTAAGGGTCGTAATGTTGTTTTAGATAAAAGCTTCGGTGCACCGACAGTAACAAAAGATGGTGTTTCAGTTGCGAAAGAGATCGAATTAGAAAACAAATTTGAGAACATGGGTGCTCAAATGGTCAAAGAAGTAGCTTCGCATACTTCTGATGCTGCTGGTGACGGTACAACCACTGCGACAGTTTTGGCACAAGCCATTCTGCGTGAAGGTATGAAAGCGGTTGCTGCGGGCATGAACCCAATGGATTTAAAGCGCGGCATCGATAAAGCAGTGACTGCTGCTGTATCTGAATTACAAGGTATGTCAGTTGCTTGTGATGATAATAAAGCGATTGCTCAAGTCGGTACGATTTCAGCTAACTCTGATGCTTCTGTTGGTGACATCATTGCTGAAGCGATGGAAAAAGTTGGTAAAGAAGGCGTTATCACGGTTGAAGATGGTAGCGGTTTCGACAATGAATTAGATGTTGTTGAAGGTATGCAGTTTGATCGCGGTTATCTTTCTCCTTACTTTGTTAACGATCAGCAAACAATGACAGCTGATTTAGAAAATCCATACGTTTTATTGTTTGATAAAAAAATCTCGAGCATTCGTGATTTATTACCTACGTTAGAAGCCGTTGCTCAAGCGAGCCGTCCGCTATTGATTATCGCAGAAGATGTTGATGGTGAAGCCTTGGCTACTTTGGTTGTAAATAGCATGCGTGGCATCGTTAAAGTGTGTGCTGTTAAGGCGCCTGGCTTTGGTGATCGTCGTAAAGCGATGCTACAAGATATCGCTATCTTGACTGGCGGTACTGTTATTTCTGAAGAAGTGGGTTTAAGCCTTGAGAAAGTCACACTTGAAGATCTAGGTTCGGCTAAGAAAATCAACATCAGTAAAGAAAACACAACGATTATTGATGGTACAGGTCGGGCTGATGAAATCGTAGCACGTGTTAAGCAAATCCAAGCGCAAATGGAAGAATCTAGCTCTGACTACGATAAAGAAAAATTACAAGAACGTGTTGCTAAATTAGCAGGCGGCGTTGCAGTGATTAAAGTCGGTGCTGCAACTGAAATGGAAATGAAAGAGAAGAAAGCCCGTGTTGAAGATGCACTTCATGCAACCCGTGCAGCGGTTGAAGAAGGCGTTATCGCTGGTGGTGGTGTTGCCTTGGTTCGTGCAGAAAGCAGCTTAGGTGAGTTGACCGGTGACAATACTGATCAAGATACAGGCATCATGCTAGCGCGTCGTGCGATGCAAGAGCCGTTACGTCAAATTGCAACGAATGCTGGCGCTGAGGCATCTGTTATTTTGAATGAAGTAGCAGGTGGCAAAGGTAACTACGGTTACAATGCAGCAACGGGTGATTACGGCGATATGATTGAAATGGGTATTCTTGATCCAACGAAAGTGACGCGTACTGCGATTCAAAATGCAGGTTCTGTTGCTGGCTTAATGCTAACAACGGAAGCAATGATTGCTGAAGCGCCACAAGATGCTGCACCAGCAGCACCGGCTATGCCTGATATGGGTGGTATGGGCGGCATGATGTAATCTAAAGCTGATCTTTTACCGCTGGCGTTGCTGGATTATTTTTCTGCGCTCCTCATGTATTAATATACATTCCGGTGCTCAAAAAATATCCGCCTAGCCAGCAAGCAAAATTCCTAGCTTTATATAGAATGCTCAATTTCTAGTTAGATAAAAAGCCTCAACTTCGGTTGGGGCTTTTTTTTGTTTGGTATTTCAGTAAGATGTAATAAAAAGGTTGCTGGCAAGTCATAATGCTAAGAAAAATTTATCTGGTGTAGTGTCAGGCAGGAGAGAGATTATTAATCATCGTGAAGACATGTTGGCGAACACCCGAGCAAGAATGGGTGAGCACTATACGACCAATCAGGTATTAGGCCGAACGCAGACGATTGGTTGTGTGGCTGTGGAAGTGACGCAGCGTTGTAATTTGGATTGTACTTTGTGTTATTTGTCTGAGCACTCACAGTCCGTGGCTGATATTCCCATTGAGGAAGTATTTAAACGTTTGGATGATGTGTTAACCCATTACGGGGAAGGGACACATGTGCAAATCACCGGCGGTGATCCTACATTACGAAAACACAGCGAGCTGATTGAGATAGTCAGATATGCAACTCAATTAGGTTTATATCCTGCTTTATTTACTAATGGTATTGCTGCGACGAGAAAGTTGCTTTCACAATTGGCTGAGGTCGGTTTACAAGACGTGGCTTTCCATGTTGATACAACACAACGTCGTGCAGGATATGATACAGAAATGGATTTGAATACTATTCGCAAAGATTATATTGCGAGAGCGCAGGGTCTGGGTCTGATGGTGGTGTTTAATACCACTGTGCACGAAGGTAACTTTCACCATATACCTCATTTAGTCCGTTTTTTTATTGAGCAGAGTGCTGAGATTGGTTTGGTTTCGTTTCAATTGCAGGCAGAAACAGGTCGAGGAGAATGGGGGGCGCGTGATGTTTTGATCACCCAGCAGTCGATGAAAAAACAAATCGAAGCGGGTACTGCTAGATCGTTACCCTGGGGTGTGGTGGATTTTGGTCACCCTGATTGTCATAGCTATATGCCGACAACCGTAGTCAATAATAAGGTGTTTCCGGTGATTGCTCAGCGGAATTTATTTGGCCAGTTTTTGAGTACATTTGAACATATTAGAGCCGATCGCCATGTCCCTGTTTATCGGGTGATGATGGATTATGCTATAGCTTTATTAAAGCGGCCAGGGACTTGGTGGCCAGCGTTAAGCTATCTTGCTTGGCAGATAAAACAAATGGGTAAACATTTGGTTTTAGGGCGGGGACAAGTGCATAAATTGTCCTTTTTTATGCAAAACTTTATGGATGCTAATGAGTTGGTTCAGGAACGTGTCGATGCCTGTTCTTTTATGGTGATGACGGCAGAGGGTCCGATATCAATGTGTCAGCATAATGCCAAACGGGATGATTTTATTTTGACGCCGCTGACAGTTGAAAAAAGGGATGGTACGACGGAACATTATGTGCCGATTCCAGAAATACCCAAGTACAAAAAGGCCAGTGGTGAAAATTAAATTGGGGATAGCTTTGAGACATGCCATCGTTGTGATGGCTTTGTTGACTGTTGTATGGCCGGTTCAAGCTGTGACACAGCAGGATTATGATTTTGTTGTATCTAAGTGGACTAAAGTGCTCAGTACTTTTGTTAATGATCAGGGCCAGACAGATTTTGCCGCTTTGGCTGGGCAACAAGAAGACTTGTTAGCGTATGTCGATTTTGTGGCCAGTGTCAGTCCAAAATCGCACCCGTTGTTATTTCCGACACCTGCGGATGTGTTGGCTTATCATCTCAACACTTATAATGCTTTGGCGATGTATGGTGTTATTGATGAAGGGCTGCCGACTGACTTTGATAGTTTTTTTAAACGCCTTAGTTTTTTTAAATTACGCGATATTCGTATCGGTGGCGAGTCGACTTCGCTTTATGACTATGAGAATGATGTGATTCGATCTTTAGATGAACCGAGAATCCATTTCGCGTTGAATTGTATGGTGAAGGACTGTCCGCGATTACCGATGGTGCCTTTCGATGCGGTGGAATTAGAAGCGCAATTATCTGAGTTAACTTGGCAGTTTTTTAATAAAGAGAAACACCTTCGAATCGATAGTGATAATAAGGTTGTTTATGTGTCAGAGATTTTAGACTTTTATACAGAAGATTTTGTGGTATCTGGCGATCAACAAGATCTGCTAACTTATATAAATCGTTACCAGAAAGTAACTATCCCAGCAGATTATAAAGTTGAATTTATCGATTATGATTGGACCATTAATCAACAACCTTAAATAAGGTCGGGGTGAGGTTTGCTTTAAGGTAAAGCGGATGGGCAGGTTGCCCACTTTTGTTCATTTTTAAATAATGTAACGGTTGAATTTGTTGTTTAACTTTTTCGGCTCTGTTTTGGTATTGTCCATCGTTGCCCCAGGCAGCAATGATCAGCTCTGTTTTATCGGCTAATTGCATGAGCCAATAATCATTGTCTTTCCCTACAACGCGTTTACGCTTTAATAAATCTTTAGGTTGAGTTGCACGGTAAGCAAAGAGGTTAGCTGTGTAAACACCCCCATAACCCCAGGCTTTGGCAAAGTTGATACAACGAATTAAGGTGGGGTCATCAACGGTTTCATCTGCTGTTGAGGGGTTAAGCCCAATAAACATCACAGCTGGTTTTGAGTCATCCCAGATGCGCCATAAAGCATAGCGATAGCGTCTGCATGGAGAAAGTTCAGCGCCTTTTTTCATTCTTCTTTTATGAATTGACCCGCTTGAACGTTGTCGCCCATTACGGTTTTGAGGTCTTTGTTTGATAAGGCAAGGGCATAACCTAATACGCCGCTGCCGATAATGACGGTGTTATATTCATCAATATTATTATCACGTATCACGGTTACAGTGTCTGGTAGTGCAATCGGTGGGACTGCCCCGATGATATAACCGGTGGCTTCTTCAACTTGATCAAAGTCAGCCATTTTGAGTTTACGTTCACCAAGGTGTTTTCGAAGTGCGCCCCAATCAGCACGACCACCACTTGCGACAGCGAGTAATACGTAGGCATCTGACCCTGTCTTGAATAAGAGACTACGGACGACAGAAGCAGGGTCACGACCTTCTGATTCCAGTAAGGCCTCTAAATTTCTGACGGGTTTTTTATCATCGGTCAGTGGGATGGTGATGATGTCATAGTTAATACTATGTTGTTTGAGAATTTCAGTGACGGGAGATGAAATGTTTTCACTCATTATTTTACCTTTGTCCATGACGGTTTTGACGTTAATTTTAGCCTAGTGTACTGCGAAGACGATATTTTAGGGTGCTAGAGTTGTCTATAACAAGAAACCATCTTATTATTCGCAGAGATATTGATGACAATGGGTCATAGATGTCATGGATGGATGACAGAGCAATCATTTTATATTGGAGAAATTATGAAACAAATAATGATGTGGGTAATGGCTGTTGCAATGAGCATAGGACTGGTACAAGCTGAATTACATGATGATAAGCCGTTTGCTGAAACACATGTCATTATGCAAGTCAGTGATGCAGAATCCGTGCATTATCAGGCGGTATTAGATATATCTAATAATTTAACGAAACGTTATGGTCAGGAAATGATCGATATTGAAGTCATTGCTTTTGGCGTGGGTGTACCGCTGGTTTTTGCTGGTGAGAATGATAAGTTCGCTGCCCGAATTGCTAGTCTGCAAGAACATGGCGTACGCTTTTATGTTTGTGGTAACACGCTAGATACGCTGGAGAGGAAGCATGGCAAAAGGCCTGAGTTATTGCCAGGCGTTGAGGTTGTCCAAACAGGCGTGAAATTTTTAATTGATGAAATTCAAAAGGGCTATATTCCTATTCATCCTTAAGCCTCATTTGATAGAGAGATAAGGCCAAGCAGAAGCTTGGCCTTTTTTATGACTATTACTTTTACCAAGCAAGCTGTAGCTTCGAGTAGTAACTTGTGTCGAGGTGTTTTCGATCATCTGCAGGTAAACTTTGATAGTCATTACGCAGACCAAAACGCAGTTGCCAGTACTCTGATAGCCCCAGTGGGATTTCTATACTTGAGTCGTGGGTGATGAGATAGTCTTTAAAGTCATCAATAGCTGGGGTATAAGTCAGTTTGTTTTTCATTCTTGCCCAATGAGTGGCTTGCCATTCATGAGCTAAGCCAAAATCGAGGGTAGGTGATTGTTGCTTTGACCCATCGTTAAAACGCTCATGGCGGTAACCTAGACCAGACCGGAGTTCAAGCATGTGGTCTGGTGAGTGAAAAACACGGTAGTTGGCACCGGCACCGAGGATAGAACGTAAATCGATATCTTCAAAATCATCGCGTTCGAATTCAGCTCGCATATACCAGCCCCAAGGATCATTAGAATAAGTACTGTATTCGGCGCCTATAATTGTTTCATCAGCACTATCGATGCCTTCTTGTTGTGCTTGATCCAAGGAGCCATAAAGGAAAAATGTATCATCCTGACCGGTTAATTTCGCTGCAAAGCTGATGGCAAGACCAAATTCCTGTGAATTACCTTCTTTGCCCGTGATGTCTATGCCTGCTTCGTATGACCATTTTCTGAGTTTGGCTTGTTGCTCCTCTTCGCGGCGGGTTATTTCAGGATCTTGTTGGTCAGCTGGCCAAGCTTCAGTAATCTGGTTGAGACTTGTTGTGACGTGCATATCATCAGAAGCAATTTCTAATGTATTGTCTTTGTGTTGTTGAACGGTGCCTTTTAAGACAGTGCCATCTGAAAGCCGATAGGATTGTGATTGTTCAGATGTAAAACCAATGATTTTATTTCGTTGCAGCGTAATATCACCTGCATAATCAGTGCTTAAGACAATATGTTCAGCGTTAATTTGTTTGATAGTACCAGAGAGGGTACTGCCATCATGTGTTTCGACGATGTCGCGTGCGAGCAATTGTCCTGAGAATATCAGACAAGTAAAAAAAGAGATAAAAAACGCTTTCATATTGTTCCTTAAAAAGTAATGCATGAATAATTGCGGCAGATAGTACCAATTTATGGCTTAAATTAAACTGAATAAATCGACATTATTTATTGGTGTAGATAAATTTGTTTATGCAGGTAGACACGTTAAGATAAACGTAATTTATGAGATAGGTTGTGTGTTTATGGGGCGAATAGAGTCAATTTCTGAATCTTGGCAAGAATTGTTGGCGAACAATGAGGCGTTAGCATCTTCAGCTCAATCGGTTTTAAGTGGCAGCGAATATGTCAGGTTGTGGGGTGAACGTCATCCAGAGCGTACGCAGGCGTTAATTTCATCAGGAGATATTGAACAAGTTTATGATGGGGCAGGCTTCGAAGCAAGGCTTACAGCAACGTTAGAGTCGGTTGAAGATGAAACGACACTTCATCAACAATTACGTTATTTTCGCCAACGGGAAATGACCCGAATTATCTGGCGTGATTTAGCGGGCTGGGCTGATTTGGCTGAGACAGTGCGGGAATTATCTGCTTTAGCGGATGCATGTATTCGACAAGCTTTGGCGACGTTATATCAGTGGCATAGTGCTCAGTTTGGGGTGCCACTGAATGAGGCTGGAGAGCAACAGAACTTGATCGTTATTGGTATGGGAAAGTTGGGCGCGGGTGAACTTAACCTTTCTTCAGATATCGACCTTATTTTCAGCTTTTCTGAGCAGGGTGAAACACAAGGCGGCCCTCGGAGTATTAGTCATGAACTCTTTTTTACCCGTTTGGGACAGAAATTAGTTCAAGCCTTAGATAATGTGACAACAGATGGTTTTGTATTCCGTGTTGATATGCGATTGCGCCCTTTTGGCGATAGCGGTGCGCTGGTGAGCTGTTTTAATGCGATGGAAGATTACTACCAAACGCAGGGCCGTGAGTGGGAACGCTATGCGATGATCAAAGCACGATTTATTACGGGGAATGGTGATGAAAAGCTTGCACTGAGAAGCTTGTTAAAACCTTTTGTTTATCGGCGCTATTTGGATTATGGCGTGTTTGACTCGTTGCGTGAAATGAAGTCAATGATTGTGAGTCAGTTACGTCGTAAAGGGAACGAGGATAATATTAAGCTGGGTGTGGGGGGGATTCGTGAAATTGAGTTTATTGGCCAAGTTTTCCAACTGATTTATGGTGGTCGTGATGAGCCTTTGCAACAACGTCCTATTTTGACGATTTTAGATTTGTTGGCTGAACGTCAATGTTTATCAGAGCAAGCCGTGGATGACTTGAAGCAAGCGTATATCTTTTTGAGGCGGACGGAACACCGAATACAGGCTTTTGCTGATCAACAAACCCATTTATTGCCTACTGATGAGGCGGGTTTATTACGCATTGCCAAATTGATGGGGTTTGAGAAAACAAGTGATTTTATATTTGTTTTGAATGAACACCGTGAACAGGTGCAAGACCATTTCGAGCAAGTGCTAACCTCACCGCAGGCAGATGCTCAACCTGAGGAAGAGCTGTCGTTATTTTCATCAACAACAGATGATAAGGTTGCTTACTTAGCAGAATTAGGTTTTGAGCAAACCCAACAGGGTGTGGCTTTAATTTTAGGTTTGTTTGATACCCATAATTACCGTAATTTAGGCGAGATTGAACATCAGAGGTTGGTTAAATTATTACCTTTATTAGTCAAGGCTGCTTCGCAAGTCGCTAATCCTGATGATTGTTTGAATCGTTTACTAACGCTTGTTGAAAGTATTTTGCGACGCAGTGCTTATATGTCGTTGTTGGTTGAAAACCCTTTGGCACTGTCCCAACTAGTGAAGCTCTGTGCTGCAAGCCCATGGATTAGTAGTCAATTAGCTCGTCACCCGATGTTACTGGATGAATTATTGGATCCGAGAACGCTATATGAGGTGCCGGATCGTGGTCAGCAAGTGCGTAAGTTAACGGCTTGTATTGCTTCTGCAGAAGAGACTGACATAGAGCAACAAATGGTGTTGTTACGTGAATTTAGGCAAATTGCTTCTTTACATGTTGCCGCCGCCGACGTGACACAAGTATTGCCATTGATGCGGGTAGGTGATCAGTTAACGGAATTGGCTGAAATTCAGCTGGCAAAAATACTCGAGTTGTCATGGCGGCATATGGTTACACGGCATGGTCGACCACCTTGCACAGATAATGATGATCTGTCGCAATGTGGTTTTTCAGTGTTGGCTTATGGCAAATTAGGTGGTCTTGAATTGGGCTATGGCTCTGATTTAGATTTAGTTTTCGTCTTTGATGATAAAACGAATGAGGGCTTAACAGATGGTGAGAAACCTGTTGAACCATTGATGTTTTATACTCGCTTGGCACAGCGGATGATTCATTTTATGAATACGATGACTGCCGGTGGCATTTTATATGAAGTCGATATGCGTTTGCGTCCAAATGGTCAGTCCGGTTTGTTAGTGACGGATGTTTCAGGTTTTGAGGCATACCAAAAACAAGAAGCATGGACATGGGAGCATCAAGCGTTAGTTCGAGCTCGTTGCGTGGCAGGTGATTCGGCATTGTCAGAACAAATTACGGCGATTAGGTCTGAAATTCTGTCCCAAAAACGTGAATTAACGACTTTGATAAAAGATGTCAGCGAGATGCGTGCTAAAATGCGCGAACAATTAAATAAAAGCACAGCTGAATTATTTGATTTGAAGCAAGGCGAAGGCGGTATCACGGACATTGAATTTATGGTTCAGTATGCGGCGTTAGCCTGGTCTTCGGATTGCCCGGATTTATTAGTCTATACCGATAACATCCGAATGTTGGAAGCGTTAAAAACATCTGATAAATTGAGCGAACACGACAGTAATATGCTGGCAGGGGCGTATCGTTTTTATCGTAAATTAGCGAACCATTGTATTTTGCAGGAAAAGCCTGCGGTGGTGCCGATTGAGCGCGTGGCTGCATATCGGACACAAGTCGCCAACATGTGGCGACGTTGGTTTGGGTGAAAACCTAAGTTTAAGACACGAAAATAGAGAAGTAGAGATTATGGCAGTAGTAACAATGGCGGATCGTGATGGCACTATCTGGTTAGATGGTGAGTTGGTTCCTTGGCGTGATGCAAAAGTCCACTTATTAACGCATACCTTGCATTATGGCTTGGGTGTGTTCGAGGGTGTCCGCGCTTATAAAACTGATCAAGGTGCTGCCATTTTTCGTTTACAAGAACACACAGATCGTTTATTTCGCAGTGCGAAAATTATGGGTATGTCGATGCCATTTGATAAAGATGTCATTAATGAAGCGCAAAAAATTGCGGTCCGGGAAAACAATTTAGAATCGGCTTATATTCGCCCTATGTGCTTTTATGGCAGTGAAGGGATGGGTATTCGTGCTGATAATTTACGTACGCATGTCATGGTGGCCGCTTGGGATTGGGGCTCATACCTTGGCGAAGATAATATGAAGAATGGTATTCGGATTAAGACCTCATCATTCACACGCCACCATGTCAATATTACGATGTGTAAAGCCAAAGCGAATGGTAATTACATGAACTCCATTATGGCTTTACAAGAAGCGGTAACGGATGGTTATGATGAAGCCCTATTATTGGATTCTGAAGGTTTTGTTTCAGAAGGCAGTGGCGAGAACTTTTTTATGGTACGTGATGGTGTGCTTTATACACCTGAGCTGACTTCTGCATTAGAAGGCATTACACGTGCGACCGTTATGACATTAGCAGCAGATATTGGTTTAGAAGTAGTTGAAAAACGTATCACACGTGATGAAGTTTATGTTGCAGATGAAGCCTTTTTTACGGGCACAGCTGCTGAAGTGACCCCTATCCGGGAACTAGATAACCGGGCTATAGGCAATGGCGGACGTGGTCCGATTACGGAGCAATTACAAACGATGTATTTTGACCAGGTATATGGTCGCAGTGGTGATTACCGTCATTGGAATGATCACGTTGCTTAATAGCGAGAGAGTTAAATGGATAGCGTAAAAACAAGAAAACGAGGATAGAACATGGCAGGTCATAGTAAGTGGGCAAATATTCAGCACCGTAAAGGTGCCCAGGATGCGAAACGCGGTAAATTATTTACCAAGTTTATTCGTGAAATTACCGTTGCTGCGAAAGAAGGCGGTAGTGATCCTGATAATAATCCACGGTTACGTGCGGCCATTGATAAAGCCTTAAGTGGCAATATGACACGTGATGTTATTGAACGGGCTACAAAACGCGGTGCTGGTGAGCTAGAAGGAGTTAGTTACGAAGAAATTCGTTATGAAGGCTATGGGCCAAGTGGTATTGCGATTATGATGGATTGCATGACGGATAACCGTAATAGAACAGTTGCTGCAGTGCGTAATGTCTTTACCAAACGTGGTGGCAATATGGGTACCGATGGCAGCGTAGCCTATCTATTCAATAAAAAAGGGATTATTTCCTATCCCGCTGGTACAGATGAAGACACGGTTATGGAAGCAGCATTAGATGCTGGTGCTGAAGATATTGTGACCAACGATGATGGCACTGTTGATGTGTTTACTAGGCCTGAGGATTATGCTGCAGTGAAAGATGCCTTAGATCAAAGTGGTTTGCAGGCGACTTCATCAGAGGTAACAATGCATCCAGAAACGACAGTGGCATTAGATGTTCAAGATGCAGGAAAAGCGTTGGCGATGATCGATGCCTTTGAAGATTTGGATGATGTACAGGATGTTTACACCAATGCTGATTTTTCTGATGATGTCATGGCACAATTGAATGCAGAGTAATTAGGTTTTATTGATGCCCCGTATTCTAGGTATCGACCCAGGTTCGAGAAAAACGGGCTTCGGCATTATTGAGCTTAAAAATCGAAAGATCGAACACGTTATCAATGGCCGGCTGGTGGTCGGAGATGGGGACTTTCCTGATAGGTTAAGACAGATTTTTGTTGGTTTAACGGATCTGATTGAGCGTTATCAGCCCGATATGATGGCCATTGAAAAAGTGTTTTTACATAAAAATGCTGATTCAGCATTGAAATTAGGTCAGGCTCGTGGTGCAGCAATTTGTGCCGGTGTGAGTCAGAATTTAGCTGTCCATGAATATACGGCAACTCAGATTAAAAAAGCGGTTGTGGGCAATGGCCATGCTAAAAAAGATCAAGTGCAATACATGATGTCGATTATTCTCTCCTTGCCGGATGTGATTGAAGAAGATGCTGCCGATGCGTTGGCTTGTGCTGTGACACATGCTAACTTTGCTGATGTGAGTGGTTCAAAGAACAGTAAACTGCCAGAAGGAGTGCGAACTTCTCGGCGTGGAGGGCGTTACGGCCGATGATTGGACGATTACGTGGGATCATTCTTGAAAAACAAGCGCCTGATCTAGTCATAGATGTGCAAGGTGTTGGCTACGAAGTCGCAGCGCCAATGTCGACATTTTGTCATTTGCCAGCAATAGATGAAGAGGTCAATCTATACACCCATTTAGTGGTGAGAGAAGATGCGCAGCTATTGTATGGTTTTGCGACGGTACGAGAACGCTTGTTGTTTCGAAGCCTCTTAAAAGTGAATGGCGTTGGGGCCAAATTGGCATTAACGATTTTATCTGGCAGTGATGTTGATGATTTTTCACGTAGTGTTCAAGAAGGTGACGCAGCTAGCTTAACGCGGTTACCGGGCGTAGGTAAAAAAACAGCCGAACGACTCATTATTGAAATGCGCGATCGCTTGAAAGAAGTCAGTGGTGCTATGGGATTGAAGCCAGTTGTTTCTGAAGCGGCAAAGCTGGCGGGTGCTAAAGATGAGGCGATAGAAGCATTGGTGGCCTTGGGTTATAAGCCAGCGGAAGCGGACAAAATGGTTAAAATTGTTGGCGGTGAAAACTTGAATACTGAAGAACTGATTCGACAGGCATTGCAAAGTAAGTGAATAACGACTACCTGAATTACCGTCGATAAAACACGTTTAAAAATAACAGTGTGAAGATGGCGCGGGTTTGAGATAATGTGTCTATTCTTTATGGCCTTGTAGGAAAATGAGATGGAAGATCGCTTTATCTCTGCTGTAGCTCAACTTGATGAAGCTCATCAAGATAAGGCAATTCGTCCTGCCCGCTTAGTTGATTATATTGGCCAACCAGTAGTGCGCGAGCAAATGGAGCTATTTGTCACAGCAGCGCGAAAGCGATCAGAAGCGCTTGATCATACTTTGATTTTTGGCCCACCTGGACTTGGGAAAACAACCTTGGCTAATATCATTGCCAACGAAATGGGCGTGAATTTAAAGCAAACCTCAGGTCCAGTTTTAGAGCGCCCTGGTGATTTAGCCGCTTTGCTAACGAATCTAGAGCCTAATGATGTGTTGTTTGTTGATGAGATTCATCGTTTGAGCCCGATCGTTGAAGAAGTGCTCTACCCAGCAATGGAAGATTATCAACTCGATATAATGATTGGTGAAGGCCCTGCGGCACGCTCGATTAAATTAGAGTTAGAACCTTTTACGTTAGTGGGTGCGACAACACGAGCGGGTTCATTAACATCCCCACTACGAGATCGCTTTGGCATTGTACAAAGATTGGAATTTTATTCTCCTGAAGATTTGAGTACGATTGTTCAGCGCAGTGCACGTATTTTTGGTGTTGAGCTTGATGTCAGTGGAGCAGGTGAAATAGCCCGCCGTTCTCGCGGTACACCACGGATTGCTAATCGATTATTACGCCGTGTGCGTGACTATGCAGAGGTAAAATTCGACGGCCAAATTACTGTCGAAGTAGCAAGACAAGCGCTTGATTTGTTAGATGTCGATGATAACGGCTTTGATATGTTGGACAGAAAGTTATTGCAAGCGATTATTGAAAAGTTTGAGGGTGGTCCAGTCGGTATTGATAATTTGGCGGCAGCGATTGGTGAAGAGCGGGGTACGATTGAAGATGTATTAGAGCCCTATTTGATTCAAGAGGGCTTTATTATGCGTACGCCTCGAGGCCGTGTTGCAACGAAACGTGCTTGGCTACATTTAGGCTTATCACCCGATTCAGCGAAAACAGACAATGGCTGAGTTTGACTGGCCAGTTCGTGTTTATTATGAGGATACTGATTCAGGTGGCGTGGTTTACCATGCCCAGTACCTTAATTTCATGGAGCGAGCGAGAACTGAATGGCTGCGGAGTCTAGGTTTCGAACAAGATGTTTTAATTGAGCAGCATCAATGTATTTTTGCTGTTCACTCAATGCAGATCCAATTTAAACGGCCGGCACGGTTCAATGATGCTTTGGTTATTCGAAATAGTTTAACCTCGGCAATGAGGGCAAGTTTGGTCTTTGAGCAGAAAGTTTATTGTGATGATGAACTGTTGTGCCAAGCCGAGGCCAAAGTGGCTTGTTTAAATGCAAATCAATTTCGGCCGATGCCGATTCCTTCTTTTATGTTGACGGAGTTACAAGGTGAATGCTGACCTTTCAATGATAACGCTGATTTCAGAAGCCAGTTTGGTCGTGAAATTAGTGATGTTGGCGCTACTCGCAATTTCAATTTATTCGTGGTTGCTGATTTTCAAAAAACGCAATGAATTGATTCAAGCTAAACAAGATGCAGATTCTTTTGAAGATAAGTTTTGGTCAGGAAATGAACTGAATAAGCTCTATGAAGATATTTCTTCAAGGCCTCATGCAAGCAGGGGCATGGAAGGGATTTTTGAGGTCGGTTTTAAAGAATTTGTTCGATTGAAGAAATCGGCGCCAGAGTCAGGTATGGTTCTGGATGGGGCACAACGTGTGATGCGGATTTCGCTTGCAAGAGAAGTCGATCAACTTGAAATGTCCTTACCCTTTTTGGCGACAGCTGGCTCAACGAGTCCTTATATCGGATTATTTGGTACGGTGTGGGGCATTATGAATTCTTTCCGCGCCTTGGGTAATGTTCAGCAAGCGACCTTAGGCATGGTGGCGCCTGGTATCGCAGAAGCATTAATTGCGACAGCAATGGGTTTATTTGCAGCCATTCCGGCTGTTATTGCCTATAACAGATATTCACATGAGGTCGAACGGTTGATTAATCGTTACGATACTTTCTTAGAAGAATTTTCTTCTATTTTGCAACGTCAGCATGATTAAAGTGGCTCAGTAACGATGGCTCAACATTATCAAAGACGACGTAAAAAGCCGATGAGTGAAATCAATGTTGTGCCTTATATTGATGTCATGCTGGTGTTATTGATTATCTTTATGATCACAGCACCGATGCTTACACAGGGTGTTCAAGTCGATTTGCCTCAAGCCAGTGCGAATCCGGTTGAACCCAGCGACGACAATAGCGAACCTCTGATTGTTTCTGTGGATGCCAAAGGTCTATTTTATATTGGTATCGGAGATCAACAAGACAAGCCGATTGCATCGGATGAATTGCGGTCGAAAGTCAGTGCAGTATTGGGGCGTAGCCCAAACACGCCAGTAATGGTTAAAGGGGATGCAGCAGTGGATTATGGACGCGTAGTGTCGCTGATGGCTTTATTGCAAGATGCGGGGGCTCCCAGTGTTGGCTTGATAACACAACCCACGGAGCAGAGTGACAATTAAGCTTGTATGAAAAAGTCTTGGGTAGAAAATATTATTGCAGGCAGTTATGCCATTGCTTTACATATTGTTTTAGTGGTGCTGTTGTTTATTGGTTTTGGTTCTGATCCGAGTACAGTAGTTGCCCCAGCAGCTGTAGATATTGTCCAAGCGACGGTGTTAGACGAACAGCAAGTACTGGATGATGTTGCTGAGCGTCAGGCACGTCTCCAGCAACAAAAAGAAGAAGAGAAGGCACGCCTAGAAGCCTTTAAGCGAAAAGAAGCTGAAGAAAAAGCAGCTAAAGAAAAAGCAGAACTAGAACGTCAGAAAGAGCAGGAGCGCATTGAGCAGGAAAAACAGCGTCAGCTTGAATTGAAGCGTGAGCAGGAACTTGCCAAACAAAAAAAACGGGAAGAAGAAGCTAAACAGAAGAAAGAGGCTGAGAAGCAACGGTTAGAGGAAGAAAAGCGGCTCGCGGAAGAAAAGAAAGCGGCTGAACTAAAGAAAAAACAACAAGAAGAAGAGAAGAAGCGAAAAGCCGAGGAAGCAAAGAAACTAAAAGCAGAACAAGAACGAAAAGCGGCAGAAGAGAAAAAGCGGCAAGAAGCTGAAAAGCAGCGTTTAGCTGATGAGGAAAGGCGGAAAAAAGAAGAGGCAGATCGTCTACTTCAAGAAAGTTTGGCGGCAGAAGAGCGTGAACGTGAGGAACGTCGTATCTCGGGTGTGGTCAATCAACATATGGGGATGATTCGTCAGCGTATCAAACGTTATTGGAGTGAGCCTAGTAACGCGACAAAGGGTATGCAATGTACATTGCGGGTGAGTTTATTGCCTGGTGGCGATGTCAAACAGGTTGTTGTCGTTAAAAGTAGTGGTAATGCGATTTTTGATCGATCGGCGGAATCTGCCGTATTCAAAGCTGCACCTTGGCCGCAACCAACTGATCCAAAAGCAGCAGCGGTGCTAAGAGATTTTACATTTGTTTTTAAGCCTAAGTAGAGGGCAAATCATGATCAAACGATTATTAATGGGATTGGGACTATTTGCCATACTGATCTCTGGGCAGGCGCGTGCTGAGTTGGTGATTGAAATCACAGGTGGCTCAGAAGCGGCATTACCGATTGCTGTTGTTCCTTTTGGCTATGAAGGATTTGTACCGCAAGAAGATATCTCCGCTATTGTTAAAAATGACCTTGAGCGAAGTGGTCGCTTCGCCCCTTTGCCACAGAAAGATTTGATTTCAACCCCCCATGAGAAAAGTGAGATCAATTTTAAGGACTGGCGATTATTACGTTCGGAAGGCTTACTGGTCGGCAAGGTCAGTAGTCTTGATGGACATACATATGAAGTGCAGTTTCAATTATTTGATGTTTACAAAGCACAGCAGTTGGTTGGCAGGCGTTATAAGGTGCCGGCTGCAAGTTTGCGGAGCGTAGCACATAAAATTGCAGATCAAGTTTATCAAGCTTTAACGGGCGAAAAAGGCGTTTTTTCTACACGGTTAGCCTTTGTATCTGTTCTGAAAAAACCTGATGGGACACGCCGTTATGCGCTACAAATCTCTGATTCAGATGGGGCAAAACCGAGAACTGTTTTACAATCAAAACAAGCCATTTTATCTCCGAGTTGGTCGCCGGAAGGAGAGCGTTTAAGTTATGTTTCCTTTGAAAATGGTAAAGCCGAAATTTTCATTCAAGAGATGCGGTCTGGAAAGCGCACATCATTAGCCAGTTTTAAGGGACTCAATAGTGCACCGAGTTGGTCTCCTGATGGACGAAAATTAGCAATGACTTTATCTAAAGGTGGTAATCCTGAGATTTATGTGATGGATATTGCCACCAGAGCGCTGACACGTGTCACCCATAGTTCACAGGCAATTGATACCGAAGCCGTTTGGATGCCAAATGGTAGCGAGTTAGTATTTACTTCGGATAGGGGCGGCCGTCCTCAGATTTATAAAGTGCCTGCAACAGGCGGGCGAGCTGAACGGCTAACATTTGAAGGTCGCTATAATGCCTCTCCAGATATTTCGCCAGATGGTCGGTACTTAACCATGGTGCATGGTTTTAATGGCAAATTTTATATTGCTGTACAGGACTTAGAAACAGGTGCGGTGAACGTCTTAACAGAAAGGGGTAAAGATGAATCGCCTAGCTTTGCGCCTAATGGTCATTTGATCCTGTATGCTACCGAGCAAAATGGTAAAGGTATCTTAGCAGCGGTGTCCGTTGATGGCAGTTTTCATCAGCGTTTAGGTGAAACAGGTATCGACGTGCGTGAACCCGCATGGTCGCCAATCAGACAATAAATAATCAAACGGGAGTTTTCCTATGAAATTAGTTAAATTAAGTTCAGTCGCTTTTGCATTAGTCTGGTTATCAGGCTGTAACACTTTAGGTCTAAATAGTAGCAATGATGGATTGATGGATGGCGAAGATGGCGTTGTCGTTGAAGACAGAGGTGTGTCAGCAGCAGGCCTTGATGGTGATGGTATTGATGGCACAGCCATCGGCGATGGTGCTGAAACGCAAGTTATTGTTGGAGAGGATGGATACTCCAGTGCCGATCTTGATGATCCAGCGAATGCTTTGTCGAACCGAATTGTTTATTTTGAATATGACAGCAGTGCTGTTAGAGAACAAGATCAGCTGACGCTAGAAGCGCATGCTGCCTATTTAGCAGATAATCCAACGGCAAGAGTTCGCCTTGAAGGACATACCGATCAGCGCGGATCACGTGAGTATAATTTGGCGTTAGGTGAACGTCGTGCATTGGCCATTCGCCAAATTTTGATGATTCAAGGGGCTAGTGCAAATCAATTTCAAGTGATTAGCTTCGGTGAAGAACGCCCACAAAGTGAAGGTGAGGGTGAAGCGAATTGGCAAAATAACCGTCGTGTTGAGTTAGTGTATACAGGCCGATAAACGATGAAAAATGTATTAAATAAAGTACTGGTAGTTAGTCTGTTGGTGTCACCATTGGCTGTTCAGCCTGTTTGGGCTGATGATGAAGAAATGCAGAAACGTATCGCGCGTTTAGAGCGTATAGTCAAAGGCCAGGGCTTGGTTTCACTGCTTGGGCGAGTTGATCAGCTGCAAAATGAAGTGCAGCGGCTTAATGGTGATAATGAAACATTGAGACATCAACTAGAGACAATGAAGCGTCGTCAACGTGAAATGTATATTGATTTAGATGGGCGACTACAATCACAAGTACTTGCTGTGCCACCAAAGGCAGCACCGGGTGTTACGACATTGCAGCCTGTTGTTACTGAAAGTGTAGAAGTGCCTCAGAAAACAGTTGAAGTCGTTGAAAAATCGATAGAAACACCGACTACAAAACCTGATGTAAAAGTTCAACCACCTGCTGAACAAGTTGTATCTCCAGTGGCAGTTGAGAATGGGGAAGCTGCTTATCAAGCTGCATTACAAACTTTGAGGGGTGGACAATATGAGACTGCTATTGCTGCCTTATCTGTTTTTCCAGAGGAATACCCCCAAAGTAGTTATTTGCCAAATGCCTATTACTGGCAAGGTGAAGCGAATTATGTCTTACGACATTTTGATGCAGCAATAACGGCATTTCAAACAGTGATAGAGCAATTCCCAGTCAGTAGCAAGGTGGCTGATGCCATGCTAAAGCAGGGTTTTAGTCAATATGAACTGGGACAGGTCGATGTGGCAATACAAAATCTAGAGAAAGTGATTGCTGAATATCCCACTACATCGGCAGCACGCTTAGCAAAAGTGCGTCTAGATCGGATTCAAAAAGAAGCTAATTAAGCTAGGATTGTTATGTCGCTTCAATGTCGTGTCACAGAGATATTTTATTCTTTACAAGGTGAGACGAGAACTGTTGGTTTACCAACGGTTTTTGTTCGGCTGACAGGTTGCCCGCTGCGTTGTACATTTTGTGATACTGCCTATGCTTTTCACGGCGGTGAGAAGATGGCTATCAGTGATATTGTCGATGAAGTTAAAACTTATCGACCACGTTATGTGACGGTGACCGGAGGTGAACCTTTGGCTCAAAAGTCTTGTTTCCCTCTACTGACAGCGTTATGCGATCTTGGTGTAGAAGTCTCTCTTGAAACCAGTGGTGCGATAGATATCGGTGACGTTGATCCACGCGTTGTCTGTGTGATGGATTTGAAAACCCCAGGTTCAGGAGAAGAAGCTAAGAATCGCTATGACAATATTGGGTTGTTAAAACAAACTGATCAGCTGAAATTTGTTATTTGTGACCGAGGAGATTATGACTGGGCTGTTAAAAAAGTGCAGGAATATGATTTGACAGCGAAGTGTGAGGTTTTATTTTCTCCCACTCATGGATCATTAAACCCTGCTGATCTAGCAGACTGGGTAGTAGCAGATAATTTAGCGGTTAGGATGCAGATTCAAATGCATAAATATCTTTGGAATGATGAGCCAGGCCGATGAAGCGTGCAGTTGTTTTACTATCAGGTGGTTTAGATTCTGTTACTGCGTTAGCCATGGCTAGAGAACAAGGGTTTGAATGTTATACCCTAAGTTTTAATTATGGTCAGCGACATCATGCTGAACTCAATGCCGCTAAAACGTTATCTAGTCAAAATGGTGCTGTGGCACATAAAGTTATTGATATTGATTTAAGTGCTATTGGTGGTTCGGCATTAACTGATCAGACTATTGACGTACCTGAGCATTATGAAGAAGGTATTCCAGTGACCTATGTGCCCGCTAGGAATACGGTGTTTTTATCCATCGCTTTAGGTTGGGCAGAAGTGCTTTCGGCACAAGCGATATTTGTTGGTGTCAATGCGGTCGATTATTCTGGTTATCCAGATTGTAGGCCGGAATTTGTAGCGGCCTTCGAACAACTGGCTAATGTAGCAACTAAAGCGGGCGTTGAAGGACAAAAGCTAACGGTACATGCGCCTTTAATGACTATGACGAAAGCCGACATTATTCAGCAAGGCACACGTTTAGGCATCGATTATGGTCAGACTATTTCATGTTATCAGGCTGATGCTGATGGAAGAGCCTGTGGTAAATGTGATTCCTGCCGTTTCAGACAGCAAGGTTTTGAACAAGCAGGTCTGGACGATCCGACACGTTATATAAAGTAATAGCCTTATAGTCGCAAATGGCAGTAACTGTTCGTCGTTTTTGACTTAAGAGATAAGGTTATTTGCACCTTATGTGTTTTTATACTTGCCATTTCTGATAAATCGGGTATTATTCCGCGCTTGGTTTGGGCCGTTAGCTCAGTTGGTAGAGCACCGGACTTTTAATCCGATGGTCCCGCGTTCGAGTCGCGGACGGCCCACCAAATTTACATCTTCATTCTTGTTTTATTCCCGCTTTTTAAATTAGTTTTAGAATTCAGCAATAACAGATTGACAGCCGAGTGAGCTGCTGTATAATTCTCGCTTCTTTGTTGCACAGCTTGTGCGGCAA
>Ga0228674_1000796_pt1 | contig 20359 bp, 23 predicted proteins | sample 1D_rmetaG_FD_189054 | JGI IMG/M metagenome (GOLD analysis project Ga0228674, IMG submission 189054) | Seawater microbial communities from Monterey Bay, California, United States - 1D_r | ecosystem: Environmental > Aquatic > Marine > Coastal | place: USA: California | collected 2016-09-26
ACAACCACAGTCTTCACATACATAATCTTCTTTTACTTCTACCATCTCGTACTGTTCTTTCAGTGCAAGTAGGAAATCTTTGTATGACTTTGCAAGTTTCTGTTGAAATTTAAGTTTATCATCTGACCTTTTAATTCTCATAAACTTGTCCATGGCAGCCTGTGCCATTCTTTTGTCAACTTTCTTTTTACCAGATGCAAACTCAACGTCATGTCTACCGTTCATGGTGACAGACTTTCTCAATTGCATAATGATATTCTTAGATGCAGACTTTACATCATCATCTGAAGCATCATCATCCTTAGAAAATGGATTTTGTTTCATATCCTTATCCTTGGACATTGCCCTTTTTGCGTCTGCCCGAGCAGATGCTTCTCTGACTTCCTCAAGGGCTTCGGACATAGTTTTTGAATATCTTGTCATTTTACTTTTCCCAAATTTTAATTTTAAGAGTACCTTCACCCTTAATTAGTCGATGGAATTCCATCTTGTTAATGTTATAGAGTTTGCCCTTTTGCAAATCCTCTGGTAGTTTGTTGTCCATCTGAAGTTGCCAACCAGCACCTTCAACAACCGTAATTTCTCTATCGTTTCTATCACGATGCCAGATTAGTTCATTTTCAGATATATCCTCTGAAAAGGTTCTAATCTTATAATCTCCCTCTAGTTCGTCCTTGTAAGGATTTACCAAAAGAAATTACCTCCACCTGATAAACCTAATTGTTTTGCATAACGTGGTAAGTTACACGCCCAGTATCCTGCCTTGGTTCTGTCTTTTTGATTTTCACAATCGTGTCGGGCAGCAAAACTCTTTCTTGCTTCCTTGTCATTCAACTTGACTTTCAGTCCAGTTGTATCACCCCAAGAAACTTTCTTCACATTACCTGTTGATGGGTCTTTAACATACACATAGTATTTCTTAGGCCCACCGACTTTAGGTTTATTTAGTTCTACATCCTTGTCTTCGTCAAAAGACTCCATAGGACAATCTAGTGGAACTGGGTTACCATTGTACATGGCATATTCGCCAATGTTACCATCCAGTAGTTCTTTATCAAAACCTACTGGGTTTAGTTTACCACTTTCATATAGTTTTCTTTTTTCTTGAAAGAATTTATAGTATGCTTCAGAACCCACACGATATTGATTGGATTCGATTAAACTAGAAGTTTCACATTCGTTACAACAACTAGGTGTACCACAGTCAAGATGTTCTTTGAATGAGAATACCTTTTGGCCTGGTGTCATCTTTTGCCTACTTTCTCTACTTGCATCTGTTCCAATTTCTCTAGGGTCTTGTTCTTCTTTTTTACCCTTCGCCTGTTTCCACAAGTCTGCATCAGCAGTTGTTCTTGTCTTACCACCAGTAAGGAATGAGTTCACTCTTGCGAATGCCCATTGTTGTGGAGTTGTGCCAGGGCGATGTCCTGTCTTCCATGCTGCCATACCTCTATCATATACTTTTTTCAAAATACCATAAGGTATACCAGACTTCTCTGCTTTTGTAATCAGTCCTTCAATCTTTTCGTTTAATTGAAAGTCTTCTTTTTTTAATAGTTTTTTGCGTTTTTCTATACTATCTGCTCTATCCTTTGCCAATTGAGCAGACTTACCAGTTGCATATTTAAGATTTGGATATGTCTTAGATTGTTTTAACTTTTCATTCTTTGGAACACAGTTAGGAACTTCTTTTCCATTCTTCTTTTTCATACCAACTTGTTTGTGAGTATCCCAACATGGGCCTTCGCTCTCACCATACATCTGTTTGAATTTCTTTGTACTCTTAGATGGTTTAGTTTCAGCATGACCATCGCCAGGAGCAGGCCCGTCTTTACCTTTTGCAAAGTGTGCCGCACGTTTCTGTTTAGTGGACTTAGACATCTCATCACCATCAGCATCTTTTGCATAATACTTTGCTGGTTCTGTACCTTCTCTGTCCTTAATATCTTTATCTTGTTTGACTTCGTACAACCACTTCTTGTGTGTAGTACCGTCTTGTTCTGCGAATACGAGGTAATTAGTTCCTCTACGAATAACTTCACCAGATACTCCAGTGTAGTTGTCCTCAACTATATCGCCGATAGAATATAACTTATTCTCTACATATAAATCACGAATGACATCTTCGTCTGTCATCACGTTTGTTCTTGGAACAAATGATTCACGAATACCCATATACTTGCGAACATCTTTGAACAATGACATTCCCTGTTTGAATGTACTTGGAACTCCAAGTTTGAAAGTATCGAAATCATTTGATGATGCAGCAGCACGCATTTTAGATGCAGACATTCCTGTCACACCTTCTGCGTCTGGGTCACGTTCACCAGCAGAGATTACTTCAATGTTGTCAAAACCATAGTAACCATGTCTTGCTTCTACACCGTTATACTTGTTCAGTAGACCATTGAATTCAGTAACTCTATCTGAACCAACAACCATTACGATTGATTTGTGTCCTTTATTGTGCAGTGATACTGCAATCTCAAACACATTTCTTGCTTTATCAACAACAATAGTTCTAGAATGTTTTGGGAACATCTTCTTCATATATGCAACTTTCTTTGCATATGGAAGTGGGTCTTTCTTTGCATTTTCAGAGTGAGATGCGAATACATAGTATGGTGCGCCGACATTCTTCTTTGCCTGACCAGCGACTGCATCTAATAATTTCTCGTGTCCTGTAGTTGGTGGGTTGAATCTACCAAATGTAAATACGGCAGTGTCACCCCTTGCTTCTACTATTTCTGAAAACTTCCTCATTTATCCCATGCCTTTATTGCAGTAAAGTTGTTGAAACTAAATTCCATTCTGTCTACGAGTTTTACTGCATCTCCTGATACTCTATCAATTGCAACGTAACCCTCTGGGTTAGTTACTTTGAAACCATTTGCAGTTTTAATAAACGTACTCGTTAATCCCTTAACACTATTTAGTTTGCTTACGATACCCATTTTAGCATCCACAAGGTGTCCTTGGAATGCAATGATATTTTCTAAATTCTTTGTATGTTTCTTTACTTCACGAACATACTCGGTTTGTATATTTGTATACTTCTCTTTACCCTTAACACTCTTGGCCTTATCAATCTGTTTTTGGATTGACATTTCAACCCACTTTTCATATCCCCTTGCGTGTTGACTAGGATTACTAATCTTCTGTCCCTGACGAACTTTACTATTATTGTAAGTCTTCAGTGATGCACCAGCAAGCGCTCCAGTCATACTATTCTGTAGGTTAAGAAACTTTGTTAGATTAGCAGAATTAATTTTTTGAAATGTAGAACCAGCAGATGATAGAGATTTAGTAACAGTTGCAGTCTCACTTGCAGTCATTGTCGCCTTACCAGATACATCTTTATAAGTTGCATCATCCATCCACACGTTTCTTGATTTTGTTAACTTACTTATACTTGCACCAAAAGATGCTTTCATATCCTGAAGTGCTGAACCTGAATAAGTTGTATGCCAGACAATACCAATCTTTGCAGTATTGATTTGTTTACCAATATCTGAAGTTGGGTCTACTGCATATACAATTGTATTTGGTTGGAATGTAATGAATGACTTGCCATCAATCATCTCTGTAGATTTATCTTCTGATGTAAACATCAAGTCGCCTTGAAGTACACCTGTGATACCCAAAGATGAGAACTCTGCAAGTGCTGTTTTGAACTTACTATTCAGTGAACCAGATAGTCCATCATCATCTATCTCTTTTGCAGTCTTATATAACTTAGGAGTTGCGTTAAATACTGACTTCTTCGCAACAAAGAACTTACCATCTTCTGGGTCAATACCAGCAAAGATTGCAGGAGCACCGTCCCATTTGACAGTCATGTTTACAGATGAACGTGATTCACCAGATAACATATCTCGTAAAGAACGCATAAAGTTAATCGCCGCACGCCCACCAGGCACACCGAAATTAAGTATTTCGTCTTCTATATGTTCTAGGTGTAGGTTCTTCCCACCTTTGTCTTCGGCAAGGAAGTTTGAAAAATCTATCATTTAGCACAGTTTCCATTTATACAAATTATTATGTTACTATTTATAATAACACAATTATTCAGAAATGTCAACAGCCCTATTGTTACCCTTCATAAAAGATGGCAGTTTATCTTCACCAAAAGGTTTTACACTAACCAATTGTTCTGATAACATCTCTGCATCCCTTTTATTAGAAAAAGAACGAACGATATCATTTGATGGGAATTCTACTACTTCCCACCATATTCCATTTTGCTGCACAAAGTATTTTACTTTCTTATACTTTGATGTCCTGAAATTTTTCATAGTCTTTATGCTTTCCAAGACTACTTCCGAAAGTCGTTTTATCAAATGCTGGTTCCTCTGGTTGTCCACTGTCAATAATGTCATCTTGTGCTTCCTGTTCCACATCGTATAGTTTCATTCTCGCCCTATCGATACCCACGACAAATCTCTTGTTTGCGCCTGGGTCGTTATATCGATTCTTTAATTGTTTCACCATTATCTGGTTTAGACTGTCTAAGTCTTCCGTAGATATGAGTGCAAACATGAGGTCTGCCGTAGCAGGCAAACCAAAACTTTCTGATGTATCTTCCAAACCAACATCTGAGTTGGAGTACCCACCTCTTGTCGTTTGTGTTGCCGACATAATCGGTACATTATTTTCAACTGCAAGTCCCCTAAGTTCTTCTGCAATTGATTTGATATAGAAGTATGACCCAACATTAGCGTTCCCCTTAAATCTGGATGAAGCACAAATATTCAAATAGTCGATAAAGATAATATCTGGTCTAAATGATTTCTTTAGTGCAAGTTCTTTGATTAAACTTCTGAAGTGTCCAGTATGGGCAGATGCAGTAGGATATTCTTTGATAATTAACTTTCCATTAGTCTTTGTTTGTATCTTGGATAGACGGTCAGTAAACATCTTTTTGGGCAACTCATGCAAGTCATCCATAGTAATGTTCATTAGATTTGCATCAATACGTTCTGCAATTCTTTCTTCTGCCATCTCCATAGTTATATATAAAACACTCTTACCTTGCATGAGGGTGGACGCTGCCATGTGACACATGAATAACGATTTACCAACACCAGTTCCAGCAAGTGCAATATTTAATGTCTTTTGTGGAATACCACCTTTTGTAATTCTGTTGAAATAGTCAAGGTCGAATTCAATTTTCTCTTCTTTCTTATGGTAAAATTCAAATCTGTTCTCACCATCTTCTACATAGTCGTGTCCAACATTCTGGTCAAATGCAACTGCAAGTGCTTCAGATAAGATGGACGGTATTGCTTCAGCGGTATGTTCTTTATCTTTACCTTCGATAATTTGAATACCATTAAGGATAGCATTGTAGACTGCTTTATCCTTACAAAACTTTTCTGTTGTGTCAACCAACCACTGCATATCAACTTCTGCATCTGATAAGGTATTGACGATTTCTGTAACCGACTTGAACTCTACGTCTGTTAAGTCTTTTCGATTATCTAGTTCAATAGAGAGTGCTTCTTTAGTAGGTTGATTATTATACTTCTCTACAAACTTAATGATTTCTTCAAAGACTACACGCTCTTGTCTATTTGCAAAATACTCTGGTTTGATGAAAGGGATTACCTTTCTTGCATAGGGTTCATTATATACTAAATTACTTAGCGTGGTTCGTTCAATCGTCTGTGTTGACATACTGCATATTCTCCTCGTTCACTTGTTGGTCTATCAGGTCTTGAAGTATATCTCCAAGTAACTGAAAGAAATCATCATTAAAATATTCTCTATCTAACGAGTTAGAGTCTAACACATTATAATCGAATTGTAAAGAGGCTTCTGTCTTTTCTTCATTCTCAACAATAGAAACTTTACCATATTCATATACAACCCCCTGATAAAATCCTGCCTTCTCCGTCAAACCAATACCTTGCCACTTTCTATCCTTGTTGGCAACGAATGTATATTTTTCACGAATGTTAGACATAATGTAAATAACTCCCTATAATATATTTCGGTTCAACTTCTGGTTTTTCTCCAGCATGAAGATGTGTCCATAATGGTGGGAACATCAACATTCTGCCTGGCCTTGGTTCAACTCTCATATTCCATTGTGGAAAAGTAGTTGCACCTTTCTCGGGCCAGTTCAGATAAAGAAAGAAAACTAAGAACCTACGAGCAGACTCATAATTACCAACATCAACATGGTCTTTGAACTCATCGAAATCATTCGCCTCGTACTTCTTCATACGATACTGTTCAAATGCAAATTGTTCTGGGAACATTCCATTGGTAATATTACAGTCCTGTCTGTATTTATCGATATGTTCAAAGAACACTTCAGTTAATTTTTCCGTAAAGGGTTGCCAGTCATTGTGTTGTTGCAATGTAACTTGTTTGAAAGAACGATGTCCTTCCAACTTTATATCTTCATGTTGTTGAGGATTCTCTTCAAACATTGCAATTAGTTGTTTGCACAAATCTTCACCAATAACTTTGTTATATACTTTTACGAAATCATTATTCATATTAAGTAATCAACCCACTTCCAGATGCTGCTGTATTGGTAGGGATTTCAATGCCTGTTGTCTGTTTCATATATCCTGCTGATAGTTCTGGTGCAGTTTGAATCATAAACATAATTGAATTCCTAGAGAAGTTGAAATCTCCATCTGGTTCAACACCAGACATACAAATTCCATTCACCAAACCAACTCCTTGTTGATTTGCCTGTAGCATTCTTGGACGATTGAGGGTAATAGTAGTCCCAACTTCGTCAACGTATTTGCCCAAGATTTCTGCCCCATTCGACATCACCAAGGTAACAATTGTTCCTTTATTCATATTACATAAACTCCTGTAAGTTTGTTGTTTGACTTTGCTTCCAAGCCTTTTTATATTGTATTTTAATCTTATTGAATGTGCCACCCATCATTTCTTTTGTTCCATTATATGAAACATACTCTGGGAACTTCTCAATAAGTTTTTGGTGGTTGTCGTTTATCATTTTCAAGTCTCTGCCCATATCCATACACCCACCTTGTGTACCGACAAAATCACTTAGATAAACAAACCTATCCCATACTCTATTAGGATATCCTTTTGATAATAGTTGTAACGATAACGAAATATCTTCTGCTGTTGATAACTCCCAATCTAGTTCATCTGCACTAGGAAGTTGTTTACCATCAAAGAAGAATACTTCTGCCGTTCCAGTATTATCTATATATTCTTTACCAGCGGGCGGTAACCCACCAGTTCTGCATCCACCCCATGTCACACCTTCATCCATCCATTTGGATGTTTCGGTAAGCATATGATTCCAATCGTCTTCGGTCATTGTACGTTTAGTCAGTTCACCGTCATGCCAAGGTTTCCTTGTTTTCATAACAATGTCATCGTCCATTACAATGTACCGTTTATTTTTACCTTGCTCCCAAATCCACTTACGAGTTGCAGTAATACCACAATCATTTTCTGGTAATACTATCATTGGTAAGTGAGCATGGTGAGTGCGTTCTTTGGGTTGAACAACCAAAACACATTTGTTCTGTATGCTGGATGGCATATTGAAAAACGTGAGTTGATTATTATATCTTCCCAGCGTGGGAATAAAAATTGTATCTATCATTTTCTTATAATACCAGAAGTTAAGTTACTTGTCAACACCTAAATGCATTTTATTTGAAAAAGATTCAAAGTATTCTTCTTGTGACAATAATACTTTTTTGTAGTTATTCCTACATTCTTCTAATTTATTTTCAAAGAAACTTTGTTCTCGTAACAAAATAGACTTTTCTACTAATTCTTCTGAAGATGATACTCGTTGCCAATCATCAATATTATATGTGTTGTTTGAATCATAGTCTCTCCATACGAAAGGTATCATACCAATAGAGAGCGCTTCTGGGTATCTACTTGTAGTTGCAGTCTGGTCAATCCAATTGAAACATAATGTACATCTTGCTGGTTCTAACATTGGATATAGTTCTTTCCAATCCTTAATCCACGCCGCTTGTCGTTTTACCCCTGATGGGAAACCACCAACCATAACTGTAGATAATTCAGAACGATAGATTTGTCTGATAGTTTTCTCTCTATCATTACCGTGTTTCATCCGTCCCCAATATGCGAAATCAATCTCTTTATCTGTACCCATCATATCAGCGAGTGGGTTCTTTAGTGTTTGAATAAAGTGATACTTCATACCGTGGATGTTACCAGAAAAGTCTACCTCATCAATAGTTGTAAAGTTTTCTATGCCTGGCAAGAAACTACGATATAGTTCTTCTGTATCTCCTCTATCACTTCTAAACATGATTACATTCTTACCTTCAAAATAAGGTGCAATCTTTTCAATATGACTTTGAGACTTTGCAAGGTCTTTTGGATTCATCTGTAGTTCACCATGATATCTAAATTCACTATCAGATGGAATTACAATAGTATCTGCCCACTTGATTGTATCTGGTGTACGTTGTGGGCGTGACTGATTAAAGGATACATTATAAGTATCATACTTATGTTGAGGATTTCTTCTCATCCATGTAACATAGTTTTCAAAGAAACTATCCAATACAGTTTCTAGTGGGCCATTGTATTTTACGTTAGAACGTATTCTTGCAATTGTAATGTTCATCTTATAATATCAATCTTGTTCATAGTATCTTGATTCCAAACTTCTAGTTCTCTACGGAGTCTACCTTCTGCAACCATCTTATTATATCGTTTAGTAGCAAGTTTCTTCCACCATGCAATTACAGCATCAAGTTCAAATCTATCATAATTTTCTGCCTTTGTCAATAGATTTGTCTTACCCAATAATACATCTCTTGCATTGTCGTATCCATAGGTACTGCTGTAAAATCTCTTCTGGGTAGTTACTTCACCAGCCTTATTCATTGCATCTGTAAATAGTTCGTATGCTTTTGTATCGTGTTGTTTCAATGATGACTTGATTGTTCCTACCATCTTAGTCTGCATTTTTAGTTTACGAGATGATGCACCTTTGTGTATCAAGTCCTCTCCACCATTCCGTTCAGTAAACCAATCACGCATCTCCATATAGATATCTTCACCTAGTGTCAATAGAAACTTAGACTGAGTATCGCCCTTGTATCTTAGATATGGTTTCATTCCATCGTACATGGAGGCCCCCTTCAAATTGCCATAAAGAGAAGTTGTCTCAAAAAGGCAGAACTCTGTATCATACTTCTTGTTTAGCATTCTACGAGTTGCATGAGAACAACAGATTGCAGCAAGTAACTTACCACCCAAACAGTTATACCCAAATGGTTGTGCCGCCACAATGTGAAACCCCATGATAGCACGTTTGTTGAAGATATCCAAATCAGGAACTCCACCAAGAAAATCATTACGAGGTTTAGAATTGATTAGTGGTGAACCATAACGAATAAACCCTACGATAGTATTTGTAGTTGTTTCCTTAACAACTAGTTTCAAAGTCTTGCCTGGGTTCTCATCTGGACTGAATGATGCAGTCTTTTCTAATAGTGTATCATATACTTTGTTTGGTATTTCTACAACTTGAAAATTCATATCTTCTGGATGCATATCATAATCTTGAAACAAGTCATCCTCAATACTCATGCCTGGCAAACCAGCAGGAATGTCTTTTACTCGTTCAATCTTTCTTGCACGAAAGTAATCGTCAATCCGTCCAAAGTCTTTGAAGTATTCCATCAACTTGGTTGCGGCATATATTGAATCTTGTCTATCTAATATCATCCAAAAAAGTCCTCAAGTGTTGTTTGTGTTCCATAAGAACGGTCAATCTTCCAACCAATCTGGTTACAGATAAATGTCAGAGGTTCAACGAATGCCTTATCGAACTGTGTATCATAATCTAAATATTTGTGAATGTCAAACTCTTTTGGTAATTTAGTCATAAAAGAAATGACACCTGATTGCATATGGTTAGGAGTTCTCATATTCAAGAATTTGATTTTCTCACCTTCTTGCACAAGAGGATACTTTCCAGTCAACTTCTGTTTCTTTAGAAAGTGATTGTAAAGTATAACGCCTTTGATGTGCATGGGAGCACCCTTCTTAAAGATGCCTGATGAACTACTCCACTTTGCAATACCATTACATCCACGAGGGAATGCAATCTCTTCTGGAGGCAACTGCATGAATTCATCACGAAACTCTTGGATAAAATCATTAATGTCTTTCTCCGTACCAGACATGATAATCTTCAATGCCTGTTTAATCTTTTCACGACAAGGAGCAGGAGTACTTGACTTTACTGCTTCAATACCCATGACCTTTAGTGATGCTTCTTGGTAACGAACACCTTCCACATCCCATGCATTTAGAATGTATCTTTTCTTTGCAGTCCAGATACCCTTGTCTGCAATGACCTCTCGTGCCATCTGCATCTTTTGGTCGAATGCATTTACATACTCAGCAAGGTCTTTATAACACGAATCAATAAAAGGTTCAATCTTCTCTTTAGCAATTCTATCAAGGAAGTCCACCGCCCGTTCACGATAGTTATCCTCTGACTCATTATCTCGTTTCTGTAACACCTTATTAATAAGTTCGTCAAACCTAATGTATACTGAATCCGTATCCGATGCAATAACATAGTCTACTCCTGTACTATTTAGCAACTTGTTCAGATACTCATTCAGTGCTTTTTCAATCCACCGAATAGATAACTGACCAGAGGTTGTGATACCTTCTGCAATCCTCAAATCATAATAACGAAACCACTCATTACCAATCGCACCATAGGCAGAGTTCAATGAAATCTTTCTTGCCATCTGGATGTTATGATAACGACTTACATCGTTTGCATACTTGGGGTCTTTAGTATCTTCATATTTCTGTTTAGCGTCCAACATCTTTTTCTTGTAGATAGTACGGTCATCATACATCTCTTGCATCATCTCAGGCAAGAACCCTTGGGTCTTTGTTCTGAACAACGCACCATTTGGTGTACAAGTAACTGATGCTGGTTTTAGTGGTGTCAAATCATGTTGTCTATCCAACATCTCATTAACAGATTTCTCCTTGTCAAATCCCATAGTTTTGGGAAGCAAAGTCTCTGGAGAAATATTGTATTGCATAATCAAGTGAGGATACAAAGAGTTCAAGTCAAAAGACATAACCCATTTGTGTTGACCAACTTGTGGGTCTTTCACATATGCACCTACATACTTATCACTCTTGTGTATCTGTGATGCCTTTTGAGGAATGACAATCTTTTTCTTGAGCAAGTGATTGTAGATTAGAACATCCCAATACTTAACAGACGTAAATGAGTCAGAGATATTAACCTTGGCCTCATACGTCATAGTCAATATCAAGTCCAACAATTTCATCTTGTCATCGATACGGTCAACTAGTTCAACGTCCATGATGTTATAGTCAAGGAATGATTGATAGTCTTTAGTATACCATTCACGAAAAGTCTCAAAAGGATTCTCATCCTTGCGTTCACCTAGTTCCACAAAAGCAATATGGTCAAGACGATATGACTCCTGACCAGTGTAAGTAAACTTCTTGTATAGTTGTAGATAGTCAACCTCTTCAACACCAAGAATATCATACACTTGGTCTTTACGTCCAAAACCAGAGTTCACCATCTTAGAGTTTACAACACCCCAAGGCGATAAACGCTTCATTGCATCTTCACCCATTTGGGATTTGATACGGTTACAGATATAAGGAATATCAAAGAACTCGGTATTCCAACCAGTGATTACGTCTGGATGGTCACTTTCCCACCAAGCAAGAAACTGTGCAAGAAGTTCACGTTCAGTTGCACATTGAATGTACTGAACATCTTCTCTGTCATTGTGATAGTCGTGCAAACCCCAAACCTTAATACGTCCAGTATCATGGTTCTTGATAGTAATAGACAGCATTGGTTCTGCTGCTTGGTCTGCATTTGGGAAACCGTTCTCACACTCAACCTCAATATCGATTGTAACAATACGCATCTTAGCGATGTCATATTCAATCTGATTAGGATAGGTTTCTGAGAGATAGGTATATGGGAAAGAAGTCATACCATACACAAGGTGTGGTTGACTTTCTCTTTGTTGCAAATGTTCCTTCGCTTCCTTGATTGAAAGGAAGGGCATTGGTGCAACGTGTTTACCTTCTAAGGTTGTCCACCCTGTAGGTTTCCCTACAGGATAGTAGAGAGTGGGTTCGTACTTAACTTTGAAGTTAGAACGAACACCATTCTTTACGGCACGAACAAGTAATTGGTTGCCCCATTGGGCGATGTGTGTGTAGAAATTCAAGACTTTTCCTCTTATCAACTGTAATCATTATATAATAAAAAGAGGGGAGTGTCAAGAGAAAAGTGAAATTTGTTCTTCTGTTGTGAAGTGTCTATCCACCATGTCTATAATATCTTGTGCATTAGCAATCTTTAATAGTTCAGATTCTACTGCCTCTGCAATGTCAGGATGCTCTCCGATACCAGCAGGGTTCTTCAGATATACTGCAATGTTTGCTTTGTGTATTGCAATCTTACCTTCATTGTGTTTCTTAATCGCTTCCAGTAGTGTCATTATTTTCGCCTTTCATTGTTGTAATAATCAATTTCTTCTGGGGGTCTACCATAACATTCATCTCCGTCATGGCAAATCTATTTAGAAGAACACTAGTTCCTCTTTTACTTCTATCATCAAGACCAAACATCAACTGATGTGTGTGTCCCATAAATTCAACTTCTAACTGAACGACTGGGCGTTTATCAACACCACCACCAGTTCTCGCTTTATAATCTTTCACAAGTTTAGTGGTTAGGGTTTGTCCACCAAACGTAGTGAATGTAATTTTACTACCATTAATTTTTATGTCCTCAGCATGAAGAACTGAGTAAGCACTATTTCCTGTATCAAATTTAGTTTCAACTTCACCGAAAGGTTTGATATCAACCATCTCGTGAAATCCACATCTGATAGGAACAGTGTATCTGTTTTTTGATTCTTTATAATGTTCCAAAACTTCTTTTGCAACATTCAGTCCAGAGTTTGCTTCCTCTACACCTTCTGTGCCAGGCGAACTATTTACTTCCAAGAAATAAGGTTTGCCTTTATGTGAAATAAAATCTACTGCAACGAAATCACCATCAACTGCTTTTGCGGCAATCAAACACTGTCTAATTTCTTCTTCTGATAAATCATATTTCTTAACACCAGCACCCTGTGTGTAGTTACTTCTGAAATCACCTTCAACAACTTCTCTTTTCATTGTGCCTATGATTTTAGAACCAACTATAAGCACACGAATATCACCGTCAGTTTTAATATATTCCTGAATGAGAATATCTGTATCAGGGTCTTGTTTATAAATTAACTGTACCAAAGAATCTAATGCACGTTTTGATTCTACAAACAGAACTCCAACTCCACCAGCGCCTCTAAGTGTTTTTAGAATGATAGGGAATTTTGTATCTAGTTCCTCTAGTGCATTATCAATATCTTTGTCTGAAGGAAGTAGAACTGTCTTTGGTTGGTCTAGTCTAAAATCTTTTAGACGAACATAACTACGATACTTATCAGCACAAATACTAATAGTGGTTCTACTGTTAATGCAAGTTATACCAATTCGTTCTAGTTCTGATATCATATCTAGATGACTATCTCGTGTAGGTGTACCTCTAACAAAAACCACAGTATCTTTAGCACTGACTTGCATACTGTCTTCTCTACTCTTAATGATATATTTACCATCATCAAATACTAAAGATGCATTTTTGAACTCGCACAGTATAGTATCTAATCCAAGTTTCTTTGCTTCCTTTTCAAATTTATCAGCAGTGTTCTTTCGTACATCGCCTACTTCAACTGAAAGAATAACTACCTTGTAGTTTCCATCTGTTTTTTCTTCTGTAATGAATTTTGAAAAAGATTGTGTCAATTTAAGCTTCTCTTTTTTTACCTATGTTATATTTAGTCTCTAACACCCACTCATTTTTCTCTTTGAAGGCAATAACCTTGATTTGAGATAATGGTGCTTTAGGTTCAGCAGTACCCATGATTTCAATCAGTCCCCAATCCCCTAGTAAACTAGCGATAGAGTTTCGTCTTGATATATCGTTTTCGTTAAAGTTTGTTTCTTTACCATCCAGAGCAAACAATTCTTTGAAGTGTACAATATAGTACTTTCCTTGTTTGTGTAGAATGTGGCAGGACTGATATAGTTTTTTCTCTTTACGAGATGCAACACCAATCCTTGATAATGTCTCACGAACCTTTAAGAAGTCATCTGGTTCTTTTAGTTTTACTTCCAGCATCGCTTCTGGATGCCAATCAATTTCTGTCATTTTCTTCCACCTTTATTCAAACTATCTTTGATAGTATTAATTTGTTCATTATCAAGTAGTTTGAGAGCGGCTTTTGCTTTTTCATTACTATATCCAAAATACTCTTTTACATACTCTAAATCTTTCAACTTGTCACCCTTTACCCAAGGTGCATACCGTTTCTTAGACCTAATAGTATTTAGTAAAAAATCATATTGGAGTTTTGATGGTAGGTGGTGTCTCATGTTCATCTCATTAACAAGCATGATGGTATCGTTGAACGGTGCCAGACACTTGTTAATGATGAACGGTGAGTACTTCTTCTCCCACATAGGGTCATCTGATTCCATCAGATTTTCCTTTGTTTCATTGAGAGATTTCAGATAATGTTTTAGTTCGTACCCACTCATTTCCAATTCACCTGTGTCATAACTTCAACCATGAAAGCAAGCATATTGATTTCTTGGTCAGCGACAAAGGCAGATTTGTATGAATAGTCTGCTGTTGCAAGAACAAGATGAGGTACATTTTGTGGTTGCACTTCATCATACAGAGAATCGTAAACTTTACGATACACACGAGAGGGGTCATTATCTAGGTTGTTTGCAACCCATTTACGAATGGACTTGAAGTCTTTCTCTTTGAGGAATTTAGTCAAGTCCTTCATATTCGTTTCTGAGATATTGACAAGAATTCCACTGTCAATCATACCAGATGCCGAATATCTTTGCAGTTCGTTTAGAACTCTTCTCCAATCAGGGAAGTGTTTTTCAACAACACCAGCGACTGCCTTTGGTTCAAATTGTACTTGTTCTGTTTTAAGAACGTCTTGTACACGAGCAAAGAATTCACCAGCAAGTTTAGGTTTCTCTGAAGATGGAATACGAAATTCTACAACAGAACACCTACTATGCAAAGGGTCGATGATACGGTTCTTGAAGTTACAGGTTAGGATGAAACCACAGTTCTTGTGGAACTCTTCAATAAATCCACGCAACGCTGGTTGTGTAGATTGAGGATTAAGATAATCTGCCTCATCCAAGATTACGAACTTACGGTTACCATCCATAGAGACAGTACTTGCAAAGTTCTTAATCTTGTTTCTAAGAACGTCAATACCAGATTCCTCTGAACCGTTAATCATCATATAGGTGGCGCCGAGTTCATTCAACATTGCTTTTGCAACAGTTGTCTTACCAACGCCTGGCCCACCAGATAAAAGTAGATTTGGAATATGTCCTTCATCTACAAATGTCTGGAAGGTTTTCTTTAGGTCATCAGTGAGAACACACTCACTGATAGTTTTGGGACGGTATTTCTCCACCCACAACATCACATCATTCATAATATATTCCTTCTGGTTTAGGATGCTTCTAGAGCAATAAAGTATTCTACGTCCTTTGTCATATTAGTAAAGCGAGAGATACCCTTTTGAGATACTTCTACTTTATAATCACCAGAAAGAAGTTTAAGATTTTCAACCTTAAAGAAGTAAGTAAAGTCTGAAGGCGAGTTCTCACCAACAACAATACTGAAGTCATTAGAGGTTTCATTCTTACGGTCAGTTGTGGTAAGTGTAATATCACCACCAGTAGTTCCTTTAAGAACTACATCTGGAACACCAAGTACAGCAGATGCTTTCTGAATTTGATTGAAAGTATCTTGAGTAAATGTGAACTCAACATCAACAGAAGGCATAGTGATTTCTGTCTTTGGTGCAGTCACGATAGATGGGTCACTAAACATATACGTTAGTTTTGAACCACCACCTTCTTCACTGAGTTTTACACTTTTCTCATCGAACGCCATAGATGGGTCTTTGAAAAGAGACAACGCAGACAAGAACTCATTCAAGTCATAAATTGCAAACTCCTGATTAAAGGTGTCTGGGATAGTTGCTCTTGATACAATGTTTTTCATTGCTGACATTGTATTAATTACGTTTCCGTTTTTAACCAGAAGATTCTGATTAATTGTTGAGAAGTTCTTTAGTACTTCTCGTGTATCATTACTAAGTTTCATTTCACTTGTCTCCATAATTATCGTGATTGTGTAGTGACATTATACCATAATGTATCACTTTTAGCAAGTCATTTCTGTTCTTGCCGTCCTTTTTTCCGTATCGTTGTGCATACTTTAATATGTTGCCGATACAAAAACCTTCTCCATGTCCACCGTCCATGATGAATTCTGTTGCTTGAAATTTGTTTTGGGAATAATGTGCAGAATATGTTTTATCAATATACTGCCTGAGTTCTTCCAGAATCTTGTCTTCTGAATATTTGTATTCAATCTCTTTATTATATTTCAATTGTTTTCATCCTATTTCAATTTATACATACTATACCAAGAAATGGGGGGATTGTCAAGAGATAATCCCCCACATCTTTATTTAATTTTAATTACTTTAGGTTTCTTCTCCTCTGGAATAATTCTTTCCAAATTGATATAAAGCAATCCGTCTTTCATATCAGCACCATTTACAAAAACGTCTTCTGCAAGTGTAAATAATTTCTTGAATGACCTTTGCGAAATACCTTTATGAAGATACTCTGTTGTGTCCACTTCAGTCTTATCCTCACCAGAATCCTTTGACTGAACCATAAGAGTATTGTCTTTTGTTTCAATCGCAATATCGTCTTTTGAGAAACCAGCAACTGCCATTTCAATAGTGTACTTATCGTCACTATGTTTTACGATATTATATGGTGGGTAAGTATGGTTCTTCGATGGGTAATTAAGCATCGAATCAAACATTCTATCGAAACCGATAGAGTAAGTGTTAACCCTTGATGGGTCAATAGTTAAAGATGTATTCATGTTTTTCTCCTTTGTTAAGCAAGATACATTTGATACCTGACTATTCAGCATATCACGTTTATTTATAACGGTGGTTTTTAGGGAGAACCACCAAACTCCATTTTGTGTCACAGAGTAAGCATTTTTGTGACAACAGGGCGACTTACGAACAGCACCCTATTATTATATAGGTGTTTTATGCAGCGTCAGCGTACTCAAGTGCTTTTTCTAATGCATTCAACTTCACTTTACGGTTACGTCCGTACCATGATGAAACTAATCGACCATCGTTAGAACGTCCTTGTAAGTGGTCTGTCATGTTAGTAACAGAGTTAAATGCAGTCCACCAAGTACCTTGAGCAAACTCAGCACCAGGCTGCACATCTAGGTTCTCAAATGCACCTTTTGAATTACGAGATGTAAATGGAAGAACACCATCAACTTTCTCTTTCGCAGGAGCACCAAATACTTCGTTGAAGTATTGGATTACATTATCAGGAGTATACCTCTTTGAACCAAGGTGTGCAGCCATCGACTTGTACTGTTCCATTTTCTCACGAGCAATACCCATCTGTTCTTTAACTTCAGAAGCATCAAATTCTTTACGGTGATTTACCGTAAGCATCTTGTCAGCGTTCTGAGAAAGAGACAGTGTAAGTGTATTGTTACATACCACCCTAATTGGTGTCATGCGAATATTAATCGCCTTACCAAATTGGTGTGGGTTAGTAAAGAGGAAATAGTTGTCAGTAACATCACCGTCAAACAACTCAAATGATTCTTTAGTCTTTGCAAGTGCCCAGACCATTTGTCCATCTTTCAGTGAACCAGCAGTGTGCATTTCCATATCACCTGCCATCACATACTCGTGGAAGAATTCAAATGCTTCAGAGTTCTGGACTGGATTCCATCCTGTACCGACAACATCCAATACAGAGTTGTCAGAGGAACGTACAAGTGCCTCTTTGTTTTTGATTGGAAGACCTGTTGCAGTAACAAGTGGTTGTTTCTCAACAGTCCAATCTAAACCAGCAACTTTTTGGAAGTCGCCAGGGGTAAGGTCATGTTCAACCTTAGTACCAAGTCCATGCCAAGGTAAGTCTCCAACGTATGCCATTTGAGCGTTACCATTTACAATTTCAAGTTCGTGTGCCATAATATATTTTCTCCGTGTTGTTTTCTCAGTTTGTATATTCATTATATACGTTATAATAACAAATGTCAAGATGTTTTTAGAACTTTTTTGAAATTAATTTCTGTCTCAATTCATCTTACTTATACAGTATACTTGTTTTTATAACAAATGTCAAGATGTTTTTAGAACTTTTTTGATAAAATATGCATATCTTCTACATTTCCTTTTGTACCCATTTTTCCAGCAAGAGTAGAAAATCCAGACCATGCAATGTTTTCTGTTTTCTCATAGGTCATATGTCTCTTACATATGTTTAGCATATCTTCTGATATGTTTATCTGTGAGTCATTAGAATTTTCTTTTTTAACATTAGAAAATACGTCTTTGTAATTAGATATAACAAAAGCAAAGGTGCCTCCAGACTTCAATGTAGGAAGAATATTTTCTACTGTTGCGTTCCAATATCCCTCTAACCAATCATTATATTCTGGAAAATTATTAACTGATTGGTTCTGGTTGTCTGTCTCATATATCTCTAAATTAAAATATGGTGGACTACATAAAGAAAGGTCATAGTAATTTTTTTCTTCCAATAAAACTTTTTCTGATGGACAGCAATGCCCACTTACAATTTTATTTTCTGTAAATGGATTGGTATTATAGTAATCAGCAATATCAGAAACATTCTCAATGACGCTTTCTATGACATCAATACAAGTGAATTCTTTCCAATCGGTTTGATGAAATCCTATCTGATAAGCATTCCATCCAGCGGTTGGAGCGATAACTCTTTCACCCTCAAAATAATTCTGCAATAACCATCCATAGGTGTATGGATTAAATATACTAGCACGATGTCTCGTGCCTCTCATAATAGCAAAAATAGTTGACAAGTCTTTACTTATAACTTTTTTGAAACCGTGGGGAATGATTAAATTACTATTGATAATATAGTCAGTGAACATACATTTCAGTTCATTCAAAATAGGCATATTGTCTTCACTAGAATACTTCTTTGTTGCGAATATTTTATCAAAGTTTATATTCTTAACAATTCTACCTTTATTTTGTAATCTACCATGAATGACACCATCCTTCAGAATATTATCACTCAGCGAAAAGTTCATGTGTTTAGATAGATTGTCAATTTTAATATGTGAGTTAAACCACATCTCTAAAGTAGTTTCTCTATCAGTAACACATATCTCATATAGATTTCTGTAATACTGTTCTTTCTGAACAAGTCTAAAATCATTTCTAGCTTCAAAAAATTCATCTGGAGTATAGTCCATAATTTTTTGGTTTCGCTTTACTTTAATTTTAGACTTGAATTCTTCGTAGTCTATTTTATCTGGTAGTTCAAACAGACTACGAAATTTTGTGTATGATACAATCACTGATAAAAATTAACCTTCTTAATTTCTACATCTGGATAGAAATCTTTGGTCATCTCTTCTATGGTATAAACCACATCAGCGATTTCATCATCAGTAAAAGAGTATGTCTCTCTCTGACCTTGTGAACCAATCAAATTTCTTTCTAGAAAAGTTTCCTTAATTAATCTCTCCAGAACATATGTGTCGGAGTTTTTACCAACAACAATTTCTGCATAGATACGAAAATCAATACCAGGCTGGTTTCTACCACGTTGTAGTGCAGTAATAAACTTACCACGACCAATCTTCAACTGACCTCTAGCAGTAACACCAGTTTCAAAGTCATCTACAACAGCACGACCAAAGTAAATGACAAACTTTTCATTACCCTTCTTTTCAATATCAGTCTTGTTAACAAAACCGCTCTCATTGAAGACCTTTGACTTCATATCCTGATAACCAATACCTTCAAACATCATAATAGAATTCCTTTCCATCTCTATTGTCTTTACAGTATATACTAGTTATTACAACAAGTCAAGTACTTTTTTCACTTTTTTTCACTTTTTTTACTTTCTTCTTCAAAAAGAATAAGTGCAATAAGAGCATAGTTTGCCATATCAATAAGAGTATCTTGCACACTCTCATCCTTAACCTTTAGTTTTTCTTTCTTTGCAAACCCCATGATACGACTGAACTTATCACTGATACGAACACAGACACCCTTCCATGCTGGAATACCAGCAATCTCACAATGTCTGAAGTTTGCGAATACATCAG
>Ga0228674_1000797_pt1 | contig 20355 bp, 19 predicted proteins | sample 1D_rmetaG_FD_189054 | JGI IMG/M metagenome (GOLD analysis project Ga0228674, IMG submission 189054) | Seawater microbial communities from Monterey Bay, California, United States - 1D_r | ecosystem: Environmental > Aquatic > Marine > Coastal | place: USA: California | collected 2016-09-26
GAACGAAGGCGAGTCCGGCGATGGTGGCACCCCAGATGCGGTAGTGGACGTAGCCCAGGTAAATTTCCAGTTGGGCCGCTAGCGGCCCCGGTGCCAATTGCGCTAAGGCGAGCCCTTCCTTGTAGTCGGCATCGCTGATCCACTTGCGCTCTTCGACCAGGTCGCGGTGCATGTAGCCGACCAAGGCCACCGGGCCGCCAAATCCTAGGGTGCCCAGGCGCAGCATGTAGAGCGCCATTTGCCAGAGGGTGTACGGTATTTTTTCTGCGATGGCACTCATGGCGTTTCCTTGTTGCAATGAGCGTAGAGAGAATCGAGGATGGAACCGACTTCCGCCAAAAACGCATCATCGTCGGCCAAACGGGCACGCGCACCGGTCAGGATCGCTTCGAACCCGGCCGCTTCCGCCGGCGCCTCGCCACCGGCATCGAGCGCATGCACCAGGGCGGCCAGTTTGGCCATGCCTGGCGTCGAGGGGAGTTGGAAGCTGGCGACCAGCACTTCAAACGTCACCTTGTTACCAACGTGGGTGAACGTGGCGTCGTTAAAATCGAAGCCCAAGGCATCCACAGGACAATTGGCAGGACTGTCCAGCCACAAAAAGGCCGCCTTGGAATCGATGAAGCGCTGGATCAGCCACGCGCTAGCCACCCGATCCACCCATAAATGGCGTCGCGTCGCCCAGGTACGCCTTTGGTAATCCTGAATTTGCAAGTAGGGAATGTCCCGTTCTTGCGGCTGCGGCTCGCCAGGCGACAAGATCGCATCGGCCTTCTCGGCGAAATCGGCCCAGGCAGCATTGGCGGCCAGGGCCGCTTCATTGGGGAAAAAATCGATGCGCTCGATCGCTTCACGTTCCTTGGCCAGCTTCTTGAGCGTCTTGGCGATATCCGCCGTGGCTTGCGACATCAGCGACTTCTTGGCCTCCACCACCATTTCCAGAAATTCGCCATATTCCTTGGCACGATCAAACCGTGCCAGGAAGGCCTGTTCATCGTCTGCGTTCCGGGGAACCACCTTCACTAGCCAGGCTTCGCCGCCTTCGGCATTGGTTTGGTCGACCAGTTCGGCCAAGGTGTCGGCATGCCCGGGGCGTTCGGGAAGGAGATAGGCGCCGTCGCGCAACGGGACGCACCCCAGGGCCTTGATGGCCCGCCAAAGGCGCATGCGGGCGGTGGCGCCGGTGGTGGGAAGGCTGGCAATGAGGAGGTGCCAGTGTGTCGATGTAGTATTCATGTATAAAACTCTACACCATGTAACGAAAATTACAAAGTTAACTTTAAGGGCATTGCTATCGTGCTGATTAGCAATCGTGATATCCTATCCCCCCCGATAGGATAAATATGCGATGAGCACCCACGCCTCCCATTCCGACATCATCAAACGCCTGAAGCGGGCCGAAGGCCATCTGCGCAGCATTATTGCCATGATGGAAACAGGACGCAGTTGCCTGGATGTCGCCCAGCAGTTGCAGGCCGTCGAAAGCGCTGTCGGCAATGCCAAGCGCACTCTGATCCACGACCACATCAGCCATTGCCTGGATCACGCCATGCAGTCAGACGGCCAGGACGCCGCCGAGGCGGTACGCGAATTCAAAGAAATCACCAAATACCTCTGAGGCACCTCCATGATCGATATCGCAGGCCTGCTCCAGCAAGGCGCCGGCAACATCTGGCTGTTCATCCCCAGCGCTATTCTCCTGGGCGCGCTGCACGGCCTGGAACCAGGGCACTCCAAAACCATGATGGCTGCTTTCATTGTGGCCATTCGCGGCACCGTCTCGCAGGCGGTGCTGTTGGGCATCTCTGCCACGCTGTCGCATACGGCCGTGGTGTGGCTGGTCGCCTTAGCCGGCATGTACTTCGGCAGTCAGTGGAGCGCGGAATCGTCGGAGCCTTACTTCCAGGTCGCCTCCGGCGTACTGATCATCGGCGTGGCGCTTTGGATGGCGTACCGAACTTGGCAGCAGGCACGTGAAGAGGTGCATGGCCATCATCACGACGAGACCAAGTGGATCAATACCGGCCATGGCATGCTGCGTGTCGATATCTTCGAAGAGAATGTGCCGCCGCGCTTCCGGTTATCGACCGAGCACGGCATGCATCGCTGGCCAGCCGCTGGCGTCGAGATTCACACAACTCGCCCAGATGGCACCGAACAGACCTTCAAGTTTGTCGACAAGGGAGCATTTCTGGAGTCGATCGATGAGATTCCCGAGCCGCATGAGTTCAAAGCACAAGTGTTTCTGTCGCACGGCGGTCACTTCCACATTTATGACGTCCAATATGAAGAGCATCACCACCACGATCATGGCGATGATGGACTGGACGTATCGGATGGGACGTACCAGGATGCTCACGAGCAAGCCCACGCGAACGACATCAAGCGGCGGTTCGCTAATAGGGACATCAGCACCGGCCAGATCGTCATGTTCGGCCTGACCGGCGGCCTGATCCCGTGTCCGGCGGCTATTACCGTGCTGCTGCTGTGCCTACAGCTGAAGAAGGTTTCCTTGGGCGCAGGCCTGGTGCTGTGCTTCAGTATCGGTCTGGCGCTGACCATGGTGGCCTCGGGTATCGTGGCAGCCCTGAGCATCCGTCATGTCAGCAAGCGCTGGTCGGGTTTCGGTACATTTGCCCGCAAGGCGCCTTACTTCTCCAGCGCAGTCATTATTATGGTGGGCTTGTATGTGTTCTATCACGGCTGGATTGCACTGCCGGCTTAAAGAAGGAAATACCATGTTTTCCGTATTTCGAAACCGCAGTTACCGCCACTTATTCTTGGCGCAAGTGATTGCGCTGGTGGGTACGGGACTTGCCACAGTTGCGTTGGGCTTGTTGGCTTTTGACCTCGCAGGAGATAAAGCCGGCACGGTACTCGGGACTGCATTGGCGATCAAGATGATCGCCTACATTGGCGTGGCGCCGATCGCGTCCGCGTTTTCCGAACGCCTGCCGCGACGCACTACCTTGGTGACCCTTGATCTCATTCGCGCCGCTGTGGCCATTTCGCTGCCATTCGTTACACAGATTTGGCAGATATACATCCTGATCTTTGTGCTCCAGTCGGCATCGGCTGCCTTCACTCCGACTTTCCAGGCCACCATTCCTGATGTGTTGCCGGAGGAGGACGAATACACCAAGGCCTTGTCACTGTCGCGCCTGGCCTATGACTTGGAAAGTGTCGTCAGTCCGATGCTAGCGGCTGCACTAGTGAGCGTGATCAGTTTTCACATGTTGTTTGCGGGAACTTCAATCGGATTCATCGGATCCGCTTTGCTAGTGGTCTCCGTCGTGTTGCCAAAAGCAAAGCTATCACCACCCCGCGGCATCTACGATCGCACGACCAAGGGCCTCCGGACTTACCTGGCTACGCCCCGATTGCGTGGCCTTCTGGCACTCAATCTAGCTGTTGCTGCGGCGAGCGCGATGGTGATTGTCAACACCGTGGTGTACGTCCAGGCCAGGTTCGGGTTGACGCAGACGCAAACTGCTTGGGCTCTCGCCGCTTTTGGTGGAGGCTCGATGGCGGCCGCTTTTATCTTGCCGGGCCTCCTAAAAAGCATTTCTGATCGTACTGCGATGTTATCCGGTGCTTCGGTACTGATAATCGGCCTATTCGCGGGTAGTACAGTAGACTCGTATCATTGGATGCTAGTACTGTGGGGGTTGCTGGGTATCGGTTACTCCTTGACGCAGACACCGTCCGGGCGACTGTTACGTCGATCCTCGTCAGCGGAAGATCGGCCGTCTCTGTTTGCCGCGCAATTCGCACTGTCGCACGCTTGCTGGCTAGTTACTTATCCGGTTGCGGGCTGGCTCGGAGCGCGTATCGGCTTGTCGCTAACATTTGTCGTCCTTGGTTTGATTGCCCTAGTGGCTGTAATTGCCGCTGCAAAACTATGGCCCGCTGTTGATCCTGAGCAAATAGAGCACGAGCATGCAGATTTAGATGAAGAGCATGTGCATCTCGCTGGGGGCGGAAAGCGTCATTGCCACCATTACGTCATCGATGACTATCATCGTGACTGGCCTCATCCATGACATGGCTCAAGATAATCGCTTATATCACCATTGTGCTGGTGCTATGCTTCAGCCTGTATTTTTTGTTGCAATACATCCTAATGGATTAAATTAAGGATGTTTTCTACCCCTGATAACGGTTGAGAACTAGCAGGCCTTAACGGATAATTTGAAATATTCAGCACTTAAAATGTGCTTTATCCAATTTTATGAAAAGAACCATCTGCCGACGTGTTGCTTTACTAATGCTCGCGATTTTTATTGCGAACATTGGCATTGCGCACTTGCGCACGCAATGGCTTCATCATGATCTGGATCACACCCTGAATGGGAAACTTGTTTCCTTGATGGATCAGCATGCCGACGAAGATGATCATGGCATTCTCACCGGCGCAGAACATCAATTGCTGCATGCTGCGGATCACGGGCAGCCCCTTCCTGCCTCCATGTCTGCGACACTGCAGGTATGGGCGTTAGCTACCATCCTGATCTTTTCCTTACTGGCTTCCCGTGTTCCGGAGTCGGTATTTCCTGCGCCATTCCGGCCCCCTCGACGTTCGTCGATCTAATTCCTTCGCCATTTTTTTGCGTCAGTAATCCTGGCGACTTGGAGTGACCCGCCGTTCGGGGGCTGTCTTCGTCAGCTCGGCCATCGCTGCATCGCGTCTCAACATTTCTCGCAGTGAACTAATCCGTCTGCCTCTGGGCTGCCTTGTGTTGCCCGGACGGATGGAGATCAGGACATCCATATGAAAACACCTGCTTTCGTCGGGCGACTTGCTCTTGCCATTCTCATCTTCCAAGCATTGTCGGCCCATGCAGCCGACAGGCCAAAATCATTCTCCATCACCGATCAACAGATTAAGGCACTGGGTATTCAGCTCGTGCGGCTCGATCAGCAATCCGAAGCGCTGGCAGTACAGTATCCCGCCCAAATCACCGTGCCGCCTGATCGCGAGCAAATCATTAGTTCTCCGCTGGCCGGCATGGTATCGCAGATTCTTGTACGTCATAACGAAACCGTGAAGCAAGGTGCGCCGCTACTGCGCGTCGTGAGTCCGGACTTTAGTCAGTTGCAGATGCAGTTGATGACAGCGAATGCAAAGTACAGCCTGGCCGCGCAAAATGCTCAGCGAGAGAAGGCGCTCTTTGATGAAGGCATCATTGCCCAGCGCCGGGTGCAGGAGTCGCAAGCCGCGCTGCAGGAGAGTGAGGCGGCCCTGTTCCAGGTCAAAGCAGCTCTCCGTATGGCAGGTTTTATGGACAGGCTGGGCACCGCCGGCACGGTCGAGGATGGTTTCATTCTACGCGCCGCCAAGGGCGGTATCGTGACTGATATCGAGGTCAAACTTGGGCAGCGTGTTGATGCCAGTACGCCGCTGATGCGCCTGACACAGGCTGACGTATTGACAGCAGATATCCATGTTTCTGCTTCGGATGCAGCCACTTGGCGTGCCGGGACGCCGGTGAAGGTCAAAGGCATCAATGTCAAGGGCAAACTCCTTAGCGTTGGCACCAGCGTGGCCGCGGGCAGCCAGAGCGTGACCTTGCGCGCCTCTCTGGAGGGCGGCCAGGGAGCGCTGCTGCCCGGCCAATTCGTGACCATGGAGCTGATGCCTGAGAAAACACCCGGTAGCTGGGATGTTCCGCTATCCGCCATCGCGTACGACGGGGATTATGCGGTTGTCTTCGTGCGCACGGCAAAAGGATTCGACGCCCGTCCGGTTAAGGTGCAAGCTAGCGCAGCTCAGCGTCTGCGTATCCTGGGCGCGCTGCAACCCAATGAAAAAATTGCCACTAGCGGCATCGTTGCCCTGAAAGGCGCGTGGTTGGATGACAAGGGAGGGAAATAATGCTCGCCCGACTTATCCAGTTCTCCCTATCCCAGCGACTGTTCGTGTTGCTAGGGGCACTTATGCTTGCCGGAGCCGGATGGTTTGCGTTCACCCAACTGCCGATCGATGCATTCCCCGATGTATCCAGTACGCAGGTCAAGGTAATCATGAAAGCGCCCGGCATGACCCCCGAAGAGGTCGAGAGCCGTATTGCAGTACCGATCGAGGTGGAAATGCTTGGCATTCCCAAGACCAAGATCCTGCGCTCGGTGACCAAGTACGGACTGGTCGATGTCACGATCGACTTCGAAGATGGAACCGACCGCTATTGGGCACGCCAGCAGGTTAACGAGCGCCTTGCCGGGATCGCAGAGTTGCTTCCTCAGGGAATCAGCGGCGGCATGGCCCCCGTGACAACACCATTAGGTGAAATGTTTATGTTCACCATCGAAGCGGATGGAATGAGTCTGGCGGACAAGCGCAGTTTGCTCGATTGGGTAATTCGTCCCGCGTTGCGTACGGTCCCAGGCGTAGCGGATGTAAATTCATTGGGTGGAATGGTCCGTTCGTTCGAGATCATCCCCGATCCACTCAAACTTGCCAGCGCCGGTATCACGATGGCGCAACTGAAAGATGCATTGCGCAGTAATAACATGAATGATGGTGCCGGACGCCTGTCTGAAGGTGGCGAGGTTCTCCTGGTCCGAACCGAAGGCAGTATCCAGAATCTGGATGACCTGCGTTCCGTTGTCGTCACCGTTAAGGACCGCTCGCCCGTGCGTGTCGGTTCATTGGCCGAAGTTCGTGTCGGAACGATGACACGCAATGGTGTGGTCACCAAGAGCGGACAAGGCGAGGCGGTGCAAGGGCTGGTATTGGGGTTGGCCGGCGCCAATGCACAAAAGGTAGTCGAAGGAGTCAAAAAGAAGCTTGAAGAGATCCAGTCGACTTTACCCAAAGGGGTAACGCTCGATGTCTTTTATGATCGGGCCTCGTTGGTTGATAAGGCGGTAGGTGCGGTTTCTCGTGCACTGCTGGAAGCGACCATTTTGGTTCTGGTACTGCTCGGACTGTTCCTCGGCAACGTGCGGGCAGCAGTAACCGTCGCTTTAGTACTACCGCTCGCGGCTCTTATCACATTCATCCTCATGCGCAGCTTTGACATGTCGGCCAACCTTATGAGCCTGGGAGGGCTGACGATTGCGATCGGTATGCTGGTGGATGCAGCAGTGGTGGTAACTGAAAACATCGTGCAGCGGCTGGCCGACGACAAGAGTGACGGAAAACTTCCCAGATTGCATATCGTATATCGGGCCGTAAAGGAAGTTGCAGTGCCCGTGACATCTGGAATCCTGATCATCATCACCGTATTTTTGCCGTTGCTGACTTTGCAGGATCTGGAGGGCAAGTTTTTCGCGCCGGTGGCAATGGCTATCGTTTTCGCGTTGGCCGGCTCCCTGCTGCTTTCCTTCACCGTCATTCCCGTCATCGCATCTTATCTCATCAAGAATGTCAGCCATGAAGAACCTTGGCTGCCGCGTAAGCTGCTGCAAGCATATTCCCCTTTGCTTGAATGGGTACTTAGACATCAGCGGGTGGTATCGATTGGCGCAGTCCTGATGTTGGCGCTGGCTGGCGTGCTCTACACGCAGGTAGGCAAGACATTCATGCCGACCATGGATGAGGGGAGCTTGATTGTCGGCATTGAAAAACTCCCCTCCGTGAGCCTGGAGGAAAGCGCAGCAATTGACTTGAAGATTCATCAGGCACTGATGAAAGAGATCCCGGAGGTGACGGGAGTGGTGGCGCGCGCCGGTTCCGATGAGATTGGCTTGGATCCAATGGGTCTTAATCAGACCGACACTTATCTGCTGCTTAAGCCGCAGAGTGAGTGGCGCATGAAGACAAAGGACGAGTTGCTGGCAGAAATTCGCAAGGTCCTGGATACCCTGCCTGGCATCTCTTACAGTTTTACCCAGCCTATCGAAATGCGCGTCTCCGAGATGATCATTGGCGTACGGGGCGACATTGCGGTCAAAATATTCGGCCCCGACCTTGAACAGCTCAACTCATACGCGACCCAGGTTGAACAAGTGCTCAAGACCATCTCCGGCAATCAGGACGTATATACGGTTCAAAACGATGGGGTGCAATACATGCGGGTGATCGTCGACCGTATGCAGGCAGGCCGCTTGGGCCTCTCGGTGGAAGACGTCCAGGATGCGCTGCGGGTGCAGATCGAGGGCCAGCAGACAGGCACGGTGATCGAAGGCAACCGTCGTACCCCCATCCTGTTACGTGCTTCTGAATCGATTCGGCTGTCACCTGCCGAGTTTTCGGCAGTTCGTATCACTGGAAAAGATGGTATGACGGTTCCTCTGTCCAGTATTGCGACTCTGGAGCGCGCGGCTGGACCAGTCAAAATCGACCGGGAGATGGGTAGCCGCTACAGTGTTGTTATCGCCAACGTCAGCGGCCGCGACCTGGTGGGCTTCGTGCAAGAAGCGCAAGCCAAAGTGGCGCAGAAGCTGAAATTGCCAACCGGCTATCGTATGAGCTGGGGTGGGCAGTTTGAAAACCAGCAACGTGCTGCGGCCCGTTTGGGCGTAGTAGTGCCCATTTCGCTGGGATTGATCTTCGTACTGCTGTTTGCCACTTTCGGGTCGATCAGGCAGGCACTGCTTATTCTCAGCATCATTCCGTTCGCGCTTGTGGGTGGCATCGTGGCCTTGTGGCTGACCGGTGAGTACCTGTCTGTTCCTGCTTCGGTGGGCTTCATCGCCTTACTCGGGATTACGGTGCTCAACGGTGTCGTTCTCGTGGGCTATTTCAATCAGCTGCGACATGAGGGAATGCCGTTGCGCGAAGTCGTAGTCACCGGTGCCAAGCGACGTTTGCGGCCTGTGATGATGACCGCGTCCATCACGGCGTTTGGCCTGATTCCGCTGCTGTTCGCAAGCGGTCCCGGATCCGAGATCCAGCGCCCGCTGGCCATCGTGGTCATTGGTGGCCTAATTACTGCAACCGCATTGACCCTGATGCTATTGCCTATCCTCTATCTTAAGTTCGCTGGCGCCGACAAAGAACCCAGCCAGGAGATCAAGCATGTCTGATTCCATCATCACTATCTTATGTCCACGCAATCTTGAAGAGCAATTGCTGGATTCATTGCTCGTCGCGCCTGACGTCGCTGTGTTTACCAGCGTAACCGTGGCAGCACACGGGGTTGAGCGGGAACGCCTGTCCGCGTCCGAACAAGTTCTGGGGCGTGCGGTCATGACGCAAGTTCAAATCCTCTGCACTGAGCAAGCCAAAGATAAGTTGCTCTCCGGTCTGAAAAACACATTTGCTCGTTCGGGGCTGCGCTACTGGGTGACGGCCGTGTTCGAACAAGGAGAATTTGCATGAATCTTCGTAGCACTTTACTGACAGCGCTCTTTCTGCCGTTGTTCGCGCAAGCCCAAAGCTCCCCCGGCATACCGGACGGTCCGATCCCGGCGCTGGTTGCGCGCCCCCTGTTGGAACAGGATCCCTCCGTTGCTGCTGCGCGGGCCACGCTGGATGCGGCACGTCGAGAATCCAATATTCTTGACGCATCGCCCTATGAATGGACGGCGCGCGCTACCGGCCAGCGCCGTCGTGTCGAAAACGAAGCGAACTCGAATGAGTGGAACGTCGCTCTGGAGCGCACGATCCGCCTGCCCGCCAAGGCGTCGGCAGACCGCAAACTTGGTCAGGCGACGGTGGATGAAGCCGAGGCGCGCTACGGCGAAGCCATGCACGAGGCTGCGCGCGATCTACTGGAGTTATGGATGGCCTGGTTGCAGGCCAATGCCAACTATGAACTCAGCAAGAGCATGCAGCAGTTTGCGGTAGAAAATCTTTCTGCCGTACAGAAGCGTGCGAAAGCCGGTGATGCCGCCAAGCTCGATGTGAGCCTGGCGCAGTCCGAGTTGGCGGAACAGCGTCGACAGACCAACGAAGCCAAGCTTGGTGCTTCATTGACATGGACACAACTGCATAGCCGCTTCCCAGGTTTTGATGGACAGTTCTCCAATTTCCCCAACATCTCCGCGCTGGCGCAGGATTCTGGTTATTTACAAGCCCGAATTCGCGAGCAAAGTGACCGGTTTAAGGCTGCCGAGGCCGCATGGCGAAGCGCAGATGCACAAGCACAGCGCAGCAGAGCCGAACGGACGCCAGACCCCACTCTTGGGGTCTTCAGTGGATCCGAGGCGCGCGGCAGGGAGCGACTCGTCGGCGTATCGATCAGCATCCCGATCCCGAGTGGGTCCCGCAGCGAGAGGGCTATCCAAGCGACGCATGTGGCGGAGGCCAAACGCCAGGAACTTGAGGCTATTCGGAGGCAGATCGGCGCCGAAATCGATTCATCGATCATCACTGTGCAAAGCAACTACGATGGCATGCTACTGGCAGAGGAAAGCGCGAACTCCATGCGTGAGAACGCGCGTCTGATGCAGCGAGCCTACTTGTTGGGTGAGGGCGATTTGCAAGGATTGTTGCTTACCCAACGCCAAGCCGCCACTGCCCAGCAAGGGGCATTGGGAGCCAAGACTTCGGCGATCAGGAGTTATTACCAACTATTGATTGACTCTCATCTGATCTGGGGGCTGGAACAGAACTGACCTGAGCGCCGCCGGCTGATCGATGGAATGCTTGGCAGACGGCCCGGGATATGTATGTTCACGTCTATAGATGATGAAGACGCCCCAAGATATCGTCCGCTGGTTGGCAACCAGACCCAAACTGATGGATCTCTGTAATGAGTTTCCAGAACAATGGGAAATCGCCCAGCAGCAATTGAACGAAGTGATTACAACAGGCAGTCCCGAGGATTTGAGGCGACTGACAGAGAATCCGCCCGAGTGGCCACGGCATCGTAAGGGTTTTCGGCAAGAGGTGCTAACAAAGGCCATGTGGGAGGCGACATACAGGCAGGTTCGATATCAGATGATTTGCTTGGCCGTGAAGGACTGCAGTTTGTCGTTGGCAAGCGGAAATGCCAGAGGAAAAGTGCGCTTCAACTTCTGGAACGGGGGGCTTGCTCAGTGGCTGCTATTCTCCCGCGGGTTGGAACGGAAGATGGTCAGCTTGCGACTATTCAGGCTGATCTGGCCCTTGTTGGGCCAGCGGGAGCTTCTGATGCCGTTGGTATCGTCTAAGGGGATTTACTGTTTTTACAGTCGCGATTTCGTCAGGACTCTTGCAAAGCTGATCGGCCCTAGAAAAACGCTGGAAATAGGTGCGGGCGACGGAACTCTGACACGCTTCTTAAAGGGATGTGGAGTGAAGGTTACCGCAACCGATGATTACAGTTGGGGCCACCGGATAAAGTATCCCTCTGACGTAGTGAAATGCGATGCGGTCTCTGCCCTTGAGCGGTATGCGCCAGAAGTCGTAGTGTGTTCGTGGCCCCCGGCAGAAAATCCGTTTGAGCATCATATTTTTCAGACATCCAGCGTACAGCTCTACATCATGATCGGAAGCCAGTATCAAGTGGCGAGTGGAAGTTGGGGAGCCTATTCTGAACAAGAGAACTTTGAGATGGTGGAGGCAGCAGAATTAGCGAAAATGCTGATCCCCCCTGAGTTGGGATCTGCGGTCTACTTATTCACTCGGATAAAAAGTGTGAAAAATGAAAGCAGAAAATGAATTCCTTCGATTTTCGGTGAGATCGCTTAAGTCGTGTGACGGAGTGCCCCAGTTCGGTGGGGTATGCGCGTCATCTTCAAGGTATTGATATGGGTGAGGTTAATGATGTCTATTCTGTCTAATTTACTTGAGGCCACCAAGGTGGTGCACGCCAGGCACAGCAAGATCGCCGCCTATGTCAGCGCACTCGTGGCGATTCCGATCTTGGTTGCTTGTGCCCATACACATCCGGGCGTCGCCCACTGTACCATTCTGCTGCAGTCCAGCCACTGCGTTGAAGTACCGGTCGAAGAGGAAGTCGTGGCGGCACAGGCCCGTACACTCAATTCAGCACCGGTTGGAAAAGTGGCGATCTACGTGTTGCGGCCCTACGCACAACAGCGCAACACCGTTTCGCAAGTCTTCGTCGACGACCGTCTGGCGGCGACGCTAGGCCCGATGACCTTTTTCCGCATCGTGGCTGAGCAAGGCACGCATCGGATTCGAATTGAAACAACGGGGGTGGCGAACCGGGAGTATGAGATTTCCGGCGACGCTACTACTTATTTGCAATACCAGCTAAGCGAAACCTTCACGACGGTCCGAGGTGAAATTACTGAGCAGACTGAGGCCCAGGCCAGAGCCCGTGTGGCGCGCTTGGATCTGGTGAAATCAGCTGGTGCGCTTCCTTAGCAGGTGGCCAGCGGCATTTTCTTGGAATCTGCCAGCCTCTTCGATGTAGCCTTGCACCGTTCCGTCATGGCGCCAGCCGCCTTGGCGCTTGATGTCCCGAAAGTCTGCGCCGGCGCGATAAGCGCTGGTCGCCATGCCCCGGCGCAGGCTGTGACTGGAAAGATCCGGTACATAGTCCAGTCCCGCCATACTTGCGCAATCAGCCAGGATCGCGTTGATGCTGGCGGGGTGGATGGCGTGCTCGCCTAGCATCGCCCATTTGTTAATGGAACGGAATACCGCTCCGTCGCCAATTCCTGCGGTCTCCAGCCAACCTCTCAGAGCGGTCGCTGGGCAGCACGGGCCGGCACCGTAGGGAATCGCCTTGACGATCCCCTGGCCTTGTTGGTCTGTCTTGGAGCGCTGCAGCGTCACGATCAAGCCATCCGGCTCCCATGCAAGATCAGAAACCTGCAATCCTGCGAGCTCACTTCGCCGAAAGCCGCCAAAGAAGCCCAGCTGCAGCAGCGCGCTGTCCCGCTTAGCCTTGAGGGTATCCACGGAATCCAACTTCACGATGATCTTTTCAAGATCCTCAATCGGGAGGGCCTTGGCCTGCTTTTTGGGGCGTCCGTGGGTGCGCCCAATGCCTTTCAGGGTCTTGCGGACCGTCGGGGTGCCGGCAGGATCAGCAAAGCCTTGGTAGAGATGCCATTGCGACAAGGCCGTCAGGCGCAAGGCCAGGGTACGCGCATTGAGGCTGCTGGCATGGGCTAGCAGGTAGCGGATGACTGCATTCTCGTCAGCCGGCAGGATGCCACCCCAGGCCAGGAAATGCCGAATGGCGGAACGATAGGTGAGCCGGGTATTTTCGGACGTCGCTGCGGCGAGGAAATCCCTATGGGCCGCTTCAACATCTGCGGGCAATAGCGTACCGGCAGTCATCGCATTGCTAATGGCAGGGATAATCTCAGAGGGAGGCAATTTGTCGCTCATTTTGGCTCATGTACCGCAACGGGGCGTCATAAACGATGAATGACGCACTATAACATTCCATAACGCTTCTTATAGATAGTTATGGAGGAGATTTTCTCACGGATTTTGAATTGTATTTAAACGTATTATTACGTATATCGTAATACGATATCTTATTCAATGGAGGTCCCATGGCCCGTGCAGGCATCCTCTACTCACAAGTCGCCAAAGCAGCCTCGCAGCTGGCCGCCGCTGGCAAAGCACCCACCATCGACACGGTTCGCGAAGCACTCGGAGATACGGGAAGCAAGAGCACGATCGCCCCGATGCTCAAGCGCTGGAAGACCGAACATCAGGAAGTGGTTGCCGGCGGCGACACAGGCTTACCAGTCGATCTGGTGGAGGCCGTCAAGGGCGTCTACCAGCGGCTTCAGGATGATGTCACCAGGCAGTTGGAGGGGGCCAACGAGGCACACGAGCAGGCCCAGGCGGCCATGCGCAATCAGAGAGACGCAGCCCTGGCCGCCGAAGCCCAACTCCGCCAAGTCCACACTACCTTGGTCCGAGACCACACTCAGACCCAACAAACCTTGGCGAGATGCCAGCAGGATCTGCAGGCCAATGCGCTTGCGCTCACGGCCGCCCGGACTGAGAATGCCGGCCTTCAGCAGCGGCTGACTGATCGTGCCGCCGAGGCTCATGCCTTGAACAAGCAATTGGCGCAGACTCGCACCCAGTTCGAGCACTTCCAGGAGGCGGCGGTGCGCCAGCGCGCCGAGGAGCGGCAGGCTTTCGAGCAGCGTCTTTCGCGCCTCGAGCAGGAAAATATCGCCGGCCAGCGGCGCCAAGAGGCCCAGCAAGTGACGCTTGGCCAACAGGAGGCCACGTTAGCGCACCAGGTGAGCGAACTAGAACGGCTTCGCGGTGCACTGACGGAAGCGCACGCTGAATTGCACCAGGTTCGCTCGGAGCGAAACCAGCAAGCCGCTCAACTCCAGGAGCTGACTGTGGCACGAGTCGACGCAGAGCGACGATTGGACATGGCGCAACAGGCAGTCATCGAGGCCAAGGCCAGCGCTGCGGCTGCAGGCAAACAAATTGAAATGCTGGCCAGTCAGTTGGCTACCGCAGAACTCAAGGCCAACCAGGTCGAGCGGGACAAGGTAGCGTGGATTGAGAAGATACTCGCGCAGCGTGCTACAACAGGTGATCAATAGAGCGTTACCCCGGTAATGTAAAAATAGGCCAAATGAGCACAGAGAATACGTCCGAAAACCGGACGAACTTGCTTTCGGCAGCGATTTTATCGGCTCACACTAAGGCTAACTTCACAATTATCGGGATGGTCTCAGATCTGAAACCACTTTGGACGGTGGTTCGCAAGCACTTAGGATTCGATCCATCGGCCATTGCCGATACCGACCTGCAGACTATTCTAACTGGCATGCTTGCCACGGTTGAGGGCATCGCAGCATTGCGTACTCATGCCAGTTCAGCGCATGGTGCTGGCGTTACGTCCTATCGTATTGAGCCCCGTCATGCTCGACTCGCCATCCATGCGGCACACACTATTACCTTGTTCGCACTGGAGACCTGGGAAAAGCGGCGTAAGAGCGCAGGCTAATTGTTTCGCAAGATCACCACATACGCTGGTCGGCTACGCGAACAGGCACAAGGGCTAATGCTGCAAGTTAGGCCCGACAAAGGAACAGCATGATGCAAATCGGAACTCTATAATTCCATGAATCCACTACGTGAGCGCATCCGAGAAGAACGAGAAATTTTCCGCATGACGAGCCACCGAGCATTCCGGCGGAAGCGATTCATTTCGAAGAAAGATCTACGTCCTCTTCGGGTTGTAATTCGACGATCAATGCCCTTGAAACCAAATCCAAAGTGGGGTGCAGTAAAAAGCGCCCAAAGGGCCTGCTAGTGCTTTTAGGAGACTTCCTCATCTCCCGCGCGCAGTAGCCCCAAAGTTTGCGCTCCCATTTCCTTCAACTTCTGATGGGATAATGGGCCTAGGCAGCTAATATGGCTGGCTCCAGATTTTTTGCTCACGAATAAGGGATCAGGTGGACTCAAAGAAAACAAGTAAGACTGCGAACGACGGCCAGCACCTGAGTGATACGCTGAGGAAGGCCTCTGACGCAGTAACTGCGCTCAACATATCTATCCCGAAACTAGATCTCAATTTGACTCCTTTCTCTGATCTGGCCAAGCTTTCCAAGATCAATTTTCCGTCACTTCCAGCCATTGACAATCTCGCTCGTGAATGGAAGATGCCTCTTGCTGTAACGGCGTTCTCCAATCATCTGGGCCTTGACCACCTTCTGCCGACCGCGTATTTGAACGCACTGCCTGCCCTAAAATTTCCTAGCCTGTCGCTCCCCAGCCTCGATTGGACCAACCTCAATGAGCGGTATGAGCAAACATTGAGATTCGCTGCGCTCAACAATTGGTTTATCCAGCCTGAGACCGGGATTTCTTTCCTGAGTCAAATTGAGAAGTGCAAAGCTGATGTGGCGACCTTGGATCTGCTCTTTTCCAAGATGACGCGAGAACTAGCTTCAGACATTGAATCCCGCCTGCTCAAGGAGCATCCTCGCCATGCAGCTCAAATCGCAGAGTTATTCCGACTACACAAGGAGGGACGCTACATCTCGTCAATCCCACTTACGTTGGTCGTGGCTGAAGGCATTGCACACGCTGTCTCAAACAAGTCCATTTTCAATCTTTCAAAAAACGCTCCGGAAATTGCCTCATGGCTCAAGACAAAGGATCTGAGCTCGATGGCCAAAGCTTTTTTGGCTTCATTCGATGAGCAATTCCCGATGAGTAAACCCAGGCCCGGAAAGCTTTCACGCCACAAGGTCTTACACGGAATCGATCCAGACTATGGGACTGAATTGTTTTCTCTGCAGGCCATATCGCTTTTGGGATTCGTGGGCTGGGCGTTTGCGTGCGACGGACTAGTCACCGACTCTCGTGCCGAAGAGTGAGGCTGGGGACTATAAACAACCACGAGTATTTTTATTCATACCAGCCTGGTATTAGGAGTCCACTGCTTAAGCCGGATCAGTTGCACTAACAAATCAACAAGGTCGAGATAGGATTAACCGATGAAGTTCGCCAACGCCACGCGCAACCAGCACTTTGTCTCTCAGTCGGAGCAAAGGATGAACGCTTACTCCAGGGACAATATCTACGAGTTTTCGATTCTGCAGCGGGGCGTTGCCGAGGACATCCGTCCGTCAGAACCAGTGCCGAGAGCGATTGGCCGTAACCTGGCCATAGATGACTTGTTCAGCTTTGACGTTGCGCCCAAAGCTAAACTTCGAGAGAACTTCGAGGAGTTATTTCAGCAGTACGAAGTCACAGTCTCGACCCTAACAGGAAGCCTACTCGAAAAAGTCGCCGCGAAGTCGCCAAATGTAGTAGCCGAACTGACTGATCTATTCGCAGCGAAGCTAATGAATTTTGCACGCAACCCCTATTGCGTCCAGAAAATGTTGAACACATTCCCCGCCTTCAAGGGCATGCGCCCTACCGATCCAGAGCAAAATAGCCTTTTGGAAAAGGTGCTTATCGGTCGTAAGCCACGGCAGAAGTACATCTGTGAGCAGCTTGGAGTCACAGATGTCCAGTATCGTGAATGGCTTGCGACGCTCTTCATGCTGCTGACGGATTTTCGACAAGGTCAGCCGAACTTTCTGGACCAAGCTGTTGCAGGGCTATTTAACTCCGGAGAGACATCCGCCGCTGCCATGGTTTGCACCTACACGACTGAGAGCGTTCTTTTGTCTGACCGGGCGATGACATCAAACCTTCAAAGCGCGAGTGCGAACGGCTTTGACTTCAACCTGTGCAGCACGGCGTTTGTACGCTACGTTTTTATGGACAAGGCCGTTGCACTGAAGGGGAGAGCGCATCCGTCCTTTATTAAATCCACTCTCGAATTTAGTAAGAGGCATGAGCCAGTGCTGAGTCTGTGCTACGAGAACGACAACCTAGAAATACTGAAAAACTACAACTGGCATGTCATCAACCAAAGCCATGAGCGAGTTTTCTGTGCCTCGAAAACGGTACTACTTTGAACGCAGTACAAACACCGCTCGCCATACCGGCTAATTCGAATTCACCAACATCTTTTGCCGCAGTGCTAGCCCGTCGCTCGAATTCAGATGCGTCTGAGATGGCCTCCGCAGCCCAATTTATTTTATCCGCGAGGGCATCATTTTTCTCTTTTCTCCGCTTAAATGGAGGTACCTGCGGCCGATCCTCCGTATTCGAGCATCAGTCTGCGCAATATTGGAAGGCGGAGAAAAGACATTTAGAAGGGGAGCGGAAGATACGGGCATTGAGAAGATCAACTGATTTTGATGATCAGGCCGGTCGATTTTACGATTGAAGAGAAGAGATTTGGATATTCAATAACATCCATAAAAATCAATCACTTAACACAATTCCTGCGAAAAAAACCGTAATCCCGGCCGATCCTCCTTAGGGGGGTTACCGCTGTGCAGCACCGTTCTAAATAGCCACAATGCCTTAAGTTTGACGGCGTATATATCCAAAACGCTTAACGTACAGATTTTTCCGTTTGCTCAGTTCCCCCCTTTTTGATCGACTACGGCTTTGGCGAGGACGAGTACTACCACCCCCAGCGCCACATGGGCACGCTGGTGTGCCACCGCGCGCACCAGGTCGATTCTGACCCGCTGGCGGATGTGGGCCTCAAGGACATCACCGCGCACGTCAACTTCACTGCCATGGCCCTGGCGGCGCAGGATGCGGGCCTGCAGGTGCTGGGCTACACCACGCAGGCGCACTTTCTCATCAACTGCGGTTTGCTATCAGAACTAGAGCAGCTGACGCAAGCGCAACGGGCGCAAGCGGCCAAATTGATGATGGAGCACGAAATGGGGGAGCTGTTCAAGGTGCTTGCCGTGGGCGCGGGCCAGCCCTGGCAGCCCATGGGCTTTGCGCAGGGCGACCGCACGCATCGGTTGTGATTTGATGTAGATGTTTTGGTTTTAAGCAATCAAAAAAACAGTATTTTTAGAAATAACAGGCGACATCTACAGTGACTGCACGTCCTCACCAACCGCTGCACAGGAGCTGTCACGATGTCCGCTTTGCTCAACGACCTGCCGTCGCAGGATTCGCAAGACTTTGAAATTCGCCCGTTGCCGGCCCCTTTGGGCGCCGAAGTGCTGGGACTGGATCTATCTCAGCCGCTGAGCGATGCGGACTTCGACCGCATCCTGCGCGCGCACTGGCAGCATGTGGTGCTGGTCTTTCGCAACCAGCGCATCACGCCTGCGCAGCAGGTCGCCTTCAGCCGCCGCTTCGGGCCGCTGCAGATTCATGTGCAGCGCAAATTCGGTCTGCAGGGTCACCCCGAGGTGCTGGTGGTCTCCAACATCCGCGACGAGAACGGCGAACCCACCGGGCTGGGCGACGCGGGCCGGGCTGGGCGACGCGGGCTCGCTGTGGCACTCTGAGCACGTCCCGAATTTTGACAAATCACAATGATCGATAATGATCTTTTATAGCCGATAGTGTTCATATTGACGTCACATTCGATCAGTAAAGTGCCGGGCATGACGACCTTCACTCCCTACCCGGCGATCGTTTTTGATCTCGACGGAACACTGCTCGATACCTGGCCCAGTCTGCTGGCGGCCGTGCACGCCGTGGCCCCTGCCGGGGCCCCTGGCCTGGACCCGGCGGCGCTACGCCGGGCACTGAACCTGGGCATCGGCCCTATGTTCGACCTGGCCGCCACGCAAATTGCCGGTCGCGAGGACGCGGCGCGCCCTGCGCTGCTCGCGGCGATGTCACGCCACTATGACGATCACACACTGGTCACGGCCACGCCCTACGCCGGCGCCGGCGCCCTGCTGGCTGGTCTGCGCGCAGCCGGCCATACGCTGGCCTTGTGTACCAACCGCAACCGCGCGTCCACCCTGCTCCTGTTGGCGCACCAAGGATGGCGCACGCATTTCAGCCATATCCATTGTCTCGACGACGGTCTGCCCGCCAAGCCCGATAGCGCGCCGCTGCTGGCCACGCTCGAACGACTCGGCCATTGCGCCGAGGAGGCCCTGTTTGTGGGCGATTCCCTGGTCGACGCGCGCTGTGCGCTGGCGGCCTGCGTTGATTTCGCCGCCCATCGCGGCGGCTACCACGCCCAGACGGGTGACCTCACTCCCGCAGTATTCACCTACGACCATGCCGGCGACCTGACGCGGTGGATCGCGTCGCAGTCCGCCCGCATCCTTGAGAAAGAAGATGACTGACATCGTCCTCGATCAGATAAGCAAGTCCTACGGCGGCACGACTGTGCTCGACCGTCTCTCGCTGACCATCCGCGATGGCGAGTTCCTGACCCTGCTGGGCGCGTCGGGTTGCGGCAAGTCCACGCTGCTCAAGCTGCTGGCCGGGTTGGAAATGCCCGACAGCGGCACGCTGCGCAAAGGCGGTACCGACATCCTGGCGCAGTCGCCCAGCGAACGCGACTGCGCCATGGTGTTCCAGTCGTATGCGCTCTACCCGCACATGAGCGTGGGCGACAACATCTGCACTCCGCTCTACATGCGTTCCCTCAACTTCGCGCAGCGCCTGCCGGGCGCGCGCTGGCTCAGCCCGGGCATCCGCCGCCGCATGCGCGACGCGCAGGAACAGGGCCGCCACGTGGCCGGCGTCCTCGGCATCGACCATCTCTGGGCGCGCAAGCCGGCCCAGCTCTCGGGGGGCCAGCGCCAGCGCGTGGCATTGGCTCGCGCGATGGTGCGCCGGCCCTCGCTGTTCCTGTTCGACGAGCCGCTCTCCAATCTCGACGCCAATCTGCGCCAGTCGCTGCGCGGCGAGATCCGCCAGCTGCACGACCAGCTTGGCGTGACCTTCGTCTACGTTACCCACGACCAGCACGAGGCCATGTCGATGTCGGATCGCGTGGCCGTAATGAAGGGTGGCCATATCCTGCAGCTGGGCACGCCGCAGGAGATCTACCACGCGCCGCATCACGCCGACGTTGCCGCCTTCGTCGGGGCGCCTCGCATCAACTTCCTTACCGTGGGCCGCGACGGCGCCGGCCGCGCCGCATTGCAGGAGCAGGCCATCGAACCGCACTTTCCGGCCCGTAGCGCGCGGCTGGCGTTTCGCCCGCATGCCGCCACACTAGTCCAGATGCG
>Ga0228674_1000807_pt1 | contig 20225 bp, 23 predicted proteins | sample 1D_rmetaG_FD_189054 | JGI IMG/M metagenome (GOLD analysis project Ga0228674, IMG submission 189054) | Seawater microbial communities from Monterey Bay, California, United States - 1D_r | ecosystem: Environmental > Aquatic > Marine > Coastal | place: USA: California | collected 2016-09-26
AAACAAATTCCGGGGGGGTATGACTATTGATTGCCTATATAGTATTCATATTCGTTTTAATCCTACTGCTGACGGGCGTGTTGTTCTACGCCATAGGCGGTGCCATACTCGTGTATGTAGCATGGGTATTGATACAGTCCACAAAATAAATACATAAGCCACAACACCACGCGACCATAGACGAGCGTTAAGTCGACCATAGGGTAATACCTATGGTTAGGTTGTGCTATTTAAATCGCATAGCGGTCGATTATGAGCGTTTATTTTTTGCCATTGATTCTGATATGACCTTGTTTGACCTTATTTGACCAATTCACTCAATTTTTCCTACCACTCGCCAATGATATGAATTCGGCAGCCGAAACCTAAAACTCAAAATTTAACTTAAAAAAATATAATCTAAAGTGGAAACCAAAAGGGAAACCAAGATAAAGGGAAACCTAAAGGGAAACCAATCCGTTGATCGACCTGTAATACATTATTTGACACAATTGAAAACAGGGTGTAGTGTTTTAGATTCGTTTTATTTTTTAACTAGAGAGGAAACAACATGAACTATGAAACTATTGAAGTAAGACTCAAGAAACGGAATTGGTATTTACTAGGACTACTGCTTGGGTTCGCACTTGGATTTTTAACAAGGGAGGTATTAATATAATGGTGAGAGAAAAAATTATAGCGTGGGAAATCGTTGGGTATACCAATGACGGCCAAATAATTAAGCTATCCGAATGCCCTAATGATGTAGCAGAAAAAGTTGACGGGTGGATAGAAGAATTAGAATCTGACAATGATGTAACGGAATCTGACTATTTATACAGAGAACACTATAAGAAAAGGAGGACTGGGTAGATGAGTAGAGAAGAAAAGATTCAAAAGATTGTAGAGCTTGAATTTGAAGAACTATGTATGTCATCAGAGGTTCAAGACGGGTGGTGCAAGTGGGTATTGTTAAATGGGTTCACAGGGTTTAAAGATTATACTGATGTGGAACTTGATAGGAAACTTAAAGAATTACAGGAGAGTGAACATGAGTAAAGGATACAAAAGGTTTAGCGTTATCATTGATGTAAAACTTGATGACGAGAAGTATGAAAAGGTATCAAATTGGGAGGGCATTGAACCTGTTGACTTTGTAAAATCAGTAATCGCAGACCATGCACGAGATCGAGGGCTACTACTTCAAATAGATGTATGTGAAAGTGATAACCCGCTCGTTGATAGACTAATGGAAACCCGCGAAAAGATTATGAAAGACGACGCGTTTAAAGAACTTGAAGACGAGATTATATCTAATAATAAATTTTGTATAGGAGGTAATTGTGAAGACTGAGGGATTAGTAGAAAATTGGACAGGCAAAATAAGTGACTTTTTAGTAGGTAAAACTATCAGACATATTAGATATATGACTGCTCAAGAGGTAGATGATATGGGGTGGACTAAAGCTAATATTGTTATAGAATTCACTGACGGGCATTGGATTGTTCCTATGATGGACGACGAGGGTAATGACGCGGGTGCATTGTGGACTTCCGAGGGGAATAAGTTAAGTATTATCCCTGTTATATCGAGGGGGTATTTATGACACCTGAAAAGAAAGTTAAAAACAAAGTGGTGAAGATATTAAAAGCGAACGGCTGCTACCACTTTTATGCGTCAACAGGGGGATATGGTTCATCGGGTGTGCCTGATATTATCGCCTGTTATAAAGGAATGTTTTTAGGTATTGAGTGTAAAGCTAATGGCAATAAACCAACGGCACTTCAAAATAGAAACCTATCCGAGATAAGAAAGGCGGGGGGATATTCAATGGTCATTGACGAAACCGACCTAGACGCATTAGAATTATTTTTTAAAACGCAAGACATAAATTTATTAAGAGGGTAAATACATGAGAGCAAATTTAAAAGACGATCCCGTCGACAGACCCAAACACTACACTACGACAAAGTTTGAAGTCATAGATGTATTGGAAGAGTTTTTTCCGCAAGACCCTTTGTTGTGGCAATGTGGCAAATACCTGATGAGATGTAAACATAAGGGAAACCCGATTCAAGACCTAAAGAAAATGATATGGTATGCCCAAAGGCAGATAAAATCATATGAGGATAAAGGCGTTGAGTGACTTTACTCATGCCCTACTAGATGATGAGGGCGAGATTATCAGGAAGTATAGGTGGAGTAAAAGTGAAGCAAAGTGGTTTACTGAAAATCATTTTCAAGGTAGGATAGTAAGATTAAAACAACCGAAACCAACACAACAAATCTCACAATACGAATTAGCGTTTGATAATTGTGAAGAATGTTTATTTTAAACGAAAGGAAAAGGAATGCCAAAAGTGGCTTACACTGAAGAAGAAAAGAAAAAGATTATAGAAAGAGCAGAAGATTATATGAATAGGAAACCAGACACTACAAGAAACAAAGTAGCAGTTTACTCGGGGGTAGCTATTTCAGTATTAGAAAAGTGGGGAGTTGTTCTACCTGAACCTATAACTGCAAAACAAAGAATGAGAAAAAGTCCGTGGAAAAGGGGCCATATGGTATGAGTGATGATTTAGATAATGCCGATAAAGAAACTCGGCTTATGCTCGAAGCAACATTATCTAATGTAGATACTGAAGTGCCTGATAATAATACAGGGCGTTGTATATGGTGTGAAGCAAAAGTAAAAGACAATCGTAGGTGGTGTAGTATAGAATGTCGTGATGAACATACAAAATATGCGAATAAATTATGACTATTATAAAAGAAGATAACCGAGTTGGTCCCGCAGTGTGTTACAAGTGTGGTGATGACGCAAAGATTAATCATGGGGGCAAATGGTATTGCTCTATTGAATCAGACATGGGTGTGATGAACTTAAAAGGATTTTGTATAAAAGAGAGAAAGGGAAAACTTGAATCTAATAACGATTGACTTTGAAACATTTTATGATGTAGGTTTCAGCTTATCAAATTTAACAACAGAAGAATACATTAGAGACCCAAAGTTTCAAGTAGTTGGGTTTGCGGTCAAGATAGATGACGGCAAGACTAAATGGTATTCAGGTTCACATGAAGAACTCAAGGCAGCACTTGATAAAATAGATTGGGATAATTCATTACTTGTCTGCCACAATATGCTTTTTGACGGGGCTATCTTAAGTTTTATATATAACATAACCCCAAAGATATACCTTGACACTTTGTGTATGGCTCGTGCAATACATGGAACAAACGCGGGGGGATCGTTAGCATACTTATCCAAGCATTACAATCTAGGTGAAAAAGGAACAGAAGTCCTTGACGCTAAAGGTAAAAGGTTAGAGGACTTTCAACCGCACGAACTGCATAGATATGGGCAATACTGTATCAATGACACCGAGTTAACCTATAAACTATTTCAGATTTTATCTAAAGACTTTCCCCACGACGAATTAAAACTAATAGATATAACTATTAGAATGTTTACAGAGCCTTTGCTTGAGGTTAACGACGGGCTACTTATTACAAGACTTGAAGAACTTAAGATAGAAACCCAGGAGTTATTACAGGGGTTGATGTCTAGGTTAGAGTGTGAAGATGAGGAAGCTGTTAGGAAAAAGTTAGCGAGTAACAAACAGTTTGCCGAATTGATAACCGAGTTGGGTGCAGTTGTTCCTATGAAGATATCCCCTACGACCGAAAAAGAAACCTTTGCATTAGCAAAGACCGATCAAGGATTTATAGACTTACAGGGACATGAGAACTCTTTTATACAAGAGTTGTGTGCAGTTAGATTAGGCACAAAGTCTACGATAGAAAAAACTAGGATTGAGAGGTTTATAGGTGTTGGTGCTAGGAACAAAGGGAAACTACCAATCCCTTTGAAATACTACGGGGCGCATACGGGAAGGTGGTCAGGGTCAGACAAAGTTAACTTTCAAAACTTACCGTCGAGAGACGCACGGAAGAAAACATTGAAACAGGCGGTGGTTGCACCATATGGTCATAAGGTAATTAACTGCGATTCATCTCAAATTGAAGCTAGGATTTTAGTATGGCTATCAGGTCAGGAAGATGTCACACAATGGTATGCCGAGGGTAGAGATGTTTATTGTGAGTTTGCAAGTAAGGTTTATAACAGGAAGATAGACAAGCGAAACAAAGTAGAAAGAGCAGTTGGTAAGACTTGTATTCTAGGACTAGGATATGGAACGGGTGCTGCTAAACTTCAAAATGTTTTGAAGCTAGGTGCGGGTGTAGAGTTTGATGAAGCCGAATGTAAAAGATTAGTTCAGGTATATAGAGAGTTGAACAATAAGGTTACAGACTTTTGGCGGACTTGTGAGAACGCGTTGCAAGATTTAGTTTATTGGCCCTCAGGGAAAGAACCATACTATTTAGATAAACATAAGACACTACTCGTAGACAAAGAGGGTATCAAGTTTCCGAACGGACTTTATATACGCTATCCCGATCTCCATGTAGATACTTCTGAATCTAACAAAAGATATTTATATAAGAAAAGATATAACATGCAAGTCACTATTTGGGGTGGGAGTGTAACCGAGAATGTAGTTCAAGCATTAGCTAGGATTGTGATTGGGGAACAGATGATACAGATTAATGAGAAATATAGACCCGCATTGACAGTGCATGACGCAGTTGTCTGTGTGCTACCTGATGAAGAAGTAGAATCAGGAACAAAGTATATTGAGAGCATCATGTCCGTTGCACCTGAATGGGCAGATGGATTGCCTATTGCTTGTGAATCAGGCGTGGCTGATAACTACGGAGATTGTTAATGGATTTAGATATTGAGTGGGAAGAAGAAGTGGTAAAACAAACATCGCCTTTTACTGTTATACCTATGGATATTGATATAGAAGCGGTAACTAATAAAGTTCTGTCTGCGAAAGACAAATGGATTAATAGGTCAAAGGACTATCCGTTTTATACTTTAGGTAGAGGGGCGTATCTTGACGGAAAAACAAAAGAATATTATAAAGATCTATCTATTGAAAACGAGACAATGGTTCACACATTTGCTGATTTATATACACAAATAGGGGTAGTGTTGAATAGTGTATTTGCAGAAGATGTCTATCTAACGACCCAATTAAGAGTTCCGGGATTTCATATTTTTCCGAGTGACAAAAAGTTTTTAAAGATAACAGGCAATTGGCACCAAGATTATCCTCATACTACACTAGGGCTAGATGATATAGATAGCTATGCTTTTACACTTGCTATCAAACTACCCAAATCAGGCGGGGGTATGGACTACATAGATGAGTTTCACCAACAACAACACTTAGCGTATAATGAGAAAGACCTAGTGATACATAATGGTCAAACAATTCATAGGATAGCAGGAATGAAAGAATATGTTCCTAATGAATACAGAATTACATTGCAAGGACATATAGTCAGACGAGGTGGGTTACTAGAAGCATTCTTTTAGGAGAAAAAGATATGACTTTAACAGAGGGCGCATTTATTTTAACAGTAAGTTTGAGTGGTAACTACGACGATCTAGAATTTGTAGGTTACTTCCATGACTGTCAGACGGCGATAGCATACTACCATGAGAATTGTAGTGAATATATGGCGGCGAGTTGTTTATTAACGGAGTATAGTAATCTTCCTGACGACCACCCTAATGTATTTGGATTTGAAATAACCGAACCACAATCCTGTGGCTTCGTCGGAGTAGACCCTAAAACTTTTACAAAGGATAAATAGTGGCAAAGATTAAACAAACGGAACAAGTAAGAGAACCAGTGCATAAACGAACGAGTCAGGGGGGTAGGGTAGCCAAGACTTCTACTATGAATAAAAGCTTTCGTAATTCGTTTAAAAAATATCGTGGACAAGGAAGATAGTGGAAGAACAAACTAAAGACAATTACACATGGAGTTTTTCTTCACTTAAACAATATCAAAATTGCCCAAAGCAATATCATGAAATACGAGTGCTTAAAAATTATACAGTTAAAGAAAATGAAGCTATGATTTATGGTAAAGAGGTTCACTTGGCTCTTGAGAATTATGTAAGAGACGGTGTTGAGTTAGCAAAGAACTATCAACAGTTTAAAAGTATGGTCGACGGGTTAATAGAAATCAAGGGTGTAAAGCATTGTGAATTAGAGATGGCGTTGACTAGAGATAGAAAACCATGCGACTTTCAAAGTGATGATAGATACTGCCGAGGTATAGCCGATCTTGTTATTATAGATGGAGACTATGCGTTTGTAGTTGATTATAAAACAGGCAGTAATAAATACCCCGATACAAAACAATTGAAGCTAATGGCTCTCATGATTTTTGAACACTTCCCTGAAGTAAACACAGTTAAAGGTGGACTAATGTTTGTTGCCAAAAATAGTTTTATATCTGCTCAGTACAAAAGAGAAGATAAAGATAAGCATTGGAAAACTTTTGAAAAAATCCTAACTCGCCTAGACCTAGCATACGAATACGACAATTGGCGTCCTAATCCAACCCCCCTTTGTGGTTGGTGCAGTGTTAAGACCTGCGAATTCCAAAGAACTTAATGTCAACCAGCACTTGACTCATGTTTGGGATATGTTACACTAATATTCCACAATAGAGAGAACGGTGTATGCAAGTTATAGATAACACAGCAGTAAAAATGACGGTGCCTGATTATATGGTTCCACATATTGAGAAAGAGATTGAGAAGTTTGAAGTTGTCGGACAAAAAGGCAACCTTTCCGAAGTAGTTATATATTGGGGGGTGCAAGAGATGACACGGTTAAACCAATTAGTTTCTTTCCGTAAACCTTTACCGTCTCCCATTACTAGAGACTATGATTGGCCCGGGGTCTTTGAGCCGTTCGATCATCAGAAAACTACATCTGAATTTTTATCTATAAACAAAAGAGGATTCTGTTTTAACGAAGCGGGGACAGGTAAAACTTCTTCTGCTTTATGGGCGGCGGATTATCTTATGAAGCTCGGTTTAATTAAACGAGTGTTAATTATTTGCCCGTTGTCTATTATGTATTCTGCATGGGAAGCTGATGTTCAGAATACAGTTATGCACCGAACAGTAGGGGTTGCTCATGGAACACAAAAGAAAAGAGAATTAATTATTGAAGAACCCTTTGATTTTATATGTATTAATTATGACGGCGTAGGTATTGTTCGAGAGACCATAGCAAAAAATAATTTTGATTTAATTATTATAGACGAAGCTAACGCATACAAATCACCAAGCACGGCGAGGTGGAAGACCCTAGCAAAGATAATTAAACCTGAAACTAGGTTATGGCTTATGACAGGAACTCCCGCAGCTCAATCGCCTGTAGACGCATATGGACTAGCCAAGCTAGTCTCGCCAGAGAGAGTCCCAAAATTTAGTGGGGCGTGGCGAGATAAAGTTATGACCCAAGTAACAAGATTTAAATGGGTGCCACGATCGGCTGCAAAAGATTTAGTATTTAAAGCATTACAACCTGCGATACGATTTGCTAAAAATGATTGTTTAGATTTACCTGATGTCATGTATCAGACTAGAGAGGTGCCACTAACTCCTCAAGTAGTTAAGTATTATAAAACCTTAAAAGATCAAATGCTTATTGAAGCTGCGGGCGAAATGATTAGTGCAGTTAACGCTGCAAGTGGTTTGACCAAACTGTTACAGATATCAGGTGGGGCAGTTTATACAGACAAAAAAGATGTTATTGAGTTTGATATTAAACCAAGACTCGCCGCTCTTAATGAAGTAATAGATGAAACAAATCAAAAAATACTAATATTTGTCCCATTCAGACACACCATAGAGCTAGTTAATAAACATTTAGTAAAGCAGGGGTATGGGTGTGAGATTATCAATGGTGATGTAAGCGCAAATGAACGCCGTAATATATTTAATAGGTTTCAAAACTTTGATGACCCTAGGGTTCTTATTATTCAACCTCAGTCAGCTTCGCACGGCGTGACTTTGACTAAAGCAGACACAGTTGTTTTTTGGTCGCCTGTTAGTTCAGTTGAGGCTTACCTACAATGTATCGCTCGTATTGATAGAGTGGGACAAAAGAATAAGATGACTGTAGTTCATTTGCAGGGATCAGAAGTAGAGAGAAAAATGTATGCCATGCTACAGGGTAAAGTAGATGCCCACACAAGTTTAGTTGATTTATATAGGGACGTTATATCATGAAAGATTTTCCGGAAGACGAAATAAAAGAATTAATTGAATTAGTTAATGAAAGAATTGAGGACCTCTGCGAAGTAGAAGAACAAGCGTTTTTAATCTTGACTGCGATAGTAGTGTGTATTTTGCAGCAAAGAGAAATCAGCCCTTCTGTTTTTGCGAGTAACTTAGTAGGCGTTCATAGGAATGCTATGGCGTCAATGAAAGATGTAGAAAAACTTTTAAAACCATTTATGAGAGGAAATAAAAAATGAGTGAAGTAGAAGATAAGATTCAGTTAGGGGATTATGTTGGTGCTTATATTGCCATTCGTAATCAAAGAGATACATTAAAAAGAAAGTTTGAAGCTGAAGATGTCGGCTTGAAAGAAGAACTTAAAAAACTAGAAGCCGTTATGTTGCAAGAGTGTAATAACATGAACGCCGAAAGTATTAAGACAAGTTCAGGAACTGTTATTAAAACACTAAGAGAGAACTTTGTTTGTAGTGATTGGGACGGACTAAAAAGCTTTATCATGGAAAACAATTTGGTAGAACTGTTGCAACAAAGATTACATAACGGCAACTTAAAAGAATATTTAGTTAGTCATGGCGAAGACGGGTTGCCCCCAGGAATTAACTCTATGCGTGAGTATAGTATTGTAGTTAAAAAGCCATCTAATAAAGCATAGGTTATGGTAAACGAATTAGATAAGATTTTAGATAGTAATCCTGAAGTAGCGACTGACTCTTTAGATTTAGACACCTTATCTGTTGCAGGTGCGAGATATGTCACGCATCAAAGACTAAAGATTAAAGACGGGTTGTTTCATAAACATATGGATAACTCTATTGAAACTTTGAAAGGACATGAAGTTAAAGTCGTTATTGTTCGTATGGCACAATCGCCTAGTCGAATGTATTACCCTGCGTCTTTTGATTCTACTCAATACACTAAACCGACTTGTTGGTCTAGTGATTCTAGAGTTCCTGATCCAGAGGTAGCTAAACCTTTATCTAGTTCTTGTAATCAGTGTCCTTACAGTGTTCGTAACAGTGTTATTAGTAACGGGACTTCATGTAAGATTTCATGGCTAATAGCCGTAGTAATAAAAGACGATGTAGAGGCAGGGGTATTTCAATTTGTTGTACCCTCTAACTCATGTTGGCAAAAAGAATCATTTGGTAAATGGGGATTGAAAGCATATGTTAGTATGCTCGCCACCAACAATGTTAATGCAAGTAGGTTAATAACCAAACTTCATTTAGACCCTATGGTCGCATACCCCAAAGTATTATTTTCTCCTAGTTCAGCAGTAGACTCGGAATATGTTGAGATACTAAAGAATTTAGGGGAGAGTAAAGAAGCACTCAACGCAGTGCAATTAAACGTAGTGCCTAAACTACCTAACGCTGAAAGTTTTGGCTTTAGCAGTGAAGACACTATGCAAACCGACCGCAAGACAGAAGCTAATGCTATTGTTAAAAAGTGGTCACACTTAAAGGAGAAATAAATATGGCCCAACAGCCTATAGCAATAACTACTCCAACAGGAGTAGCACAGTACCCGTGGTTATCTAAAGCGGACACTAAATGGAATGAAGAGGGTGAGTTCAAAACTAATCTGATTCTTTCTGAAGCGGACGCTGAACCACTCATCAAAACTATCAGTGATGTATTTGCAGAAAATGTAAAAACAACAACTGAAGAAACAGGTAAAGCACCTAAAACTGCTACACCTCCGTTCGCTCAAGAATTTGGTGACGATGGCAAACCTACAGGCAATATGATTATTAGGTTTAAGTCAAAGTTTAAGCCAAAGATTTTTGATGCGTCAGGGAAGTTAATGACTGAAAGTAATATTTGGGGTGGCTCAGAGATTAGAGTTAACGCTCAAGTGGTTCCTTACTTTACCGCATTGATCGGTTGTGGTGTAAGTCTTCGACTATCAGCAGTGCAAGTAATTAAATATGTTGAGGGTGGCACTAACTCAAACGCTGATAACTTTGGGTTTAATCCTGTTGAGGGCTTTACACAACCCGCAGAAGAAACATTTGAACAAGTAGCACCTAGTAAACCTGCTCCGCTATCAGCTGACACACTACCTCAGTCTGACTTGGCAGTTGAACAACCTGTATTAAAAGATAGTGGCAAAGCACCTGTAGCAGAACCTACAGATGTGAATGACATTGTTAAAAAATGGTCTGTTAAAAACTAGGAGGTCTTATGTATACCGAAAGATATTTAAGAGACCTTTATTCTTTTAACGAGAAGAGGTTAGGAGTTCAGCTTGGAAGACTATGTGCTTCGGCAAACCTGCCACCTAGCGAGATAGCTAAAGTTTTAAATGTATCTCGCATGACTGTTTACAATTGGTTTAGGGGCGGTGCCGTACGAAGTAAAAATGTAGACCGCATAGAAGTGTTTATGCGGTTGGTTGAGGATAACATTCAAGCTGAAAAGCTTCCTGTTCAAACTTATAAAGAAGCTAAACTATTTATTAAAGACTATATGCTAGGAAAATTATGATTAATGAGTTCTATAAAAAAGCGTTACCAAGCAGTGGAGTATATTGTGTGGCGGCAATTGATCCAATTAAGAAGATACCTAGTCATAAATTTGTGGAATCTATTGATGACATTGAAGCTGCTGTCAACCAATTTAACCGAGAAAAACAAAATATTTTTGTTGCACTTAGTTCTTTTTCAGGCTATAGCCGTAAGGCAGATGACGCAGTTTATGTAAGGTCTTTCTTTGTAGATTTAGATGTAGGAGAGGGTAAAGGGTATAGCACTAAAGACGAAGCATCACAAGCAGTAGATAAATTTGTCGATCACGCTGACCTTCCCCCGCCTATAAAAATTGATTCAGGAGGAGGCATTCATGCTTATTGGTTGTTTAATAAAGACATACCCGCAGATGAATGGAAGCCGTATGCTGAAAAGTTTAAGGACTTATGTATCAAGAGAGGATTAAGAATTGACCCTGTAGTGACTGCTGATTTAGCAAGAATACTTCGGTGTCCTGAAACATTTAATCTTAAGACTGATCCACCAAGTCCCACTAAAATTATTGATGAGGCGCTACCCGTATATGACTTTGAGGAGTTTAAAGAATATCTAGGAAAGATTATAGACATTCAGCCATTCCCAAAGGTATCTAAAAATCAAATGCAACTTATGAAGCTAGATAATTTTAAGTCTAGTTTTGCAAAGATAAAACAAAAAGGGTGTGCTCAAATTCAATATGTTCTTGATAACGCTAAGACTTTACCTGAACCTTTATGGTATTCAGCATTATCTATTGCTCAACATTGTGAAGATAGAGACACGGCTATACATGAAATATCCAAAGACTATCCGTCTTATAGCCCTGAAGAGACAGAAAAGAAAGCACTTCAGTCTCAAGATAAACCTCATTCGTGTGAGACATTTAACTCTATCAATCCTGAAGTTTGTAATGGTTGTTCGCATCGAGGTAAAATTACTAACCCTTTATCATTAGGAAAAGTATTGCAAGTAGCAACATCTGAAGATGAGAACGCCCTCAAACATAATGGTGTAGCTGTTGGGGAAGATGTTCCCCCCGCAACTGTTGATGCTATCGCAGACAAGACTGCTAAAGGAACAGGTCTAATGAAATTGCCTGAAGAACTTTATCCGTTCGTGTATGGTAAGCAAGGGGGTATCTACTATATGCCTATGGTTAAATATGATGACGATGGTGTGGCTATACCTCAAGAACCTGAATTGGTGACACTGTATGATGTATTTCCAATCAAAAGAATCAACAGTCCTCATGACGGCGACTGCCTATTAATGAAAGCTATATTACCTCATGACCCTGAGCGAGAGTTCTTGTTACCCATGCGGTATGTTTACGCAATTGAAAGACTTAAAGAGATACTCGCAGGTAACGGAGTATTGTTTAACCCTGATGCTAAAGGAGCAAAAAATCTAATGAACTATATAATAAAATGGGGCCACTATCTGACCGCTCAAAAGTCCGCTGAAATAATGAGAATGCAAATGGGGTGGACTCCCGATCGAGAATCATTTGTAGTGGGGGAACATGAACTTACTCGTAAGGGTAAAGAAGTGTCTTCACCTACATCACCTCTATGTCGAGGTATTGCTAAACACTTGAATGTAAGTGGAGATTATTTGGAGTGGAAAAGAGCAGCTAATAGACTCAATCAACGCACTCTTGAACTCCATGCGTTCACACTTCTTACAGGATTTGGTTCTGTATTAATGAATTATACTTCTACTTCGGGTGTGACTTTGTGTTTAACAGGGGAGTCAGGCGCTGCTAAAACAGGTGCGTTATATGGAAGCTTATCTGTATGGGGCAACCCTAAAGACTTGTCTGTTCTAGAAGCAACAGGTAATGGTATGACAGGTAGATATTTAGGACTGCACAACATACCGTTTGGGCTTGATGAAGTAGGTAATATATTACCTAAAGACTTATCTCAACTAATCCACAAAGTATCTCAAGGTAAATCTAAAATTAGAATGCAGGCTTCTGTTAATGCAGAAAGAGACCATGAGATGTCAGCAAGTTTGGTAGCAATCTTTACTTCTAATCATTCGTTGTATGACAAGTTAAGCACTTTGAAGAAAGATCCAAATGGAGAGGTAGCTAGACTAATTGAGTTTTCAATTAAGAAGCCACAACTATTTAAAGATGACGCGACTATGGGTAGAGAGATATTTGATAAGTTTAGATTTAACTATGGTCATGCAGGTAGAGACTTTATATTTAACCTGTATAAACATTCTGACGCTGAAGTTCAGCACATGATGGAAGTATGGGTGACAAAGTTTAGGGAACAGTTTGGAGAAGACACGGCTTACAGGTTTTATGAAAATCTTATCGCAGCTACTATGACAGCAGGAGAGATTGCTTTACAAGCCCATATAATTGACTATGACCTCGACCGTATTTTTGAAAAAATTGTTAGTGAGTTAATTGCTATAAGAGACGGCGTTGTCAAGGTTAACCAAGTAGATTACGCAGGACTTGTAGGTGAGTTTATTATGAGGAATCAAACAGGTATGCTTGCGTTTAACAAAGGAACATTAGAGATGGAGCCGAGGACGGCTTTGATGATACGAGCAGAATTAGATAGTAATTTAATGTTTATATCTAAACCTGACTTCCGAAAGTTCTTATCTGAAAATATGGTGAGTTCTCGTGAGATTGTGCACGAGTTGAATAAGATAGGTATTCAAGTGACTGAAGTTAAAAAGCGTATGGGTGCGGGGTGGAAAGACGCAGCTGCAAGTACTCCTGTTATGGCGTATCGGTTCCCTCTTGATAGCTTTGATAAAATTCTAGAGACAATAAGTGATAACGCATAGAGAGGCTGAATGGGTGTTTCCCTTTGAGGCTATGGAAGTCGGGGATAGTTTTTTTATACCTACGCTTAAAACTGCCGAGACTATTTATGCTATTGAGTCTGGGGCAAAAAGAGCCAAAGTAAAAGTACGCGCCTTTGTTACATTGAAAGATGGGTGTATGGGAGTTAGATGTTGGAGGTTGTTATAAGCCCGATGCAATTCGTAGTCGGGCAATACTTCTAACTACATTATTCATTTGTTTTTCTACATTGGTTAGGGCGGCTCGTTTTTTATCTCCGTCCATTCCAGATTCTATTATAAGTTTTCTACGAGCTCTCAAATCTTTGAGATTGTTTGATAGTCTATTTACTTGCTTTCTAGTTCCAATCATTCTAGCGTTATCTTTACGATACTCAAACGCTTTCTTCGGATTGTATTTCATCAGTCTATTTACTGTTGCGGTAGCCTCGTCTGATGCTTGTTTTAGTTCGTAGAAGTCGTTTAGTTTATCTCTACCTTGAGCGGTATAAAGAAGTGGAGATATAAGCGGAATATCTTTTAGCCTCATCGTAGGCTTCTCATTACCAATCATTGTATTTGCTGCCTGGTCCATAACAAACAATGCAGTAGAACCTACAGTGCCAAAGTAAGAACGAATTATGTGGTCAGCATTAATTGGCGCTACCATGCCGGTGCTACCTAAAAGTTTAGCAAGTTCTGAGGTAGCTTCATTGTACTGTTCTTCTGTTGCTAATCTGCTAAGTCCTAGTCCGATGAGTGGTCTACCTGAATAGAAGTTATAGTTAGTTGCCACTTCAACAGAACCTCTTATTAACTGAGGGAATAAGTTAGGGCCCATCGCTGCATCTCTAACTGCAAGGCTCATGCCGTTAAATAATTTAGTAGCATCAACTTCATTAGTTGTACCTAGTTTAGTGACATATTGATAGGCTTGTTCTGGAATATATTTAGTAAGTAATGAAATCTCCGCACGGACAGGCAGCTTGAATCCTGTTCCAGGCACTATATAGTTTCTAAATTTAATTCGATCATCTAGCTCTTCGTACTCTTCTTCGCCAGCAACTACCATTGAATAAAGCATGTTAAACATTGTAAGGGCTAAAGCTGTTTTTAAGAACAGTATTCTTGCTGTTTGAGCATCTGTTCCTGATAGACCTTTACCTGCCATAGCATTTAGCAATACGTCCATACCCTGAAGATACGCATTAGCAAATGGAATAACATGAGTCATAGTTCTTACTGAGCTACTCGCACCTCTTTTCTGCCAGTTAATAATATTAAGTGCTCGGTTCATAGCTAGTATTTCATTACCACCAGCAACAGATCCATCGGCTTGTCTCACTCCGCCAGACTCTAAAAGTGTCTGCACAAATATACCTCGTCGTTGAGCCAAGTCAGATCTAGATGCAAAGGCATCAGTAGCATCAACTAGTTTCTGCCACTTATTCATGTTCTCAACACCTAGTTGTCTTTGAGCTTTTAAGAATATATCTCCAGGTGTTCTACCGAATCCACCTGCAATACCTAGTCTAGCCATTTGATCGTCTATTGCTTTAGTATCTCTAAAGTATTGGTCTCTAACATACCCGCCAATAATTTCTTTTCCTAGTTTTAATGGGCTTCTAACTCCTGAATACATTGCTGCGCCAAGAGCATCGTTAATTACTTGGTAAGTTTGAAAGACAGGGTTAGCAGTAATACCTAATCTAAACCATTTAGCTGCTAGGCCAAACCATTTTAGTATGCCTTTGTATACAGGAAGTGCTCCTTGAATACCTATTGCTAATGCGGGATCAGAATATTCTACAAACTTTCGTTCTCCATCAACCATAACAGGCGCTGCCGTACCAGTTTCAGGTTTCTTATCATATAGTATTAGATTGTTTTGATCGTCATGAAGTCCTACTTGTTTAGCAGCCTCATAGTTAGCATTGTTTCGCAGAGACGCACTAACCGCCCAGAAGTGTTGTTGAAGTAAGTTACCTAGGACATGCTTAGTATCTTTATCCGAACCTGTAAACCCATACTCTCTTCCAATATCAGCAAACCCAGAAAAGTATTGTGTTATAGTCTGGTCTCCTTTACCTAAGTCCTCTATCATTTCTCGGAATAGTGGGACATACCCTTCTCTATCTCTGTAATCATCAGCCATGTCTTTTGTATAAACCCCAGATTGCTCTAACAGATCAATTCTGTTTTTGTTAATTGCATCAATCATTGCACCCACTTCGACAAGCACTGGGTATTGTTGGGCGTATGCTAGTCCTGGTTCAATAGCTGCTTCTTGTTCTGGAGTAATAGTAATACTTTCATTTTTTTCTTTGTCTCTTTCATTTTGTTTTTGGTAGCGTGCGATAAGTTTATTAAGCTGTTTTTTATCGTCGCCTTTGGCTGTCTTAAGTTCTTGATTGGCAGTTTTTATAGCCTGTTTTCTAGATGCAATATTAGCTGCTCTTTGTTCCACTCTATCTAGTTCTAGTCTATACCGTCTAGCAGAAGTGTAAGACTGTATAAGTCCCTCAGCCAATTCAATAGATGTTTGATCTGCTAGTTGTTGTCTTAGTTTTACTAGATTATTTATGTTGTTTTCGTCAATCACAACTCTGGCAACACGGTCTTCACCGAGTACAACTTTTCCTTCCGCTGCAGATTGCGAAGCCATCACACTATCATCTAGTGCTTGAGACATTATTATGTCACCTCTTACGTTTCCTAAGCCGTCAGTAACGGCACCTTCATATTCGTTCAAAAGTTTTCTTTCTATACCTGCACCTGAGTAACCCATCTTTATTCTTACTTGATTCCATAATGAAGCTAGTGAGTCTACTGGTTGGTTTTTAACTTTTTCAAAGCCGTCTACAAAGTTACTATAGAATGTTTTACTATCGTCTTTAACTCCAGAAAGGTATACGCTAGTCTGCTCTAGTCCTGTAGGTACATCTGTTTTAGAATACATAAGATCAGTCTGTAGATCTCCCATGCCCAAAGCAATTTGTGGCGCGCCTGAATCAGATGTAATGTTGTTGTAGAACCCATCAAATCCTAAAGCATTTAATATAGTAGGCCATGGAGTTGTCATCCTGTCTATATAAGGTCGAGGAGGTCCGTCATCTAAGTTTTCTAAAGGGCTAGGAAACAACGGCTTTCCATCTCTATAATTTACCGCGTTATACCCAGGATATCTTATTCCTAAATCTCCACTCCAATCAGTAGCTATATACTGAAGGGTCATTCCAGCTTCAATTGTTCTAGAGAAATTATCAACGGGCGTATTTAACTGCTTGTTAAGCATTTCTGCTTCTTTTTCGTTTACTTTGTAATCTGTTGATACTACTTTTAACGGTCTATCTACTTGATAGCCAAATACATTGCCTCTATCCATGGGACCAACTTGGTCATCAAAAGGTCTGTTTCGATCTGTTCTATATTGTCTGGCAAAAGCATCGGCAGTGTCTAGTTCTTGGTGAAAAAATATTAAACCTCCTTCAGTGGTAAACCCTGATTGACTTTTTATAGGCGGCTCAGCCAACAATGTATTATCATTATCGCGTATTTTATTTCCAAGAGGGCGAGGAACTCCGTGATATAACATCTCTCCTGACCTTAAAGTTAAACCATATTCTTCAAAGCCACCCCCAATTTCTTTGGCTTCTTTTTCTCTTTTTAGCTCATCTTTTTTGTTTTGTTCTACCGACATCTTTCTTAATACTCTAGTTAGTGGTTTGTTCCTAGTAGTATCTATTACAGACAGTTGAACTGGAGTTAGTCCCAATGATGACGCTATTATTTGATTGTTTGTAACCTTATCGCTTTTAGCTAGAGCTGATCTAGTAGAATACATAATTAAGTCTTGCATATCTGCAGTAGTTAATGTATTAGGATTGAAGAACCCAAGCTTACGTAAGAAGTTTTTAACCGCTGCAACTACTCGTTTGAACAATGTATTTTGTGGACTTTGCTCACCTATTTTAGCCATGACTTCTTGTAGATATAACTTACCACCCACTTCAAGGTCTGGATATTTTCTGCCTACTTCGTCCCATACTGCTTTAACTTTAGCGTCAGTATTTTTAAGACTGTTTAGTCTACCTAGAGTAGCACCATAGCTATCACCTAGCATACGCTCTAGTCCGTAGTGTTCTCCAAGTTCATGCAGTAATACTTTTCTACCTTGTCCCGGCATTACTTTAGATGCAACGATATAAACCTTATTTGATCTAGGGTCGTATGCACCGTTAGTTGTAAATTCGTATCCTTTAGTTCTAGGAGGTAGTTCAGTTAAGTGGTTAACAATAACTAATTGTCCTGAGTCGATTGCTTTGTCAATGTCTGAACCAAATTCTTTTCTTAATGATTCGGTAATAGAATCTGCAGTCTCTACAGGACCTAGTGTATCAGACCTAGACTCTTGTACTGCTAGTTGTTCTTTTAGTTTTTTGATTCGATCTCTTAACCGTTTAGGAACTCTTTCACTTGCTTTTATATAACTGCCCGCTTGATACTCAGCTTCTCTAAGTTCAAACGCTAGTCTGTCTTGTTCTGTTTCAGTTCGTGACTCTTGTATATCGTCTACTTTTTTGTAAAAGGTGCTATCCCCTATCTGTTCTTCAGTTTCTTTTTGTATAGGGTTTATTTTGTATGGAACAGGCGCGATATAGTTGTCGTCCGCAAAGTAGTAATCCTCAGCTTTAGTTCCAATAGGTTCACCTTTTAATACATTCGTTATAGCGTCCTCTACTGCTTGTCGGCGAAACCTTTTGGTGTCGTACATTTCTACAGAAACACCTCGTTCAATAAGCATCTCAGAATAATTTAGCCCTTCTAAGTCCTTACCAAATATTTTTTCTAGTTCCTTTTCAAATTTATCGCGTTGCTTTTGAGCCTCTTTCAAAAGACGGTCATATTGAGGATTATCCTCCTCCATAAACCTGTTTCTTCTAGCGCGATCAAGGTCTTGATAGGTGTCTATAAGACTTTGAGGTATTTCTATGCCATTAATCATAGGCACTACACTTTGTACACCTTCTATTTTTGGTATTATATAATCCTCAACCGCTTTCTCTGATTTATCTACAAGTGTTGCTTGTCTACCTGCTTTAATAGCTTCTGCACCTGTCACACCTGACCCGGCAAATGGATCAAGCACTGACTCTCCTTCAAATGTAGAGTTAGAAATAAGAGCGCTAAGTAGTTGAGGTGCTTTTTCAGTTGAATAGCTGTTACGACCTGAGGGTCTAACAAATCTAAAGTTAAGATTATCTAAAGTTTTTTCACCTTCTCTTGCTGTTCCAGATTTTGTAAATAAGAATATTCTTTCAGCTGATGCTTCTTTCCCTCTTACATTTGTTACAGGTTTTCCATTCTTAAATAATTTTTTGTATTCTCCTTCCCCTACTACAGAAAGTCCTACATCATTCATAGCATTAAGATACGATAGCATATCGTATTGTGCAGAAGGAGCTCCTGATAACATAAGATAGATATGACCATCGGTTTCTTTTATTAAATCTGGAACACTCTCCATTGCTTTTTTAAATTCTGGTCTCTTCATAAACTCATAATCTTTAATGCCCCTATTACCCCCTCTAACAGCGCTACTAAAGTATGCAGGGTCTAGGAATATCATGTCAAACGGTTCGCGTTTACCCGCTTTAATTTCTTCTACAAATTTAGGCAAAACATTTACTGCGTCGCCTACTTCTATATGAGCTATCTTTTTGCCGTCTGGTGTAGTTAATGTATAGACCCCTTTATCTACTCTTTCAAACTTACCAGTCTTAGCGCCTTGACCTGTTATGCGACGTACATTAGGTTCTAATATATCTGTTTGTTCTGCTATTTCTTTTATTGTAAGAGGCGTGTCAGACTTTTCTAATGTTTCTATAACTCTTTGCTCTTGTGTGGGTTGTAGTTTATCTAGGTTCTTTAAGGTTTTTTCGTTTTCCCCCTCATAACTTTTAGCTGAAGCACGTAGATTTGCCAGCCCTTCGTTAATAGCTTCTTGTTTTGTAGCAAAGTAAGGGCCATTCTGCAGTGAGTAATACATTGCCGCGGAACCAGAGCCACCAGTTTTTGTACTAAATTCAGTTCTATAGACAAATCCTTTTGGCGTTTCGGCTACTTCTACAAGTGCAAACTCGCGAGATGATTTAGTTTTAGGAGTTACAATAACCTGCTCTATGTTAGCATTGTTTTCTACTTCATCTATTGTTTTGCTTTGATTTCTTAAATCGTCAAACTTGGGGTCTGAAGGATAGACATCCCTTGTATCAGGTCTTTTTGGTCTAGGCGTAGTAGGAGTTTCTTGTGTGGGTGTTACTGCTGGTTGTGTTGTAGATTCTTGAGGTATGCCCATAGGTCCTAGATTTAGATCGTACTCCTGTACTCTAGTGTCAGTTGCTTTTCCCTCCTGCTCTAAAGTTTTTGCAATTTCTTCGGCTCTTTGTTTACCACCTACTTTTTCTTGCCACACAGTCTCTACGTCTGTTCCCTTAATCTTTCCGAACACTACATATCGAAGGTCTTGCGGCTGACTCTTAACGTATTCTTCTATAAGGTTTTCTAAATCACTTCGAGTTTTATCTGTATAATAATCCCCTATATATTTTTGTAGTTCTCTATAATAATCAGACGTCTTAAGATCTGGTAGTGTGCTATCGCGATCTGGTTTTCTTGATTTGTACGCGTCAATAAGTGTTTTAGGTATAGACTGACCATTGATTTCTACGACTGCTCC